>WNFH01000019.1_pt1 | contig 74620 bp, 67 predicted proteins | sample 5400411 | NCBI WGS metagenome assembly WNFH01 (sample SAMN13153347, study PRJNA577476) | soil metagenome | isolation source: 200 cm saprolite under Douglas fir tree site 2 hole 3 | place: USA:California | collected 2015-04-18 | reverse complement strand
CCCCGCTGACCGTCGTGTATGAAAAAATAGGATAAGAATTCATGCGTTTTTTCCCGCGATTACGGCGGATAATACATTGGTTATTCCGCCTGCTGCCGGTAGTGCTGGTTATTGATTCGATTTATTTAGCGACGATTTGGCCGGATTGGCAATCGCTTGCCGGCGGTGCTGTTCCGCGCTCCAATTTTATGGCTGAATATCAAGAACACCAGCGGCATAATAAAAACTTGCCTGAGCTGTTGTGGCATCCGGTACCGCTGGCGATTATTCCGCATCAGGTCGTGCGCGCCGTGTTAGTGGCCGAGGACAGCCGCTTTTATAGCCATAGCGGATTTGATTTGATCGCTATACGCGAAGCGCTGGATTACGATTTCGCCGAAGGCCGGTTAGTCGTGGGGGCCAGCACAATATCCCAGCAAACTGCCAAAAACTTATTTCTAAGTCCGGAACGCACGCCCTGGCGCAAATGGCACGAGCTGATATTAACCTTCGCGCTGGAACAGAACTTAAGCAAACAACGTATCTTGGAAATTTATTTGAATACGGCTGAATTCGGCCGCGGCATCTACGGTGTAGAAGCGGCGGCCGAAGCCTATTGGGGGGTGCCGGTTTCGCAATTGTCTTTAATGCAAGCGGCGGAACTGGCGGCGACTCTCCCCGGCCCGACCAAACATAACCCGGCCTTGCGCACCGTTTATTTCATTAACCACACGCAAAAAATTGTCAGCCTATTGGCCAACGAGTTCGATTTGGAAAACGATTCAGCCATCCTCATGTCCAAGCCAGAAAAGATTCCGGTGGAAGAAAGATCCATAAAGCCGGGGCGCACCCTCTAACAATCGGCCGAGTAAGTTATAATCCAGGCAAACCTCAGCAGCAATAAATAAACGAGAACAAGAAGTTTGTGACCTTTCAAGAACTTATCCTGGCCCTGCAACAATATTGGGCCGCTCAAGGCTGCGTAATCCTGCAACCCTACGACATGGAAATGGGCGCCGGCACCTTCCATACCGCCACCTTTCTGCGCGCGCTGGGGCGGGAACCGTGGAATGCCGCGTATGTGCAGCCATCGCGACGGCCGAAGGATGGGCGCTACGGGGAAAACCCCAACCGCCTGTATCAGCACCATCAATTCCAAGTGGTGCTGAAACCATCGCCCGATAACATCCAGGATTTATATTTGAGTTCGTTGCGCACGCTCGGTATCAATAAAAACAAGATCGAGCACGACATCCGCTTCGTGGAAGACGACTGGGAATCACCCACGCTCGGCGCCTGGGGTCTCGGCTGGGAGGTGTGGTTGGACGGCATGGAAGTAACCCAGTTCACCTATTTTCAAGAAGTGGGTAGTCTCCCTTGCAAACCGGTGCTGGGCGAAATCACCTATGGCCTGGAGCGGTTGGCGATGTATCTGCAGGGCGTAGAGAACGTATTTGATCTAGTATGGGCCAAAGGCGTGACGTACGGCGATGTGTATCACCAAAACGAAGTCGAACAATCTAAATACAATTTTGAATTTAGCAATGTCGACTGGTTGTTTCAGCAGTTCAATGGCTTTGAGTCCGAAGCCAAGCGCCTGTTGGAGGCGGGTTTACCGTTGCCGGGGTTCGAAATGGTGATGAAGTGCTCGCATACGTTTAATCTTTTGGACGCGCGCGGCGCCATCTCCACCACCGAACGCGCGGCCTATATTGGCCGGGTACGTACGCTCGCGCGGTTGGTGGCGCAAAGCTATTACGCGTCGCGCGAAGCCTTGGGATTTCCGATGCTTAAACCAGGGAACAAAAGATAACCCATGGGTAGCCCTGTTTCTAAGCGCAAGACCAGGCGTACTTCTGCGAGCCGCAAAAAAGCAGGCGCGAAAAAAAGCGCTCAAGGTCTGTTGGTAGAAATCCTCACCGAGGAATTGCCGCCCAAGTCGCTGAAGTATTTAAGTGAGGTTTTCGCCGAGCGAATTCTGAACGGCTTAAGTCGTGCACAGCTTAAACAGCGCGTTTCAGATTTTCGCGCTTTCGCTACGCCGCGAAGATTGGCAGTGTTTATCCCTAACGTTCTTTGGAAGGCGCAAGATCGAACAGAACCAAAAGAGCTAATGCCAACCAAGGTCGCCTTCGATGAACACGGTAAGCCAAGCATGGCTTTACTAAAGCGGCTTGAAAAAGAGGGGAGATCGGCTCGCGTTGGGGAACGAGATATCGAGCGCCGTACCAACGGGGAAACTGAATACGTATACGTGAACGTGAGGATTCCGGGAGCCACGCTCCCGGCTGCTTTGGATGAGGTACTCAAAGACGCGATTAAGAAGCTTCCGGTCGCTAAGCTTATGCGTTGGGGTGACAACGATGTGCAGTTCGTGCGGCCGGTGCATGGATTGATTATGCTCCACGGTAAGAAAGTTGTTCCTGGAACAGTGCTAGGGTTAAAAAGCGGCAGAACAACTTTAGGCCACCGCTTTTTAAGTCGTGGCAAGATCAGCATCGCTGATGCGGATCAATACGAAAAGACTCTCGAAAAAGCTGGCAAGGTGATCCCGCGCTTTGATAAACGAAAAACCTTAATAAAAAAAGGCTTGGAGGCTAAGGCCAAAGCGGCCAAATCCAGGGTGATGGCCGATGACGCGCTTTTGGACGAAGTCACCTCCTTAGTGGAATTTCCTAAAGTTTATGAAGGGAAGTTCAGTGAAGAATTTTTGTCGATGCCAGTGGAATGTTTGATCGTCTCTATGAAGCAGCACCAGCGTTACTTTCCGCTTTACGATAGCAAAGGCAAATTACTGCCGCTGTTCTTATTTGTCAGCAATGTCGAAACAAAAACACCGAAGTACATTATCCAAGGCAACGAGCGCGTGCTACGTGCACGGCTGTCCGACGCCAAGTTTTTCTTCGAGCAAGACAAGAAGATCAAGCTTGCCGACCGCGTCCCCAAGCTAAGCGGCGTGGTGTATCACAACAAGCTCGGCAGCCAACTGGCGCGGGTGGAGCGCATCCAGGGGCTCGCCGCCGAAATCGCACGTCTGGTTCATGCGGATGTTGCGGCCGCCGAGCGCGCCGCCTATTTGTGCAAGGCGGACCTGGTTACGGATATGGTCGGCGAGTTCCCGGAGCTGCAAGGGATTATGGGCGGCTACTATGCCAATCATGATGGCGAAGACCCTCACGTCGCGGACGCGATCCGGCAACATTATCGGCCGCGCTATGCAGGTGACGACCTGCCGCTGTCGGCGACGGACATCAGCGTTGCCCTGGCAGACAAGCTGGATACCCTGGTCGGGATCTACGGCATCGGATTGATTCCAACCGGCGACAAAGATCCCTTCGGTCTGCGGCGCCAGGCCTTGGGTGTAATCCGCATTCTCATAGAACGCACAGAGATGCTGCCTTCGTTGGATGTCGTGAAGCTGCTGCAACGGGCACGCAATCTTTTTCCGAACGGCGTGGTCGCCGACAGCGTCGCCCAGGATCTGCATGCCTTCATGCTCGAGCGCCTCAAGCCTTATCTGCGCGACCATGGCTACCAGCCGGACGAGATCGACGCGGTGCTGAGCCTCAATCCGACACGCATGGATCAGGTGTTGCTGCGCATGCAGGCGCTACAGGAATTCCGCCGCCTGCCGGAGGCTGAGGCGCTGGCGGCTGCTAACAAACGCATCCGTAACATATTGCGGCAAGCCGGCAATATCGCGTCTAGCCAGTTCGATGCCGGTTTATTTAAAGAAGAGGCGGAAAAGCGGCTGGCAGCCCAGATCCAGACTTTAGATACTCAAATAGCGCCGATGTTAAATGCCGGGAACTACAAACAGGCGCTACAGCACCTCGCGAGCCTGCGCAGCCCGGTGGATGAATTTTTCGACCAAGTTATGGTGATGGTGGACGACGAAGCAATACGTAATAATCGCTTGGCATTGCTCCATAATTTAAGTAATTTATTCCTGCGTGTTGCGGATATCTCCCGCTTGCAGCCGCAAAATCAGGTGGCCGTATAGCGTATATGCGCGGATTACGATCACCCAGGCAATGGTTATGAGCCTCATCATTCTCGATCGCGACGGCGTCATTAATTACGATTCCGATAAATACATCAAATCACCGGAAGAATGGATCCCTATCCCGGGCAGTCTGGAGGCGATAGCGCGGTTACACCAAGAGGGCTACAAAATAGTTGTGGTAACCAATCAATCCGGCATCGCACGCGGCCTGTTTGATATGGACATTTTGCACCGCATTCATCTTAAGATGTTAGAGGCGGTGCGCCACAAAGGCGGCGAAATCGATGCCATTTCTTTTTGCCCGCATGCGCCGACGGATGGGTGCCGTTGCCGCAAACCACTGCCGGGATTATTTGAAGACATCGCCGAGCGATTAAAAACCAACCTGGCCGGCGTCTATGTTGTCGGCGATTCAATCAGCGACGTGCTTGCTGCGCGCGCCGCCTACGCTTCACCGGTGCTGGTGCGCACCGGCAAAACCGCGCCCGACCTGGAAAAAGACGAGCTGCAGGGCGTACCGGTATTTGCCGATCTGGCGGCGTTTGCCGACAGCTTATTATCCGGCCGGTTGTCCCCGGTCTAATGCTAATCCTGCGTTCGCTGCTGTTTAATGCGGTACTATGGCTATCCGTGCTGATCTACTCTCCCTTGGTGCTACTAAGCTTTCCGTTGCCGCCCATACCCCGCTATCGTTTTATCCGCCAGTGGGCACGCTTTAATCTCTGGTGGTTAGAAATCATCTGCCGGCTTGGCTATCAGGTGGAAGGAAACGTAGACATCCCCGGTCCCGCCATTGTCCTATGCAAACATCAATCTTCTTGGGAAACGCTTGCCTCACAGGTAATTTTTCCGCCCCAGGTTTGGGTGCTAAAACGCGAATTGCTCTGGTTGCCACTATTTGGCTGGGCGTTAGCCATGACGCAACCGATCGCCATCAACCGCGGCTCTATCAGAAAAGGATTGAAACAAGTCGTTGAGCAAGGCCTGCAGCGGTTGCAGACGGGACGCTGGGTCGTCGTCTTCCCGGAAGGCACGCGCATGGCGCCTCAACAACATGGCCGTTTCGGCATCGGTGGCGCTTATTTAGCGAGCGAAACCGGTTATCCGGTCGTGCCGGTGGCACACAATGCCGGCAGCTATTGGCCGCGCCGCGGTTTCATCAAGCGGCCGGGGATTATACGGGTCGTTATCGGTCCGGTTATTGACAGCCACGGCCGCAAAGCCGATGAGATCAACCGATTGGCTGAGGAATGGATCAAAGCGGCCATGGTAAAGTTAGAGCGCGATTGCGCCTAAAGAAATTGCTCATGCGCGAGTCTGAAGCAGACGAATTACTTCCGAATTACCTGCTCAAGACTCATACCGAAATCTTTTAACATCACCATCGCGGCATTGCGGCCGGGTCCGGCAGAGACCGAGCCACCTGGATGCGTGGTGGCGCCGGTTTGATACAGGCCGGGGATGGGCAAGCGGTGCTGCGCCCAACCGGGCACCGGCCGCATATTCGCGGCTTGTGCCGGAATTTGCGCGCCGCCATGGCAGGTGCCACGCCAGTTATGCGGATTGGCGCGCTCGAGGTCGAGCGGGCTTTTCACCACCTTGGCCAAAATTTTATCGTCACTGAGGTTGGGTGCGAAGCGCCGCAGGTAAGTCAGATTCGCCTCGGAGACAGCTTCTTTAATGTTGTCCCAGTGCTCCGGCCCTTCGGGTAAATCGTAGGGCTGAAAACCGATCACTTTAAGCGTGTGCTTACCTTGTGGCGCGCGCGAAGGATCGGCAACACTCGAGCATACCATAAGCAGCGGCGGATCTTCGAGATTGATCGCGCGGCGATTATAATCATAACTCAAGCGCAGCGCCCGCTTCGCCGTGACTTGGATGCCGGAGGCGACCGGCGAGATGATGCCGCCGTCCACCGTGTATTTAGGCGGCTCAGTGGTCGCGTAATGGGTGATAAACATGGTCGCGCCGGCCTGCCAGGTATTTACCCCTTGGATGAATTCCTCTCCCCAAGCGTCGCGCGGCGCCATATCGATAAGATGCTTAATGTGGATGGTCGAAAGCACGGCTTTTCCTGCGCGATAGTGCGCGCCGTCGGCGCATTCAACGCCGGTGCACTTGCCCTGTTCAAGGATAAGAGTCGTGATCCGCTTGTCCGTCAGAATCGTGCCGCCGTTGGCTTCAATTAGCCGCGCCAGCGCTTTCGGCAACTCGCCGGAGCCGCCTTTAGGTATAGTCCAGCTCGAATGCTGGCGTCCATTAACCAGCGAATAAGCCAGCCGGCCGGACACCGGCTGGTCGGGCGGGACCAGCGTCATGAATGCCATCCACAACAGGAACGCGCGGGTATGATCGTCTTCAAAATTGTCGCGAATAATCTCCCACGCGCTCAATGCAATCCGGCGCTGCCATAATTTGCCATCAGGATGCCCCGCCAGTCGATCATTGAGCGGCTTGCCGAAGCCGACCGGCGTATACGCGGCGGCGCCGAAGACGGGCTTTACCCTATCGTACTCGGCGATGATACGCCGGTACGCGTCCGCGTCTCGCTTAGAAAACTTCGCGAACTCAACACAAGTACGTTCGATATCACGCCACTGGGTGATACTGGTCCCGTCCGGGAACGGCATGTGGACAACCGGATCAGGATAAATATATTCCAATCCATAATCGTCCAGTTTGAGTTCATTGTTGCGCAAGGTCGGGCTGCCTTGGATCAGCACATGCGCGGACGAGCAAGTATCGTGTTTAAATCCGGGAAGGGTAAGCTCTTCGGTCAACGTGTCGCCACCGATAAGCGAACCGCCTTCGAGAATCAGGCATTTGAACCCGGCCTTCGCCAAATACGCGGCAGTGATGAGGCTGTTGTGCCCGGCACCGGCAACAACAATGTCGTACCTATCAGCCATTACACTTGCGGAGCGGCCGCACTCGCTGCATTAACTGGGTCAGGCATGACCTTCATTTAATCCTGGAAGCGACCATTCTTTTACCGGCAGGGGGCCGAGCATGGGTTTGCCGAGCGCAGGGGTTGCGACCGCGTAAAGACCGGTGTCGCTCGCAGCCCAGATCAACTTCCGGTCCCATTCGACAAATACGTTGTCCACGGTCCGGTTAAAGCTATTGAATTTTTCCAGCTCGCCGCCTTGGGGCGGGATAAAATAGGCGACGATTTTAGCACTCTTCAAATCTCCAATGTCATAGCATTGCAGGCCGGCATTGAAATAAGAATAACAAGTGAAATTCGGATCGGGTTTGCCGGGCGCCTTCACATGCGGCGGATTATGGGTGCCAAAACGGCCCCGCTTGTCGCAGAAATTCTTATACGCGGCATTGGGCGGCGGCACCGGCACAGGTAATTGAGCAATCGCTTTCGGCTTAGCTCTGTCCCTGACATCAACCACCCAACTCGGCACATACGGCTCGTTGCAGTCGGGGTTAAGCGCCTCCGGGTTGGTAATTACGATGCCGCGATCCACTCTGCTGACATCAATCGTATGAAACGCGACGGAAGTGGTATGGGTGTACTTATACTCCGGTAAAAAGCGACCGATAAGGCGCGGGGTTTTTATGTCGGAGAGATCATAAATCAGCATGCCGAACGACCCGTAGGCGCTGTAACCGAATTTGCCGCCGTCTTCGACCTTTTTCGGCACAATCATGGCGCCATGGACGCTGGTAAATGAGGTCTTGTCGCCATATTCGCGCCACTGCTTGTACTCGGCTTCCTCGCCGACCCGCTGTCCCGGCACCCACCACATCGCCGCCTGGCGCGGCTGCGCGGGATCGGAAACATCCACAATCATAATCCCGTTCGTATGGTAGCGAATCGGGCTTTCCATGTGGATAAAGCTGTCATCCGGCGCGGTGTCGAGGTAGGCGTATTGCCCGCCATCGTAGTAATTGCGGTGCGTCCCGGAGCCCGTCTGGATCGGGCGTTTCGGATCACCTCCATCCGTACTGAATTCGGAAAGCAAAACGATATTGGCCGGATCCGTGGCGTCATAAATCCTGATCCCACGCAATCCCGGCCGCGTGCGCACCGCCTCGATCATGGTCGGATCGTCGTATTTCCCGTTCGGCGCCTTCTGCGTGCTGGAGGTTGTTATTGCGCCGGCCCCCGCAATCAAAATCCACTTGCGCAGTTTTTTATTATAGGCGAGCTGGAGCTGGCTGCCCTCGAATGCATGCTTTTTGATAAGCCTCGGTTGCCGCGGATTGCTGACCTCAATCACATCGCCGTCCTGGAACAGGAAGCGACGGGGCCCGACCGCCATCATCTGCATCTTGCCGCCGCGCTCTTCGCCCAATTGGAAATTACCGACGACCTCCATGTTTTTAAGATAGGTATTGCGGTCCAGATAATCGAGGCTGCCCGGATGCGGGTGTGCGTGACGGTTGGCGTAGGCTGTTGCAAGCATACCCGGACCTGCGATAGCCGCGCCTGCCGTGGCCACTCCCAGCTTGATGAAACCTCTCCGCGTAATCCTGTTATGCGTCCCCATATCAGTTCCTCCGCACCGGATTATTAAAATATGATCGCCGATCTAAACGCTGCGCATGTGAATTGCGCTGAACGATTATAGCCAGCGCGGCTGGGGTTGGGCAATTAATCATCAGTAAAGAGGTCTTTATAGTGCTTTTTTGCTCGTATTCGCGCCTTATATCGTGCAAAATTTTTGTGTCATTTGGTCTAGAGAATAAAAAAATTAATCACTTATCCGAGACAGGAGCATCATTTATGGCCCGTATCGCTTACCCTGAAGAACAAGATCACCCGGAGCTTTCGGAACTCATCGCGCAAATTCGCAGTGAGCGCGGCGGCCGGCTGCTAAATCTTTACAAAATGTTGCTGAACAGCCCGCCGCTTGCCGCCGGCTGGCTGCATTTGTTCACCGCTATTCGTCAACAATGCCAATTGCCGGGCACGGTGCGCGAATTGTTAATCCTGCGTGTGGCGGTCATTAATGGCGCCGAATATGAATATAAGGCGCATATCCCGTTTGCGTTAAAGGAAGGACTCGCTCAGGAGCAAATCCATGCGCTTGAAAATTGGCAGAATTCCGGCTTGTTCAACGAACCGCAACGGGCGGTGCTCGCCTATGCCGATTCCATGACTAAAGAGATCCATGTGCCCGATGCCGTGTTCGCGGTTGTGCGTCAATATTTTAATCCACGTCAAGTGGTGGAACTGACTGCTACCATTGCCGGCTACAATCTCGTCTCGCGTTTTTTAGAAGCGTTGCAAGTCGATCCGGATTAAAACACTCATGCGTTCTTGCGTTGAGCAAGCGTGTTGCCCAAGGCGGCGAACTCGGCCAGCGACAAGGTCTCCGCCCGGCGGGCGGGATCGATGCCTGCCGCTGATATCAGCTCATCCGGCAACAGATCTTTTAAATTATTATGCAGGGTCTTACGCCGGTGTACAAACGCGGTGCGGACAATATCGGCAAATACTTGCCGATCAGCGATGCTGACCGGCGGAGTTGGGTAAGGATGCAAATGGACGATTGCAGAATCGACCTTGGGCGCAGGCCTGAATGCCCCTGGCCCCACCGTAAAAAGTTTCTCCACTTCACAATGCGACTGAATCATTACCGATAAGCGGGCGTAATCTTTTTCTCCCGGTCCCGCGCTTAAACGATCTACGACTTCTTTTTGCAGCATGAATAACATGTCTTGGATAATCGAGGCTTGCTCAAGCAAATGGAACAGCAGCGGGGTGGAAATATTGTAGGGAAGATTGCCGATAATACGAAGTTTCGCTCCGGGTGAGGCGAGTTGAGAAAAATCGAATTTCAACGCGTCGGCGCCATGAATAATCAGTTTTGATTCCGGTGCATAGTCAGTTCGCAACCGGCCAACGAGATCGCGGTCCAGCTCAATGACGTGTAATCGCGTCACTAATGGTAAAAGCTCGCGCGTGAGCGCGCCTTGACCCGGACCGATCTCGACAACGGCATCTTCGGGGCGCGGGGCAAATGCGGCAATGATGCGCCGCACGATCCGCGGATCGTGCAGGAAATGCTGGCCGAAGCGTTTTCTAGCAGGTTGCTGAAAAGGCATTTTTTCAGCAACCTGCTAGGGCGCCGCAGGACGCGCCGCATCATTTTTCAAGCATGAAAATGTTTGAAAAATGGAGCAAAGCAAAAACCGTGCTTTTTGCTTTGCGGGCTGACAATTTCGCCAGAGAGAAATTGGACGCGCTTTAGCGCGCCCGTAGGGCGAGGACCAGGGGCGAAGCGGATCAAGAGGAAGGTCCGGTGGACCTTCCTCCCGCTGAGCGGGTTCGCCATGGAAGGCGAACACCGGCTTTCGAGCGCAGCCGGGACTGCAAAGCGAAGAAAGGTCCGGGTCAAAAAGGCCATGGATGGATTTTTTCAGCATCTATTAGCACGAAAGCTGTCGCGCACGGATCATGGAAAGCGCCATGGCGACGGCGGATCGCAAGCTGCCGATCTCGGCGCGCCCGCTGCCGGCTAAATCGAGCGCAGTGCCGTGGTCAACGGAGGTGCGAATAAAAGGCAAGCCTAGGGTAACATTCACCGCCTCGCCAAAACCATGATGCTTGAGCACCGGCAAACCTTGATCATGGTACATGGCGAGCACCACATCCACCCCCGCCAATTGTTGTGGAATGAAGGCGGTATCCGCCGGCACCGGCCCGTGCACGCGCATGCCCTGCGCGCGCAGTTCGGCAATCACCGGCGTGATGACTTCAATTTCTTCGCGGCCTAAATGACCGGATTCGCCGGCATGCGGATTTAATCCGCATACCAACATGTTGGGATGGGAGATGCCCATCTTTTCTTTTAGCTCGTGATGCAGAATATGCAACACGCCGGTTAAATGCGCTCGGGTAATCTGCCGGCTCACTTCAGCAAGCGGCAAATGGGTGGTGGCAAGCGCCACACGCAGATCTCCGCTGACCAGCATCATCACCACCGGCACGCCCGACCGCTCGGCGAAGAATTCAGTATGGCCGGTAAACGGAATGCCGGCGTCACTAATCACGCCTTTATGGACCGGGCCGGTAACCAAGGCATCGAACTCGCCGCGCCCACAGCCCTCCGCAGCAATCTCCAGCGCCTTAAGAACATAAGAAGCGTTTGCCGGATTCAGGCGTCCAGCTATAACTTGCGCTTTTACTGTTACCGGCAAGAGAAAAAACCGGTGTTCATTCTCTGCCGGGGAAATGCGTCTGCCTTGCCACCGGGGCAGATTTATTGACAAGCCCAGCGCCGCGGCGCGTTGCTGCAACATCCCTGGGTCGGCGATCAATACCAAAACGAAATTCTCCTTCCCAGCGGACTGGCGCAACTGCTGGATAAGCATGAGGCTTAAATCGGGGCCGATACCCGCCGGCTCGCCAGGAGTAACTGCCAAGATCGGAAACAAAGACGAGGCGTGGCTTGCGGAACTTCTTATCACGGACATTCAGTTCACATTATCGGTGTGGAATTCGACAAAGGCTTCGTCGCGCAGCTGCCGCAGCCATTGCTGGTAACGCTCTTCCGCTTTGCGCGCATGGATTTGTTCGCGGGCGCTGGCCTGATTGCGTTCATTACTGATGTCCTGCTGCCGGCGCGCCAGCAGTTGGATGAGATGGACGCCGAAGGGTGAACGCACCGGCCCACTCAATTCATTTAGCTGCAAGGCATTTACCGCTTGCTCAAATTCAGGCACGGTCTGACCGGGATTAATCCAGCCAAGCTCGCCGCCATTGGCGGCCGAGCCGGTGTCGTCGGAATTAGCCTTGGCAAGCGCAGCAAAATCCTCGCCATGTTCGATGCGTGCTCGGAGTTGCTTGATTTTATTCTCTGCATCGGTCAAGGAAACCAGCTGGTTCGGCTTGATTAATATATGGCGCACGAGGCTTTGCGGGACGGCATGAGGTTGGTTGCCGCCGCGCTTGTCGTTTAGTTTTAAGATATGAAAGCCACTGGCGCTACGCAACGGTTCGCTAATCTGGCCGGGTTGCAGTTTTTCCAGTGTCGCTACAAACAACGCGGGCAGTTGTCCTGGTTTTCTCCAGCCCAGGTTTCCGCCTTCCAGCGCCATTTGGTCTTGTGAGTTGGCGATCGCGGCTTGTTCAAAGCCTGCGCCTTGTTTGAGCTTTTCCAGTAGTTTGCCGGCGCGGTCCTTTGTTGCTTGAATAATCTCAGGCGAGGATTTTTCCGGCACCGAAATCAGAATATGAGATACATTATATTCGATATTCGCGTCACCATGATAAGTCAGAAAGTTTTCAATCTCGCTGTCGGAAACAGTAATACTGTTGTTAATCTCCTTTTCTAACAGTTGCTGGATAGTAAGTTGAACCCGCAATTGCTCACGGAACTTTTCCAACGGCATGCCTTCCCGGATCAGCATCTCAGTAAATTGCTTCAGGTCCATGCGGTTCTGCTGGGCAAGATTCTGCATCGCGCGATCGACCTTATCTTCGCCGATCTTTATGCCGACCTGGGAAGCAAGCTGCATTTGCAGGCGCTCTAAAACCATGCGTTCCAAAAGCTGTTTCTGCAGAATGTCATCGGCAGGCAGGAGGATGCGTTGCGTCGTGAGTTGTTTTTTCAGCACCGGTAGGCGCGCGTCAAGCTCGCTTTGAGTAATGACATCATCATTCACCACCACCAAAATGCGGTCAACACCAAAAGTATCGCCTCTGGGATGGTTGGCGGCATAGGTAGCGGAGCTAAGGCTGAACAGCAAAAACAAGCATAGAGATAAGCGCATACGAAATTATAACAGCAATGGTTTTTACCAATGCAATTTATTATATCCAAACCTAATGCCACTTAACCGCATGGTGGCTAGGCTTCTAACCAGATCGTCACGTTTATTCATCGAATATAAAAGCACCCACGCGGAGCGGACTCACCGGTGACTCTCCTTGTTTAGCCAATCCTGTCAGTTCCAGCTCATACATTAAAACACTGGTCTGCGCCCCATTCTGATCAACCCGGCGATGGTTATAAACCCGCGCCGCCCAACAACAGGCATTATATTGAAAGCCAAAATAAGATTCTAAATTTCGATTATCCAGCAAGGAATAACTGCTGCTGGCGATCGCGGACCAATGACTTCCTATCGGCCATTGGGTAGAGAAATCGATCTGCTCCTGTACATTTCGCGTGTAGCGATGGCCGAAATTTATAATTTTATTTTTGGCGGGATGGTACTGCAGATAGAAGCTGCCGCGCTCGGTTTCCTTCTTGTCTGTATCCCACTGCAATCCGTTGCGTACATACCAATTTTCCGTCAGGCGTGCATAAGTTTCCGCCACGATATCCGAAGATTTTTTATTTGTCGTTTCCACCGGCAGATTTACCGTTTGATCGCGGAAATAAAAGATTTCCCCGGCGCTTGCCCGCAACCGCTCGACGCCGGATGCTTCCAGCAAACGCGATGTCACGGCTATCGTGGCTTGATTGGCGTCACCGACACGATCCGCGCCGATAAAACGGTTTTCTCGGAAGAGATTGGAGAAAATAAAGTCGGAGGCGCTGGTGTCAAAATTAGGTAACTGATCTTGATTTCGATAGGGGACATAAAGGTAAAACAGGCGCGGCTCCAGAGTTTGCGTGAAATCGCTCCCCGCCGCGCGCTCAAACTGCAAGCCGCTATCGAGGCTGAATATACTTATGGTGCGGCTCGGGTGATCGTCATTAGTGCCGGTCAAATCATAACTGGTATATCTAACCCCGGCTTTAGGAATCAGAAAACCGGATTCATTCCGCCAAGGCAGGCTGACGTTAGGATAAAGATCAGCGCGAGTGCCGGTAACACCCACGTCACGCTCGAATTTCACCAATTCGCCCTGCAATTGATAATACCGGCTGCCGGATTTGCCGGGCACATCGGCCGAAAATAATACTTGCGGTAACCGACTATACGGCTGTTCGGTCGCCGGCACGGTGCTATCTATCGTTTGATAAGTAAAGGCCCTGGTGGTAACTCTCCAGATTGAATCACCATAATCCGCTTCCGCTCTTCGCGGCAGCTGGGTCTGGCTTGCAATAGCAAGGTTGCCGCCGAAATCATTGAAGTAATCGTTGTCCGAAACTGTTCTCACGTCGATATTGCCGGACCAATAAGGGCTGAAAGTCTGCTGATGCTTAAATGTCGCGGCCGAACGATCGCTGCCAGAGATGCGATCGTGCGATAGAATCTCATAATTGATTGTGCCGGTATAATCTTCCCCCAGATAACGCGCCTCATTTTGTAGTTGCAAACCACGTTTGCTAAGAGACCGCGGCGTGATGGTGGCATCCAAATCAGGCGCAATATCGAGATAATAAGGGGCGGCGAAGAAAAAACCGGATTTGCCGCTATTTCCAAACTGCGGGGCTAAAAAACCGGATTTTCGCTTATCGGAAATAGGGAAACTGAGGTAAGGCCAATAAAAAATCGGCACACCTTTGAATTCGATTTTTGCATCCCGGGCGATGCCGACTTCTTGTCCATAATCCAAACGAAGATTTCGTGCAATAATAAACCAATCATCTTGACCTGGAGGACAAGTAGTATAGCGCGCGTTTTCCATCAATCTACGCTCTCGGCCCTCAAAAAGAATTTTTTTCGCATCACCGCGCGCGCTATTGCCGCTTAAACTGAAGACGACGGAGTCGGCGTAGCCGGCGTCCATCTGTTTCTCCAGGCGTATCGATGGTGTGATGAATTCGTCACCGGCATCGTCCTGCATCCGCACATTGCCGCTCGCTTCGAACTCATCTTTGGATTTGTCATAAATAATCTTATCGGCCAGGATGGTTTTATCGTCGTATCGCAGCTCGGCATTACCGGAAAAGATATTCATTCCTGCGGCATCGAGCTGCGCCTGATCGGCGCGAATACGGATGGATTGATCCCCTGGCTTACTTTGAGCTAAAGAGGAGAGCGGTTTTCTGGGTTTCACCTCCGGGCAGGCGGCAATTTCATCCGCCCGGAGGAGGGCCGGCACAATTAAGATGCATAAAATCGTGAGCCGGGCGAAAAATCGTATTAGGCGGGACATGAATATTTATTTTTGTGTGCTACCCGAAATCGCATAGAATCGATACTCAAAGAGATGCCTATTATATTCATGAAAATAGGGGGAAGTGGTATTGGATTATAGATTCGAAGCGCTCAAAAAATGGCTGCAGGGGATTCTTAACGCAAATTATGAAATTCATCCGGCTTCGGCGGACGCCAGTTTCAGGCGCTACTTTCGCGTCACTATGCATGATCGGACGCATATTGTCATGGACGCGCCGCCGGAAAAAGAAGACGTGCGCCCTTACATAGAAATTGCCCGTCGTCTATATGCATTGGGATTAAATGTGCCGGAAATACGGCACTATGACCTGCAGCAAGGTTTTCTTCTTATCAGCGATCTGGGTAAACGCTTATACCTGCACCATTTGAACGAAATAACCGCCGACCGCATGTATGGCGATGCCTTACGCGCATTAGTTACCTTGCAAACCGGGATTTTTCAAGATAGCGCATTTCTCCCGGAGTATGATCAGGTATTGCTCGGGCGGGAAATGGAACTCTTCCGGGAATGGTATTTAGGCAAACATCTGCGCCTGAACTTAACCGAGAAACAGCATACCATCCTTGAGGGTATTTTCGAAGGATTGATCCGTTCTGCTTTAACTCAACCCCAGGTTTGGGTGCATCGCGACTATCACTCGCGCAATCTAATGCTGACTGAATTAAATAACCCGGGAATCCTGGACTTCCAAGACGCGGTGCGCGGGCCGGTCACTTATGATCTGGTCTCGCTGCTGCGAGACTGTTATATCGACTGGCCGCAAAGCCGCGTCGAAGATTGGGTCAGGCATTACCGCACCCTCGCACTGCAATCGGCGTTACCGGTCGGGGAGGATGCCGGTTTGTTCTTACAATGGTTCGAGCGTATGGGTGTGCAACGGCACCTGAAGGCGATAGGCATTTTCGCGCGCTTGCATCACCGCGACGGAAAACCCGATTACCTAAACGATATTCCCCGCACACTCAGCTATATAATGCAAGTCAGCCAGCACCATGCCGATTTATTGCCTTTGTATACGCTGCTGCGCCAATTAAAAATTCCGGAGGCAATGATTTGAAAGTCATGATATTGGCCGCCGGCCGCGGCATACGTATGCGCCCCTTGACCGACGCGACACCCAAGCCATTATTACGTGTCGGCAAACTAAGCCTCATCGAACATCTCATCGTGGCGCTGGCGCAAGCAAAACTGTACAACATCGTCATTAACTACGCCCATCTCGGCGAGCAAATCGGGGCACAGCTTGGCAATGGTAGTCAGTTCGGTGTCAATATTGTTTATTCGGATGAAAGCAAAGGCAGCCTGGAAACCGGCGGCGGTATTTTCGCCGCTTTACCCTTGTTAGACACCGACCCGTTTACGGTGATAAACGGCGATATCTGGACCGATTATCCTTTCGCACGCCTGCCGCGACGTCTTTCGGGACTCGCGCATCTCGTCTTAGTAGACAACCCTCCGTATCATCTGAATGGAGATTTTTGTTTACGGGGCGCGCAAGTGGCCGCTGAAGGCGCGCCTAAATTGACGTTTAGCGGTATTGGGGTTTACGCGCATGCGCTATTCAACGATTGTAACAGCGGGAAATTTCCCCTCGCCCCTTTATTGCGTAACGCGATGGCGCGCGGGATGGTGAGCGGGGAACATTATACCGGCCGTTGGAGTGATGTAGGCACCCCGGAACGCCTAAAAATGCTTAACGAAGGGTGAGTTAAAAAAACAAAAAGCTGGCAGCACTACACTTTCTAATCAGTGCATGCTACCAGCTCGTTTGCAGTGCGGGTTTATAATCCATATAGTATTACTCCCTGACTCTTATCCAAGACGGCAATCTTACCTCGCAAACATCCGGACTAACCCCCGCCAAAGCGTGTTATCTTTTTTTCTTAGCTGCTTTTTTTTTAGTTTTTTTCTTTGAACCCTTCTTCATGGATTTCTTTTTCGAGGATTTCTTTTTTGCAGCCTTCTTCTTTGTCGCCATGATTTACTCCTTTGGTTGTGGTTAGAGAATTAACTCTCAAACAAGAGACGATGGTCTCCAAATGAATGCCGCATTCTTTGAAAAACAAAAAAATCGCCGGCCGTCTGTTTAAGACGTCCGCCAAGAATGCAACATTCGAATACGGGGAAAAAAGCAGTAATGGCAGCCCTGTTCTGCCAGCATTTATCATTATTTAAATTACGCAACTGATCCAATTTATCGTTTAACCTTTATTCATTATAAGCTATTTTAATCCACATTTAGCTTATTTTTCGACGATCAGAGTAGTTACTGTAATGAGCGCATGTAAATTTTGCAAACTTTTTATTCATCATGTTCATACCTCATCCTAGTATTTTTACTCTCATCATTTCATCAATTAAAACTTCACATCAATTGTTCCTGAATTTTGCGACTAACCTTCATTGAATACTTAGTTAAGCATGCCATTCACTTTTTACAGATAAATCCTGATACATCGCGATATTAATCACAGTCAACATGTTGTATAAAAAATCAGAGTAGCACGTAAAAACAATTTTCATAAAAATTTTTCACTGACCCTTCGCGATTCATGAGCACACAAAAGTAATCCTGACTTGCTCGAGCATTGTGTTTCATTTAAAAAATTACCGAGTCGTGGTGGACGATTGGTAATCGTGAAAGGCGCAGCGACAAGTGTTCTATAAAAAACACGGGACCGGAGGTATGCATCCGGTCCCGTTGGCAAATGCCCCTGTGGGGGGCGGAGGGTAGAGAACCTGTCGCGGGTCTTCATCGCCAAACCGCTTACGCTGGCGAAAGCCCGCCATTTAGGCGGTGGCGCATCGCTTTCTTTGCTGCCGTCAAATAATCTTATCTTCTTTATATCAGATGCCTCTAAAGGTTAATCACTATATGTTGTGGTTATAGTTAAGGTTAGACCCATTAAATTGTGTATGTCAAGCTATATTGGAAAAAATACTCACGATCGGATTTAAAGAAAAAAAGGGGAATGAAGGGTGAGTTTTGCTTAGGTAATGAATGACAACCCGGAGCTTAAACCCGGGCGACGTCATTGTGGGCAAACAAATAGTCTAACCACAAATTGGTTAACTGTTCTTGTAGCCGGTTTTGATTCAAGCGCGCATCGAGATTATCCAAATCAATCCAATCCAGCGGCTGATCTTGCCAGGAACACGAAAATACCGCGCGCGTCCTTTTTCCTGTCGTTGGATCCACATGCCATTGCAAGCACTGGGAGCAGACCCCCTTTAACATACACTGCATCGGACTGCCAATAGAGGCGATCGCTTCGGGCGATTTGGTAAAATATTCGCGCAGTGCGCCGTGGCGCGCCTGTTGCATCATGCGCATCAAACGGTTACTGCCGACCACCAATACGCGATCGACCTCCTGCAATGGAATAGGCGGCTTGCTGTGATTTAATTCGCCGGCGGCATAACGCCGCATGATCTGCATGAATTCTCCGGTAAACGAACCATCCTGAGGACGGCGCGCCGATACCGGCTCACCGCCCGCGGTGCACCAGACAATCACATCCGCCGCCCGCTCCAGGTCATCTTGGCAATAAACCTCATCTGCGGTTTGAAAACCGGCGAAATATAAGAGACGGTTACCGGCGCTGCGCAAGGCGGGCCCGAGTGCGCGCGCCATCGCCGCGCCGCGCCTGCCGCCGACCAGCATAATCGTCTTTCCATTAGGAATTTCTGTCGCCATCCCGGTCGGTCCCATCAGTACAATCGGATCGCCACTCTGCAAAGTAGCACATAGCCGCGAACTGGCGCCGACCTCCAATATCATTAGAGAAATGCAACCGCTTTCTCGATCGACACCCGCCCCCGTCAGCGCCAGCGCCTCGGTTTGCAAGCGCGTGCCTTCCAGCATTTGCGCCTGGCGCTCGAAATTCTGTAGCCGGAAAAACTGGCCTGGGCGGAAATTCTTTGCCGCCATCGGCGCACGTACTTGTATTTCCACTACTGTCGGACTGTGCCGCTTAACCATCTCCACTTTGGGTTGTAACAAATCCTCCATTCGCGCACGAAATGCCGCATATTCACGGACATCGCCAATGGCGGAAATCTTCGCGCCTAACGTCCGGAGAATTCGGGGATACGTGCGCAGGCCCGAAGCGATCGCCTTAACCACGCTGCCATGAAATACCGGATGCGTATCGCCGACAAAAGTTACCCGATGATCATTTTTTTGATAAGAGGTGAAGGCGCCGAAATCTTCGATTTTGCAATGTTCAACCACATCTATTGGCTGCAGCGATTCGCCCCTTTCTTGATGCGGCTGGAAGTGGGTGTCTTGCATTTTAAAAGTGCCGGGATACTCGCGTTCATAGATGGTGTTAGGCGTAACGCCGGCGGCGACAAAAATAGCGCGCGCGGGCAACACCACTTCCTCCTCGCCAGGATGCCATTTTCCGTCAGTATCGCGCGCCTGGCGCCGGCATACGAGCGCCTCGACGTGGCTGAATGCATCCAGGCGCGCGGCCTGCGGATCCAAGCCATCGGCGTAATAGATCCCCTCTTCCAATGCCTTGGCGATTTCCTCGTTATTGCGCACATACGCCGGGGATTCATTCATAGCGCGGCGATAGGCAATCGTAACGCCACCCCAAGAACGCAGCAGGGTTTGGAAATCCGGCACGGCGGAGACTCCGGCCGCGCGCCTGCGTTCCGCGCGCACCTTGCGGCCGTGGGCGAGGAATTCATTTAATATGCCGATGGATTCTTCATCCAAATGCTCGCGTATGCGCGCCTCGCCGAAAACCTTGGCAAGCCGTTCATGGCGGATCAGTATTTTTTCCACCTGCGCGATGTAATACGCCTGCACTTCGGTGGCGGTATCGACGCCGGTAAGCCCACCGCCGATGATCACCGCCGGCATGCGCACCTGCAAATTAGTCAGACTACTGGCCTTGGCGGCGCCGGTTAATTGCAATGCCATCAAAAAATCCACCGCTTGGCGCATGCCGCGCGCCAGGCTGTTGCCGATCGGCAGCGCACGCGGCAACCCGGTGCCGGTGGCGATACTGACGTGATCAAAACCAAGCCCCCAGGCGTCTTCCAACGTCAGGGTGCCGCCCAAACGCACGCCGCCGAACACTTGGAAATACGGCCGCCGGGCTAAGGTCAGATGAATAAGCTTGAGGAAATTTTTATCCCAGCGCACGGTAATGCCGTATTCGGCGACCCCGCCGAAACCGGACAGCACCCGCTCATCCAGCTCTTCTTCTAAATCAGAATAATTGCGGATCGCCTGACGCACCAGCGTTTCAGATAGAGGTTCGATCTTCAACCCGTCGATGCCGACCACGGCGAACCCTTCCATCAATAAGTGATGCGCCAGCGTGAAGCCGGCCGGTCCCATGCCGGCGATTAATATTTTCAGGCCGTTATAGGGTTTCGGCAGCCATTGCCGCGGGCGCAAGGGATTCCAGCGCACCAGCAGATCGTAAATCTCGACGCCCCACGGAAGCTCGAGCACATCCACCAATACGCGCGTTTCTATCTGCGGAATATTGACCGGCTCTTGTTTTTGATAAATGCATCCCTTCATGCAGTCGTTGCAAATGCGATGGCCGGTGGCGGGCACCATGGGATTGTCCACCATGGCGACCGCGAGCGCGGCGATAGTATGGCCGTCGCGCTTGAGGGTGTGCATTTCCGAAATCTTTTCATCCAACGGACAACCAGTGAGGACGGTCCCCAAAGGATTCACCTTGAGCCCTTGTTCAGGCTCAGCCTTTTTCTGCGGAAATCCTTTTGAGCAAAAATCACCGTCGTGATCATGGCAATAAATGCAGTAGTGCACTTCGCTTTGCACCGCGCGTGGGGACATGCCCTGATCGGTTAATTTAAAGCCATCGCGCAAGCGGCGAATGCTTTCCGGGCCCTCAGCGCGTCCGATTTTGTCCCCCCTTACTAATTTAATCGGCACCAGATTCTTGTAATCCAGTCCCTGCGGCAGGTGGAAGCTGGCCCAGCCATAAACCGCCCCCTGGCCTTCGGGTGTGTTGAGGGCGCGTATACACCAGCGGGTTAATTTCTCTATCCCCTCGGCATTCGCCTCCGGTTCCCCCAGTAAATCGCCGGCGAAGCGCGCCACCGCCAATTCGCGGTCAGGCATATCCAGCTTGGCCGCCTTTAGCGCTTTATTTAGCCATTTATCCAGCTCGGCGAAGCTTTCGATTTCTTCTTTCACCGCCAGACGCCGTCTGGCGCGACGCTGGACAAACAATTTTTTGAAGGCAAAAACAGGGTCATGCGATAGCGTCCGCTGACGTGTTTGTTCCAACTCAGCCTGAATATCGAATAGCTCCGCCAGCAAGTCTTCCAGGAGAGGGGCGCAGGCAAGCAGCAGTTCACTGACCTGAAGCGGAGTAAATGTGCGCGTCCCTTGCCGATAAGCAAGCAGGCTTTGATACAGCGCGCAATTTTGCCCGCTTAGCCGCTTAAGAAACTCTTCATCCAGTTTTTGCAACCCTCTTATTTGAAATAGGTCGCGAAAAACAAGTCCCGCCAGACCCAGCTTGGGTTCGATCATGAAAATGAAATATTACCGATTATGTAAGGCATAGGGAATTGTACCTTCTTATTAATCCAATGGCAGGAGAAAAATTGGCGCACCGGTACCACGGCAATAGCACAAGTTGCCGTGGCCAGACGGTGTTGCTTGTTTACTTGTTTCAATCCCCAACAAGCTGTAGGCGGGGCGTCAACTGATAGTGGCGGTCAATAACGGGCCGCAACCGATCACCCCTAACCAGCGCATGTTGCCTTCTGAAACAAAAACCAGGCTTAGCAGCGCCGGCTATTCCTCTACTAAAAAACAGCCTCTCTTATTTAACAGCGCTTCCACTCGCCTGATTTGCCTCCCTTTTTTGACACCAAACCAATATCACTCATGGTCATGCCGCGATCGACCGCCTTGCACATGTCATAAACGGTCAGGAGGGTAATCTGCACCGCGGTTAATGCTTCCATTTCCACGCCGGTGCGGCTGGAAGTAGTCGCGGTGGCGCGGCAATAAACCGCAGGCGGCTCCCTTACCGGCTGCAGTTCGATCTCAATCGCGTCCAGCGCAAGCGGATGACATAAAGGGATAAGCTCAGCAGTTTTTTTTGCCGCCATGATGCCGGCGATGCGCGCCACCGCGAACACGTCGCCTTTTTTATGGCCGCCTTGTTCAATCATTTCCAGGGTCTCGGCGCGCAGATAAATTTTGCCTTCCGCCACCGCTTGGCGCTGACTAACCGGTTTTGCGCCGACATCCACCATATGCGCCTCACCGGCGGTATTAAAATGGGTTAGCTTACTCATGGCGGATGCGCGGTAAAAGCTCCGCCAGGTTACAGGGGCGGTGGGTGGCGTCGAGCTGCGGCAGGATAACCTTCTCCATGCCCAGCCTGCAGGCGCCGGGCGAACCGGGCAATAAGAAAACTAAAGTATCGTCGGCTATGCCCGCTTCCGCGCGCGACTGCAACGAGGAAGTGCCGATTTCGTCATAAGACAGCATGCGGAACAGCTCGCCGAAGCCGGCAATAGGTTTTGTGATGAGCGGCCGCACTGCCTCCGGGGTCACGTCACGGCGGGTCACACCAGTGCCACCGGTGGCGATGATGGCGTCGATACCGGTATCAGCGATCCATTCTTGAAACTGCGCGCGTAATCGATCGATGTCGTCAGTACATATGTTGCGCTTCACTACTTTATGCCCGGCCGTCTCCAGGCGCTCCGTGATCGTATCGCCGGAGGTATCATTCGCGCGCGTGCGGGTATCGGAAACCGTCAGCACCGCGACGTTCAATGGCATAAAAGCGGGTTTTTGCTTGGTCATATGTTATGGAATTATAACCACTAGTTGCGGAGAGAGCTATTGAGTCTACACCAGGCGCAGCAAGCGATTTTGACCCAGATCAAGCCGGCGATCGTTTTTTTCAGCGAAGATGCCCGCCAAAGCCGGTTACCATTAGGATTTGTAAACGGTCGGTCTGTGACTATATTTTATGGGAACTCCTGCGACGCCCGCGGGACAAACCCTAATTTAGAAAAAGGAGAGTCTAAATGCCCAGTTTAACGCCAGCCGAGATTCAGAAAATCAAACAGCACCTAGAACAACGTCGCCAGCAGCTGATACAGGAAATCCATGCTGATAGAGTAGATCCCGATAACAAAAATTTTTCTGATATGGCCGGGCGCGTGCGCGATCCCGGCGATGAATCCTTGGCGATCCAGCTTTCCGATTTCAATATCAGCGCGGCGGAGAAGCGGACGACCGAGCTAAGCCAGGTTGAAGCGGCGTTGCAGCGTATCAAGGAAGGGACTTACGGTAAATGCGCCGATTGCGGCGGCGATATTCCACCCGAGCGCCTCGAAGTGTATCCCACCGCTGAGCGCTGCACCTATTGCCAAATGCGCTGGGAAAATATGTGCGGCGGCGGACGCGATGTAACACCAAGCCTATAGTTCTTCCAGCTTAATCTAAAACTGCTACGCCTACACCGCGCGACGGGCAGGATGCCCAGCCGTACAGGGAAGTTGCCGGGAGGCGCGAGAGCGGTCACCGCAGGTCGTCGAAAAATGCGGTTTTTCGACAACCTGCTAAACCAGAGTAAACAAGGTAGAATATGCACACTTCATTTGGAATTCTCGATAAAAATTAAGGTATAGTCCGTGAAACTAGCCATTATTGGGACCGGCTATGTCGGTCTCGTCACCGGCGCGTGTTTTGCCGAGATGGGCAATAACGTCACTTGCGTAGATAAGGACGCAGCCAAAATTGACCGGCTCAATCAAGGCATTTTGCCGATCTACGAACCCGGCCTGGAATCGATTGTGGTCACCAATCACAAGCAAGGCCGCCTGCGGTTCACCACTTCTTTACCGCAAGCGATGGCCGACGCCAATATCTTTTTCATTGCCGTCGGCACTCCGCCGACTGGGGATGGTTCCGCCGACCTGCAACATGTGCTCGCTGTGGCGGATGAAATTGGCCGGCACTGGAATGACTGTGGTTTAATCGTCGACAAATCAACCGTACCGGTCGGCACCGCGGAACAAGTTCGCGCAAGAATCGAGCAGGCGCTGGAAAAGCGCGGCATCCGGATTCCCTTTGATGTTGTCAGCAATCCGGAATTCTTAAAGGAAGGCGATGCGGTGGCCGACTTCATGCGTCCCGACCGTATCATCATCGGTTGTGAAACCGAGAAGGCGCGCGAACTGATGCGCGAACTCTATGCGCCTTTCATGCGCAACCATGAGCGTATTTTGTTTATGGGGGTGCGGGACGCAGAGATGACCAAATACGCCGCCAATGCCATGCTCGCCACCAAGATTTCCTTTATGAATGAAATCGCCAATCTCTGCGAGCGCATGGGCGTGGATGTGGAAAACGTGCGCAACGGCATCGGCTCCGATTCCCGCATCGGCTACGGCTTTATTTATCCCGGCTGCGGTTACGGCGGCTCCTGCTTTCCGAAAGACGTCAAAGCTATTATTCATATGGCCGAGCAACACGACTTTCAGCCGAAAGTGTTGCAGGCGGTGGAGGCGCGCAATCAAGAACAAAAACATGTGCTATTTAAAAAGCTTACGCAGCATTATGGTAATAAGCTTGCCGGCCTGACCTTCGGCGTGTGGGGGCTCGCCTTTAAACCCGGCACCGACGATATGCGCGAGGCGCCATCTGTCGTGTTATTGCAAGAACTCATCGCCGCCGGCGCCAACGTGCAGGCGTACGATCCGGTGGCGATGAACACCGCCAAGCAGGAACTGCCTTCCGCTTGGTTTAAAGACCGGAAACTGCGATTAGCCGAACACCAGTACGACGCCCTAAAAGGAGTTGATGCGTTGGTATTAGTTACCGAATGGAAACCATTCCGTTTCCCTGATTTTGATTTAATGAGAAAAATCATGAAAGCGCCGGTGATCTTTGATGGGCGCAACCAATATGACCCGAAGCAGATGCGGGCAAGCGGGTTTGAATATCAAGGGATAGGGCGTTAACCGACTGTTAACGCGGGGCCCGTCTTAAAGTTGACAAGTGTTCAGGCTTCGCCTAATTTGGCGCATATAATTTCCTAAAGATGCACAGCATGCCCACGCACAATGTCGCCCAGCTCGAAGCCTTGTTCGCTTTGCCGTTTAACGACTTACTATACCGCGCGCACAGCGTGTATCGCAAATACTTCGACCCCAATGCCGTACAAGTGAGCACGCTGTTATCGATCAAAACCGGCGGCTGCCCGGAGGATTGCGCTTATTGCCCGCAGGCGGCGCGTTACCATACCGGGATACAAAATGAGCCGCTCATGGCTATCGAGGCGGTAATCGCGGCAGCTGAAACGGCGAAGACCCAGGGCGCCACCCGTTTTTGCATGGGCGCCGCCTGGCGCGGACCGAAACAAAAGGATTTGGAACCAGTATTAGAAATGGTCAAAGCGGTGCGCGCGCTCGGGTTGGAGACTTGCGCGACATTAGGCCTGTTGCGCGAAGGCCAGGCCGAGCAATTGGCGGCGGCGGGGCTCGATTATTACAACCATAATCTCGACACCGCGCCGGAATTTTACGGTCAGATCATTCATACGCGCGAATACCGAGACCGACTGGACAGCTTGCAGCAAGTGCGCAAGGCCGGTCTTAAGGTATGTTGCGGCGGCATTGTCGGCATGGGAGAATCGCGCGCCAGTCGCGCGGGGCTCATCGCACAACTCGCCGCTCTCGATCCGCCACCGGAAAGCGTGCCGATCAATCTATTAGTGCGCGTCCCGGGCACACCGCTTGCGGACGTACCTTCGCTGGAGCCGTTCGAGTTCGTACGCACGATCGCGGTCGCGCGCATCAGCTTATCGCGCAGCATGGTGCGTTTATCCGCCGGCCGCCAGGAGATGCCGGAATCTCTGCAGGCGCTGTGTTTCTTCGCCGGCGCGAATTCCATTTTCTATGGAGAAAAACTGCTCACCACGCCTAATCCGGATACTGACAAGGATCAGGCATTATTCGCCAAGCTCGGCCTGCATCCAATGCCGCCGGAAAAACGGGGGGAGCACCTCGCTCCGCATAAAGCCCGCTCCGGTTAAATCTTTATCCTTAACATCTGCTTCATCTCAGGCCGTTGTTAAGAACAAGGCAGTGCTCACCACCTGCCGTATCCGGGTCGCCTATGACAAAATCGATATGGCCAAAGGAACAGCACGGTGGGTGCCAAGGTGTGACAAAAAGGGCCCTGTCCTTCCCATTCAAGCAATTAATGCGCATGAATACAAACCAGCCCGAACTTCCATTATTAAGCGCCATGAAGGCAGCATCCAAGTGGATTCTGCGGTGCGCATGGGGCAACCTTTACCCTTTATCTCCCCGCCTCTGACGAACTCAGCTTAAAGAACCGAGCGAGACGTTGATATTTTAGGACTGTATATTTAGGACTGTGATGAAAACCCGCACCGAAGACACGGCTATCCGTTAGCAGACATGCCTTGCCTTTTATCCCCGCTGCGTCTACAGACATAGCAGGGTGTTGAAAAACTCGTTTTTCAACACCCTGCGGTGGCCGCTCTCGCGCATCCCGGCAACTGCACCCTTCGGGCGCGCTTGCGCGCGTCCAATCGTGCTAACCCCGTTAGGGGTGAGGCGCAGGCGACCCACAGGGATGTGGGAAGGTAGGGCAACGCCGGGAGCAGTTGCCGGGAGGCGCCGAACAAAATGTCAGGAGGGACTTTTTCAGAGTTTCCTTAATACTCCGCGGATAAATAAGGCATATGGAAAATTTACTCACATCCCACTTCATTTTAATCGTTGCGATTACTACCATAGCCCTCACTGGCGCAAGTTTCCTAGTCATTGGCTTGCGCCGCCTGATCCGTGGCAAATTCTTAAGCGGCAGCGGCTTAAGCGTGAGCGGCGGGGGATTGCTTGCGCTGACGATGCTCGCGGTAGCGCTGTTAGCCAATCTTTACACTTATCAGCGATTGACGTATGAGCAAAGCGTGGGGGAGCTGGCGTTCAAACGGACCGCTGACCATCATTACCGCGTAAGACTGATGGAGCCGAACGGCGCCTTGCAGATCCTTCAGCTCCAAGGCGACGAATGGCAATTGGATGCCCGTGTCGTTAAATGGCATGGCGCCGCAAATCTGCTGGGGCTTGATCCTCTTTATCGCCTGGAGCGGTTAAGCGGCCGCTACCGGGATGTGCAGCAAGAACAAAACCGGCCACGCAGTGTGTATGGGCTTGCCAAGGATACCGGCTTGGATCTCTGGAATATAACACAGCGCTATGGGCGATGGCTGCCTTGGTTGGACATTACTTACGGCAGCGCCACGTATATGCCGATGGCCGATGACGCGCACTACAAAGTAAGGCTGACGACCACCGGTCTGATTGCGCGGCCCGACAATCCGGCTGCCGAACTTGCAGTTGCTAATTGGCGCTGAATTCGGTTTTTAGCAGCATGTTGAAAACCGCCTTTTTCAACATGCTGCTGTGCGGTATAAGGATGTACCGCCATTTCTCCTTGACGCATCCCGGCAACTGCTCCCGGCGAAATTGTGTTTCGGCACGTCCTGTGCCTCACCCCTTCGGGGCCGCTGCGCGTTCCAAATTCGCTCCCGGCGAATTTGTGTTTCGGCACGTCCTGTGCCTCACCCCTTCGGGGCCGCTGCGCGTTCCAAATTCGCTCCCGGCGAATTTGTCGTGTTGACAATTTCTCCGGGAGAGACCGCCTGGCCGCGCCGCTGCCACGAATTGTGCCCCTGAACCGGGCGGTCTCTCCCTCACCCGGCCCTTCGGATCGCCCTCTCCCGGTGGGAGAGGGAAAGTCGGTACGGCCTCCGGCCGCAGGTTCATGGAAAGGGTGGGCGAACCTCGGCTTTCGAGCACCGCCGGGACTGCAAAGCGAAGAAAGGTCCGAGTCAAAAAGGCCACGGATGGACTTTTTTCAACATCCTTATAGATTACCCGATCCATTCAGCGATAACGCCGGCTACTTTATGGTTATCGAGGTAACCGTAGAGCTTGTGCGGATTCAATCTCTCTCTGCCTATCCAGAAAGTGTAAATAAAATGGTCTTTAATAGTTGCCAGATATTGATGTAATTTCATCGGCGTATAATCATCTGCAATGCGCTCGTCGTGCGACACATAATCGTCTTCCGCAGAAAAATTACACCAATGAACAATATTAGTGGGATAGCGGCCATCATCGGATTCGTCGCAGTCGTACAATTGGCTTTTGACCGCCTCCTCTCCCAAGGGAGATCCAAGAGTGACAAACAGGTTCACTTTCTTATCGTGGATTTCCCGGTATTCGCTCATCCGCGACACTTTCCATAATACGTCGTAGGCGATGATGCTTCCCATGCTATGCGCGATTAAACAGATATCGTCACCGCGCTGCATGGCCGGCACCAACAGCCGCTGCAAGCGGTCGCGCACAATTGAGCCCACCGCCCGGTATTGGAAATAAGCGCCGAGATCGGGCAGAAAGCGATTAACAATATGCTTGTTAATCCGGAGCAGTTCCGCGATCGGGCTGATGAAATCGGCGATTTCTTCGCGGGCGCCTTTATCTTTCTCGCGCCGCTTTAGCGCATGATAAGTTTTTTTGTTCTGATCTCCGGTCTCAATGCTAAACAATCGCCGCATGGAATCATCGTAACTGCCGTCGGTCTCGTACGAATAAGGCCACTGTAAAAATTTACTATCGAATTTCTTTCTTGGATGCTGGGTTTCGGCCCAGAGAATTGCATTATTGACATCGCCGTAATAGGCGAGATCCACCTGAATTTTCTGATTTTCGATTTTTCTGCCGGCGGCAGTGCCGTTTACTCGATTTAGACCATGTATTAATGCCTGTCTGACCAGCCGTTCTTTTTCTTCTCTCCTTGGTTTAGTTGCACGTCCGTGCACCACGATAATTCGCTTAGCCATAGCCCTCCGTTAACACGATCGAGTCCAATATGTTGTTTAGATTATTTGCCGGTTATTTTCTACGTCTTATATTACTGTGCAGCTGCTGAGCCCGCCAAACTAAATCGGCCTCACCGTTTATTTAATCGTTCTCTGGACTTCCAATAGCCTTAGGAGCAGCATAAGCTGGTCGTGAAAATCCGCAATATTTGGTTTATGCCGCAACAGCCTGTTTATAATGAAAAACCTACTGGGGTTAAAATAAAAACAAGGCTTGTACCTCGGGTGGAAGCATCTGAACGGCAGTTCGCGCCGATAAAACCAATTTCGGTCAATTGTTCGGGGGAAGCGATATGAATAAAAAGTGGTTTCATTTAGGCATCTTTCAAAAAATACTCATTACTATGCTCGTGGTCGCGGTAGTCCCGCTAAGCGCCATCTGGTATATCGATTATCGAAATTCAATTGAGCGCATCTCGAACGCCACGGATCAGCAACTCGCCGATATTTCCGACAAGCTGGTCGGTCAGGTAAATGACTGGGTCACGATGAATCTTAAAGTGCTCAATCAGAATGCCGCGCTGGCCGAAGTGATCTCAATGGACGGCAGAAAACAAGGCCCGATATTGCGGTCGATACTCGACGAATATAAATGGAGTTATCTTGTTTTCACCATCGGGCCCGACGGCATGAACGTCGGGAGAAGCGACGACCTTAAGCTGCTCGATTACGGCGATCGGGCCTATTTTAAGGACGTCATGAACGGCGCCCCTATGGGTAAACAGGTTTTGATCAGCAAGACCACAGGTAAACCGGCGGTGATTCTTTCTGCCCCGATTTTTGCTGCCGACAAAAAGACGGGCGAGAAAAAAATCGCCGGCGTGATTGCGATTGGCATGTTCATCGCGGAGATGTCGGAGCAAATTACCAATCTGCGGATCGGAAGAACCGGCTATGCCTTCCTCCTGGACGAAAACGGCAAAGTAGTCGCCCACCAAAAAGAGGAATATGCCGCGACCAGCGCAGACTTTAGCAAGCATCCGGCTTTTCAAAACCGCCCCGCCAGCGGCAAGAAAAAACTCATTTACGACGACGAGAACGGGAAAAAAGTTATCGCCTATGTGCAAACCACCAAGCAAGGGTGGCTTATGGTCGCGCAAGAGGACTACGATGAAATCTACGCCCCGATCCGGGAAGCCAATAATGAAGCTTTGATTCTTCTTAGCGTAACATTGTTCATCGTTCTGTTAATTGCTTATCTATTATCACAGCGGCTGTCTAATCCGATCAGAAATCTCACGCGTGTTGCCGACGAAATGAGCCGCGGCAGGGTGGTGGCACGGATCGTCGAGCTCGGCAGAGACGACGAGATAGGCGCTCTTGCCAATGCCATCGACCGCATGGGTACAAGTATCAGGCTGGCGATTGATAAACTAAGCGCCAGGGCTTAATGCCGCTTAGGCAACCGGCGCGGAGCATTACTGATGAGCCCGGATGAACCGCTTACTTATAAACAGCTTATCGATCAGTTGCGGCGCTTTTGTGGGGAACACAAGACCGGCACCGTGCTGATTGCAACCGAAGATAATCAGCTGGTGCGCGTGCTGCTCGAGAAAGGGAATATCACTTTTTTAGCTTTTGGTCAGAAACAAGGTCAAGATGCGGTTCCGCTAATTCGAGAGATCAAAACTGGCCGCATTAAATTTTCCGAAGGCCACGTCGGCTCATCTGGCAAACAGGCTCTCCCACCCACCCGGGAAGTGCTGCAAGCGCTCGCCGGGACGCGGGCAACACCGGCGGCGGCGCTTAAAATCATCGAGAATGAATTAATTGATGTGCTTGGACCGATGGGCAGCATAATTTGTGCGGAGCATTTAAAAAAGGCCGGCGATTTGACGCAGGCAAGCGCGTTGACTGATTTCATAAACGTCGTAGCGAGAGAAATCAAAGACGCAACAAAAACCAGACGTTTCAAAGAAGAAGTGCTGAAAAAAATAGGTGGTTCATGAGCAAACTCCGCCCATGCCGGTAATCACGCTGTCTTACCGCGAGCCCGTGTCTTCGACTGAGCAAGTATGTCCTTTCAGGTAAACTTACGGAAAATCCGGCCTAAATCCTTTTCAAGAGATTCGAAAACAAACACCCTATAAGCACCTATGATCTATATATTGTAGAAGTAAGATCAGTCATATGATTCGCTGCATTCGCATAAAACCCCTGCTTGTCTTTTCATTTTTCGTGGCCTTTTATCTCGGCATAAACCCTAGTCCGGCGAAGGCTGAAATTGAACACCGTTTTTTTAAAACAAGCGATAATGTGCAGCTGCACTATATTGAGGCCGGCAAGGGACAGACGCTGGTGTTTGTGCCCGGCTGGGTCACGCCTGCGGAGATTTGGGAACCGCAGATCCATTATTTTTCACAAAGGTTTCATGTGGTCGCCTTGGATCCCCGTTCTCAAGGCGAATCGGCAATCGCCAAAACCGGACACGAACCGGAACGAAGGGCGCGGGACATTAAAGAGCTGATCGATAATCTGAAGGTCGATTCGGTGGTGTTGGTAGGATGGTCGCTCGGGGTATTGGAGTCATTGGCCTACATAAAGTCTTTCGGCACAGACCATCTTGACGCCTTGGTGCTGGTGGATAATTCCATCGGCGAGGATCCGCCGCCGGTGAGCGACCCGACTTTTCTGTCGCGCTTAAAAAATGACCGCGTGACGACGATCAGACGATTTATACGGGGGATGTATAAAACCGCCCAGACCGAAGACTATTATCAAAAGATCATATCTCAATCTCTTAAGACACCGCTTGCTGCGAGTGTTTCCCTATTAAACAATTATTATCCAAGAGAGGTTTGGAAACGCATTGTTTATCAGACAGAAAAGCCTATCCTCTATATAGTCACTCCACGTTTCAAACAGCAGGCGGAAAATCTGAAAGCACACAAGCCGGAAGTCTCGATTGAGGTGTTTGAGCATGCCGGGCATGCTCTTTTTGTTGATGAGAAACAGCGTTTCAACAAACTGATGGAGGACTTTGTCCAGAAAAAGGTTGTCGGCCAGACACAGGGTTTGCAACGATAACAAATGGGAGCCTAGGATTTAATGTTTTCTCATACTAAGGCACGGCTCGCGCCGTTGTTTTTGGTTTCACTTGCATCGGTTGGTTTCGAGATTTCTCTAACCCGTTATTTCGCCATTGCCAGCTGGTCGGAATACGGTTACTGGGTGATCTCCATCACCATGGTCGGCTTTTCCGCAAGCGGTGTCATTTTGAGCCTGTTTAAAGATTCTTTCGTAAAGCGAGGAGAAACTTTTCTATTCACTATACCGCTGTTTCTAACCCTGTTTGCCTGCCTCGGCTATTATTTAACCACCATCAATCCGTTTAACCCGCTCGAATTTCAAAACCGGGACCTTTGGTTTGATCAGTTATTAAATATCTGGAAATACTACGCGGCGCTGTTTCCTTTCTTCTTTCTGGCCGGGTTTTATATCGGGCTTTATTTCGTTCTATTCCAGGAAGAAATACCGCGGATCTATGGCGCGGATCTGGCCGGCGCCGGCGTCGGCGCCTTGATAATTTTGCTGCTGATGTTCTGGATACACCCGTTTTATCTTCCGGTAGTGTTATTGCCTTTTCTTGTGCTGGCCAGCTTTTTGAACTTACCGAAGAAAATGAAGCAGCGTAACGCCTTCTTCGTTACCGCCGCATTACTACTCGCGGCAGGTGAAGTTGTCGTTGTGAAATTCAACTATGCCCATTTCAACGAGTACAAGAGCATCTATCCAGCGCTCCATGTACAAGGCAACCATGTGGTGCGGGAAATTAAATCTCCACGCGGCTATTTTATGGTGCTGGATAATTTCACTGAACGCCTGGATACGGATTTTTCCAACAACTTCGAAGTTCTCAAGGCCGCCGGACCGCCGACGACCTTCGGTTTATACAATGATGGCAACCGCGTCACTTCCTTGCCCAAGCACTCGAATTACAATTCATCCTACATTAAAGCGGCGCTGGACGCGTTTCCGTTTGAATTAAAACCTGCGCCGCAGGTGATTTTAATCGGCACACGCGGTGGTTTCCGGATCAAAGAGGCTTTAAGCCTAGGCGCCGCCTCGATATTGGCGCTGGAGCCGGATGAGACGCTTTTCAGCCTGATCCAGGAACAAATCGCCATCGAGCAAGATCCCGCACTTAAAAGCCGCGTTAAGATAACCAACCAATCGCCGGCGATAATCTCTTCCCTCGGCGAGTCAAAATTCGATTTGATCGATATCGCGTCGGATTTTCTCGGTCAGGCTGACGCGAATAAATTCGCCTTTACCGTAGAAGCAGTGCAGGGTTATGTCCATGCGCTTAACCACGATGGAATTATCTCTATCCCGGTTTCCATCCGCGAATTCACCGTCTATGCGGCAAAAATGCTGGAAACCGTGCAACGCGCGCTTTCCGATCTCGGCATCGCCGCGCCGGCGGACCATATTATGGTTTACCGTTCCAGCTGGAATGTGCGTATGCTGGTTTCGAAACAGCCGTTTAACGCCGCGCAAATCAAACTTTTACGCAGCTTTTGCCATAAACGTTCATTCGACACCTCTTATTTCCCAGGCATTGATCCCGCAAAAATACAGGTTTGGAATGATCTCCCCGCGGTTTCACTTGAACAGGAACGGGTGCTCTCGCGTTCCGACAAAGCCAATGACGCCTTGATGCAACAAAACCTGCAAATCCTTTCTCCAGCAAATGCGGCATTCCTGAAAGATAATTTTTTTAATTTGGCCGCCTCGACTTACGACAGGCCGTTTTTCTACTCTATCCTTCGTCTGGGTAAGCTAAAACAGGTACTTAACAAAATCGCCCTGATCCCGCGCGAAGAGATCGGCTACCTTATTAATGTCGCAGTTTTGCTTCAGGCGGTGTTATTTGCCATCGCTATTCTAGGGCTGCCCTTGATCCGTTGGCGGGCAAAAAGACCGGAAACCAGCATCATCCTAAAATCCATTTTATATTTCGCCGGACTTGGGTTAGGTTTTCTTTTTCTGGAAATCTTTTTAATTGAGAAAGTCGCCTTTTTTCTCAACGATCGCACTTATGCCTTCGCGGTAGTGCTCTCCGGCATGCTGGTTTTTTCCGGTATGGGTAGCTACGTTTCCAGCGCCTACCTGAGTAATCCTAAAAAGGGCGTTGCCCTGGCGAGCCTTATTATCTTTTCCTGGATTCTATTGGCCATTTTCTTATTGGACAGTATCCTGCTGGCATTTTTGGCACTGCCTTTTGCCGCCAAGTGCGCTCTCATAATAATACTCGTAGCGCCGCTTTCATTTGCACTCGGATTTCCATTTCCGCTCGGACTTTTCTTTTTCCGTGGCGAACAGAGCAACTTTCTACCCTGGGCTTGGAGCCTGAACGGCGCGTTCTCCGTAATCTCCACTCCTCTTGCCAACTTGCTCGCCATCACTGCGGGCTATAAAATGTTATTGATCGCCTCGCTTTTGCTTTATGCGATGATTTTTGTGATGTTCCCGATTCCTATAAGGCAGAAACAATATCTATCCGCACCGCTCACTCAAGAAGCTAAATAAAATGCAAAACCTACCCAAACTGATTCTGCTCGGCGTTCTGCTCCAGATCTCTTTTGCTTACGCCACCGATGAAAACCGACAACCTGACAGCGGCAAGGCGAGCACGGCACTTGGGACCCCAGACTGGACCTATGAGAAATTTAACAAAGCCTTTGCAGAAAGTGGCCGCAAAATTGTCATCTCGGAGAAAAGTTTTAATGACATCCAGGAAAGGAAAAAAATCGCTTTAAAAGAAATCGACATGTATTTGAAAGAACGGCTGGGCAAAGCCGACCCGATTGTCATGCAGGCGTTTGCCGAGATCCCGCGCGAATATTTCCATTATCATTACGCGGACAAATACGCTTTTGTCACCGCCGCCTATGAAGAAAAGGCGAAGCCCTGGGCGATCGGTTACGGTTCCGCGCTAAGCGATTATCTAGGCCAGGCCTATATGACGCAGTTGGCGCAGCCTACGAGCGAAAGTGTCGTGTTGGAAATCGGTACCGGCAGCGGCTTCCAGATTTCCCTGCTTTCCCGGATCGTCAAAAAAGCCTATTCAATAGAAATCATCGAGCCGCTGGGCAATGCGGTGGCCAAGATTTTCAAGCCTTTACATTATGATAACGTTCAAACCCGGGTAGGGGACGGCTATTTCGGCTGGCCGGAGGTGCGCGAGGGTTTTGATGTCATCATCGTTACTTGCGCCGCGCAATACGTGCCGCCGGCGTTGTTTAAGCAACTCAGATCCGGCGGCCGCCTGGTGATTCCCATCGGCCAACCGTTTAAAAAGGGTCAAGTGCTGTATGTTTATACCAAAGACAAGGAAGGAAAAATCCACTCGCGCAAAGACGTCGGCGTGTATTTCATTCCGATGACAGGAGCGATGGAAAAAGACGGGGGTTGATGCATAAGACCCATCGGCAGTCCTCCTTTATTCCGATGCGTACAAGGCTAGCTTCCGCCTCATTGGAATTGCAACGCTGAACGCCTGCATGTATTTCTAGGCAGACTGCCAAAAACAACACCATTACGCCTTCGAGTTTCGTAATTCGAGTTGGCACACACCGGAAATCTATTCCATATTGGAACACCGGGTGGTATTTTGTATTTATCAACTGGCCGGATTTATGTCCCCGCTGACCGCTACTACTGATTTTGTTTATATCCGGCTGCATGCTCCTACTGAGAAAAAATACGAAGGCGATTACCCTATCGAAACGCTGCGTGTGCGGGCCGAACGTGCGCATTCCTGGGAGCGTCAAGACAAAGATGTATATATCTACTTCGATAATGATCAAGCCGGCTATGCGGTTAAGAACGCAATCACCTTGAACGAAACGGTGAACGCAAAAAAATCAGATGTTCACGCGCTGTAAGGCCAGCGTACCGGAACGGCCGTCTATCTCACCGGCAATCAAATCGCATATCGGAATTGAACGCGGATTCTTTAACAAGGTTTGCGCTAAATCGCCTAAGGTAATAAAACGTACTCCTTGTGCCAATGCGCGCGTTAAAAACTCACGAAACCAGGGGAGTTTGCCCATGCCTTCGATTTCCGCATGTACGGTTAATACATTAGGAGTTTTACTGCGCAATAAAGACAAATAATGGTCGACCAGCTTTTCTTGCGGAAATTCCGGCCGTCCCATTAATTCATCCAGCGTGGGAAGAGTGCTCGGAATTTGCAACGCATTGTAGACAATACCGTTTACCCGCGGATAGAACGGAAATATGCCGCGCGCATCGCTGGCATACAGCAAACCGGCGGCGTCATAGGCCGCGAGACTGGACGCGTTCGCTTGCCAACCGGCGGCGCCGGCGGTGCGCGCCGGCGTCCCGAAGATGCGCTCAAATTCCTGTCCTGCTTTAATGAACTCTGCTTGCACTTCTTGCGCAGACATCTTCTCCAGATCATCTTGCCAGCGCACGTGGTCATAGCAATGAATGCCGACTTCATACCCTCGGTCGCGCACCGCGCGCATCACATCGGCATTGCGCCTACCGATGTGTGGCGCCGGCAGCAGTGTCCCGTTTAGCAATGTGCGAATGCCATAAACGCTGACGACGCTGGTGCGTTGCACCTTGCGGAAGAATCCCGGCCGGAGTATGCGCTTGATGGCGCGCCCGGTATTATCCGGCCCCAAAGAAAACAAAAATGTCGCCGGTAGCCTGAATTCAGCAAATAATGCGGCTAAGTTAGGCACACCGATACGTGTGCCGCGGTCAGTATCGACGTCTACTTTGATAGCAAGAATAGTATCCGGCATCACTGAATACTTAAGCTAACTCCTGGGATGGGCGACCCAAGTGATACTCCAGCGTTTTACGCAGGGCGGTTTTAAGATCCGTGGTCGGCGTCCAACCGAGATAGCGCTGGGCGTTTTTAATTGACGGGACGCGCGTCAGTATATCTTGGTAGCCTTTGCCATAATAATCATCCGATTTCACTGCCACGATCTTTACATTCTCAGCAAGCCGGGCATATTTAGGATAGGTTTTAATTAGTGCAACTAAAGTCTCGGCGAGCTCGCGTATGGACATATCATTAGCCGGGTTACCAAGATTGAAAATGCGTCCATCGGCACAGCCATCACGATTCTCGATGATACGTAACAGCGCGTCAACACCGTCGTCGATATAAGTGAAGCTGCGCCGCTGGGCACCCCCGTCGACCAATTGAATATCCTTGCCGCGCAGAATGTTGCCGACAAATTGCGTCAGCACGCGCGAACTGCCTTCTTTCGGCTCCAGGATATTATCGAGCTTCGGACCAATCCAGTTAAACGGCCGGAACAAGGTGAATTTAAGGCCTTGCTTGGCACCATAGGCGTAGATGACGCGATCCAGCAATTGCTTGGAGCAAGAGTAGATCCAGCGTTGTTTATGAATCGGCCCGAGCACCAGATTGCTATTCTCTTCATCGAACTCAGCATCGGTGCTCATGCCATATACTTCCGAAGTCGATGGGAACAGCACCCGCTTACGATAGCGCACGCATTCGCGCACGATGTCGAGATTCGCTTCAAAGTCGAGCTCGAACACGCGCAAGGGATCTTGCACGTAGGTGGCGGGCGTGGCGATGGCAACCAACGGCAATGCCACATCGCATTTCTTGACATGATATTCGATCCACTCTTTGTTTATCGTGATGTCGCCTTCAACAAAATGGAAGCGCTCGTGTTTCAAGCAATTTCCCAATTTATCGTCGCTCATGTCCATGCCGTACACTTCCCAGTCCTTGCGTTCCAAGATATGTTGCGTCAGGCTGTTGCCGATGAATCCGTTAACGCCGAGAATGAGAACCTTAAGACCCATGTTGTGCTCCATTAACTAACGTTGATATCAAGCTTGCGCCTACCCGCAGCAGTACTGTCGAAGATTTGGCCACACACCAAATTACTACTATTACCGGCCGCTTCCGCCTGTCCCTGCCACTGTAATCGCAGCGCCTCGAGGCTGCCTTTGCCGGCGGCAATGCACAACGGCGCGATCGATAATACCTCTCCCGGCACACCACCGCCTTCCGGGAGCGGTTGTGCCCACCAAATAATTAAACGCCGCCCCTGAATTTCAGTGAATGCGCCCGGATAGGGATGGGCTACCGCGCGGATGAGATTAAAGATTTCGCCGGCGCTGCGGCGCCAATCGATGCAGCCGTCTTCCGGCCTGCGTCCACCGAAATATGTCGCCTGCGATTCATCCTGCTGGCGCCGCGGCGCAACCCCATGCTTCAACGCATCGAGATTGCGCGCAAGCAGCCGGCGCGCGGCATGGGTGACGTTTACAAACACATCACGCGCCGTATCTTGCGGGCCGATAGGCACCGGCTCCTGATCGACAATATCGCCAGCATCGGCGCGCGCGATCATGTGATGCAAAGTCGCGCCGGTTTGGCTTTCGCCATGCAGCACTGCCCAGTTGATCGGGGCGCGGCCCCGATACTTGGGCAGCAATGAGCCATGCATATTAAAAGCCCCGAGCCGGGCGCTTTTTAAGATCTCGCTGCTTAACATATTTCGGTAATAAAACGAGAAAATCAAATCCGGTTTAAACGCGCGAACGCGCGCAACCCAATCGGTTTGATTGATGCTACTTGGCATAAATACCGGGATATTATGCCGCTTAGCGAGTGCCGCCACCGATTGGAACCAGATCTCCTCACTGCTGTTATCCTCATGAGTGATTACAGCGACAATTTTCTCACTGCGCTCAATCAAGGCGCTAAGACATTCATAACCGACATCGTGATAACCGAATACGAGAATAGCAGGTTTATGGCTCATTAATTTGCTGCACGATTTCACGAATAACGAAACGTGGGCGGCGGCGCACTTCTTGGTAAATACGCCCGATATATTCACCGATGATGCCCAGTCCCATAATGCCGACACCGACCAGGAAATAGAGGATGGCAAACAAGGTAAACACGCCTTCCGCTTCCGGACCTACGATCAAACGGCGGATAAATAAATAGATAACGAATAAAGTGCTCAACAACGACACCAGGAAGCCGAAGAGGGTAAAAACTTGCAGCGGGACGATGGAAAAACCGGTGATTAAATCAAAGTTAAGGCGAATCAAGTCATAGAGCCGGTATTTAGAAGTACCGGCGGCGCGTTGCGCATGTTCCACTTCCACCTCGGTCGGATTGGCGGAAAAACTATAAGCCAGCGCCGGAATGAACGTGGAAGCTTCGCCGCTCGCGGTAATGTAATCGATAATAGGACGGCGATACGCGCGCAACATACAGCCTTGATCGCGCATCTCGATCTGAGTGACGCGCGCGCGCAGAGCATTGATCAGCTTCGAGGCGTAACGCCGGAACCAGCTATCCTGGCGATTCTTGCGGTACCCACCGACCACGTCGTGCCCGGCTTCGATCGCCGCGAGCAATTTCGGGATTTCCTCCGGTGGATTTTGCAAATCCGCATCCAGCGTCACGATCACTTCGCCGCGTACCTGTTCAAACGCGGCCATGATCGCCATATGCTGGCCGAAATTTCCATTGAAATCGATGACGCGCACCTGTCGCGGGCGGCGCTGATGCAATTCTCTTAAAATTATACCGGAGCGGTCATAGCTGCCGTCGTTGGTAAAGATGACTTCAAACGGCTTGCCGATGCTATCCATTACCGCCATTAAGCGCTGAAATAGCGCAAGCAGATTTTCCTGCTCGTTGTACACCGGAATAATAATGCTGATATAAGGCCGGCTCATCTCAGGTTCGCCGAAATAAATCGGCCATGGCGGCGATCACGCGGTCTTGGTCGGCCTCGGTCATAGTGGGAAACAATGGCAGACTGACGATCCGGTCGGAAATCGACTCGGCATGCGGAAAATCGCCGCGCCTGAAGCCATAATGTTCGGCGTAATAGGGATACAAGTGCGCCGCGCGGTAATGCAGGCCGGTGCCGATGTTGCGCGCCTTCATGCCTTGCATAAAGGCGTCCCGGTCCATGCCCACCGCTTGCGGATTGATCAGCGGCGCGTATAAATGCCAGGCATGGCGATGTGCATATTTGGGCGTCTTCGGCAGCGTCCACTGCGGCCAATCAGCGAGCAGGCGCTGATAGCGCAAGGCAAGTTCCGCGCGGCGCCGAATGAAACCGTCCAGCTGCGGCAACTGATGCAAGCCGAGCGCGGCTTGGATATCCATCATATTGTATTTGTAGCCCGGCGTGATGATTTCATAATGCTGGCTGCCGCTCTTGCCGAAACGGTTCCATGCCTCGCGATCCATGCCGTGGAAGCGCAATAAGGCGATCTCGGCCGCGAGCGCGTCATCGCGGGTGGTGACACACCCTCCCTCCCCCGTAGTCATATTTTTATTAGGATGAAAGCTGAATACTTGAGTATCGCCGAAGGCGCCGATGCGGCGGCCTTTGTATTCCGCGCCGATGGCATGTGCCGCATCTTCGATCACGCGCAGGCCATGCTTATCGGCAAGGTGATACAAAGGATCGAGATCGACCGGCAAGCCGGCAAAATGCACCGGCATGATCGCTCGCGTGCGCGGCGTAATGACTTCGGCCAAACGCGCTACATCGATGTTATCGCTATCAGGTGCTACGTCCACTAATACCGGCATTCCTCCGGCAAGCACGATAGTGTTCAAGGTAGCGGCAAACGTCATGGGGGTGGTGATGATCTCGTCGCCGGGTTTGAGTTTTAACGCGGCAAGAGCAAGATGCAATCCGGCGGTCGCGGAAGACAGCGCCAGGGCATGCGGAGCCTGTAAGTATGTCTTCAGTTCTTCTTCAAATTTTTTTACCCGTGGCCCGGTGGTAATCCAGCCTGATTCAAGACAAGCGACCACTTCATCGATCGCCGCGCGATCCAACGCCGGTCGGGAAAAGGGTAAAAATTCATCGTTAGTCTTTTTATTTGCCACACCTAGCTCCGCGTAACCAGATACACCCCGGCAATAATAATCAAAATCCCGGTGATGCGCGTTAACGACAGATTTTCTTGAAACAGATAATAACCGGCGACGGCGTTGACAACATATCCCAGGCTCAACATCGGATAGGCGTAGCTCACTTCCACCCGCGACAGCACCAGCAACCAAACACCAACGCTGGCGATATAGAGAAACAGGCCGAATAATACAAATATATTGCCGGCGACCTGAAGGGCGATAGGCGCTACATTAACCCAAACGAAATCGAAATAACCGATGCGGCGCATGCCTTCCTTTAATGAAAGTTGGGCCGCGGCATTGAGCAATACCCCCAACAGAATTAACGGAAAATAATTCACGACTGGTCCTTTTTGTTACGCAGCAAAACGTTATCGTTGTCTTCCGCCACCAGATAAATCTTTTTACCGGCCTGGCGCAGTCGATTGTACGTCAAACGGCTGGTCACCATATACATAGTTTTCACGCCATCCCAGCGCTGCCAAAATTCAATATCATTGATCAACCAACCGCCGGCGCCTTCGTTTCTCCCGCCGGACCTGAGCTCGCCCCGCCAATCGACCACAACGATGGGCCGTTGCAAATAAAATGGCAGATCTTGATAGTAAGTTTTATAACTTGCAACCTCGTCCTCGGGTCTAAGCTGCGCTTTAAGTGTCAAGGCGAGGCCTTTGACCGAGCGGTCATCCAAATAGGGCGCATCCGCATTCAGCGTAACAAGAAACAAAACAAAGCCTGTGGCCAGAGAAATAAACGCCACCCGGATCCCGTCGCCCTGAGCGAAAAAAAAAGTCAAGCCTACGACTAATGCAAGTATGACGGCAAGGATATTCATGTGTACCTGCAAAGCGGCGGGGTCGAAGAAGAGCTGATAATAGGACACCGCCGCTAAGCTTGCGGCCAATACCAAACCGGCGAAAAGCAAAATCCAATAATCGATGCGCAAACCGGCGGCGTCATCGCGATTCCACGCGGTCGCAAGATGGCGTCCGATTAAAATCGCGAGGGGCGGGAATACCGGCAGGATATAGGGAATTAATTTGGAGCCGGAAGCGGAAAAGAACAGAAAGATCGCGCTCGCCCAGATAAACAGAAACAGCACCTCTTCATGCTGGTGGCGCCGGCTCCAGGTAAATGCCAGATTACGTTTTATCGCCTGGAGTAAAAATGCACTCCAGGGAAATAACCCTAACAACAAGACCGGGATGAAAAACCACGGCGGTTCATAACGCTGATGAATTTTAGTCAGAAAACGCTGCAGGTGCTCATGAATAAAATAAAACTGCCAAAATTCCGGATTTGCCTGCGCAACCAGGATATGCCAGGGTGCGGCGATTGACATGAATAAAATTAAACCAAAGGGAATTTGCAGGGTCTTTAGCAGGCGCCACTTGCCGAGCACGGCAATCCATATTCCGACTACGAGCGCGGGCAGGACCAGGCCGATCAAGCCCTTGGTTAACACCGCCAGCGCCGAAAAAATATAAAAAGCCCACAGGCTAAGGCGCCGGGGCCAGCCCGCCGGTAACCGTACCCCGATCAAAAACGTAAATAGGCTCGCGCTGATTAACACCGATACCGTCATATCCAGCGTGACAATACGGCTCATGAAGTAGTATAAAAAGGAGGTGACCAATATTATAGCGGCGATAAGCCCGGTGCGGCGATCGAACAATATCCTGCCGGCGGCATAAACGCTTAAGGCTCCAAGCAGGGCGAAAAGCGCGTTCCAAAGGCGCAGCGACCACTCGCTTAATCCGAAGAGCTTGATAGAAACGGCTTGCAGCCAATAAAACAGTACCGGTTTTTCGAAATATTTTTCGCCGTTGAGGCGCGGCGTCAGATAATCGCCGCTTACCACCATTTCGCGCGGGATTTCGGAGTAGCGCGCCTCATCCGGCGTACCGAGCGCGCGATTGCCGAGCATAAAGCCGAACAGGCTGACGCATGCCAGGGTCAACATCAGCAGGTCGCGTAACCAGAAGGAGGGGCGGTGATCTACCGCGGAAGTCACGGGCATTGGTGGGTGATGTTAAGCGCCAGCCGCGAAGGGTAGCATATATAGTTAAGTAGCCGCCAGAATTGCTTTGGGACCGCCTTGAGAGGAAAAACAAAACGGTCCGGTGAGAAAACCGGCCCGCTCCGCCTCAAGAGTGCAGCAGCGGTACGATCAGCAGCGCGACAATGTTAATAATTTTAATCATGGGGTTGACCGCCGGTCCGGCTGTATCTTTGTACGGATCACCGACGGTATCGCCGGTCACTGCCGCCTTGTGCGCCTCGGAGCCTTTTCCGCCGAAATGATTATCTTCGATATATTTCTTGGCGTTATCCCAGGCGCCGCCGCCGGTGGTCATGGAGATGGCGACGAATAAGCCGGTGACAATGGTACCCATCAGCACGCCGCCTAAGGCCTGCGGGCCGAGCACCACGCCTATAACCACCGGCACCAGCACCGGTAGCAGCGACGGCACGATCATTTCTTTGATCGCGGCTTTAGTCAGCATGTCGACCGCTTTGGAATAATCCGGCTTTGCCGTGCCTTGCATAATACCGGGAATCTCCTTGAATTGGCGGCGTACTTCGATGACCACTGAACTGGCGGCGCGCCCCACCGCCTGCATCGCAAGCGCACTGAACAGATAAGGCACCAGTCCGCCGATAAACAGGCCGATGATGACCATGTGATTAGACAAATCGAAGGTCAGGGTTTTGCCGGAGTGGGCGGTTAATTCATGCGTGTAATCGGCGAATAACACCAACGCCGCCAGCGCGGCGGAGCCGATGGCGTAACCCTTGGTCACCGCCTTGGTGGTATTCCCGACTGCATCCAGCGGGTCGGTGATATTGCGGATCTTCGCGGGCAGATCCGCCATCTCGGCGATGCCGCCGGCGTTATCGGTGATCGGTCCGTAGGCATCGAGCGCAACAATAATTCCCGCCATCGACAGCATCGCGGTGGCAGCGATGGCAATGCCGTATAGCCCGGCGAATGCATACGCGGCGCCTATACCTAAGCAGATCACCAACACCGGCGCGGCGGTCGCTTTCATGGAGATCGCCAATCCGGCAATGATGTTAGTGCCATGGCCGGTGGTGGAGGCCTCGGCAATATAGCGTACCGGCTTGTATTCGGTGGCGGTGTAATACTCCGTGATCACCACCAACGCCGCGGTCACGGCAAGACCGATAAGCGCGGCGCAATAAATATTGATCGGGCTAAACGCGCCGTTATTCGCCATCATGGAGTTTGTCAGCGGATAAAGCGCAATTGCCGCCAGCACGCCGGCCACGATCAAACCGCGGTAAAGCGCATTCATAATCTTGCCGCCTTCGCGCGCACTGACAAAAAAAGTGCCGACAATCGACGCGAGGATGGAAACGCCGCCGAGCGCCAACGGATACAGCATGGCGTTATCGAAACCTTTTAACAGCAAGCCGCCGAGCAGCATGGTGGCGATAATGGTGACGGCGTAGGTTTCAAACAAATCCGCCGCCATGCCGGCGCAATCGCCGACATTGTCGCCGACGTTATCGGCGATCACCGCCGGGTTGCGTGGATCGTCTTCCGGAATACCGGCTTCGACCTTACCGACCAGGTCTGCGCCGACGTCCGCGCCTTTGGTGAAGATGCCGCCGCCCAGACGCGCGAAAATAGAAATGAGAGAACCGCCAAACCCAAGGCCGACCAGAGGGGTAATATTTACCGCCTGCCCAGCCGGTGTTACCTGCAGCAATATTGCATAATAACCGGTCACGCCTAACAGGCCTAAACCTACCACGAGCAAACCGGTGATGGCGCCGCCGCGGAAAGCCACGCGCAGGGCGGCGTTAAGCCCGTCGTTTGCCGCTTGGGCCGTGCGTACATTGGCGCGCACGGAAACATGCATCCCGATATAACCGGCGGCGGCCGAGAAAAAGGCGCCGATGGCAAAACCGATGGCGGTTAAACTGCCCAAAAAGTAATAAATGATGGCGACCAAAACCAGGCCCACGATGCCGATGGTGCTGTATTGCCGGTTAAGATAGGCGGAGGCGCCTTCCTGAATCGCCGCGGCGATTTGCTGCATGCGTTCGTTACCGGTGGATTGGGCCAACACCCATTGAATAGACACCGCGCCATAAACCAAGGCCGCTGCGGCACAGGCAAGCGCGAATACCAGGCTGACAGACATACTTAATTCTCCCAGGTGATTTAAAGTGTTTTACAAATACTTAAGCTTTATTTTTCTAACGGCGAAAATTTTCGAAGCGCTGTATTTTGATTTTTCGCGCCAGCAAGCCCGCTTAAATCCTAAAATCCGTGTTCAGCTTCTTCTTCACCGCCACATTTTTAAGCCGCACATACGCCGGCAGTCCATTTTTAAACGGAGGATAATCCTCTCCCTGAATCAAAGGCTCCAAATAAGCACGGCATTTCTTGGTAATACCGAAACCGTCGGCGCTAATGTAATCTGTTGGCATTTTCTTCTCAACATTGGCGACCTCCGCCAGATCAGCGACGCCTACGGCCCACTTATACGGCCGATTGGATTTACGCACAATCGTCGGCATCACGGCGTTATAGCCTTTTAACGCCAATTCCACCGCCGCCTTGCCCACGGCATAGGCCTGCTCGACATCGACCTTGGAGGCGATATGGCGCGCGGCGCGCTGTAAATAATCCGCCACCGCCCAGTGATACTTATAGCCCAATTTATCCTTCACCAACCTCGCGATAATGGGCGCGACCCCGCCTAATTGGGCATGGCCAAAGGCGTCTTTAATGCCGCTCTCCGACAAAAATTTGCCTTCGCTATTTTTTACGCCTTCGGACACAACCATGGCGCAATAGCCGTACTTTTTCACCACCTCCTCGATTTTGGCTAAAAATTTTTGCTCATCGAGGCTAACCTCCGGCAGCAGAATAATATGCGGCGCATCGCCCTCTTTCTCCGCCGCCAAGCCGCCGGCCGCGGCAATCCAGCCGGCATGCCGGCCCATCACCTCCATAATAAAGACCTTGGTGGAGGTCTTAGCCATGCTTGCGACATCAAAACCTGCCTCACGGATGGACACCGCCACGTATTTCGCCACCGAGCCAAACCCGGGGCAACAATCGGTAACAGGCAAATCGTTATCGACCGTCTTGGGGATGCCGATACAGGCGATGGGATAGCCCAGCTTCTCGCTGATTTGCGAAACCTTACGCGCCGTGTCTTGCGAATCGCCGCCGCCATTATAAAAGAAATAACCGATGTTATGCGCCCGGAACACCTCGATTAAACGGGTGTATTGCGCCCGGCTTTCCTCCAGGCCTTTAAGTTTGTAACGGCAGGAACCGAAAGCACCGGCCGGGGTATAGCGCAGGGCGCGGATCGCCTGGGGCGATTCCTTGCTGGTATCGATTAAATCCTCGGTAAGCGCGCCGATAATGCCGTCGCGCCCGGCATATACCTTGCCGATTTTGGTTTTATATTTGCGGGCGGTTTCAATCAGGCCGCAGGCAGAGGCATTAATAACCGCGGTTACTCCGCCTGATTGCGCATAAAACGCATTTTTAGGCTTAGGCATTGCTTACTCCATGGCAATGAACACAAATCGATTAATTTTAACGCAAATTACCTGCGGCGGGCGCATTTGGCTAGACGATCTAAGGCGGGGTTTTAAAAATCTCATCGGGACGGCTCGATAGGTTTGTCAGCTTCTACTTTCGGTTTTCCTTCCTGATAACCAGCTTCAAACCCGACCAGGTATCGTCGACTGCGCATACTTTGATGTCAACAAGTCCAAGCGGTAACGCTACCTCCCGAATAGTATCTTCTGTGATATCCGTGGGTACTTTCGCGGCCTTTTTGGGCCAGGAGACCCAAATCATTCCGTCTCGTTTCAGCTTCTTTAAAAAAACACGCAGGCGACTTCTTAGCTCCTTTTTACTTGTCGAGAAGATGTGAACCAGATCTGTGCCGTTGGTAACCCGTGGTAATAGCTTGACGCCATCTGGAACAGGAGCCAGTAGCTGCAAATAATTTTTTGGAGGATTAACCAAGACGATTTTGCTGCCATCCTTGATTCCGAGCTTCTTAGCAAGCGGCGTTCCGGAATACCCGGTCATTTTTTGCCTCCCTCGCTTAAATGGGCTGTGAGCACGTATCGATTACGCGCCGCCCCGGTTGCAGCGCAAGTTGGCCTGATCCACAAGATACTGCTCGACGCCATCCTGGTTCCAGCTATCCCGGGCTTGTTTGCCCCGGCATCCGCCGGCTCATCGAAGGAACGTAATACCCCATCCATCTCTTTTTGGTTTAGAAACTAAGCTTGTCCCCCGGTTTGATCGGAAACACCTTGGTGCGGGTGCCGCCCAGCGCCTTGATGTACTCCTCCGGCGTGCCTTTCAGCTGCGGTATGGTGCCGTAATGGAACGGGATGGCGAACTTGGGCTTGAGATATTCCTTCGTGGCAAACGCGGCATCCTTAGGATTCATGACGAAGTGGCCGCCGATGGGAATCATAATGAGATCGGGTTTGTAGTACTCGCCGATGAATTTCATATCGCCGAATAAGCCGGTATCGCCCATATGGTAAAGCTTGAAGCCGTTCTCGAACTCGATGATAAAGCCCACCGGCTCGCCGCCAACGTGGGTCTCGGCTTTGCCCGTGGCCGGATTCGTCCAGAGAATTTCCGAGCTGTGCTCGGCGTGCACCTGGGTGATCTTGATATCCGGCCCGAACGGCGTGATGGTTCCGCTTTTGCCCATGCGCGGCGACAACTCCGGCGACAATATGCCCAGCGTCTGGATCGACTGGTTCATACCGGCCGGCCCGTACATCGGCACGTTGAGCTTCTTCGCCAGCTCCGGCGCGTCGCCAAGATGGTCGCCGTGCCCGTGCGTGACCAGGATCAGATCGATTTTACCCAGCGCATCGAGGTTCTTATACTGCTCCGGGGTCTTTGGATTTTTGGTAAGGAACGGATCGATAAGAATTACCTTGCCGCTGACGGTCGTGATCTTGGTTGCCGATTGACCTAACCATAACACCTCGATCTTTCCGGTTTCCGCCGCGACCGCGGGCACTGTTGCGGTTATTGCCCAAGTGCATAAAAGGCCGAGCAAGGGCTTGAGCAGATTTTGTTTTGCCTGTGTCATCCTGTTCTCCTTGTAAGTCAATGGCCAAAGTTTGAACGCAGGCATAGTAATGCGTAAACCAGGATTATGCGAGACTTTGAAGAAAAAACCGCCAAAAAAATGCCTCCCCGGACACGTCGCAAATAACCCTTATGTCATATAGCGGTGGATGGTAAACTCCATTACCAGGTGCCTTGCGGCCAGGTAAAAAAGTCGATTTGTGCCTCCGAGCCATCGTTCCTGGTTAAGGTTTGAACTGCATCGGATTCCGCCCCCCTTGTTGGGTCGGTCGCCTCACTTGTGGCGACCGGACCCAACCCATTGACGCCGGAAAAGGCAAAAGGTAGTTTAGCCGGGCAATGGCCCCTTGCTGGGGGACAAAAAACAATATTCAACTGGGTTTAGACTAACCCAAAGCGAGAATAACCATGCGAATCGTACTACTGGGAGCGCCCGGTTCCGGCAAAGGAACGCAAGCTAAGTTATTGGTTGAAAAGTATAAAATTTCCCATGTTGCCACTGGCGACCTGCTCCGCGCGGCAGTGGCTGCGGGCACTGAGTTGGGCCGGAAGGCGAAAGCGGCCATGGATGCCGGCCAACTGGTGCCCGATGAGGTTATGTTAGGCGTCATCCAAGAGCGCCTGGCGCAACCGGATACCAAGGGTGGTTTTGTTCTGGATGGCTTTCCCCGCAATATCCCTCAGGCCCAGGCCTTGGATGCCCTGCTGGCGCGCATCGGTCAGCCTTTGCAACTCGCCCTGCTGATCGATGTGGAGACGGAGATATTGATCAAACGCCTCACGGGGCGGCGCACCTGCTCTTCCTGCGGCCAGATATACAATATTTATTTCTCGCCCTCCAAGGCCGCCGGCAAATGTGACAAGTGCGGCGGGGTATTGCAGCATCGCTCCGACGATAACGAGGCCACTATTCGCAACCGTCTGCAGATTTACGAGGCGCAAACTGCGCCTCTTATCTCTTACTATAAAGCGCAAGGCAAGCTGCGTACCGTGCGTGGCGTCGGCAATATTAACGATATCTTCCGCGTAGTCGGCGATATCGTCGAGGCGCAAATCCGGCCGCTGGCGGCAGCGGCGCTTAAACCGGCGGAAACCAAACCGGCCGTGAAACCACCGGCGCCGCCGGCAAAGGCCCTTGCTAAGAAAAAAGCGGCGCCTAAGAAAAAGCCGGCTAAGAAGAAGCTAGTTAAAAAGAAAAAACCGGTTGCTAAAAAGAAACCCGCTAAAAAGAAACCTGTAAAGAAGTCCATTAAAAAGAAGGCGGCCAAGAAAACAGCGCGCAAGAAAAAGGGAGTAAAGTCTAAAAAGAAAAAATAAGCAGTTGCCGTAACAAGTTAGAGGCCCGGTGAAGCCGGGCCTTTTTATTTATCCGCGCGTGAATGATAATCTATCACCTTGCCGGAGTTGCTGAATGCCTTATTCTAAGACGATCCAGGGAAAATTTCCGCGTGTGCGCATGCGGCGCATGCGCCGGGACGGTTTCAGCCGCGATTTAATGCGCGAGCATCATCTTGAAGTCAATGATCTGATCCAGCCGGTATTTATCATCGAAGGGCAGCGTCAATCCGAACCCATTCCGTCGATGCCGGACATCGAGCGCTTGAGTATCGACTTATTGTTAAAACAGGCGGAAGAATGGGTGCAGCTAGGCATACCTGCCGTGGCTTTGTTCCCCGTGGTTGCGCAGGACAAGAAATCCGCGCAGGCGGAAGAGGCGTATAACCCGGAGGGGCTTGCGCAGCGCGCCGCGCGCGCGCTTAAACAGCGTCTACCCGGCCTCGGCGTTATTACCGATGTCGCATTAGACCCGTTCACGGTCCATGGACAAGATGGGTTGCTGGATAAAACCGGCTATGTAATAAATGACGAAACGGTTGCGGTGTTGATAAAACAGGCGTTGTCACATGCTGAGGCCGGTACCGATATCGTCGCCCCTTCCGACATGATGGACGGGCGCATCGGTGCGATTCGGGATGCGCTCGAAGCGGCGGGGCATATCCATACCCGGATTTTGGCGTATTCCGCCAAATACGCCTCCAGTTTTTATGGTCCATTTCGTGACGCGGTTGGCTCCGCCGCCAGTCTCGGCGGCGGTAATAAATATAGCTACCAGATGGACCCGGCGAATAGCGATGAAGCCCTGCGGGAAGTCGCCTTAGATCTTGCGGAGGGCGCGGACATTGTCATGGTGAAACCCGGCATGCCTTACCTCGATATTGTACGGCGGGTAAAAGATGAATTCCATGTGCCGACGTTTGTTTATCAAGTAAGCGGAGAATACGCCATGCTGATGGCGGCAAGCCGTAACGGCTGGCTCGATGAGCGCGCGGTCGTGCTGGAATCCTTGCTCGCCTGCAAACGCGCCGGCGCGGACGCCGTCCTCACCTATTTCGCCGCCCGCGTGGCACAATGGTTAAAAGAATAGCGCAAACGGCCGATGGTGGAGCGCATGGGAGTGCCTTGCGGCGGCGAGCACAGGTTACGTCTCTCCGGCCGAGATACCGTCCTTAGACCATTAGGCTTCCGGTGAAATTATTCCCATCAGCGGGCATGGCCAAAAAAAAAGGGCCCCACTGGGCCCTTTTTGTAAGAGTAAAAATGCTTTGTTAGAAACTTGCGCTAAACGTGATACCGGCGCCGTTGCCCTTTGCAGCCGGACTATTCCCCACTTTATAGTCGACCGATGTATATCTGATCCCTACGTTCATCTTGTCCGTGATGCGATAGTCCGCTTGCGCTACATAGCCTAATGCGTTGTCGAACGAGACGTCCAATCCGCTGAGGTCACCGCTGCTTTTCAGTTTGGGATTGATATGGTAGGCCAATCCGCCGCCTAGGCGCACTTTCTCGAACTTGTAGAACGCCAGGGCTTCCAGCGGAAACCGGGTGAAAGTAACATCCGCGTTGGACGCGGTAACAGCCGTATATTTCCAAGCAAGCGAAAGTTCGACATCTACGTCTTTCGCCACCTCGACCAGTGCCACGCCGCCGCCGATATAAAACCCGTCGTTCGCTTTAATCGAGGAAGTACTACCGTCTTTAAATATGACCGTGACTAGGGTATCGCCACCCGTATCGAGGCCCAATTTGAACAGCCCGTGTACGTCGGCAGCCTGGGACGCCCCAGCGGACATCAACAGACCTAGCATGCCTAGGATTACCAACAGATTGCGTCTTGATTTTGCTTGCATTGCCTCCTCCTGTTTTTTGTTTGCTCGGTTATTAATTTAAGGTTTGCCCTTGCCTAGGGCCTCCGCCTCGATCTGCTCAAGGCTGATAGGCGTATATCCTTGCCTTTTACTAAGTATATGACATATACGCAGATGTTGCGGGCACGATCGCCGCTCCATTCTAGCGCGCACGAAATCGTGCGCGGACTTCCATGCGGACTTCCATCAGGAATGTAAGAACAAAAATGCTTTGTCAGAAACTTGCGCTAAACGTGATACCGGCGCCGTTGCCCTTTGCAGCCGGACTATTCCCCACTTTATAGTCGACCGATGTATATCTGATCCCTACGTTCATCTTGTCCGTGATGCGATAGTCCGCCTGCAGTACCCCGCCCAAGGCGTTGTCATACCCGATGTCCAATCCGCTGAAGTCACCGCTACCTTTGAGTTTGGGATTGATATGGTAGGCCAATCCGCCGCCTAGGCGCACTTTCTCGAACTTGTAGAACACCAGGGCTTCCAGCGGAAACCGGGTGAAAGTGACGTCCCCGTTGGACGCGGTAATGAACGCCCATTTCCACGCAAGCGTAAGCTCGACATCTACATCTTTCGCCACCTCAACCAGTCCCACGCCGCCGCCGATATAAGACCCTTCGTTCGCTTTAATTGAGGAAGAACTGCCATTTGGGAATGTGAGCGTGGACGAGGTTAAGGTATCGCCACCCACATCACGGCCCAACTTCAACAGCCCGTGTACCTCGGCAGCCTGGGACGCCCCGGCCGCCATTAACAGACCCAGCATACCTGGGGTTCGCAACAGATCGCTCCTTGATTTTTGTTGCATTACCTCATCCTCTTCTTTATTCGATTATCAGTTTTAAGATTTTCCCTTGCCTAGGATCTCCATCTCGATCTGCTCCAGGCTGGTGTGGCGTACATCCTTGCCTTTTACTAAGTAAATGACATACTCGCAGATATTGCGGGCGTGATCGCCGATGCGCTCCAAGGCGCGCGCGGTCCAAATGACATCCAGCGCGCGCGAAATCGTGCGCGGGTCTTCCATCATAAACGTGATCATCTGCCGCATCAGGCCGTCGTATTCTTTATCGACCTGGCGGTCTTCGCGCGCCACCAGCAGCGCCGCCTCGATATCGAGACGCGCGAACGCGTTGAGCGCATCGTGCACCATCTGGCGCACATGATTGCCGAGCGCTTGCACTTCTATATAACCATCCTTCGGGCGCTCGGCCTCGGCCAGACGCACGCCCATGCGCGCGATCTTTTCCGCTTCATCGCCGATGCGCTCCAGGTCGGTGATGGTTTTAATCACCGCCATCACCAGACGCAGGTCGCTTGCCGCCGGCTGGCGCCGGGCAATGATTTGGTTGCATTCTTCGTCGATGGTCACGTCCAATTTATTCACTTTATAATCGTTGGTAATCACCGTCTGGCCTAATACCGCATCGCCTTTAACCAGCGCGGTAATGCCGTCGGCGATTTGCTGTTCCACCAGTCCGCCCATCTGCAAGACCCGGGTGCGGATGTCTTCCAGTTCAGCGTTGTATTTGCGTGAAATATGCGCGTGGATGTTGGGTTCCATTGCATTCTCCTGCTATGTCATCTCAGCCGTAGCGGCCGGTAATATAATCTTCGGTCTGCTTCTTATCCGGGTTGGTGAAGATGGTATTGGTATCGCCAAACTCGACCAGCTCGCCGAAGTACATGAAAGCAGTATAGTCCGAGACACGCGCCGCCTGCTGCATATTATGCGTCACAATGACAATGGTATAATTCTGCTTCAACTCGTAAATCAACTCTTCGATTTTAAGCGTCGAGATAGGATCCAAAGCGGACGCGGGCTCATCCAGCAGCAACACTTCCGGCTTAACCGCAATCGCACGGGCAATGCAAAGGCGCTGTTGCTGGCCGCCCGAGAGACTGGTGCCGTTCTGTTTTAACTTGTCGCTCACCTCATCCCATAGCGCCGCCTGGCGCAACGCCGCTTCCACCCGGTCGTCCATTTCCGATTTGCCGAGCTTTTCGTAAAGCCGCACGCCGAAGGCGATATTTTCGTAAATGGACATCGGAAACGGCGTCGGCTTTTGAAACACCATCCCGATGCGCGCGCGCAGCCGGTAGAGGTCTACACCGGCTGAAAGTATGTTCTTGTCATCCAACAGAATCTCGCCGGTCGCGTACTGATCCGGATACAGCTCATACATGCGATTGAAGGTGCGCAACAACGTGGACTTGCCGCAGCCCGATGGGCCGATGAAAGCCGTGACCATATTGGTGGCGATATCGAGGCTGATATTGCGCAGTGCTACGAATTTACTGTAATAAAAATACAGGTTGCGCGCCTGAATCTTGGGCTTAATCAGTGTCGATATTTCATTCATGCTTCTATCTTAACCTTACTTAATAGCGCACGCGCAATAATGCTAAGTACTAACACACCGGCGGTGATTAATAAGGCGCCGACCCAGGCCAAGGCATGCCATTCCTCATAAGGACTCATGGCAAATTGAAAGATCACTACCGGCAGGTTCGACATCGGGGCATTGATATCGTTACTCCAAAATTGATTATTAAGCGCGGTAAAAAGCAATGGCGCGGTTTCCCCGCTGATACGCGCGATTGCCAAAAGAACACCGGTAAGCACGCCGCTTAACGCCGCGCGGTAGGCAATCAAGGTGATGACTTTCCAGCGCGGCGCGCCCAAGGCCAGCGCCGCCTCGCGCAAGCTGCTCGGCACCAAGCGCAACATTTCCTCGGTTGTGCGCGTCACTACCGGCAATAAAATGATGGCAAGCGCAATGGCGCCGGCGAGACCGGAAAAATGACCCATTTTTACCACTACCAATTCATAAACAAACAAGCCGATGATAATGGACGGCGCGCTCAGCAAGATGTCATTGACAAAGCGAATGACGGCGGCGATGCGTTTCTTGCCCCCGAACTCGGCCAAATAAGTGCCGACGAGAATACTAATAGGCGTGCCGATAAAAGTCGCAAGCGCGACCATAATTAAGCTGCCGACAATCGCGTTGGCAAGCCCGCCGGTATTGCCAGGCGCGGGCGTGTTTTGGGTGAATAAACTCCAATCAAAAGCGGCGATGCCGAATTTAAGCGTGGTCCACAAAATCCAGCCCAGCCACAACAGACCGAAGCCGGTCGCCAAGATGGATGCGCCCAAATTGATAATATTCATGCTGCGCCGCCGCAAGTAAAGCCAATCCATAATTAACCCTGCCTTATTTTTCTCTATTGAAGATAACCGTCGCGGGATTCTAGCCGCATCAGCAATAGCTTTGCCAGCGCGAGCACAATAAAGGTGATAACAAACAAAACCAGGCCCAAAGCGATCAGCGAAGAAACATGCAGCGGCTCGATCGCCTCGGTAAACTCGTTTGCCAACGTGGAGGCGATGGAATTGCTCGGTTCAAATAAGGAGACGCTTAAACGATGCGCGTTACCGATGACGAAAGTAACTGCCATGGTCTCGCCGAGCGCACGACCCAGGCCAAGGAAAATTCCCCCGACCACGGCCGCGCGCGTATGCGGCAATACGACGTGCCGCACGACCTCCCAAGTAGTTGCACCGATGGCATACGCGGACTCTTTCAGAAATTTAGGCGTGGTTTGAAATACATCGCGCATAATGGAGGCAATGAAAGGAATAATCATGATGCCGAGGATTATTCCCGCCGGGAGCATACCGATGCCGATCGGCGGCCCTTGAAACAAGGGGCCGATAATCAGCCAACCGCCTATATGGTCTTGCAGCCATGGTTCGACATGTTCGGCCAACACTGGCGCAAATACGAACAATCCCCACATGCCATAGATAATGCTGGGGATCGCCGCCAGCAGCTCGATGGCGGTGCCGACCGGGCGTTTAAGCCAGGCCGGGGCAAGTTCCGTGATGAATAAGGCGATGCCGAAGCTGACGGGCACGGCTATGATGAGGGCGATCGCAGAACTAACCAACGTACCATAAATCGGCGCCAGTGCGCCGAACTGGTTGGTTACTGGATTCCATACATCGGTAATCAGAAATTTGAAACCAAACCTCTGCAACGCCGCCCACGCGCCATAAAATAGCGATACAATGATGCCGGCGAGCAGCAGCAATACCAGCCAGGCAAAAAAGGCCGTAGTGTAGTGAAACGACTTGTCTACCCAGCGTTGACGTTTCAATGTTATGCCCGGCCTGTTGTCGCTCACCTGCCCCCCTTAAAGAAACAGTGGGGCCCATATGGGCCCCACTAACGAACCATGACTGAACGGCGATTCTATTCTATTTCTGTATCATGCTGTCGGTCCAGACCTGACCGCCATTAGCATCGCGGATTTCGTTTTTCCACGTTTCCTCCACCAGTTTCACGACCTTCGCCGGCATCGGCACATAGTCGAGCTCCTTCGCCAGGCGATCGCCGTGATGATAGGCCCAGTCGAAGAACTTGAGCGTTTCTAATGCTAGCTCGGGCTTCTCTTGCTTTTTATAGATCAAAATAAAGGTGGCGCCGGTGATCGGCCAGCTTTCCGTGCCCGGCTGCTCGGTCAGCATCAGGTTAAAGCCGGGGGTTTTCGCCCATTCGGCGTTGGCTGCCGCCGCTTGAAATGAAGCCGCGCTTGGTTGCACAAATTTGCCGGCGGCGTTTTGCAGCAGAGCGTAGGCCATCTTATTCTGCAAGGCGTAGGCGTACTCGACATAGCCGATACCGCCCTTAATCCGCTGCACATAAGAAGCCACGCCCTCATTGCCCTTACCGCCCACGCCGGTGGGCCAGGTCACGGAAGTGGCGTTGCCTGCTTTGGCTTTCCATTCAGCACTGATTTTGGAAAGGTAATGCGTAAAAATAAAAGTCGTGCCGGAACCGTCGGAACGCGCCACTGCCGTAATCTTTGCGTTGGGAAACTTAACACCGGCATTGAGTTTAGCGATGGCTGGGTCGTCCCAGGAGGTAATCTTGCCCAAATAAATATCCGCCAGCACCGGGCCGGTCAGCTTTAACTCGCCCGGCTTAATCTCCGGGATATTGACTACCGGCACCACCCCGCCCATCACCATCGGGAACTGTATCAGGCCGATCTCATTCAACTTTTCGACCGGCAAAGGCGCATCGGAAGCGCCGAAATCGACGGTTTTAGCCGTGATTTGTTTAATTCCTCCGCCGGAGCCGATCGACTGATAATTCATCTCCACACCGGTCTTGGCCTTATAGGCTTCCGCCCATTTGGCATAAACCGGATAAGGAAAGGTGGCGCCGGCGCCGTTAATCGCCGCCGCCGCCCGGGCCGGGGAAATCCCCGCCCCAATAAATATCGCGAAAGCGAGAGAAAGTCCTACTTTGATAACATTATGCATACTTTCGAATCTCCAAAGTTGCTTTAAAAAAGCCTGTTACACGCCCGCTCATAATAAGCACGCAATATGACAATTTGATGAAACAAAAAAAGAAACTTTGACCCGCTGATGTGGGTTTTAAGACTGGATTGATCCCCCGGCGCCCAAAAAGACGATTGCCGCGACCTGAAGCGGCTTAGCGTAGAGCGGCGGCATCGGTGGATGGTAAACACGGAATGCCGTCCCGCCATGCGTAAAGCCGGTTCCGCTTGCGCGCCAGGCTTCCTTGAAATCAGTCCGATAACAATTTAGACTGAAATTTCCTTAATAAAAATCCACCCCTTAAGGAGGAGCCGTGCCCACAACGATCAAGTTTTCCCTCGACGGCAAGGCGCGCTCGGTCAAGGTTGACGATCCAGCGATGCCCTTGCTGTACGCCCTGCGCGACAACCTCAGGATGAAGAATCCGCACTTTGGTTGCGGCCTGGCGCAATGCGGCGCTTGTACCGTACACCTGGATGGCGAACCGGTGCGGTCCTGTGTGCTGCCGGTCGCGGCTGTCAAGGACAAAAAGGTCACCACAATCTACGGCCTTGGAACGCCGGAGAAGCCGCATCCGTTACAGGCGGCCTACGTGGAAGAGCAAGTGCCGCAGTGCGGCTACTGCATCAACGGCTGGATAATGACCGCCGCCGCATTCCTGAAGAAAAACCCCAAGGCGACCGACGCGCAGGTCCGCGAGGCGCTCGCCGGCCTCAAATGCCGCTGCGGCACCCATGTCTCGATCCTGCGCGCGATCAAGCGCGCGCAACGGCAAATGGCGTAAGGGGGCGATCATGAATACACGTATCGATATTTCGCTTTCCCGCCGCGAATTCCTGAAAGCCTCCGGCGCGCTCATCGTCTGCGCCTCGATGCCCGGGCTGGTCGGCGAGGCGCTCGCGCAAGCCGGCGTCGCGGCTGCCGGCAAGCCGGCAGTCGTGCCCGATGAGCTCGACTCCTGGGTGGCAGTACTGCCCGACGGCCGTATCGCCGCGTTCTTCGGCAAGATGGACATGGGCCAGTGCCTCGACGTCGCCATCGCGCAGATCGTCGCGGACGAGTTGGACGTCGGCTTCGAGCGTGTCACCGTGTACATGGGCGACACCGCGACTTCTTGCAACCAGGGTGGCGCTTCGGGGAGCACCGGTATCTTCTCCGGCGCCAAGCCCTTGCGCAACGCCGCGGCCGAAGCCCGCCGCATCCTCGTCGAGCGTGCTGCGCAGCGCCTGGGCAGACCCGCCGAGCAGCTTAGTGTCAGCGACGGCGTGGTCTCGGCTAGCGGCGATCCGGCCAAGCGCGTCACCTACACCGAGCTGATCGGCGGCCAGTACTTCAACTCGAAAGTCGAGTGGAATAAACAGGTTGGCAACACTATGGACGTCAAGGGCAAGGCTGCGCCCAAGTCGCCCTCGGAGTACAAGGTGGTGGGCAAGTCGTTCCGCCGCCGGGATGTTCCCGGCAAGGTGTTCGGCACCTCGGACTACGTGACGGAGATCTCGCTGCCCGGCATGCTGCATGCGCGGGTGATCCGTCCGTCGCAGGCCACCTGCACTGCGGTTAAGGTTGACGAAGCCTCGATCCGCTCGATTCAGGGCGCGCGCGTGGTGCGCGAAAAGAACTTCCTCGCGGTGGTCGCACCCAAGGAATGGGATGCGGTGCGCGCCGCGCAAATGCTGAAAGTGGAGTGGTCACAGGCGACGGATCCGTTCCCGCCTATGGACAAACTGCACGACCATATTCGGGCGGCGACCGTGTTGAAGCGCGAGGAGCCGGTAAAGAAGGGCGACGTCGACGCTGTGTTCAAAACCGCGGCGCGGGTCATCGAGGCCGAGTACGAATGGCCGTTCCAGTCGCACGCGAGCATGGGCCCGGCCTGCGCCGTTGCCGACGTGAAAAAAGACAAGGCCACCATCTGGACCGGCTCGCAAAAACCGCACTTCACGCGCGACGGCGTGGCGAAGCTGCTCGGCCTGCCGCCGGAGAAAGTGCGCGGCATCTGGGTGATGGGCCCGGGTTCCTACGGCCACAACGACGCCGGCGACGCCGCGCTTGACGCAGCGCTGCTCTCCAAGCTTACCGGCAAACCGGTGCGGGTGCAGGGCATGCGCCGCGATGGCATCGCCTGGGACCCGAAAGGCCCGGCATGCGTGCACCGCGGCCGTGCCGCACTCGATGCTTCGGGCAAAGTCATCGGCTACGAGTTCGTGTCGAAAGGCTTCTCACGGATCAACATCGCCACCAACGAATCCGATCCACGCGACAGCCTTGCCGGCATGGAGCTCGGCATGCCGCCCAAGCCGGAATTAGGTTTTGGCACCCCGGTCGAGAGCTATGACTTCGACCACAAGCGGCTTGCCTGGGAAGTCATTCCGCCGCTGGTTGAGCGTTGTTCGCCGCTGCGCACGTCGCACATGCGCGACCCGGTCGGGCCCGAGATCCACTTCGGCAGCGAGCAGTTTATCGACGAGCTCGCCGCGGCGGTCGGCGAGGACCCGGTCGCGTTCCGGCTGAAGTATGTTACCGCACCGCGCGATGCCGCCGTGATCAAGGCCGCCGCGGAAAAAGCCGGTTGGCAGCCACGGCCGTCAGCGCGCGGCGACCGCTCGGGCGATATCCTCGCCGGTCGCGGCATCGCTTACGCGCAGCGCAACGGCACCATCGTCGCCGCGGTCGCGGAGGTCGAGGTCGAGCGCCGCACCGGCCGCATCTGGGCGAAGAAATTCACCGTCGCGCACGACTGCGGCCTCATCGTCAATCCCGAGGGCCTGCGTTATACCATCGAAGGTAACGTGGTGCAGGGCCTGAGCCGCACGTTGTTCGAGGAAGTGCGTTTCGACCGCAACAGCGTCACCAGCGTGGACTGGCTGAACTACCCCATCCTCGAAATCCAGGACGCGCCGGAGTCGATTGAAGTCGCGCTCATCAACCGGCCCGAGGTCGCGCCGACTGGCGCGGGCGAGCCGACCATGCGCGTGATCCCCGCCGCTGTCGCCAACGCGTTCTTCGACGCGACCGGCGTGCGCCTGCGCCGCGTGCCGCTCACCCCGGAGAGAGTGTTGGCGGCGCTGAGCCAGACCGCCAAAACCTAGTTCGCAACAGCCTCAAATAAAATGCCCGGCGCGGGAGACCGGCGCCGGGCGTTTTGTTGTCACAAATTATTAATTTATCCTTTCTCTTTTCTCATCGACATTAACAATACGCGTGGCGGGAAATACGCAGGTAAAGGTGCTGCCTTTGCCAAGCTCGCTTTCGATCAGCAACTTCGCCTCGTGGCGCAATAAAACATGTTTGACGATGGAAAGCCCCAGCCCGGTGCCGCCGGTAGCGCGCGAACGGTCGCTGTCGACACGATAAAAGCGCTCGGTAAGATAGGGGATGTGGTGCGCCGGGATACCTTCACCGGTATCAATGACGGAAAATTTCGCGCCATCACTGTCGCTATACCAATGTAAATGTATTACACCGCCGGCGGGCGTGTAACGTATGGCGTTATTAATCAGATTGGAAAATGCGCTGCGCAGCTCTTCTGCATTACCAACCAATCTTAACGCGGGATCGCTCTTTATGGTAAACACATGCTGGCGGCCGCTTAAGATCTCGCCCAGCTCTTTTAGAGAATGCAACATTACCGGGACATCAATGACTTCTTCATGCACATGCGCCGGTGACGTTTCCAGCCTGGATAGAACAAGCAGATCATCGACTAAGCGCTGCATGCGCAGCGCCTGCTCGTGCATGGTAACAAGATGCCTTTTTAAATCCTCGGTTTGCGGATGTTCCATATCTTTTAGCGTCTCCAAAAAACCGATCAGCACGGTTACCGGCGTGCGCAATTCGTGCGAAACGTTGGCGACAAAGTGCCGCCGCATTTCCTCCAGCCGGATCAGATGGGTAATGTCGCGGCAGATCACCAGCTTCTGATTGCTGCCAAAAGGGATGATTTGCACTGATGCGGTATAGCTGGGAGTGACCGGCGAGGGAATTTGCAAGGTCTCGCTGAAATCGCCGGTTTGTAGATAGGCGATAAGATCCGGATTACGCACCAGATTAATAATGCGCAGGTTATGGTCGCGCGGCCAACGCAGCCCCAATAGACGCTCCGCCGCCCGGTTCGCCCATTCAATTTCGTTATGCTGCGAAAGAATGATTATGGCGTCGGGAATAGCGGCCGAGGCCTCCTGTAATCGTTGCAACGTATCCGTCAGCCGGTCTTTGCGGCGTTCGGCATCGCGCTCACGCTTGCGGATTTCATTAAATACATCGCCCCATACCCCCCCGGCTTCGGGCACCGCCCCGCGCTTTTTATTCAGCAGCCATTGGTGCAGATGATGCAAATGGCGCAACAGGAAAAAAACATAAACGCCGAGGCCGACGGCCAATACCCACGCAGGATGGCCGGTGATCGCGCCAAACACCAGGCTTGCGGTTAGAATCCCGGCAAACACCCATAATTCACGCCGCCAACTGATATGCATGGTCAATCCTGAGAAGAAAAACGATAACCGGCGCCGCGTACGGTTTGGATCAAGCGGTCATGGCCGCTCGGCGCCAGCGCTTTGCGCAGACGCCGAATATGGACATCGATCGTGCGCTCGTCGATATATACATTCTGACCCCAGACGTTATTCAACACCTGCTCGCGGCTGTATACCCGCTCCGAGTGGCTCATAAAAAAATGCAGCAGGCGAAATTCAGTGGCGCCCAGCTCTATCGGTTTGCCATTCGCCTCAACCCGATGAGTTACCGGATTAAGCGCAAGCCTCTCAATTTCTACCGGCGCATCGGCAGCAAGCGGGGCGGTGCGCCGCAGTAACGCCTTAATGCGCGCTAACAGCTCACGCGGAGAAAATGGCTTGGTGATGTAATCGTCGGCGCCGGTATCGAGGCCCTTAATCTTGTCTTCCTCATGGGTGCGCGCAGTAAGCATGATGATGGGCAAATGCCCGGTCAGCTTCTCCCGGCGCAGGCGGCGGGCATAATCCACCCCACTTATGCCCGGTAACATCCAATCGAGCAAGATTAAATCAGGCAAGCCGGCCACGATAAGATTTTGCGCCTCGGCCACATCCGCCGCGCTCCAGCATTCGTAACCCGCCTGGCGCAATGCCAGGCTGACCATCTCGCAGATCGCGGCCTCATCATCGACAATCAAGATTTTTCCAGGCATGATTAATTATCTTAAAGGGTTACAATATTGTAACCGCCTCACTGCAAAGTATCTTGATTTTGTCAAAGCATGTCAGCCATCGGAATCATGGTTAATTCCCGCTAAAATCCAATCCCTATGTCCAACGACACGATCAATCCCACGGAAATTAAGCTACATCAAAAATCGCGCGTCCTAGAAATCGCGTTCGAAGACGGCGACCGGTTCCGTTTGCCATGTGAGTATTTACGCGTGTACTCCCCCTCAGCGGAAGTCCGTGGCCACGGCCCAGGGCAGGAGGTTCTTCAAATCGGCAAGGAAAACGTAAATATTACCGCTATCGAACCGGTCGGCACCTACGCCGTATTGCTGCGCTTTGATGACGGCCATGCTACCGGTATTTATTCCTGGGATCTATTGCATAACCTCGGTGTACACCAAGAGGAATTATGGAACGAATATCTTAAACACCTGGAACAGGCGGGTTACATGCGTCAACCCAAACCATCGGGATAACTATGGCTGAGAGCGGCGGTAAAAATAATAAAACCACGGATTTCGGCTTCCGCGAAGTGCCGGAAACGGCCAAGACGCGGTTGGTCGCTGATGTCTTCCATTCGGTCGCCGGCAAGTACGACTTGATGAATGACTTGATGTCGTTCGGCGTGCATCGCCTGTGGAAGCGCTTTACCGTGTTACAAAGCGGCGTGCGCCGCGGGCAACAGGTATTGGACGTCGCCGGCGGCAGCGGCGACCTCACGGCAAAATTCGCCCGCCTGGTCGGACCGGATGGGCGCGTGGTACTCGCCGACATCAACGACTCCATGCTTGAAGTCGCGCGTGCGCGCCTCGCCGACCAGGGCATGGTCGGTAACATCGATGTCGCCCAAGCCGATGCCGAGAACCTGCCGTTCCCCGACAATTACTTCGATTGCGTCAGTATCGCCTTCGGCTTGCGCAACGTAACGCGCAAACAACAGGCGTTGAGCTCCATGTTCCGCGTGTTAAAACCGGGCGGCAGGTTGCTCGTATTGGAATTTTCTCATCCTATCCTGCCGATTTTGAACAAGGCTTATGACGCCTATTCATTTAATCTCTTGCCGCTGCTCGGCAGATGGGTTACCAATGACGAAGACAGCTATCGCTACCTGGTAGAATCGATCCGCAACCACCCGGATCAAGAGACGCTTAAGGGCATGATGCAACAGGCGGGCTATGAGCGCGTGCATTATTTCAACCTAAGCGGTGGCATCGTCGCGTTGCACAAAGGCTATAAATTTTAATCGGGGTTGATGTGAAATCCGCACAAATACTGAACGCAATATTGGAAGACGCCGGCAACCGCTTATTGCGTCTGGATCCGGAAACCCTGCGCCGTCTGGGCGTATTGCAAGGTAAGGTCATTTACCTTGAAGTTGTCTCTCCCTTGCCGGCCGGATCGCCGATAAATATTTATTTATCGCCATCCGAAGCCGGCCTGCGCGTGCTTAGCGACTACAGCGGAAAACCGGATGTCACCTTGCGCGGCGCGCCGTCGGCATTCGCCCGGCTCGGCTTAGGAAAAAAAGCCGAAATGGAGAGTTTTTTCGCGCGCGAGCTGGCCATAGAAGGTGATGTTGAACTGGGACAACGCTTCAAACGCATTCTCGATGAAATGGAGATTGACTGGGAAGAACAAGCCTCACACTTTATCGGAGACGTGCTGGCGCACAAGCTTGGCAATCTGGTGCGCGGCGCCAAAGCCTGGGGTGCTGAGGCCGGCGTCACCCTCAAAGAAGACCTCACCGAATATCTGCAAGAAGAAAGCCGCATGCTGCCAAGTCGCGCGCAGGTGGAGATATTTCTCGCGGCCGTCGATACGTTACGCGCGGACAGCGACCGCCTAACACAGCGCGTGCAGCGACTGCAAGGAACGCCCAAACAATGATGCGTCTGGCGCAGATTAAACGCCTGTTGCGCATCACGCGCGTGTTCGTGCGCCACGATCTGGATGAGTTTGTCCTGGCCCTGCATCTATTTCGGCCATATCGTCATCTGCTGCGCCTCTCGCCCTGGAACTGGCTGCCGCGCACACGCCTGCCCGGTGCCGTGCGTTTGCGGCTGGCCCTGGAGGAACTGGGCCCGATCTTTGTGAAGTTTGGACAAATGGTGTCCACCCGGCCGGACCTGCTGCCCGAAGACATCGCCTTGGAATTAAACAAATTACAGGACCAAGTGCCGCCGTTCCCCGGCGAAACCGCGGTAGCGGTGATCGAACAGGCGTATGGCGGCAAGCTGGAAGATTACTTCATTGAATTCGATTCCTCGCCGATCGCCTCCGCCTCCGTCGCCCAGGTCCATTTCGCCAAGCTAAAAGACGGCACCGAGGTGGCGGTTAAGATTCTGCGGCCCGACATCGAAACGATTATCGACCATGACCTGGCCTTGCTATACACCCTGGCGCGGCTTGCCATGCGCTACTGGCCGGACAGCAAGCGCTTGCGGCCAATTGAGGTGGTCAATGAGTACAACAAAATCATCCACGACGAGATAGACCTGATGCGCGAGGCGGCAAATGCCAGTCAATTGCGCGCCAACTTCGTCGGCTCGGATTTATTGTACGTGCCAAAAGTCTTTTGGGACTACACGCGACGCACGGTCATGGTGATGGAGCGCATCAGCGGCATACCCATCAGCAATATCGAAGCGCTGAAGGCGGCGGGAGTCGACATGCGCCGGCTGGCGCACAACGGCGTCGAGATCTTCTTCACCCAAGCCTTCCGTGACGGTTTCTTCCATGCCGATATGCATCCAGGCAATATCTTTGTCTCGCCGGAAGGCCAATACCGGGCGGTGGATTTCGGCATCATGGGCAGCTTAAGCGATGAAGATAAATATTACCTGGCGCGGAATTTTCTCGGCTTCTTTAACCGCGATTACCGCGCTATCGCCGCCGCCCATTTGAACGCCGGCTGGGCGCCGGCAACCACACGCGTCGACGAATTCGAGGCCGCGATCCGCGCGGTATGCGAACCGATCTTCGCCAAGCCGCTGAAAGATATCTCCTTCGGCAAGCTGTTGCTGCACCTGTTTCAGACCGCGCGGCGTTTCAAAATCGAAGTGCAGCCGCAGTTAACGCTGCTGCAAAAGACTTTGTTTAATATTGAAGGCTTGGGGCGCAGGCTTTATCCCGACTTGGACTTGTGGATTACGGCAAAGCCATTTTTAGAGCGCTGGATGCGCGAACAACTGGGCCCGCGCGCCTGGCTGCGCAGCCTGCGCCAAGAAATCCCGCGTTGGGCGAAGATCCTGCCCGAGTTCCCCGGCATGCTCTACGAAACCTTGCGCAAGACGCAAGCCGGCGGCCTCGTTGAACCGGAAAATTCACAGGAGATCAGAAAGCTGCGGCGGGAAATGCGCCATTACCATCGACGCCTGGTGTTTGCGGTTGCCGGCAGCAGCTTATTCATCTCCGCTACCGTTATTCTCGCCTTGCGCGACCTGACCTGGACCGCCTTCGCCGGCGTGCCAGCGCTGAGTTGGCTGTTCGCCGGCGCCGGCTCGGTATTCTTTATGCTCGCCTGGCCGAGTAAAAATAAGTGACGACGACGCTTAAACTAAGGAGCTCTGATTAAGTCGTATTTGTTATGCCGAGCGCGGAATCTGACAGCAATAATCTTGATCAGAGCTCCCCTAAGAACAAATCATCATTTTTGAATTGACCCAGAATCGGGGCGCGTGATATTAAACGCATTAAATTTACTATTGAGAGCGCTTAATAGTTCTCACGAACCCAGGCGCAAGCTTCCTTCTCCCCTATGGGAGAAGAACAGTATTCGTAGGGTGGGTTAGCCCGTCAGGGCGTAACCCACCGGACGCGGCCGATGGTGGGTTACGCGCCCCACAGGGACGTGGAAGTGTCGCGGAAGACAGGATGTCGGGAGCGACCGGCTGCGCCGCTAACCCACCCTACGTCCATTTTTGAGATAGCTTCTAAGTGTTTCTAGGGGCGAACCCCGGTTTGATTTCAGGAGAGCACTATGCCAGCCATCAGCCGCCGCGCCAGCGAGCTCGGCACCGAAAATGCCTTCGTGGTCCTCGCGGAGGTCAGCCGCCTGCAGCAGCAGGGCAAGGACATCATCTCGTTCTGCATCGGCCAGCCCGATTTCCCCACGCCGGTCAATATCCAGGACGCGGCGGTCAAGGCGATCCGCGACGGCAAGCACGGCTACACCCCGTCCGCCGGCATCCTTGAGTTGCGCGAGGCGGTGGCCAAAAACATCAGCCGCGCGCGCGACATTACCGTGAGCCCGGACGACGTGGTGGTGGGCGCGGGCGCCAAGCCGTTTATCGCCTACACGATTCTTTCGGTGACCGACCACGGCGCGGGCGACGAGATTATCTACCCGAATCCGGGCTTCCCGATCTACGAATCGCAGATCCGCGCCATGGGCGCGGTACCGGTGCCGATCCATCTGCGCGAGTCGCGCGGCTTCAACTTCGATCCACGCGAGCTAGAGCTGAAGATCACTGCGAAGACCAAGCTGCTTATCCTCAATTCGCCCCACAACCCGACCGGCGGGATTATCCCACGGGAGGACATGGCGGCAATCGCCGCGATTCTGGACAAGCACCCGCAGGTGTGGATATTTGCCGACGAGGTCTATTCGCGGCTGGTGTATGACGGGGAGTTCGTCTCGCTTACTCAGTTCCCTGGCATGCTCGAGCGCACCATCCTGTGCGACGGCGCGTCGAAGACCTGGGCGATGACCGGCTGGCGATTGGGCTACGCGGTGAATCGGACGCTCGCGCCGGCGTTCATCCGCTGGGTGACCAACACCGAGTCGTGCGCCTCGCATATCAGCCAGTGGGCGGCGGTCGAGGCCCTCAACGGACCGCAGGACGACGCCAAGCGCATGCGCGACAGTTTTTTCGGGCGCCGCAACCTGATTGTGCGGCTGCTCAACCAGGCCCCGGGGGTGACCTGCCAGAGCCCGGGCGGCGCGTTCTACATATGGCCGAACGTGACTGAGGCCTGTGCCATGATCGGCGCGAAAGACTCGGAGGAATTCCGCGTGCGACTGCTGAACGAAGCCGGGGTCGCGGTGCTCGCCGACATCCACTTCGGGCCGCGCGTGCCGAACGAAGGCCAGCACATCCGCTTCAGCTACGCCGCTTCCAACGAGGCGATCGAGAAGGGCGTGGCGCGGATGGCGGAATTCATCCGCGCCAATACGAAGGTTAAGAAGAAGACTTATTGATTCAGCGCCATCGAGAAGGATTAGATAATGAAGCGGATGATACTACAGTTACTTACGCTTTCATTGGCCACCTTTACCCCTGGCGCGGCCTACTCAGATATCAAGGATAAGTACAGGCCATCTACACAAGGGTACCCTCAGATAATCCAAGGATTCGACTATCAAACCATCAAAGCGATTGAGTCACTTTTTGCCACCCTCTCCAAACTTGGGAAGGATGAGGTCACGTTTACCGTAGAAAACATGGCAATCATCTTTAAATCAACGAACAAGGAACCAAGATCTCTTAGTGTGCGCATTTCAGACGAGAAGTCCGTTTCTATTGGCGACGCCGCTTACAAAGAACGAAATACGGTTGTGCTATTCTCGACATTGCTCATGGTCTTGGCTGACGTCTCAACAAATGCCAAGTGCACTGGTGTGAAATATGATCAATTTTCCACCCGGGGATACAAGAGACGGACCATTATTGAATTTGACTGCGACACAAAAGTGATCGCAGTGGACAGTTTATCTAATGGCCGAGATGATGATGAAAGATTGTACGTTTTAGATCTCGTTGGTAGGAAAGAGTCCTTCTTCTGGGGTCAATGACGTACGGGAGAACCAGACTAATTCCACGATAACCGCTTGGCCGCCTCTCTCCGCTATAGCTTAGGAATTAGGCCGCGTACCGATACACGGCGACGAAGTGACAGGCCGTACCCGCCATGACGAACAGATGCCAGACGAAGTGGGCATAACGTACCCGCTCGTCGAGCGCAAAGAAAGCCACGCCCACCGTGTAGGCGGCGCCACCGGCGACGAGCCACAACAGACCCGCCAAGGGCAGGTAGAGCCAGAGGGGGCGAATCGCGATCAGGGCCAGCCACCCCATGCCGAGATAGAGAAATGTAGAGAGCACTGGATACCGCACGCCACCCACGGCTTTCAGAACCATGCCCACTACAGCGAGGCCCCACACCAGGCCGAAGAGCGCCCAGCCCCACGGCCCACGAAGCACGCCGAGCGTGAAGGGGGTGTACGTCCCGGCGATCAGCAGGAAGATGGCGGAATGGTCGAGTACCTGAAACACGTGCTTTGCCCGGTTCTCAGCGAGGGCGTGATAGAGCGTCGACGTCAAATAGAGCAAGACCATGGTCCCGACGAAAATGCCGGCGCCGACGATGACCGCCCCGGAACCGTGCCGCGCCACCGCCACCAGCAGGAATGGAGCGGCGATCAGTGCGGCCGCCAGGCCGACACCATGGCTGACGCTGTTGGCGATTTCCTCCCCCAGGGATTGCGCGCGGTCAAGAACTGCGACACGGTTGTTCATGACTACAAGCTTATGTGGTCTAACGCATCTGACTTTTTGTGCGGCCTATGGCCCAAAGGTAGCCAGCATAAAGGGTCGCAATAACCAGCACGAGCATGAGCGCGATGAGACACGAGAGAGCGAGCCATCCCGCGACAACGGATTCATACGCGCCGAGAATGTACCGGGCAGGCTGGTCGGTAAATGGGCTAAAGTGCGCCAGCCAGCCGAACGCCACGCCGCCTCCGGCGAGAATCGCCCAGAACCGGTGCCCGACCTTGCCCTTCGAGTAGAGGTACAGCCCCAAAGCAATAACGGTATAGATCACCACGCTGATGATGATGAACGGCACGGATTCCGAAGTAATCGGCCAGCGCAGATCGCCCCGCACGATATGATCGGCGCTGTGGCCTAAGCTGAAAATGGTGGCGAGGACGACCAAAGCTACCAGTTTTTTATCACGCATGCGGTTCTTTTAACCCCTGACACGCAAGAGCTTATACCGATCTGATTCACCAGCGGCCCTTGGCCTTATTCCAGCGATACAGGGCGGCGGCAAACAGATTGTAGCCCGCATGAGCCAGCACGCGAAATACCGGCAACGCGATGATACGGCCGAGAAGCCTTTGGCCGGGGGTCTGCCGCCACAGAGTGGCGAAGGCATCCGCCCCCACTCTCACGCTACCCGTGGCGTCCACGACGTGGAGCTTCTTTCGGACTTCTTCTTGTTCCACGCCAAGCTCCTGAAGTACGCGCGGATCAGCGTGAATATCGAGCCACTCTGCCTGGAGGCCGCAGGCCTCCATGCGTTCGCGTTGATCGCTAATGCTGGCGTTACAGATAGGGCAAGCGCCGTTGTAGTAGATCTTTACCGGTTTCTGTTCCTCGTTCATACGCGTTAACTCCAATACCACCGGTCCGGCATTGATCCGCTGCAGCGCGTCGATTGCTTTTTTCTACGCCAGAATCTGCCAGGCCAAAGTAATCTGGCAACCGAAACCAACAACAAATGCCAGCGTTCTGACCCAGGGGATACGGAAGGTGTAAACCAGCAAATGGATTACGCGTGCCCAGAAATAGATAACACAGGCAAGAGCGGTTGCTTCATTGCGGACGCCGGCAACGTCGGCAATTAAAACCAGTGCGGCGAAAACCACCAAATTCTCAACGGCATTGTAGTGAGCCGCCTTCATTCGTGCCGCCCACGGTGATAGCGGCTTTGGCTTCTCCGGATAGCCAACAGCGTCTAATACACCTCGAACCATAATCTCATTGAGTATGTAGGGTATCCATATTACCGCCGTAAAGGCAGTAACCCATGTTAAATACGTAAGCTCAGTGGTCATCGACTCCTCCTTATTTAGATTTTGTTGGTGTATGCTCTGGCGCGCCTGCCGACACCTAACTAGATATAACGGAAGTGAGCAGGAGAGCAGGCGTTTCTACATGCATGTGGCACCGACAAGCATGTCGCCGTTTCAACCCAAAATCAAGCGCTTAAACGAACAAGCGCCGCCCTTAAAATATTAACGCGATAAACTGGCATCGCCGTATCGCGAGATCGGCCTGCGATAAGCCTGCGTTCAAGCTGCCCGGACGACGGCAAACGCGAACATGAACCATGCCAGGATAAAAGCGATTCCGCCGACCGGTGTAACGGCACCCAGCCAGCGCACAGCCGTGATGCTGAGGACATAAAGACTGCCCGAGAACAGGATGATCCCGGCAAACATCAGCCCGCCCGACCACTTGAACCACACCGACTGAGGCATCTGCGCCGCCACAAGACCGATCAGGATCAATCCCAGCGCGTGGTAGAAGTGATACTGTACGCCGGTCTGGTAGATCGAAAGCATCTCGGCCGATAAACGCGCTTTCAGCGCATGCGCGCCAAACGTCCCGAGCGCGACAGCCAGCAGCGCGACCGCCGAGAACCAAAAACAGCTTATGGGTGGGCATCTCCTCTCCCTTCCGGAATCAGAATACGCAACCTTCCGATAGGCCGGCCTGGGCCGCGAACTCTGTCAGGTATTCTCTCTTCTGATAAAGCCAGAAAACTTAGATGTACTCCCCTGGTTTAATGACGCGCTTCAGCCACGCCGGCGCCTGCGCTGCCTCGGCTTGTTAACCACCTTTATTTGCAATGGTTACCTGCGGAATCCAGGTGCGCTTTCTACGCTCGAGCCTGCTTTCTGTGGGTTCACCGTCAAAGTCAGTGACCCTGCTTTGGAATGAAGCCCGATCGATACCTTCGAACGTGTTGGCGTTCACCACCGCGTACCGTCGATCCTGGATAATGCTGGTAACGAACGGCACTGCGCCGCACCGAGAACAAATGAAGAACTCTGCCGTTCTGGTGGCAAAGGTGTACTTCGTGATCAGCGATTGATCATAGATCACCGCCCGTAGCGCTGCTTCGCGATGAGAGGCATAAATGCCCCCATGCTTCGTGCAAAAGCTGCAACTGCAGGCCTGGACAGGAATCTCGGCTCCGTCAAGCGGCCAGTGGAACTCGTAGGTGATGTTTCCACAGTGGCATTTGCCTTCTATTCGCCTCATCAGCCCCGCCTTACGACTGCATGCCCCACTTGCGGACAGTGCGTGCTTCAATAGTGCGGAAAATAAAATTCTCTACAACAAGGCCGATCAAGATGACGGTTAAGAGGCCGGCGAATACGCTGGGTATTTCCAGTTGGTTTTTGTTTTCATAAATGAACCAGCCGAGACCGCCGGAGCCGGAGCTTACACCGAACACAAGCTCCGCCGCGATCAACGTGCGCCAGGCAAATGCCCAACCGATTTTAAGACCGGTCAGTATGCTGGGGAACGCCGCCGGGATCAGGATCTTGCCGACATAGCGGAAACCCGTGAGGCCGTAATTACGCCCGACCATGCGCAAGGTATTGGAAACGGACATAAACCCGGAATGGGTGTTGAGCGACACTGGCCACAACACCGAATGGATCAACACGAATATCAGGCTGTTGTTGCCGAGGCCAAACCAGAGCAGCGCAAGCGGAAGCAACGCGATGGCGGGCAATGGATTGAACATAGAGGTAAGCGTCTCGAGCAAGTCCGAACCCAGACGCGAGCTGATGGCGATGATGGTGAACAGGGCGGCGAGCGCTATCCCGGCGGTGTAGCCCATTAGCAGCACCTTAAGCGAAAACGCGGCGCGTGTGAGCAGGCCGAGGCGGACTATGCCATCCCAAAATGCGGACAAGGTGGCGGTGAAGGTCGGAAACAACAGGGGGTTATCAAGAATAGATGTGTAAACCTGCCAAATAGCCGCTAATAAAATCAGGATAAACGCCTTGCGGGCAATGTTTTGATTGCTGACCCGCTCCCATAGCGTTAACGGTTTTTCCACCACGCCGAATGCGCGCGTTCCCACCGATTCATGCACGAACTCGGGGCGCTGCACCGTGTGCTGCATTTCAGACATGGTCCACCTCTTTCCGCTCAACCGGATCGGAGAACAGGATGTGATGAATTTTTTCCGACAACCGCCGGCCGGTTGCCGGGTCCGCTGTGTCATCGCCGGTGCTGTTCAATTCCGCCTTAACCTGGCCGGGATGCGGCGAGAGCAACAAAACCCGGTTACCGATGGTGATCGCCTCGGGTATGGAGTGCGTGACAAACAGTACCGTGAAACGCGTATCCTGCCACAATTGCAGCAGCTCCTCCTGCATCTTGCGGCGCGTAAGCGCATCCAAGGCGGCGAACGGCTCATCCATCAGCAGGATGTCCGGCTCCATCGCCATGCCGCGGGCGATGGCCACGCGCTGCTTCATGCCGCCGGACAGCGTGTGCGGAAAGCTGTCGGCGAATTTGCGTAAGTTGACCTTCTCGATATAGGCCATGGCCTTGGCGTCGGCTTCGCTCGGCGAAAACTTGCCGCTCGCCGTGAGCGGGAATATTACGTTTTGTTTGACTGTTTTCCACGGGAGGAGCTGGTCAAATTCCTGGAATACCATCATGCGGTCCGGTCCGGGTTTGCTGATTTCCTGGCCTTTGAGAGTTATTTTTCCCTCGACCGGCTGGAGATAGCCGCCCACGGCTTTAAGCAACGTGGACTTGCCGCAGCCGGACGGCCCTAGCAGCACGAAGCGGTCCGACTTGAATACCTCGAAATCCACCCGATAGGTGGCGGTGATTAAGTGTTCTTTGGTTTTGTATTGCAGTGTTACGCCGTTAACGGATAAAAGTGGTTCAGGCTTGTTCATAACATTAAGCGATTGCAGCCAAAGCAAGAATCTCTGAGCAAACCGCCGCTGTGACCTGGGCGGTGGTCGCCTTGCCGCCCAAATCAGGGGTGAAGATTTGTCTTGCCGTCACCCGCTCGATCGCCGCCATCAGCCGCCCCGCCGCTTGCGTTTCTCCCAGGTGCTCCAGCATCATCGCCGCAGTCCAGAAAGTCGCAATCGGATTGGCGATGCCTTTGCCGGCGATATCGAAAGCGGAGCCGTGGATCGGCTCGAACATCGAAGGGAATTTCCGTTCCGGATTGAGATTGCTGGTAGGCGCGATGCCGAGGCTACCGGACAGCGCCGCGGCCAAATCACTCAGAATATCCGCGTGTAAATTCGTTGCTACTAGCACATCCAGCGTCTGCGGTTTTAGCACCATGCGGGTGGTGGCAGCGTCCACTAGTTCTTTGTCAGTCTTAACGTCCGGATAATTCTTCGCCGTTTCGGCGAAGATCTCGTCCCACATCACCATGCCGTGGCGTTGCGCATTAGATTTGGTGACGAGTGTTAAGTGTTTGCGCGGGCGTTTGCGCGCAAGCTCAAACGCGAAGCGCATAATCCGCGTCACTCCCGTGCGGGTAAACACGGCGGTCTCGGTCCCGACTTCCTCCGGCAGCCCGCGATGCACGCGGCCGCCATTGCCGGCATACTCACCCTCGGAATTCTCGCGAATAATAACCCAATCAATCCCGGAGCCGTTGCGCAGCGGGCTTTGGACGCCGGGCAAGACGCGCGCGGGGCGCACGTTGGCGTACTGATCAAAGCCTTGGCAAATGGCCAGGCGCAGACCCCACAGCGAAATATGATCCGGCACCGACGGCGCACCGACTGCGCCGAAGAAGATGGCGTCGAACCCGCGCAAGATCCCCAGGCCGTTTTCCGGCATCATGCGGCCGTGCTGATGATAGTAATCACTTCCCCAGGGGAAAGACTCTACCTTTAGCCCGAAGCCCCCGGCGCGCTGCTGTAATGTTTGCAGCACTTGCAGCCCGGCATCGATGACTTCCATGCCTATGCCATCCGCCGGGATCGCGGCAATTTTATATTCACGCATTTATTCGGACCCAAGAAAATTTAACCCTCTGCTTGGAACCGGATGCGCGTCCCAAGCACGCGCTATTCCCGCCCGAATCTGATGCCTCAGCTTCCCGGCCGATTGTGAACATTGGGAAAGAACATGTCTTGCCAGGAAGCGGGCTTGATTTTGACTGTGCCGACCTTGTACATAAATTCAGCCGTCTTCATGGTGTTTTTCGGTGTCAGGGTAAATTCGATTTGCGGATCGACCATCATCTTATAAAGTTCATCCAGGGATTCCTTAGTGTTCGACATCCTCTTATAAGTCTCGGCAGCCGCACGCTTGTCTTTGTTGATCATATTGTTCGCTTCTTCGAAGGCGGCGACAAATGCGGCAAAGGCCTTCGGATTGGCGTCGCGGAATTTGCTGGTGGACCAGACCACGTTAAAGGTGGAAGGACCGCCCAGAATATCGTAAGAGCTAATGACAGTGCGTACGCCGGATTTAGCCAATTCTTGATATTGAAACGGCGGCGAGGCGAAATGCGCAGTGATCGCGCCGCTACCCGCGAGCAGGGCAACCATTGCTTCAGGATGAGGCATGGAGACGGTGAGAGGGTCGAGCTTGCCATAGTTGTCGAAACCGAACTCCTTCGCCGCCGCCATTTGTAACAATAGCGCTTGGGTGGAAACTTTAATCGTGGTCACCGCAATTTTATCTTTGCCGGTAAAATCCCTCATACCCTTCACATTGGGATTGATGGTGTTGAGATAGTTGGGCATGGAATTAAGCGCACCGACCCCTTTGACTCCGACGCCGCTTTGAGTTTTTGACCATAGGGTAACGAGCGATGGCACACCGCCCGTGCCGAAGTCCAGCGAACCGGATAACAACGCATCATTCATCGCACCGGGTCCGCCCAACTTGGCCCAAGTGACTTTGATATCGCCCAAGCCGGCTGCCTTCGCGTGTTTTTCCACCAGCTTGCTGTCTTCCATGATCATGAGCGTGAGATAGCTCAAACCATATTGCTGGGCGGCCCTCACTTCATTGACTTCAGCCTGCGCCGGC
>WNFH01000018.1_pt1 | contig 75091 bp, 65 predicted proteins | sample 5400411 | NCBI WGS metagenome assembly WNFH01 (sample SAMN13153347, study PRJNA577476) | soil metagenome | isolation source: 200 cm saprolite under Douglas fir tree site 2 hole 3 | place: USA:California | collected 2015-04-18 | reverse complement strand
CCTATGACGACAAATCACAGAGAGCATTATAACGATGCGCTCACCTTATTGCACTAAGAATTTCGATTTGGGCAACAGCCCGGCAAGACCTGACCCCCTTCGACGACCCACTTGCTCGCGGGCAAATTCCACGACCCCGGCCACGGTGTTTTCCGGCACGACCATGCGCCGGTTGACCAGCAATCTCGCGTAGGCATCGTAAAGGCCTTCAGCTCCAGGTGCGCTATAACAAATCATGTAGTCCTGTCTTGAGTACGTGAATGAACGAAGCCTTCACTTCTTTGCTTTCACGTTTTTCGCAATTCCGAAAGTCCGAAAACATCTCAAAAGAGGGATCGAGTCTTCTGTTAGGAAAAGTGGTATTATAGGAATCGGCGACAAATGACGCGTCGGATTACAAAAGCGGAGGCTCGAGCCTTTCGCAAGCGATGGGAGGCCGTTAGCGCCGTGGAGAGGAGAGAGTTGCGGAAAACATCCATCACGCGCAAGCTCCAGCAGTTAAGTTCGCTCATAGCTTGGGGGAGAGATTTTGGCTGGACCGAGCCACCCACGGACGGAGCGGCAGAAGTCCGAAAGAGATGGGAGCGCCTTTTCCGAGTCTACCGTGGCTAAACGGTATCCGACCTTTCCCCCAGAGGCGACGCTGGGCGCGCTGGTCAAGTGGCTCCGGTCAGAAAATGTCCCAGGCCTCATCATTGGCGGGATCGCCGTATCTCTGCTCGGCCGGCCGCGGCTTACCCGAGACGTAGATGTCCTTATCCTGCTCGAAGAGCATCATTGGGAAAGGTTTCTCAACGCTGGCGCCCGCCTCGGGTTTTTCCCACGTATTAAGGAGGCCCTAAGCTTCGTCCGGCAGTCGCGAGTATTCCTGGTTCATCACAAACCGAGCGGCGTCGATGTCGATATCTCCCTGGCCGGGCTACCCTTCGAAGAAGAAAGCATACTGCAGGCAAAGTGGACCAGGGCAGGCAAGCTTTCGCTTCCTCTCCCAAGTCCCGAGAACTTGATCATCATGAAGGCGGTTGCGCATCGCCCGCAAGACATGGCCGACATCACGGCGCTATTGGAGGCCAATCCCAAGCTCAATCTTCGAAGGATACGTCGCTGGGTGAAGGAATTTTCCACCGCCTTGGATGCGCCAGATATCTTGAGTGACCTGGAAAATCTTCTTCGGCGAAGGCGAATCTGATTTTTCGCTTTGGTCTCGACCCGCAGGAGTTACTCTGTAAGCCTCGCGATAACGCGGCTACGGGAGTAACCGATGGAAATAAGGAGAGGGGTCCGCTACTTCGGAACCTCGCCGCCCCACAACTCTTTGAGAAATCCGCTCTTGTCGAGATTCTCGGCAAAGTTGTTGTCGATGATCTCCGCCGCTTTTTTGCGCACGTTCGCGCCCTGCTCGCGCGCAAACTCCACGATTCCAGCCACGGTGCTTTCCGGCACAACCAGGCGCCGGTTAACCAGCAGCTTCGCGTAGGCATCGTAGGCGGATTGAAGCGCGTCCGGGTCATTGAGTCTCAGCGCCTTGCTCACGGCGGCTTTTCCCTTGTCAGGATTCTTCTCGACAAAATAAATCGCCTCGGCCAGCACCGCCACCCATTTCTGCGCCAGTCCCGAACGCTCACGCAACGTTTTGACATTGGTGTGAAGCGAGCTATAGACCGCGGGTAAGCCAAGGTCGTTGAGCCGGTAGACTAAATTAAAACCTTCTCTCCTGCCGCGGGCGTCCAGAGGGGGCGTGACCAGACAGGCCTCCGCAATGCCGGCGCGCATAGCGTTGAAGGGCTCAACTTGGCCGGTTCCACCGACTGGCCGGATCTTCACTTCATCCTCCGTCAGGTTGAATTTTTTCAGAAGCGCTCTGACCAATCGGAACGTCAAGTCGCCTGGACGGGTGACCGCGATGCTCTTGCCTCTTAGCTCCTCCGGCCGCTTGATGTCCTTGCGCGCCAGCATGACCCACGGGAGGCCTACCAGCGGGGCTCCGATCAGCTTGGCGTCGCTGCCCGCAGCCATGCCCGGTATCGTGGCGTCAGCCGCGCAGTACAGAAACTGGATCTCGTCTGCGGCCAGCGCAGCCAGCGCGACGCCGCTTCCCCGAATCGAGACGAACTCTACTCTGATGCCGTATTTGTCGAACAGCCCGTTGTCGAGAGCGGCATAGAGATGGATGAAACCCCCGGTGATTGCGCAGGCGGCCGAGCGCATCGTCACCGGTGCCTCTCCCGGCTTGGCGAGATAGGGATTGGCCCGGGCGGGAAATGGCAGGACCAAGCTCGCGAGCGCAATGAGTAGTGCAAGCCTGATTTTTCCAACGTGCCGACTCGGCATGTGCATGCTCCATATAACTCTCGCCTCGCGCTTGTCAAGCTTTGGCGGGCCCCCTTCAGGGCTGGGCAATTGACTTAAGGAGTCGAACCTCAGCGCTCGCTAGTCAGTTTACTGCGAGGAGGCTTCCTTCCCCTCGGAGTTAAAAGCACCGTATGTAGCCGAGGGAGGGCCTGCACCGAAGGAAGGGAGACTTTCTATGACGCTCGTCAAGTGTCTCCAGCTCAACTCAGGCTGCCTGGCGCAAATGCTGCCGAGCGATATTGGCCAGGTGACAGTTCTCATCGTAGGGCACCCGATCCCTCCACACCACAAAGAGAATCTTCAGCCACTTCGCTCCCAAAGCCCGCAATGCCCGGTGATGACTGTGACCCCTCTCCCGCTGCCTTCGATAGTAAGCCAGAGCCCACTCACTCTGCCGCAGGGAGACGAAAGCCAATAGGTAAACGGCATGGCGCATCTCTTTGTTGCATGCATAGCGAAAGTGCACCACTTCTCCCTTGCCGCTTCTCTTGGTGACAGGGACCGTTCCCGCATGGGCCTGAAGATGCCTAAAAGATTCCCACCGACCTTCTGCATCTCCCAATTGAGCCCAAACCGTAGGGATCATCGTGCCGCTTCTGCCTCCCGGCAGCTTCTTAGTCAGCTTAGCTGCCGGCATGAAGGCGAAAAAACGCTCCACCTTCTCCCCGTACTTCTCTACGGCTCTAACCAAAACCTCCAATTGCTCTACCAACACCTCCACCAACTGCGCCTTGGCTCTGACTACATGATCAGGGACAGAAAGTTGTGCCTGGCTCAGCCGCTCCCACAGATCGGCACGGCGCTTCTCAGTCATACAGTGCTCCCGCGCAAAGCGCTTCCACTCCTTGAGACTCAGCCCACTCAGAGCCTGTGGTGTTGGATACTGCTTGAGAAAATCCAAAGCCATCGGGGTGTCCAAGGCCCCAAAGACCTCTACCGGCCGCACGTAGTATTCTTTGAGCGTCACCTCCAACTGATTGAGTACCCGCGTCTTGTGCCGCACGAGCCTTTGATGATCTCGCGTGAGGATCTTAAGCTCCTGGGCCTGCTCGGAGTTGGGCTTCAAAGGCCTCAGATGCAGGTGGTCGGTGCGCAAAAACTCACAGAGCACCCAGGCATCAAACGGATCGCTCTTAGAACCGCTCTGCCGAAACCGATCCCGCGCCCGATCCAAAGCCTTGGGGTTGATCGGGTAGACCAGTACCCCGTGATCCAAAACAAAATCCACAATCCTCCCCTCGGGCTTCTCTATGGCCGCCCAAAGCTCGATCCCTTCGCTTCGTCGCTCATCGAGCCAACGACCAAACTCTGCCATCTCCTCCACTCTCTCCTCCAACCTCATCTCGGCCACCTTTTCACCTCTCTCATCTCCCACCGCCACCGCATGCACCCTGTCTCCCAAATCGATCCCCAGGTAGTATCGTCTCATAACTCCTCCTTAAATCCGCCCTCTCTAAAAGTCCGAACGGGAGATTCGCCTTATATCGGTCCTCTCCTGAGGAGGGACAACTTTCTATTGAACCTTAATCCCGTTCTCTCGCTGGCAGGGACAATCTCCCTAAGATCCTCACGAGAATCAGACGTCCGACGGTCCTCACGCCAGCAAGCTCTGACAAACCTTTTCCATACCATGAACTCTCACCTTGATCATATAAGACGTCCGACACTCGATTTTCGATTCTAGATTTTTGATTTTCGATTCAATCCAAAATCGGCAATCCAAAATCCAAAATGATTTGGCCCATCGGCTCCCGCTGAGGGCAGGTTCTCCCTCGGCTTGCGCCGGGCGTAGAGTTCTGCCAACAAGGCCGCTTTGCGATTGACGCCCTTGTGGAAAATGGCTAAAACTCACAATAGGGGGACAAAGCCATGACCAAGATCAAGCACATTGCGATAAGGACCGGGGATCCGCAAAAGACAGCCGCTTTTTATCAGGAGGTCTTCGGTCTCCAAAAAGTCGGCCTGGGGCGCAACGGGATTTTTCTATCCGACGGCCACATCAATCTCGCTATCTTGAAAGGCGCCGGCAAGGTCGGCATCGAGCACCTAGGTTTTCAAGTCGAGGATGTCGACAGCACTCTCGCAAAGATCGGCCGGCTCGGAGGCAGCTCCGCGACGGAGCGGGTGAATGTCACTCCGACGGACGCTTCCAACCCGCAGTCGTATTATGAGATCAAGTGTTTCGGCCCGGACGATCAGATCATTGACGTATCGAGTTCCGGCTGGGTCGGCACCGACTAACTCTTGTTTTCTCTGACCGCTCCGCGCCCAGCCGCGATCGCCTGCTCCAGGCTGAGGCCCAAATCGGATAGAATTACCTGCGCACAGTTCCGTCCCGGAGCGGCGGTGACGGAAGCCCCTGGGTGGGTTGTCGACCCGGTCTGGTACAATCCGGCAACGGGCATGCGATAGTTTCCCCATCCTGGAGCCGGGCGCAAGCTGCCTTCTTGCGCGAGATCCTGATCCCCTCCATGACAGGAGCCGTGGTAGTTGTGTGGATTTCTCCGCTCGAGATCCAATGGACTCTCCACATGTTTAGCCAAAATATTTCGCCGCGTTAGATTTGTCGTGTAGGAAAGATAGTGGTCGAGCAGAGTCTCAGACACGTCGTTTTTGATCGTGTCCCAACGCTCTGGCCCGCCATCGCTCAATTGATATGGGAGGAAGCCGACAACTTTGAGAGTGTGGTGGCCGGCCGGCGCGCGACTCGGGTCCGCCACTGACGAAGAGACAACCAGCAGCGGCGCGTGGTTCAGGTGGACCTCGCCGCAACGAAATGCGGCAAGGGCCGCGAGCAACTCGTCGCACGATTCGGCGATGCCGGCGGCCACAGCCGGAGCGGGCCCTTGCTCGAGCCGGTAAAGCGGCGGGGCGTTGAGCGCATAGTGGGTCACGAACATCGTAACGCCGGTGCGCCAATGCTCCAGGGCGCGGACAAATCTCTCTCCCAGCGCTTGGCTGCCGACGATCTTGGGGAGCTGTTTCACATGGATGGTCGAAACCACGGCTTTGCCGGCGCGATGCTCGGTTCCATCGAGCGTGACCACGCCGACGGCGCGGCCATCTTCGACGACGATTTTGACCACTTCCGCATTCGTGCGCACCTCGCCGCCGCATTCACGGATGACGCGCGCGAGAGCCTCGGGCAAGGCCACCGAGCCACCGACAGGAGTCGTCCAGCTAAATGACTGGCGGCCGGAAGCAATAGACATAGGAAGGAAGCCCGTCCCCGGCTCATCAACCCAGGCCATGGTCATCAGCGACATCCATAGAAAGAAGGCGCGCACATGTTTCTCTTCAAAGCGTTCCTCGACCGTCTCCAGCGCGCTCGCCAGCCGCCAACGGACCGCTTCCAGACCGGGCGGACTATTTTCCAGCGCGGCTAGCGCGCTGCTGGGATTTCCCGGCGGGCTATAGCGGCCGCGATTGAGCGGCCCTTTGATGAGATCCCAATCGTCGAGCATCCGCTCGTAAGCGAGCGCGTCGCGCTCAGAGAAGCGTGCGATCTCGCGTACCGTGGCGCTGCGCTCGCGGAACATCGTGAGACTTCGGCCGTCTCTGAACGGCATCACCACCACAGGATCGGGAAAGAGATAATGAAGTCCATAGCGATCCAATTGGAGCTCGTTATCCCGCAGGGTAGGGCTGGTCTGAATGAGCACGTGAGCGCTGGCGCAGGCGTCGTGTTTAAAACCAGGCAACGTCAATTCCTCGGTTGAGGTGTCGCCTCCGATGTGGGATCCTCTCTCAAGGACCAGGACGCGTAGCCCCGCCCGTGCCAGGTAAGCAGCGCAGACCAGGCTGTTATGGCCTGCGCCTGCTACGATAACATCCCATGGGCTCATGAATCGCCTACCTCTGTCTGCTACTTACCTTCGGTCGCGAACAGAAGCGCGAGAAGCGCTTGTAACCTTAGACCCTGTGAAACCCAGTCGAAAAGGAAACTCAGATCATCAATGTGTACTAGGAAGACAAAGGCGCGCTCGGGTTGCGTGGGGCAGTCCGGTAGGTTCGCATCTTGGACCTGGGTTTCCTTCCGTTGCGATGAAATCCAAGCCAGCTCCATTGTTCGGGATAGCGCCGGACCATCCTCTCTAACTGATGCGTAAAGAGCGCCACGTTCGCATCCACATCTTCCTGTACGTTACCTGTTTGAGTCAGGTCGAGCTCGGATCCTATATGGAGCGTCAGATGATCCTTCTCGTCGCGGGTGGCGAATATCGGAAGCAGCGGTGCGCCGGTGCGCATCGCTAGAGTTACAGGGCCCCGTTGGGCAGAAACCCTTCGGCCCAAAAACTCTACCTCGACACCTCCAGACTTGAACTCATCGGCAACTAGGAGGACCACCTCATTTTTTCTTAAAGCCTTGAGGATCTGTCTCGTGGCCTCGCGTCGTGGTCTGGATGAAATCGTCTTTATTCCCACCCGTGCGCGATAGTCATCAAACAAACGGGCAAATCTCCGGTCTCGCGGATGCTTGACTACGACATTAAACGGATATCCGGCAGCGGCAAGGCCAATACCGATCATCATGAAATTGCCAAGATGGGCGCTAAGGGCTATGACCCCTTTTCCCTTTGTGAAGGCCTTTTTCAAGTTTTCCTCTTCCTCAATGCGGACCATGGACAGGATCTCTTTTTCCGAGGCGTACATAGCGAGGATCGCCTCCAAAAAACCATAAGCAAAATTTTGCCAAACCTTTACAACCAAGGCGCTCCTCTCCTCCTGCGTTAGGATCCCTCTTCCCATCGCCACAGTGAGATTTTCCTCCATCCGCTTCCGGTATTTCCGCAAAACGATAAAGCTGATCCGAGCCGAGACCACGGTGAGAGAACGAAGCAGAGGGCGCGCCGTCCGCGGAAGAATCCAGACAAATCCCCTTAGGCAAATCTCCCCTATGCGATAGCGCAGCCAATAAAAAAATTGTCCCAAGGAAAGGCGCTTCTTCTTGGCCATAATGCTTACGGTCTTATAACTTTTTTTTGTACGGGAGGGCAAGGAAAAGAAAAGAGCAGGGGCGTAGGACAATCATACCCACGCCCCTGCTTACAAAAAAAACGACTCTTAGCGACTGGCGACCTTAAGCAGTTTTTGTCCTGTCCTTCCCGGAACTCTCAAGCCGCCCCTGCGCTTCTTCCTCGGAGTCAGACGATAGACCTTTGCCGTGGGCCGCTCCGCCAGCTTCATCTCTTTCCAACGCAGCAACCCTTGACGCACATACTGGGGATTCATCCCCAAAACCTCACAAATATTGTCAAAAGAGAACAGCCAGTCGCTGCCCTCTTCCAAAACCCACTCCTCCGCCTCCTTAAATATCCCTTGCCCCCTGTTGTCTCGTGCGGCGATATATTTCTGGAAACAGGCAATGGCGTCCTCTAAGACGGCCAACATCAGCCTCTTTTCCGGCTCCAAGTGGGCCTTGCGCCGGTACGTATCCAGGTACTGCTCGGGGAGAAGCGTGTCCGGTTGAAACAGTGAAGCCACTCGTTCTTCCGCACTCAGACTTGTCTCATACATCATAAAAACCACCTCCCTATCGGGTGCAGCCTGCGATGAGTTGGACGCTGAAAAGCGCTTGCCTATTCATGCCGCACTCGAAAGAGAAGAGGAACTCAAACGGGCCTGACACGGAGTCCGTTGAAGATCCGCTAAGGTCGTGTGAGCGAATACATCGACGATTTTCCTTTGAACCTCGTTCCAGACCCCGAACATCGTGCACCGAGGCAGATGGCTGCAGCTAAGGTGCTGATCCATGCAGACATTCACCGCAATAGGACCCTCGAGCGCCTCAATGACGTCCTGAAACGAAATCTCCCGAGGAGAGCGCGCCAAGGCATAGCCGCCATCAGGACCCCGTTTCGATTTCACCAGCCCGCAGCGAATCAAGTTCTGAATGATCTTCTCCAAAAACTTGCGCGGGACGTTTTGCTGCGACGCGATCTCGCCCACGGCACAACTCCTCGCCGGGTCTTGGGCTGCAAGATAAATCACCGCTCGCAAGCCGTAATCGACCCTGCGAGGAATCTGCATGACACTCATTAGCTTTCCCTCCTTGCCCCGATGCTGCCGGTTGTCCGGTCACCGCTCTGCTGGACCTTGGGCCGAGCGCCCAGTTTTCCCACCGCAGAAAGTTCCAGCAGACGATGAATGATTCCCGGCATCTTTTCGCTTATAAGCTCGATCTCTGCCTCCGTGTTATAACGGCTCAAACTGAAGCGCACGGCTCCCTGAAGCCAATCGGCCGGGACTTTCATCGCCCGAAGCACGTGCGACGGCTCCACTGACCCTGCGGTACAGGCGGATCCGGTGGAGGCGCAGATGCCAAACTGGTCGAGGAGAACCAACATGGCTTCTCCTTCAACAAACTTGAAGCTTATATTCAGAGTATTGGCCAGTCGCTTCTCTCGATGGCCGTTGACCCTCGAATCCGGGCAGGATTGCAGCAGCGACTGCTCCAGCTGATCTCGCAACCGACTCACTTGTCGCTCATCTGGTCCCAAGGACTTCAACGCCACCTCCGCGGCCTTGCCCATCCCTATGATGCCGGCCACATTTTCCGTTCCAGCCCTGCGGTTGCGCTCCTGATGGCCGCCCAGGATAAACGGACGAAAGGTTATTCCTCTCCTGACATAAAGAGCCCCAATCCCTTTCGGCCCATGAAACTTATGGCCGGAAACAGTCAGCAGATCGATCAGGCTTTTTTCCAAATTCAACGGCACTTTTCCTGCCGCTTGCACCGCATCGACGTGAAAAGGAATTCCCTTCGCCTTGACAATTTTCCCGATTTCCTCGATCGGGAAGATCACGCCAGTCTCATTGTTGGCGTACATGATGGTCACCAGGGCGGTCTCATCGTTCAGGGAATCTCTCAGCTCATCCAAATCCAGCAGCCCATCCTGATCCACGCTCAGCCAATTAACTCGGTACCCCTTCTTCTCCAAATGTTGACAGAGACCCATGACCGCAGGGTGCTCCACCTGAGACGTTACAACATGGCGTTTCTCGGGCCGGGATTCCAAAATCCCTCGGATCGCCGCGTTGTCCCCTTCGGTTCCGCCGCTCGTGAAGACGATCTCGATCGGATCCGACGCGCCGATGAGGGCAGCGACCTGTTCTCGGGCCTGCTGAATTTTCCGCGCCACCTCACTTCCGAAGCGGTGGATGCTCGAGGGGTTGCCGTAGAGCTCCGTCAAATAGGGACGCATCGCCTCGAACACCTCGGGGATGAGACGCGTGGTCGCGTTGTTATCGAAGTAGACCTCAGAACCCATGAAACTTTACCCCGTATATTCTCTTAAACGTGAGCTTCCGGCAAAAGGTTCCCTTTATTGCCTGCTCTTGGCTGACCGCCGATTGCCTTTTCACCCCACACTGCCTTCGAGGCTCACGCCCAGGAGCTTCTGCGCTTCCACTGCAAACTCCATAGGCAATTCACGAAAAACCTGTTTGCAGAAACCGTTGACGATCATCGTCACCGCATCCTCCGGCGAAATGCCGCGCTGCCGGCAGTAGAAAAGCTGATCTTCGCCGATCTTGGAGGTCGTGGCCTCATGCTCCACCTGCGAAGAGTTGTTCATGACCTCCAGGTAGGGAAAAGTATGCGCGCCGCACTTGTCGCCAAGCAGCAGGGAGTCGCACTGAGAATAGTTCCGCGCACCCGCTGCGCCCTTCATGATCTTTACCAGTCCTCGGTAGCTGTTCTGCCCGTGGCCCGCTGAGATTCCTTTCGAGATGATCGTGCTCTTGGTGTTCTTCCCGATGTGGATCATCTTGGTGCCCGTATCCGCCTGCTGGTAGTTGTTGGTCAGAGCCACCGAATAGAACTCCCCGACGGAGTTCTCCCCTTGTAGGATGCAGCTCGGGTATTTCCAGGTGATCGCCGATCCGGTCTCTACCTGCGTCCAAGAGATCTTGGAATTTTTCCCCAGGCACTTGCCTCGCTTGGTGACAAAGTTATAGATGCCTCCCTTTCCCTCCTTGTCTCCCGGATACCAGTTCTGGACCGTCGAATATTTGATCTGGGCATTATCCAAGGCGATCAACTCTACCACCGCAGCATGCAACTGATTGGTATCCCGCATCGGCGCGGTGCATCCTTCAAGATAGCTCACATAGCTGCGTTCTTCGGCGATGATTAACGTCCGTTCGAATTGGCCCGTTTCAGCGGCATTGATGCGAAAGTAAGTCGAAAGCTCCATCGGGCAGCGCACTCCTCTGGGAATGTAGCAGAACGATCCGTCGCTAAAAACCGCAGAGTTGAGCGCCGCAAAGAAGTTATCCGTGTAGGGCACCACCGACCCAACATACTTCTTGACCAGCCCGGGATGTTCCCGCACCGCCTCGGAGAAAGAACAAAAGATAATCCCCAATTGAGCCAGCTTCTCCTTGAAAGTCGTGGCCACGGAAACACTGTCGAAGACCGCATCGACGGCTACCCCAGCGAGTTTTTCTTGTTCCTGCAGGGGAATGCCCAATTTTTTATACGTTGCCAATAACTCTGGATCCACCTCGTTGAGGCTCTTCGGCTGATCCGCTTTCGTTTTTGGGGCCGCATAATAAATAATATTCTGGTAATCAATGGGCGGATAGTGAACATTGGCCCATTTCGGCTCCGCCTCGGACTTCTCTAACTTTAGCCAATGGCGATAGGCCTTAAGTCGCCAATCCAGCATGAACTCAGGCTCGTTCTTCTTGGCCGAGATCATCCGGACGATCTCCTCATTGAGCCCTCGAGGAATGGTGTCGGCCTCGATCTCCGTAACAAACCCGTACTGGTACTCCCTGTCGGTGAAGGCTTCTATTGCATTCGGCGCTGTAGCCATTTCTTTACTATTCCTCTCTCGAAAGAGCGCGTCGCAAACCCTGCTCTAAACCGTAAACGACGCGCCGCATCCACACGAACGCTTCACGTTGGGATTCTGAAAGACGAACCCCGATTCCATGAGCTCCTGTTTGTAATCGAGCTCCGTGCCGTTGAGATAAAGAAGACTTTTCATATCGACTAGAACCTTAGCTCCCTCTTTTTCAAAGACCCGGTCGCCGCTCTTTTGCTGGTCGATATCGAGTTTGTATTGTAGACCCGAGCAGCCTCCCCCAATCACCTTGAGACGCAATCCCTGGTCTTCCTTTTTCTCTGCCGCAAGAAGCTCTTTAATTCTCTCTGCGGCACGGTCGCTAATGCTCATTCCAACTGCCATATACCCTACCTCCCTAGATACAACCGCCTAGGCGCTCTCGCCCTGGGCCTTGAGTTCGCGCTGCTGTCCCTTCCGCGAATTCGCCTGAGCCAATGCGTAAAGAGGTGACATCTTGCGCAGCCGGGATACCTCCTCTGTGACTCGACGAACCGTATAATCCACTTCCTCCTCAGTGTTGAAGCGGCCCAAACCGAAGCGGAGAGAAGTGTGGGCCAAATCCTCTTTCACCCCTATGGCGCGAAGCACATGAGACGGCTCAAGGGAAGCAGAAGTACAAGCCGAGCCAGAGGAAAGCGCGATCTCCTTAAGCCCCATGAGTAAAGACTCCCCTTCGACATAGGCGAAGCTGATATTCATATTTCCGGGGAGCCGCTGAGTGGGATGCCCATTGACATAGACTTCGCTGAGCCGGCTGAAGATATTTTCCTTCAGTCGCTCCCTAAGTTGCGCAAGACGCCCAGCTTCCTGCGGCAGCTCTTCTCCGGCAATCTGGCAGGCCTTTCCGAGGCCAACAATGCCTGGAACATTCAAAGTGCCTGACCGCATGCCGTTCTCGTGACCGCCGCCGTCGATGATCGGGCTGAGACGCACTCTAGGTCTCTTTGAACGGACGTAAAGAACGCCTATCCCCTTAGGTCCGTAAATCTTGTGAGCCGACATCGATAGGAGATCGATGCCCATCTCCCCCACGTCGATCGGAATTCTCCCCACGCCCTGAGTAGCGTCACAATGGAACAGAATTCCCCGTTCCTTGACGATACGCCCAATTTCTTTGATCGGATGGATCGTCCCAATTTCGTTATTGGCCGCCATGATGGAGATAAGGATAGTGCTGTCTGTAATTGCCGCCCGGAGTTGTCCCGGATCAACGAAGCCATAGCGGTCCACCGGCAGATAGGTTACTTTGTAGCCGCGCCGTTCCAAGACCTTGCAACTATCTAAGACTGCTCTATGTTCCGTGACGCAGGTAATAATGTGATTCCCCTTATCCCTGTAGAACTCCGCGACCCCTTTAATCGCCAAGTTGTCCGACTCCGTGGCGCCGCTGGTGAAGATCACTTCCTTAGGCGAAGACGCGTTGATCAGATGCGCAATCCTCTCCCGGGCTTCATCCACAGCCGCCTCTGCCTCCCAGCCAAACGAGTGATTGCGGCTGGCCGCATTGCCAAACTTCTCGGTCAAGTACGGCAACATCGCCTCCAACACCCTTGGATCGACGGGTGTGGTAGCGTGATTATCCATATATACCGGCAGGCGCAATCGATTCTCCTTCCAGAACTAATCGGTTGGAATCGCCCTCGTACTTGACATTGACGAAGCTAAACCAGACCAAATCAGTCTAGTATAAACATATCCAACCGGGTCTCTTCTGTCAAGATCACCAGGGTCTTCCTCAGCGCTCTGTCCTCTAATAATTACGGATGGGATAAAGAAGCGGATTTAGAGAGTTTTTTCGCAGCCTGGGTCTCTTATGCGGCCAGGTTTTTAAGCATCCCACGAAGAAATTGCCCGGTGTAAGATCTTGTCACCAACGAAACCTCCTCTGGAGTACCATGTGCGACGATTTCGCCTCCTAGCTTCCCGCCCTCAGGACCCAAATCGATGATGTAGTCGGCGGACTTTATCACATCCATGTTATGCTCGATGATGATGATGGTATTGCCTGCTTCTGTTAGACGATTAAGCACCGCAATAAGTTTCTTGATATCATCGAAGTGAAGTCCGGTAGTCGGCTCATCAAGGATATAAAGAGACCTGCCCGTCGATCGTTTGCTTAACTCGCGGGCCAACTTAATCCTTTGAGCCTCGCCCCCGGATAGAGTGGGCGCCGCTTGGCCGAGGCGAAGATATCCGAGTCCCACATCCCTGAGCGTCTCGAGCTTTTCCCGGGCGGGCGGAACATTTGCTAGAACCTCCAACGCCTGAACAACAGTCAAATCCAATACGTCAGCAATGCTTCTTCCCTTGTACAAGATCTCGAGCGTCTCACGGTTATAGCGCCGTCCGCGGCAAACCTCACAGGTGACAAAGATATCAGGGAGGAAATGCATCTCTATCCTGATGACCCCGTCACCTCCGCATGCCTCACAACGTCCTCCCTTCACGTTAAACGAAAACCGACCCACCCCGTAGCCGCGCATTCTTGCCCCGGGCAGTTGAGAAAATAGAGTCCGAACATGGTTGAGTAAACCTGTGTAGGTCGCCGGGTTTGAGCGCGGGGTACGTCCAATAGGCGCCTGATCGATACTCACGACTTTATCGAAATGCTCCCATCCTAGCATCTCGTCAAACAGCCCAGCCTTTTCCCTGGAGCGATAAAGCCGCTGCGCCATTGCTTCGTAGAGGGTATCCATCACCAAGCTGCTCTTCCCGGAGCCAGAGACCCCCGTAACACAAGTCATGGCGCCCACGGGAAACTCCACTGTGATCTGTCTGAGGTTGTTCTGTCTTGCGCCTTTTAGAGTCAGAACTCTTCCATCCCCTTTGCGGCGGCGATTGGGAATAGATATCTCCAGACCGCCAGCCAAGTATTGACCCGTGAGTGACCGCTCATTTGCCATAATTTCCCGCGGTGTTCCTTGCGCGACTACCTCTCCTCCCTGCAATCCCGAGCCCGGCCCCATATCGATCACGTGATCAGCCTGCAGAATGGTCTCACGGTCATGCTCAACAACCACGACGGAGTTTCCCAAATCCCTGAGTCCTTTCAGAAGGCCCAAGAGACGGGCGTTGTCCCGCTGGTGAAGGCCGATACTCGGCTCGTCCAGGATATAGAGAACGCCCGTAAGGCTAGACCCGATCTGCGTCGCTAGCCTGATTCTTTGGGCCTCGCCTCCCGAGAGGGTAGCCGAGGGTCGATCAAGGGTTAAATAGTCGAGGCCGACCTGGACCATGAAGTGCAAACGATCGATGATCTCTTTAAGGACCCTCTGGCCGACAGTTTTCTCGAAGTCGGTCAGCTCCAGAAGCGTGAAGAATTTTATTGTCTCTTTGACCGGAAGAGAGGTCAGCTCCGCGATGTTCTTTTCCCCGATCTTTACATGGAGACTCTCTCTCTTGAGCCTAGTGCCTCCGCACTTGCGGCAGGGAGGGACGACACCGGAGAGTTGGATATCATCCGATCCTGGGTCAGTCCCGACTTCCATCCCGACTCCCCCACAAGTAGGACAAGCACCGTAAGGACTGTTGAACGAAAACATACGTGGAGTGATTTCGGGATAAGAGATACCGCACTGCACGCAGGCAAATTTTTGGCTGAAGACCAGTTCCTGATTCTTGGTTGAGGTTTCTCCAGCTAGTATTTCCACCTTAATCACTTCGTCGCCGTAGCGAGAAGCCACTTCCAGGGAATCAGCCAAACGTTTCCCGACTCCCTCCCTCAGCACCAAGCGATCTACAATCAAATCGATTTCGTGGGGTAGGTTCTTTTTTAACGCAATCTCCTCTCCCAACTCATGGGATTGCCCATCGATCTTGACGCGGGCAAAGCCGGCTTGAGCCAAAGCTTTGAGTTCCTGGCGGTGCTCGCCTTTTCTTCCTGATACGATCGGGGCCAAAACATGGATCTGGCTCCGAGAGGGGAGAGAGAGTAGCCGGTCGACAATCTGCTGGACGGTTTGGGCGGAAATCTCTCGCCCGCACTGGTAGCAGTGGGGTTTGCCGATGCGGGCAAAGAGAAGCCGAAGGTAATCGTAGATCTCTGTGATCGTGCCTACCGTGGAGCGAGGGTTGGGTCCGCCACTCTTCTGCTCAATTGAAATCGCCGGCGAGAGGCCCTCAATGGAATCCACATCCGGCCTTTCCATCTGCTCCAGGAACTGCCGGGCGTAGGCTGACAGCGATTCGACGTATCGTCGCTGCCCTTCAGCATAAAGAGTATCGAAGGCGAGGGAAGATTTTCCTGAGCCCGAGACACCGGTGATGACGACCAGTTGCCCGCGCGGGATCTCAAGGTTGATGTTTTTTAAATTGTGCTGCCGCGCTCCTTTGATGATGATCTTGCCGGCCATTCATTTTCCTAATCGCTCTCAAACTCCTTGAGCTTTGCCTCGACGATGCCCCGATACTCCTCAAGCCTCTGGGTATTCTTGGCCTCGAAGCGAAGGACCAAAGCAGGCTGCGTATTGGAGGCTCGAATCAGCCCCCAGCCTTCCGGAAATTGGATGCGCACTCCGTCCACGTCGATCACCGGATAGTGCTTGCGGAAGAATTCTGTCGCCCGCAGCGCGATTTTAAACTTCTTGTCATCCGGACAGTCGACCCGAATCTCCGGCGTTGAAACGCTCTTGGGGAGATCGGCAAGAAGCGCGGACAAAGGCTGACCCGCGCGCGCCACCAGCTCCAAGAGACGAAGCGACGCATAGATCGCATCATCGTAACCGAAATAGCGGTCGGCAAAGAACATGTGGCCGCTCATCTCTCCGGCCAAAAGCGCGTGCGTCTCCTTCATCTTGGCTTTGAGCAGCGAATGGCCTGCCTTCCACATGATCGGCGTCCCTCCACGCAACGAGATTTCATCAAAAAGCCTCTGAGAGCATTTGACCTCCGAGATAATCACTGCCCCCGGATGGAGCTTTAGAACATCGCGCGAAAAAAGAATCAAAAGCTCATCGCCCCAAAGAATGTTGCCTTTCTCGTCCACCACGCCGATGCGGTCGGCATCTCCATCGTATGCGATCCCGAGATCCGCATTCTCCTCTTTTACCTTCCGTATGAGCATTTCCAGATTCTCGGGAACTGTGGGATCCGGGTGATGCAGGGGAAAGTTGCCGTCGGGGACGCAGGCGATCTCCCAGAGCGGACACCCCAAACGGCGAAAGATCGGCGGAGCCACCGGACCACCTACTCCACTCCCGGCATCAATAACCACTCTGAGGGGCCGAGCAAGAGTCGGAACATCGCGCAAGAGATGCTCATGGTAAGGCGGGATGATCGCATAGCTTTCGCGTTTTCCTCCGGACCTCTCCGTAAAATTCTCCTGCTCCATCTTCATCCGGAGCTCTTGGATCTGCGAGCCGTAAATGGTTTCTTTGCCCAAGCAAACTTTAAAGCCGTTGTACTCCGATGGATTATGGCTGGCGGTGACCTGTATCCCTCCATCCAAATCGAGATGAAACAGAGAGAAATAGAGCAGGGGAGTCGGACAAACGCCGATGTCGTAGACATGCAAACCGGTGGCGCGAAGCCCCTCAATGACCGCCTCGGCGTAAGGATCCGAGGTGAAACGACAATCCCGTCCCACGGCGACGCGTTTTCCACCCCGATCGCTGATGACCGTGCCGTGGACCTTGCCAAGCAAATGGGCAAAGTCTCGGTCAAAATCTTTTTCCGCCAGACCGCGAATGTCGTACTCACGAAAAATCGATGGATTCATTTTCGTTCCTGCCTCTTTTTTTGCCGAGCCAATCTCGCTGCCAACAAAATCGCCTCTCTCATGCTGGAGCCATCGGCCCTATTCTTCCCCGCGATTTCATAGGCCGTCCCGTGATCTACGGAGGTCCGGACGAAGGGTAGACCGAGAGTGAGTGCCACGCCGCCGAAAAAATCATGCAGCTTGATCGGAATCAACCCCTGATCATGATACATACAAATCACGGCATCGTAACCTTCGCGGATCGCCTGAAAAAAAAGGGTGTCTGCCGGGAACGGACCTTCCGCCCGAATCCCCTTCTTTCGTGCCTCTTTGAGAGCCGGGGCAATCACCTCTTGTTCCTCACTTCCGAGAATTCCCATCTCCCCGGCATGGGGATTGAGGGCAGCCACAGCGAGACGGGGGCGGGCAATGCCAAAATCATTTCTCAGGGTTTGATGCGTAAGCTCCAGGGTGGCGCGAATCTGTCGGCGAGTCAGCCCGTCTTTAATCCGGGATAAAGGAAGGTGACCGGTGACCAGAACAACTCTCAGTCCCTTTGCCAAAAACATCATACGACACTCCGGCGTACCTGTGAGCTCAGCCAGAAGTTCGGTATGCCCGGGATAGCGATAGCCGGCAAGCTGGAGGGCTTTCTTGCTGATAGGCGCGGTAGCTATGGCATCGGCCACATGCGTTTGAACGAGTTCCGTAGCCTTCGTAATATAGCGATAAGCCGCTTCACCGCACGCCTTGGAAGGGGCACCCGGCCGAGACTGGTTTAAAGAAAGGGAGGTAAGAGAATAGACCGGAGTTAGGCCAATCCTTTCCTCTACAGATTGCCCTTCCTTCCATGAAACCACCTCGGGGTAGCCTCTTCTTCCCTTGCGGGCCCGTTGGAGAACTGCCAAATCCCCTAATACCAGAGGATGACAGGCGCTCCTCACCCTTGGATCCGCCAGAGCCTTGAGAACCACTTCGGGTCCCACCCCGGCGGGATCGCCCATAGTGACAGCCACAATGGGTTTGACCATCTCTTCCTCTTTTCTAAAGCTCTATGATGAATTACCAGATCAGCGTTGAGGAACCGGGGATCATCGGTCCTTACTTAGAGAAGGGATTCAAAGTCTTCCAAACCGAAGAGAAAAAGCCCCCTGAATCCTGGGATTTCTGATCCGATTTCTCATTCGACGGCGGCGGCGCGAGGGGGTCATCCGGGACATCATCCCCGGAGTCGCTGGAAAAAAGCGGAATCCCAAGGAGACTAATTACATTGCGACCACTCAATGCTCCCTCAGCATCCTCTCCTTCAATCGGTTTTGTACTAAAAATATAGGAGAGGGGATTGAGGTAGCTCAAAAAGCTGGAATCTTCGTTTCGGTTTCTCCTCGACGCAGAAGAAGCCATCAATGAGTCCACCGTCTTCTCTTTCGTCTCCTCAGGACGAAACACCACCCCGGGGATCTTCACATCCACTCGATGCTTCCTTCTTAGATCCCCTTTGAGCCAGCTCTGGAACTTCTCTTCGCGGGCCTTGGCAAAGAGCTCCTCTTTGATCCTTTCTTGGACCGCCCCAAGCGGTAAAGGCTGCCCGCCGTCGCGCGCTTCCAATTTGATGAGATGAACACCCAGGCTGGATCGAACCGGCGGGCTGATCTCCCCGACAGCCAATTTATTGAAAGCGACCTCTTCGATCTCTTTGAGCAAGCTGCCCCGAGTCACCCAGCCGATATCCCCTCCCTCGGCGGCGCCCGCACCTTCTGAGAACTCCTGGGCCAATTTCGAGAACGCCTCGCCGGCCATCGCCCGCTTTCGGAGCTCGGCAGCCCTCTGCACCGCCTCTCCTTCAAGCTCCGGTGACGCGTCGGACGAAATAGAAAGAAGGATATGACTCAGCCGAACCCTCTCCCGGGCCACGTATTGTTTTGTATTCAACCGATAATAGCGCTCCACGTCATCGGGGGTTATGTTGACTTTTTTGAGCACTTGGCGACCGACAAGCTCGCTCTTCTCAATCTCGGCCCGCACTGTTGCGCGGTAAGCCTCCATGGTCATGCCCTCGCGGCTTAGAGCCGCCTTCATCTCCTCATCGCCGATCTGATTTCTCTGCTTTACTTGACCGATATACAGGTCGATCTCCTCTTCCCTCACCTTTATCCCGGCCTGCTTGACCTCCGCCGCCACCAGCTTCTCGCTGATAAACTGCTCGAGCACTTCCTTATCCTCTTTTTCAATGCGATTTAAGTCTCCTTTGGGAAATTCACGACCCATCTTCGTTTGGGCATAATCCTTGAAATTGGTGAGGGTATAGGGCTCGCCGTCGATCACCACGACCACCTGCTCAACAATCCCGGCAACCGATGAAACGGGACGAAGAAAAAAGAGCGAGCAGACCAGAATGAGTCCCAAATAAATTCTTTGCCTCACCATAAGGATCTAGCCTGTAACAATTTTCTTTGCCCAAAGGGTGTAGTTCTCATACTGACAGTGAAAATCCAAATAATACCGCGTGCCCAGGAATTCGATATCAAAAACCCTAGCAAAATAGTCCGGCCCAGGCAAGTCCATTATTTATTACCGAAAGACATTCCGATTATTGACAGCACTGCCTGCCCAGGTATAAGCTTCGAAAATAAGGAGAAAGGGGCATGAAAAGGTTTAGCCTACCTCTCTTCTCATCTCTCCTTCTTGTAGTTCTCTATTTTCCCCTGGGGGAGGCCGGTCAGTTTCACAGGAGAAGCGCGCATTCCGGGGTTTTGGTGAGTTCTAGCCATCAGCACTTTATTGGCGCTCCAGTGGTTGCGATTACCCCCGTTCCTAGCCACTTTGTCCGTTTTGGTCATTTCACCCGTGAAATCCTTATTGTCCCTCACCACCATTTTGTCGGGAGGAGGGTAATTATTTCAGATCCTTTTTTCTGCTTTAACCATGGCATCGCCTTCATCAACGAAGCCTCATTGTTCGAACACCTGCACCAAATCCATGGCATTAGCCTTGAGACTATTCCGAGCGTGGTCGTGCACAGCGGTTCCCAGGTGTTCTTCTTTGGGCAGTGAGTCTCGCCCGCTGCCGGGTCTCTCGCGTCCTGGTTTTTCTGTACCCTAGCCTGCCTAGATATGTTTCTAAAAACTTTGGCGGCGGGTAGCCACGAGGAAAAGAATTTACGATAAACATTCTGCTTCTCTCCATGCCTGATTCATGCAAGCACACCCCGCCGGTAGCCATGCGAATCTCTCGATTTTCAGTTGCCCTATTAGTTGTAACGCTGCTACAGTCTGCCACCTCCGCATCAGGGCAGCCCCTCCGCTTTCACCTCCTACCCAAAGAGAGCAAGGTTTTGACGCGGATCCCTGATCCTTTTGGTCAAACCGTGGTCGGCGAATTGACTCTGCGCGAGGGGGAAGCTCAAGGTCAGACCAACGACCTCAAAGGCTCCGGATCAGTGAAGCTCGCCATTGACGCGGCCAGTTATAACAGCAACCTAGGTCTGAGAGATCAGGATGTGCAGACTTACTATCTGGAGGCGAAGGATTATCCTTTAATATTCTTCGCCAGCTCCGGCGTGGAGGAGATCAGGGAGCCTAAGTTGTCTAGCGATCCGTGGCAGTTGACCATCAAAGGTACCCTGGAGCTCCACGGCACAAAAAGGGAGATCCGGGTACCTATCAAGTTAACCTACCAGGGGAAAAAACTTACCGCCGAGGGAAACGCGAAGATACTGCTTAAGGACTTTAACATTGCCGTCCCCACGCTTCTCTTTTACCTCCGCACCGGCGATCAGGTGGAGGTCACCTTCCGCTTCGTTGGCGAACAGCAACCATGATCTCTTCCAGTCTTCTCTTTCATGACTCCTTCCTCTTTACGACTCACGCTGTTAAGATAAACCCTGGCGGAAGATGCTGTTTCTGATCGTTCATTGGTTCTTAAGCGCGCTCAGCTTGGTCATCGTCGCGCACATCGTGCCGGGATTTGAGGTCAGGGGGTTCGGCACGGCGCTGATCGCCGCGGGCGTCATCGGGCTGGTCAATGCTACTTTTGGGTTTATTCTCAAGCTCCTGACTCTGCCCCTTACGATATTCACCTTCGGACTGTTTCTCTTGATCATCAACGCTCTCATGTTGAAATTTGCCGCGCTGCTAGTCCCCGGTTTTACCGTGCACTACTTCTGGTCCGCCTTCTTCGGAGCCATCGTTTTAAGCCTCGTCAATTTCGTCCTGCGCTACCTAGTATTTACCCTATAGGCGGTGGCAACTGCGGCCAACCGAGTTACTGTTGGACGGCCTGCAAAAAGCCGATCACCTCGGGGATCATCTCTTCCAAGCTCTCGTGCTTGGCAGAAAAGGACAGTCGCCCTTCAGGCGTGAGACGATACCGTCCCTTTTCCTTTTCCATAAGCTCAAGTAGCCGCTCCACTTTGACCGGCGATTGGGAATGAAAAAGGAGAGAAACTCTTCCGTCATGGGAGCTGATCTGCTGAACGAGGTAATCCTTGAGGACACGCCGCAGGACCATGACCGAAAAGAGATTCTCCACCTCAGTAGGGAAAGGACCGTAGCGGTCCCTGAGCTCTTCCTTGATCTCTTCCAACTCCTGGCCGTCCCTAAGGCCGGCTAAGCGCTTGTAGAATACCAGCCTCTGATTTGTGTCGGGGATATAGTCTTCGGGAAAATAGGCAGGAATCCCCAGCCGGATCTCCGGTTCGACTTCGGGCCGCAGCATCTCACCCTTGAGTTCCCGAACCGCCTTCTCCATCATCTCGGTGTAGAGTTCAAATCCGACCGCAGTGATTTGGCCGGACTGCTGCTTGCCCAGAAGGTTTCCTGCCCCGCGAATTTCCAGATCGTGGAGCGCCAGCTTGAAGCCGCCTCCCAGTTCGTCGAGCTCTTGAATCGCTCTCAACCGGCTTTCGGCGTCGCGCGTGATGATCTTCTCTCCCGGAATGAGAAGGTAGGCGTAGGCGCGGCGATCCGAGCGCCCGACCCGGCCCCGCAGTTGGTAGAGCTGAGCCAATCCAAACTTGTCGGCCCGGTTGATGATAATGGTATTCGCGTTGGGAAAATCCAATCCCGATTCGATGATGGCGGAGCAGACCAGCACTTGCGTCCGGTTTTCAAAAAAGTCGAGCATCACTTTCTCGAGTTCCCGGGGGCGCATCTGACCATGGGCCACTGCGATCTTTGCCTCGGGGATGACATCGGAGAGTTTCTGCGCCATTCGAGAGATCGTTTCAACCCGATTGTGGAGGAAGAAGATCTGGCCGCCCCGATTCAACTCGCGCAGGACCGCGTCCCGGATCACGCCCTCATCGTACCGGCTGATGTAGGTTTGGATCGCCAAGCGATCCAAAGGCGGCGTCTCGATGATGCTCATGTCGCGGATGGCCACCAGGGACATATGAAGGGTACGCGGGATCGGTGTCGCAGTCAGACTCATAACATCGACCAGGCTTCGGAGCTGCTTGAGCTTTTCTTTGTGAGTCACGCCGAAGCGATGCTCCTCATCGACCACAACGAGCCCGAGATCTTTGAACTCAACATCTTTCTGGAGCAATCGATGTGTCCCGATAACAATATCCACTTGTCCCTTGGCCAGATCCTGAAGCACCTGCTGGTTTTCCTTGGAGGTCAAAAAGCGGCTCAGCATCTCGACCCGCACCGGATAGCCGCGAAAACGATGGCGGAAGGTTTGCAAATGCTGTTGCGCCAGGACGGTCGTCGGCGTCAAGACCGCGACTTGCTTGCCTTCCATGACGGCAAGGAAAGCTGCACGGATCGCCACCTCGGTCTTTCCGTAGCCCACGTCGCCGCAGATCAGGCGGTCCATCGGCTTTTTCTTCTGCATGTCTCCGAGAACATCCCCGATGGCTTTTTCCTGATCCGGCGTCTCCTCAAAAGGAAAGGACGCCTCGAACTCTCCATAGAGATAATCCGGATGGGAAAAAGCATGGCCCTCACCGATCTCCCGCGCCGCGCAGACTTTGATGAGTTCCTGGGCCATGGCAAGAATCGATTCGCGGGTCTTGGCCTTAACTTTTTCCCATGAGCTGCCCCCAAGCCGGTCCAAAGCGGGCTGCGCTCCGTCTCCCCCGATGTATTTCTGGATCAGATTGATCCGATCGACAGGCAAGTAAAGCCTGTCGCCGCCTTCATACTCGAGATGGAGGAACTCGCCATCGACTTCGGCCACGCTGAGAAATTTCAGTCCCCGATAGATGCCGACCCCGTGGTCCAGATGAACGACATAATCATTTTGCTTGAGCTCGCTCAGGCTGCTGATAAAGTGGCTGGGATGACTTTTCTGGCCTCTCCCTGGCCGACTCCTCTGAGTGGCAAAGATTTCATCTGAGGTCACCACGATCAAATGATCTTCCGGTAAGCGAAAGCCGTGAGTGAGCTCTCCGATGAGAATAGCGCGGCGGATCTCCTCATTCACAAGAAGCTGAGGAAAAGAGACATCCACCAAAGGAAACTCCACGTCGTAATGGGCCAAGAGCTCTTTAAGCCGGCTAGCATCTCCCGGCGTGGGAGCGACGAAAAAAATCCTCTCTTCCGCCCACTCCTTAATGCGATTGACCAACGGGGCAAGAGAAGGCTCCCTACCCTGCAGGGACGAGATCTCTTGGTGAAGATCCGTGTTGGGGTGGGATTTGACGCTGAGGAAAGAACCTAGTGAATCCTCTGCAACCGTAACGACATCGAGCGATTCGCTATGAACTTGGGAGAAAGGGGAAATCCCTTCCTCCCATTCTTCCTCGTTGAGATAGAGGCTTTCTACCGGCGGGGCAAAGCGACCTTCTTCCTTTGCTTTCACCCCTCGTTGCCAAGTCAGATTCTTGAATCGCTCCACCTCGGCCTTCACTTGGGCGGCTTGATCCAACCAGATTAAGGTCTCGGGCGGCAGATAAGAAAAGATCGGAGCAAGCGTAGGATAGAAATAGGGAACGAAAAACTCCATCCCGGCAAAAGGGATCCCTTCTCTCAGAGACTCCAGCAGCGAATTTTTCTCCTTCCGGCCAATCTCCAGATCGGCGGCTCTCCTGTCGATATCGCGCACCACCTCATTCACTCGAGCGCGCCTCAGCGAAAATTCCTTTGCGGGCAAAAGGAGAAGCTCCTCATGGTGAGTCTCGGAGCGTTGGGTGGAGGGATTGAATTCGCGGATCGAATCGAGCCTATCGCCGAAAAATTCAAGACGCAGAGGCCGAGAGTAGGCCGGTGGAAAGAGATCGACGATCCCACCCCGAATGCTGAAATCACCCCTCTCCTCGACCAGCGGAACATTCTGAAACCCCCAGCCGACGAGATGCTCCAGCAAATTCTCACGCGAAACATCCTGATCCTTCACCAAGTAGAGATACGATTGTTTCAAACTCTCTTTCGGGAGAACCTTTTGCATCAGGGCTGCAGGGGTGGAGATCAGAAGCGGCGCCTGCCCCTCCAACAAGTAATAGAGACCCTCCAGCCGCGCTGCTACGTGATCCGGATGAGGTGAAAGCTTTTCAAACGGGAGCACGTCCCAGGCGGGCAAAAGATGAAGCCGTCTTTGCAGGGGAGAAAAATGCTTCTTATCACCCAAAAAAAATGCCAGGTCAGAGAAAAGATTCTCGGCCTCCCGCGTCGTCGGTGCGACGATCAGAAGAGGTCGATTTGTCTGGCCTGTGATAAGCGAGAGAAGGTAAGACCCGGTTCCCCCCTTTAGGCCATGAACTCTTCGCACCCCTCGGCCCTTCGCCGGCAGAAATGATTTGAGCTGCTCCTGTAAACTGGATGCAATCATCAGAACAGGACGAAACGGCGCCGGCGAATCTTCGGGATCTGTTCCCGCACAGCCCCAGAATCGGCTTCGGCTCGCTTCGCCCACGCCTCCATTTCTTGAATGAGATTCTTGACCCTGACCTTCAGATAGACCGGCTGATAGTTCTCAAGGCGGATGATCGCCTGGTAGATCATGCGGACAGGTCCTTTGACCTCGCCGAAGTCGCGGAACAGACGGCAAGCCGTGGCCAGTTGAATCAGCCCTTCGAGAAAGGGCTTATGCTCCGCATCCGCACTGAGATAGAAATCCTCCAGAGATTCGTGCGATTCGAAGTACCGGCCTTCGTTAAACAGACAAATGCCTTCTCGCAACCGAGCATCCATACAAAGAAACCGCCAGATTAATTTAACAACTTCGCTATGAGGGCTCAAGGGTATTGACCCCGGTTCAAAGCCCATGCTAAACGACGCCAGCGATCTTTACGGTTTGGCGAGAAGATTCTCGTGCGCTTGAAGAAAAGTGTTGTAACCTATACCGTAGCGATCCTTAGAAACCGAACAGAAGATGTATCTGCTTCGGGAATTCAAATTTGGCACGTATTAAGTCCGCTCGACTAGGCCTCGGTCTACTCTGGCTTCAACGAGGCCTTTCGAACCTACTTCAACGAAGATCCGATCAAATGGACAACCCGGCTAGCGGCTGAAGGCATCATCGAGACGAGGCTGGCGCGAGGGGGGGAGGTTATACTCTATCTCTCGGGTGAGGCGCCGGCGCTCAGGAGCGGCAAAGAAGTGCTAAAGAAGCTAGGACTGTGATCTTACCGCGCCTTCGCGACAACTTGACAACAGTGACGTGGGGTTAGACCGCTAACGAACTACCTTTCAGCCGGAGGATGTTGTGCGCCGCGATGCTGCGTTGGAAGCCCTTAAGAGTCAGCTCGCCCACGGACTCGTTTTCCACCAGATCTTCCACGGTGCCCAGTAAGCGCTGGGGAACCAGTATCTGAGCGGGTTTCGCCTCACCGCAGAGGCGGGATGCGAGGTTGCAGACAGTGCCGATCGACCCGTAGTCCCAGCGTCCCTCGAAGCCGATGGCGCCGATGGTGGCGTACCCCTGGGCAATGCCAACACCGAAATCGAGCTCATAACCGAGCTTGCGCCATTTAACAGTCATCTCCCTTAACCGCTCCCGCATCGCGAGCGCCATTCGAATCGCCCGCTCCTCTGGGTTTGGCACCGGCACTGGGTCATTAAACAAGACCATCATGCCGTCTCCGGTGAAGCACTCAAGCGTCCCCTCGTGCTCCAGAACTAGTTTGCCCATCTCTGCATGGTACTCGCGGAGGACTCCCATAACTTCCTCGGGCTCCGTGGCCTCGGCAAACGCGGTAAAGCCCCGCAGGTCCAAGAAGACCACTGTGACCTCTGTCCGGTGGCTTTTAAGGGGATCATCGGCGCCCCCGGCCACAATCAGCTCAGCAAGCTGAGGGGAGAAGAAACGCTTTAGCCGTCCCAAACGCTCAAGTTGAGCTACCTGGTCCTGCACACGCTGCTCCAGAGTCTTATTCCACTCGGCGAGCAGGGCGGCTTGAGCCTGGCCAGTGTCATAAAGCTGGGCATTTTCCAGCGCGGAGCCAAGCTGGGAGCTGAAGGCCAACAAGAGACGAATTTCACTTTTGGTGAATTTGTGGAACTTTTTACTCCCAACTGCGATGAAACCCGCAGCACGCTGCTTGGAGACAATAGGAACCATGGCCACGGAGATAACCCCTTCTCTTTCCATGGTTCGGGCCTTAAACATTGGATCTTTCCGAATATCAGTACAGATGTAGGGCTTTTGTGTTTCGAAGACAACTTTTCCAACAATGGGGTGGGGAGAATCCAAAGGGATGGTGGTGCTCAAGAATTCAGGGGAGGATAGACCTCGGGCCACTCGTACAATCAAATTTTTCTTTTCCGGGTCCAACGTGCGGACATAACCCACGTCAAAATCCAGAATCTCTAAGGACTTATCCAGGGTGTCATTTAAGATCTTTTCCGTCTCGAGGGACTGAGTTGCGGTTTGCGAAATTGCGAGGAGGGCGGCGAGTTCCCGGGTCCGTCCCCGTAACTCCTTCTTGACGTCAGAGTCTTCTAACAGAGGCCTCCTCTTATCCACTTCCGGGCGTTTGGACTGCGGCATGAGCTAAGGAATCAGCGCGACCCAATTTGAATCTTTAAGACGTGGTCCACCAAGCTCAAATTTTTTCAGAAAATCGATAAGGGAGGTACGCTCAGGGGATTTAGGTTCTCTGGCCCACTCCCTCAATACTTCTTGGGTTTTTTTGAGCAATTGATCATCCGGCCTGCGACGAAATCCCACTACGAGTGTTCCCGTGACAAGGCCCTCAATCACCATTGCGAGACACGTCTGGAATCTATTTCCAGCCTTGGGGTCTGTAGCTTTTTCCCCAGACCTCTTCTCCAGTATCTCGCCTGCTTCCCAATCTCTGTACCTAAAATGGTTTTCAGGAGTCGAATCATCGGCATAACGAAAAGCTTCCCCGTAAATCTCAGAATAGACGTCATCCCCGAAACGGTGCAGTCCCGGATCCGGATGATTCCACTCTTGTCTCCTTTCTTGCACATCCTCAGACTCTACCCAACCCGCGAAGATAGGCAAAGGGAAGGGCTTGTCGCTCTCGTTGAGGCGGATATGCAGCTCTTTGGGTCTCTCGTCATCCTGGCATGCACCGCCGCGTAATTTTCCCAGCTCGTTATCTATGTCTTGGAGAATGTCTGTCAAGATTCTTGTTATGTCCAGGAACACTTCTGGCGTTATGCCAGCGGGAATTCGCATGCGTCTTCCGCGCTGGTTCCTAATCAGTCTAGGTTTCTTATCTACTTTCACGATAGCCATATGAGTATCTCCTTTCAGGAATGGACATGTTGGTGGATCGATCTATTTCGGTCTGGAATCTCGATAAAAAGACTTGGTCGGGCTCAGAGTTTGTCGAATCAAGGAAGCTGCCTGACCAGAACCGGTCCGGCGAATCCCGAAGCGGTGCTTAGCCCACAATTACCTTAGCTGTCAAGCGGATCTTGGTAGAGTCTGAGTGGAAAGCAAATCTGCTTTACGGTATCCTCCTAAGGGCTCCAATGGCTGATCTCGCTCAAACGTCCTACACGGTCCGTGGCTACTGCGCTCTCTGTACCGCACAATGCGCCACTATTGCAACCGTCGAGAACGGTCGAGTGGCCCGGCTCGATTCGGACCCGGACCATCCGAACGGAGGCGTGATCTGCATCAAGGGCAAGGCAGCGCCCGAACTGCTTTACCATTCCGACCGTTTGAACTATCCGCTAAAGCGCACTCGACCCAAAGGAGATCCCGATCCTGGCTGGCAAAGGATCGGTTGGGATCAGGCGCTCGATGAGATCGCAGAGAAACTGCTTCGGCTCCGTGAGCGTTTTGGTCCGCAGGCCGTTGCCCTTGCCAAAGGCACGAAAAGCGGCACTTCAATCGACGATGCGGTGCGCTGGCTGGCGCGGTTCCTCAATGTCTTCGGCAGCCCGAACTGGGTTTCTACGACGCACGTGTGCAATTGGCACCGAGATACCGGCTTTAGCTATACTTTTGGCGTTAATTTGCCGACTCCAGACCTTGCTCACAGCAAAAGCTTTCTCCTCTGGGGACATAATCCAAGCTCAACCTCTTTGATCTTAGCTCACGATATCGTCGCTGCCAGATCCCGCGGGATGAAAATCGTCGCCATAGACCCGCGGCGGATCGGAATCGCCGCTCAGGCTGACCTCCTTCTTCAACCCCGTCCCGGCACGGACGGAGCACTCGCGCTCGCTCTCATCCACGCTGTGATCGAGGAGGGCTGGTATGACGCCAGTTTTTTGCGCCGATGGACCAATGGAGCCTTTCTTTTACGCAACGACACAGGAGCGGCGTTGACGGAAGGGGATCTTTCAATCTCAGGCCGAGCTGACCGCTATCTGGTGTGGGACGAGCTAAAAGAGGAGCCTGTCATCTACGATCCGGCTTCCGGATCATTTGAGAGAGCTCATATCAACCCGGCGCTCTTTGGAGAGAAACAGTTCAGAGGAAAAGACGGAAAAACAATCTCTTGCCAAACGGCTCTCCAAGCTCTGGCCAATCTCGCCTCCCGCTATGCCCCCGAGCGCTCGGAGGCGATCACGTGGGTCCCAGCCGAAAAAGTCTGGAAGGCGGCTCATCTTCTCGCTCATAACCGCCCATTAAGCATGTATATGTGGAACGGCGTCGGACAACATACGAACGCGACTCAAACGAGTCGAGCTATCGCTTCTCTCTACGCCCTCCTTGGCGACTTCGATCAGCCAGGCGGCAATGTCCTTTTCCCCGGTGCGCGGGTTAATAACGTCAATGGCAAAGAATATTTGTCAAAAGAGATGGTCGCCCAGAGGATCGGGCGCACTTCGAAGCCCCTGGGGCCGCCCGCCAAGCCCGGCAATTGCGCCGCCTACGATGTCTTTGCGGCGGTCCTTGAAGAACGTCCTTATCCTGTAAAGGCCATTCTCAATTTCGGCTCCAACACCATCATGTCCACCGGAGATTCAAACAGGGCGCGAGCGGCCTTCTGCGCGCTAGAGCTCGCTGTCGCAACCGAGCTCTTCATGACACCGACAGCGGAGCTCTGCGACTATGTGCTGCCGGCCACAAGCTTTCTTGAGATGGCCAATCTCACTGCAGGCTTCGAGCACCGGCCTCAAGGCAAAGCCCATCTTCAATACCGCCCTGCTGTGGTTTCACCTTTGGCGGAGCGCCGCTCCGATACCTGGATTGTCTTTGAGCTAGCCAGGCGCCTTGGATTCAACCAAAACTTCTGGGATGGAAATGTCGAAGCAGGCTATGCCTATGAGCTGGCTCCGACGGGCATTACGCTGGAGCAGCTCAAAGCCTCTCCAGGCGGCATCACCGTACCGGTCACATTGCGCTATCAAAAATATGCTGAGCCCAATGATAGGGGTGAAGCGGCCGGCTTCTCCACGCCGTCGCGAAGGGTTGAACTCTACTCGCACACATTTGCCGCCCATGGCTTTCCCGCGTTGCCCGAATACCAAGAACCGGCCGTAAGCCCTCTAAGCCGCCCGGATCTGGCCTCTGAATATCCGCTGGTACTCACCAATGCCAAGTTCACGACCTTCATTCATAGCCAGCAGCGTGCCTTGCCCAGCCTGCGCAAGACATCGCCGGAGCCTACGGCGGAGCTGCATCCCGACACAGCCGCTCGCTACGGGATCGAGAACAAAAAGTGGATGATCCTTGAAACTTCGAAGGGAGCAATACGAGTTAGAGCTCGCGTAACAGAAAGAATCCTGCCGGGAGTGATCTGCTGTCAGCACGGCTGGTGGCAGGAGTGCCGAGAGCTCAAACTGCCGGGTTACGATGCCTACTCAAACGGGGGCGCAAACCCCAGCGTGCTGATCGGAACGGACCTTGCCGATCCGATCAGTGGCTCGCTCCCGCATCGATCCTATCTCTGTCGCGTCCGGCCGGCGACGTAACTAAAACAGAAAGCTAACGAGGGGTTCGAACTTCGAGCTGGAGGCCGTTCGGATCCTGCAGGAAGACGGTAGTCAAACGGCCCTTGGTGTCGTGGTTCTCGCGCAGGACCTTGGCGCCCTTTTCTTTGAAATCCCTAACCGCTTGATCCAAGTTATCCGTCACAAAGCCGTAGTGGTGAACGCCGGTCGGATTCTTCGACTCCATCAGCTGGATCGCCGCTTCGCCGTCAATTTTAACGAAGCAAAATCGATAACCTGCGGCCCCTACTCTCACTTCAGTCGGTGACCCGCCGAACAGCTTCTGATAGAAATCGATCGAGTTTTTAAGATCTCCGCACTCAATGGCAATATGTTCCAAGCGATAGCTCATGATCAGCCTCCTTGAGTTTACACTTATATTCTCCTTGAGTCCCTGAGTCCAGAAGCGCTTGAAAAGTCTTTTTCAAAAGCCTACCAGTACGGAAACCGCCGCAGACACATAAGGCAGTATCATGCCTCTCAACGGAAAAGTAAAAATCTTTTTAAGGAGATCTATGGATACCTCGACTATCGTCATGATCGTGGCGGCTCTTATTCTTCTGGTTGCAACATTTATCAAAGCGCCGGAGCTGGTGGAAAAAGGGGTCGGTGCGAGCCTTGCGCTTGTCCTTGAAATCTTACCTCGCATGGTCGCGGCTTTCCTCATAGCGGGGATGATTCAGGTGCTGGTCTCCCAAGAAGTCATCGCCCATTGGATGGGACAGGGCTCAGGTTTCAGAGGTATCCTCGTCGGTATAGCCGTTGGAACTTTCACTCCGGGCGGACCCATGACCCACTTTCCCATCATCGCCTCCTTTTACCGGATGGGCATCGGAGTCGGTCCTCTGGTTTCTTATCTAACCGCCTGGTCCCTCTTTGGCCTGCAACGAATCATCATGTGGGAGATCCCATTCCTGGGGCTAAAGGTGGTTGTGGTGCGGCTCACCGCGAGCATTCTTTTCCCGCTGCTTGCCGGTTGGCTCTCGGAAATTCTCTGGAACAAATGGACCGAATGGTATCCATGACGTCGATCTCTTCCAAACGATTACTTGCCGCTTTGCCAAAGCCGATTGTCGTAAGCGACGACCCGCTTCATGGAGGCCGCCCAAACGGAAACGTCTGAGAGCCCCAATACTCCGGCGGAGAGAACAAAAGAAATGAGATAACTTCCCGAGAGATCGTAGAAGAGACCTCCAAGCCACGAGCCCAAGGCTCCGCCCAGTCCGACGCTCACCACTGAGTAGCCCAAGATGGCGCCGAACTTTTTCCCCGAGAAAATATCGGCCGCGAGCGCGGAAAAGATAACCGCCCTGGAGCCGAAGCCGATGCCGAAAAATACGAGATAGACATAGAGAAGCCAGGGCTGAGAGGTATCACGGGCCGCCATCAAGGCGCCCACTCCGATAAGTGTCGTCAGGATATTCAGCGTGTAGGCGGCCTGCTTTGAGAGAAGGTCCGCGACGGTGCCAAAAATGACCCTCCCGAAGGTGCTCGTAATTCCGACAAAGCCGAAGACGGTGGCCGCATAGAGCCGGGTGTAGCCGATGTCCACCACGTGGGCCACTTGATGGGTGACGATGACGGTTGTTCCCCCGGCGGCGAAGATCCGACCGAAAAAGAGCAGCCAAAACTGCAGGCTCCGAAGCGCAAGCTTCGTCGTCCACTCGTTTTCGTCTCTACCATGTTCGCTTGGTTTTTGGTGATAGGGGCCGCGCTGGTAGAAGGCCAGAGCCAGAGGGAGCATCAAGATCAAGACTAAGATCGCTTGCGTCTGAAGCGCGCGCTTCCACCCCCACGTAGAGATCAGCCACTCAGTGAAAGGCGCCAGGAACAGAATACCTATTCCCGTCCCCGCGTAAACCAGTCCAAATGCCGAGGCCCGCTTGGAAGCGAACCACTCGGAGATGAGAACTATATGAGGGACCATTCCCGTGAAGGTCAACCCGATGGCCGCAACCAAACCAAAGAAGAGATAGAAGTGCCATAGCTGGCTGATCTCGCTGCTGAGAAAAAGGCCCAAGGCGAGTAGAAAAGAACCCCAGGCGACAATTTTTTTCGGCCCATAACGGTCGAGCAAGTGACCCACCGCAGGTGAGAGCAGGGCATCAACAACAAGAACGACCGAGAACACCCCTGCGGTCGCCCCTCGGCTCCAACCGAAATTTCCCAACAGGGAGACATAAAAAACCCCGAAGGAGGAGTTGATCCCGCGGGAAAGGCCCAGGATCAAAAATGCCAGCGCCGCTATGAGCCAAGGAGTGGGAGAAACCCGCATAAAATGATTCTACTTCGGCGGCCGTGCCGGCAAAAGAAGAAACGCAGAGATAAAAAACGAGAGCGTGAAGATCACGAAGGAAATGGTATAGCTTCCCGTCGCGTCAAAGAGGAACCCAAAATTGCGGCTTGCTGGAGTAATGGCCCTCCGCGGCCCCTGATGACAACTCGAACTACCTCTTTCCTTTTGCCTAATTATCAGGGAATGATCCAGATGTAAAAGGAAATTGTTGATTCCGGGGAGCCCGGCGAGGTATACAGGCGCTATGAGCGGACTACGACACATCGCCCTTAAGTGCCGCGACATTAAGAAGACCGAAAGGTTTTACACTGAGGTGCTTCGACTCAAAATTGCTTTTCGAGTCCCGCCCAATATGGTTTTCCTGCGTTCGCCCAGAGGAAACGATCTTCTGAATTTCATAAAGAGCGACGAGAAAACCAGCTCCAATCAAGGTCTAGACCACTTCGGCTTCAAGGTCTCTAAAACCGATCTCAAGGGAGTGGAGAAGAGGCTCAAGCAAAATGGCGTGGAGATCGAAGGTCGCCGGGGCAGGAGCTCCATTTATTTCCGCGATCCCGATGGCTATTGCCTGGAATTCTACTGCGATTAGGTAGGTGGGAGCGGTCTTATAACTGACCGCCCCCGTTGTGCAGCTTAGGAGATGGAAGGTTACTTTGTCTTGGCCTTCGGTTCGTCTTTCTTCTCCGTCGCTTTCGTCTCTACCTTCTTCGCCGCTGTCTTGGCCGTCTCTTTGGCTTTAGGAGCGGCCTTAACCCCAGCGATGGAGCTGGCGATCATCTTCCCATCCTTCTCGGTGTAGGAGACTTTTACCGTGTCACCCGCCTTGACCTTTGCCAGCGCGCTTTTGGCTGACTTGGACTCGGCGATGAGGTTCAAGTCTTTATCCTTCGCCTTGACGGTCAGCGTGCCCGCCTTGGCATCCACCGACGCAAGCTGGCCCGTGATGCGAGTCACCTTAGGCTTCTCGGCCTTCGGCTTTTCCGCTTTCACCTCCATCTTCTTTTCCGGAGTGGCGGGCTTGGCAGGCGTCGCCTGGGCGAAGGACACTCCCGCGAAGGTAAGGGTCACGAGAGGGACTAAAAACAACCTGAGAACGTTCTTCATAAATTCACCTCCTTTTGCTCTGTTAGACGCGCGAGGTTTAGAGGAAATTCAAAGACAAATTACGCTACGCGGATTGAGTTGAATGAAAGCAGGGGAAAGACGTCTAAGAAACCTTTCCCCAAGACTGCTTTCAGAGCTGGATTAAACTAAAGACTGGTGGCTTTATACCTTCGGCACGGCCATGCCACGTTGGACGGCGGGGCGGGCGCTGAGGGCGTCGAACCAGCGCTTGACGTTGGGAAAATCTTCCAGCTTTGTTTGGTGCATCTCATAGCGGCCAACCCAGGGGTAGGTGGCGATGTCGGCGATGGAATAGTCGGTGGCAAGGAATTCATGCTTTGCTAGATGCCGGTCCATCACTCCGTAAAGTCTGGCAACCTCCTTTTTAAAGCGCTCGACTCCATAGGAGTCTTGTTGTGGATCATGGCGCAGGAAGTTATGGGCCTGGCCAAACGTGGGGCCGACGCCGCCCATCTGGAACATCAGCCACTGGATGACTTCATAGCGCGCACGGGCTTCTTTTGGCATTAGCTTCCCGCTCTTCTCTGCCAGATAAATCAGAATCGCGCCCGACTCGAAGAGAGTGAAAGGTTTTCCACCGGGTCCATCGCGGTCGATGATGGCTGGAATCTTGTTGTTGGGATTGATGGCAAGAAACTCGGCCTTAAACTGCTCACCCTGTCCGAGGTTGACGGGGTGAACCTCGTACGGCAATTCCCCCTCCTCAAGCATAATGGATATCTTGCGACCATTCGGTGTAGCCCAAGCGTAGAGATCGATCATAAGTTCACTCCTGGAGTTATTAGGCTACGACGCAGCATGAAATAGTGTCAGCTGAGTCCCACAGGGACGGCGAAAGTGTTCTGCGGAGAGATGAGGGCTTCTTTCGTGAATCCCTGCTTTGTTGCATGCCAAGCGAAATAGGTCGGCCATCTGCTCGGCAAAGATCCCCTCGCCCTTCATTCGGCTGTGGAAATCGGAATCGTTGAGCTTTCCGCCGCGAATCGCGCGGATGCGGTTGAGAACCTTGCCCTTTTTCTCCGGATAGTGCTGCTCCAGCCAATTTTCAAAAAGCGACTTGACTGCGAAGGGAAGACGCAGAGCAACATAACCCGCAAAGCGCGCGCCAGCTTTCGCAGCGGCTTGAGCAATAGCCGGCGCCTCCGAGTCCGTAAGTCCGGGGATCATAGGCGCTTGGAGATATCCCACCGGGATATCCGCCTGCGAAAGCGCGGAGATGGCAGCCAGACGCCGCGCGGGACGAGAGGCACGCGGTTCCATCAGCCCGGAGAGCTTTTCGTCCAGCGTGGTCAGAGAGATAAAAACCGCGGCACACTGGTAACGCGCCAGTTCCGACAGAATGTCGATGTCGCGCGTGACCAAGTAATTCTTTGTCACAATCACTACGGGATTGCGAAACTCCGCCAGCGTCTCCAGGCAGCGGCGCGTCAGTTGCAACTTCTTTTCCACCGGCTGGTAGCAATCGGTGACGCCGCTCATGGCCAGGACTCTGGGTTCCCATTTAGGGCTGGATAACTCCTGGCGCAAAAGTTCCGGCGCCCGCTCCTTGACCATGATCTTGGTTTCAAAGTCTAAGCCGGCTGAGAAACCCAGGTACTCGTGTGTCGGTCGCGCATAGCAATAGATACAGCCATGCTCGCAGCCGCGATAAGGATTGATGCTCGCGTCAAAACCCACATCCGGGCTATCGTTATAGGCGATAATCGTCTTGGACGAATCGGGTAGAAACTGAGTCGCGGGCGAGGACGTTTCGTCAACTTCCAGCGGTTCTGGAACCCGCTCTACGCTTTCGAATCGATTCTTCGGGTTCAACGCGGACCCGCGGCCGCGTATAGGGGACGGGTTTTCCATGAGGAGACTATCCTGCAGCGGGCGCAGCAGGCGGGACAGCCTCCGGTGCAGGAGCCGGGGCGGCCTCGGATGCAGCGGCCGGCTGAGCAGCCTCTTTAGGGCGAGCTTTAACCGCTAGTCTGCGCGTTGCACGTTTGAGCTTTTTTATCTTCCTTCTTATTCTTTCAATCTTGATCTGATCTTTGCCCGATGCTAAAAGCTCTGTCTTTTGTTTCTTGAGCGCGCGGATTTCCTGTTTGATTGAGCTGATCGTGGTGATATCCTTTGCGGCAGCGTCGTAGGCGATGCCTTGCGCCTTGGCAATCGCTTCGATCAGTTCCTCCTTTTTCATTCCCCCGATGCCCTGGAGATCCGTTACCTGTTTGGCAAGCTCCCTCAGTTTGGGGACGGTCATCTTTCGGAGTTCATTGATATCCATGGCTCACCTCTCCCTTTGACATCTTACCTTTCCTGGTATCATATTTCCCTACGAAACTAAAATGGCACGGACGCAGGCAAAAAAGGTACAGAAGCCGTCGAAGAAGGAAAGAGTCCGAAGAATCATCCAGAAGCTCAATCGCGTCCATCCGGACGCCAAGCTCGATCTCGACTTCTCCAATCCTTTGGAGCTGCTCATCGCTCTCATCCTCGCCGCGCAAGCGCGAGATGATTTAGTGAATCAGATCACGCCCACGCTCTTTTCCAAGTATCGCACAGCGAAAGACTACGCCGCCGCGCCGTTGGAGCAGCTCGGGGAATATGTCCGCAGGATCAACTTCTCTCGCGTCAAGAGCCGGCGGATCAAAGATTGCTGCCAGGAGCTCGTGCAGCGCTTCAGCGGCGAAGTGCCGAACAACTTAGACGACCTCTTAACTCTTCCCGGCGTCGGAAGAAAAACCGCCAATATTCTTTTGGGCAACTCCTTCGGCCAGCAAGCCATCGGCGTCGACACACACGTCATGCGTCTGTCTCAAAGATTGGGCCTCACGAAAAATACCAATCCGGACAAAATCGAGTTCGATCTCACGCCCCTGGTTCCAGAACAAAAGCGTGTCCGCTTCTGCCACCTCCTCCAATACCATGGCCGCCGCGTCTGCTTCGCCAAAAAGCCCCGCTGCCCTGAATGCACGATCCGATCACTTTGTCCGTACCCCGATAAAACAAAAGCATAGGCGGGGAAATGCACGGACCTCAACTTACAGATGAACGCAGGCCAAACGGAGCCGGAATAGGCTGACAATACGTGCAGCGTTTATAGGGAACAGTAAAGGATTTTTTGCTTGTTAAGTCATTAGAAAGACAATGGAATTGTCCCCGAGTTGGAATAACGCCAACCGTGATAGGCTGACCAGCCTATTCAATAGATAAGCGGACCGCTCGCGACGCCTGGAATTGAAACAATAGAGATGATTGAAGCGAACCCAGGGAAATTGAAACAGTTTGGGTCGGTGGCAGAGTCGCTCGCTTGGGCTTCGCCCATCCGCTTATCGCGGCGCGGGATTAATCCTCCCGCCGCCGCGTTAGGCCGTTCAGAACCACTCGTAATCGGTAAGGTTCAACTCATCGCCTTTGCAAATCCTCTCAGCGTCTCCTCCCGGCTCCCGCTCGGGGCGCTGTAGGGGATAATGGCGATCTGTTGGATGCCGCTCATTTTGATCCGCTCGATCTGCGCGCGGCATTCAGAGACAGTGCCGGCGATGGAGAATTTATCCACCACCCAGTCGGGGATCACTTCGGCGTGGTTCGCCTCTTGAGGGAAGAAAGGGGACAGGCTGTCCCCCTTTTCCTTTCAGAGATGGACATTCCCTGCGGCTTGAGGTAAGGAGGCATTCAATAAACGGCGAGTATGCAGGGTTCGAGCGTTCGGCAGGTGTCTCGTAACGCAAATTCTTCTTCTAAGGGAGGGGCTGCGATGTCGCATGCAGGTCGAGTGCAATTCACGCTTGTTGTAACCATCGTCGCATTGATCGCAATGCCTGGAGCGGGGGTACATGCCCAGGACAATCCGTATCGCGTCGTTGAGGGCTGGGCGCAGCTTCCCGATGGAAGGAAGTGGGGATCGACAGCCGCGGTCGATGTCGATGCCAACGATCACATATGGGCCGCGGAGCGATGCGGCGCAAACAGCTGCGCCGATTCGAACTTGCCGCCCATCCTCGAATTCGATCCATCGGGCAAGCTGCTGAGAAGCTTCGGCGCGGGCCTGTTCGTGTTTCCGCACGGCATCGGCGTGGACAGGGAAGGGAACGTATGGGTGACCGACGGCCAGGGAAAAGACGGCAAAGGCCACCAGGTCTTCAAGTTCAGCGCGGATGGAAAGATCCTGATGACGCTCGGCAAGGCGGGAGTCACAGGCGACGGCCCGGACACTTTCAATCAGCCTTCCGATGTCATCGTCGCGCCGAACGGCGATGTTTTCGTCGCCGATGGACATGGCGGGAATTCGAACGCGCGCATCATGAAGTTCTCGAAGGACGGGAAGTTCATCAAGAGCTGGGGAAAGAAAGGGATCGCCCCCGGCGAGTTCGACACGCCGCACGGTTTGGCCTTCGATTCCAAGGGACGGCTGTTCGTCGCCGACCGGAACAACAATCGCATCCAGATCTTCGATCAGGAAGGAAGCTTCATCGAGCAGTGGACGCAATTCAGCCGGCCGAGCGGGATTTTCATCGACGCGAAGGACAACATCTACGTGGCCGACTCCGAGTCGAACTCGGTGCGGAGGCATCCAGGCTGGAAGAGGGGCATCAGAGTCGGCAACATCAGTGATGAATTTGTCACGGCGTTCATCCCGGACCCGGTCGAGAACGCCAAGGGAACGAGCGCGGCGGAAGGCGTCGCGGCGGATTCGAAGGGCAACATCTACGGCGCGGAAGTCGGTCCGAAAATGTTGAAGAAATACGTCAAGAAGTAGGGGGCGGGACGGAAACTGTTGCGACCCCGACACGTTCTCTTGCCGGCACAAAAAGATTTTCCTATCTTTCACTCGCGTTCACAGGAGGCGCGAAATGAAATTTTCAGTAAGAGGCTCTATTAAACCACTCGTTCTCAGCGTCTCAGCAGCGGTGTCCATCGTCCTGTTGTTCACCCAGCCTGCCGCCTACGCCGATCCGATTCCGAAGGGCTGGCAAGCGAGCAACATGAAGGCGATCGGCTACAGCGGTCTCGACGGCCGCGGCGGAGCCTTCAAGATGGCGATTCGCCGTGTGGCGGACCGCTGGTACCTCTACATGGGTCACGAATGGCATCGAGGCTGGACGATTATCGACGTGACCGATGCGGCGAACCCGAAGTTCGTGAAGTTCGTCGAAGGACCGGACAACACCAACACGATCCAGATGGAGTTCCACGACAACATCATGGTGACGGCGCTGCAGAGAAAGCAAACCACCTGGGGTGGCGATCCGAACCGGCCCAACGATGAAGGCGCGCTCATCTGGGACATCAGTGATCCGGTGAACTGGAAGCTGCTTTCGCACTGGAAGACCGGAACCACCGGTGTCCATCGCATCGGATACCCGGGCGGCAAGTATGTGAATCTCTCGGCGGCGATGCCCGGCTATTCAGGGCGGATTCTGGTCTTTCTCGACATCAGCGATCCAAAGAACCCGAAGGAAGCGGGGCGGTGGTGGATGCCGGGGCAGAAAGAGGGCGAGCAACCTAAGACAAATGCCTCGTTCCACGGGCCGGCCATGATCAGCGCTGACGGCAAGACAGCGTACGTGGGTTACGGTCCGGCGGTGGTCATACTCGACATCAGCGACATCTCGAAGCCTAGGCTGATTGGTCAGCTGAACATCAGCCCGCCGTTCGGCGGAATTCCGGCGCACGACGTCCTGCCGATTCCGGGAAAGAATATGCTGTTCCTGCACGGCGAGGCGACCGGCGGTGGCGACGAGCCGAACGGGGAGCCGGCGTGCACGCGGCCGCCCACGATAGCCGCAATGATCGATATCAAGGACCAGGCCAAACCGCGACTGGTGTCCATCTTCCCGACGCCGGTGCCGCCGAAGGGCTCGCCGTACACGGATTTTTGCGATAAGGGCGGCCGGTTCGGGCCCCACAACACGAATCTCGAATACCATCTCCCTGACGTCGAAAAGCAGGCCGACCTGATCTACCTGACCTACTTCAACGCCGGGCTGCGCATCTACGACATCAAGAATCCGCGGCTGCCGAAAGAAGTCGGCTGGTTCATTCCACCGACTCCGACAAAGCGCCACGGCCCGCTTCCCTACGACAGGCTCGTGAGCCAGACCGAAGACGTGCTGGTGGATACGCGCGGCAATATCTATATCACCGACAAGAACTGGGGCATCTTCATCCTTCGCTACACGGGCCCCGGGCAGCCTGCGCCGACGGCCAAGTAAATAAACGACGCTCATCAAACGTGAGGAAATGTGACATTCTGTGTGATTCTTTACATTCGTCGGCGAGCGTAGGTATTGAGGGCGTGCCACTTTGCTTGATAGGATGCACAAACAGCTTTTAATCCGGCGGCAACGAATCTTTTCTTGAAGGAGGAACTATGTCGAAAAAATTACTTTTGCCCTTGATGGCGGCGGTTTATCTCTTCTCTGCCCTTCACGCCTGGAGTCAGGACGCGTTGCCTGAAGGGAATGGAGTGAAAGCAGTCCAGACGTATTGTGTTCAGTGCCACGACCTTGGCTCGGTGACCCGCGCCGGGTATAGCCAAGAGGGATGGCGCAACAATCTCAATATGATGATCAACGTCGGCTCTGCGCTGCCGCAGGATCAGATCGAACCGGTGACGCAATACCTGGCCAAGAACTTTCCGGCGAAGCCGCAGCCCGCCGCGGTCGTGATTTCGGGGAGTGCAAAGGTCACGATCAAGGAGTGGGTCGTGCCCACGCCCGGCTCGCGGCCGCATGATCCGCTCGCGACTTCCGACGGCGCCATTTGGTACACCGGCCAATTCGCCAACGTGCTCGGACGATTGGATCCAAAAACAGGGAAGATCAAGGAATATCATCTCACGCCAAAGGCGGGCCCTCACGGCCTGGTCGCCGACAAGGACGGCAACATCTGGTACACGGCTAACTTTGGCAGCCGGATCGGCAAGCTCAACCCGAAAACAGGCGAATTGACCGAATACTCCATGCCCGATCCCGCGGCGCGCGATCCTCACACGCTCATCTTCGATCAAAAGGGAACTCTCTGGTTCACCGTGCAAGGGGCAAACATGGTAGGGAGGCTCATACCGCACACGGGCGAGGTGAAGCTCGTGACTTCACCCACGCCGAAATCACGCCCCTACGGCATGGTGGTGAATTCCAAGGGCATTCCTTTCTTCGTCGAGTTCGGCAGCAACAAAATCGCCGGCATCGATCCCAATACGATGGAGATTCGCGAGTATATTTTGCCGAATGCAGAGAGCCGTCCGCGCCGCATAGCGATCACCAGCGACGACGCGCTCTGGTACTCGGATTATTCCCGTGGCTATCTGGGCCGATTCGATCCGGCAACCGGCAAGGCTAGCGAGTGGCCCTCTCCTGGTGGGCCCCAGTCCCAACCTTACGCAATCACCACCATTAAGGACGTCTTGTGGTACGTCGAAGCGGGGACGAAACCGAATACAGTCGTGCGCTTCGACCTCAAGACGGAGAAATTCCAAACCTGGGCGATCCCGTCTGGCGGAGGTGTCGTGCGCAACATGGATGTCACGCGGGACGGCAACCTCGCGCTGGCCTGCAGCGGCGTTAATCGCATTGCCTTGGTCCAACTGAAGTGAAGAGCAACGACACCTCGCTGCAAACATAACATCACCGGACACAAGAGGTGGGCGTGGCTGGGCTGGGACGTTAGCCCATCGCCTTGGCAAATCCGCGTAGCGTCTCTTCCCGGCTCCCTCCCGGGGCGCTGTAGGGGATGATGGCGATTTGCTGGATGCCGCTCTTTTTGATCCGCTCCACCTGCGCCCGGCACTCGGCAACGGTGCCGGCGACGGCGAACTTGTCCACCAACCAGTCGGGGATCACCTCGGCGTGGTTCGCTTCTTGCTCCATGTGGTGGTAGTAGTCGTAGGTCTTGCGGATCTCGGCCAAAACTTTTTGCTCCTTCTCATCGAGCACGTACGGCTGCGGGTGAGCGACCGCGCGCGCGACATGCGCTTTCACCGCGTCTTTCGCCGGCGCCCTATCTGAAACCGCGCAGGGAACCCAGAGGACGAGATTGATGTCGCTGAGTTTCCGTCCTGCGGCCTTGGCACCCGCCTCGATCTTTTCTTTGGCCTGGCGGAGATATTCGTCCGCCACACCGACGAGAACGATGATGCCGTCGGCGATTCGACCGGAAAGCTCCAGCATCTTCGGTCCGCTCGCAGCGACGTAGATAGGCACTTTGTTTTTGCAGGGATGCTTCAAGTGGATCTTGCCGGTCTCCAGCTGGACTTCTTTGCCGGAGAAAAGATCACGCATCTGCTGAAGCGTTTTCTCGAAATAGGCAAGCTTCGCAGGCTTCATTCCCATCGTCTCGACCGAGCTATCGCCCAAGCCGATGCCGACGATCATCCGTCCCGGCGCAAATTCCTCCAGAGTCGCATAGGCGCTGGCGACGACCGAAGGATGGCGCGTGAGCGGATTGGTCACGCCGGTGCCGATCTTGACCCTCGTCGTGTTCAACGCGACGGCCGCCATGTTGACGTAAGCTTCGCGCCAGATGAGGTGCGAGTCGCCGATCCAGATATGGCTGAATCCCAGTTCTTCGGAGAGCTTGGCGAGCTGGATCATCTTGCCCAGCGGCTCCGTGGGGAAAAGGCCCACACCAAATTCCATCGCGCTCACGGGAATATTCATTACCATTTAAGCTCACCCTTAGCTATGAAAGCGATTCCTCAGGGCGCAAGTTTTCGGGCCGCGGCCGATAGGGTTGTACCATGAGTCGAGCCTGTCTCATCGGACGTCCACGGCCCTCTCCCTTGCGCCCCTCGGCCTCGCAGTGAAAGCCGCTGCCCGATCGAAGAGCCCGCGCATCCGACACCGACGGTGGGAATTACCACCTACCTATTGCGCGGGCTCGGAGAGCGGGTGGCGGCTTTCAGGGAATCCCTCCCTAAATTTATTTCTGGGTTGCGAGGCGTTCGGGCGGCGGTGTTTGCTGGCTGCGGCCGGCAACGCGGATCTCGCCGTCGATGATCACCATCGAGATGCCGGGCAAATCCCCTTTGGCAAAGGAATCAAGAGCATCCTTGGCCACCGACCCTTGAATTTTGTCTAGAAGCACAAGGTCTGCCGGTCTTCCTTCTTCGATGGTGCCGATGGAGAGACCATGCGCCCGACCCACATTGCCCGTCGCCATGCAAATCGCCATCTCCGGCGGAACCTCGACAACAGAAGACAAAAAGGCGATCTCCCGCAGCATCCCGCGCGGAATGACTCCCGTACCCCCGGGTGTGTCCGTTCCGATAAGGACCCGGTGAAACGCGCCCTTGGCCTTGACCGCGTCCATGAGTCTCAGGACCATGCGCGGATTGCCGGAGCTGCAGATCTCCACGTAAAAACCGGTCTCATCAATGATCTGTTTCACATCTCCTTCTGGCATCGGGATCGGCCCGCCGGTAATATGACCAACGACATCGGGCTGAATTCTCTTCACGATCTCGACGCCCGCCACTTGGCTCATACCGGAGCGCGAGACTCCACCGGAGTGGATTTTCACCTTGATGCCGCGCCCCTTGGCCCATTTTACATAGCGCTCGGCCTCGCCGTTGGGCAGCAGGCTGTAGTCGTAGAAGATGAATTTCACAAGACGAATCCCGGCGGCGGTGATTTCGTCGAAATCCTTCTCTGTAAGCCCCGGCACGAGAAGCAGGGTACCGGCGAATACCTTGACGCCCGCAGGACGCAGGTTGTCGTAGCAGCGCTTGGCCACAAGCGCGAGAGAGACGGCAGTCTTAGGATCCGGAGGGAGCGGCAATCCGGGCAGATGAAGTTCACCGGCAGAGATCAAAGCGGTCACGCCGCCATGCATGTAATTCGTGATCCAGGAGAGCGAGTTCTGCGCCGGCGTGAACTCGCCAAAAGTAGGATGGGAATGGGAATCGATCAAGCCTGGGATCGCAGTTATCCCGTGCGCGTCAATGATGATATCTGCTCTCTCGCTTAGGCCGTTGCCGATGGCCCTGATAAGGCCGTCTTCTACATAGATCGAGTCAGCCCTCCTGACCGGATTTTTCAAGTCACCCGTCACCAAAGCGCCGATATTTTTGATCAGGATAGAAGTCATGGCCTCACGTGGACGGCACTATACCAAAGCGCTTCTGGGAGGAAAAGTGATTCTCTTAATCACAAGAAACAGCGTGGAAACCAAAATCATCAAAAGACTTAACACCTGCCCCATGGAGAATGGACCAAGCACAAGACCTAGCTGTGGGTCTGGCTCGCGGAAGAACTCGACAAAAAATCGTGCTAGGCCGTAGCCTCCAAAAAATGTCCAAAACAGTACGCCCTCAGTATGCACCCGTTTGCTCAACCAGATCAGTACGGAGAATAGCACTAAACCCTCGAGGAATGCCTCGTAAATCTGAGAGGGATGACGGGCCACGGGTCCGCCTTCCGGAAAGATCATAGCCCAGGGAACATTTGTGGGACGACCGTACAGCTCACCGTTGATAAAGTTTCCGATCCGTCCGAGCCCCAGACCTATGGGAGCTGCCACCGCGAACAAATCAGCGATGGGGTAAAAAGAAAAACTCCGCTTCTTGGTGAACCACCATCCCATCAGCACGGCTCCAAGCAGGCCTCCATGAAACGACATGCCCCCATGCCAAATCGCAAGCGCCTCTAAGGGATCGCCAAGGTACAACGGAAGATTATAAAAAAGGACATAACCCAGACGACCTCCAAGGATAACTCCGACAGCTAAATAACTTATCAACTCCTGAAGAACATCCTTGGGAACGTCAACGTTTCTCTTCTTCGCAAGCCAACGAACTAGAAAATAGCCCCCAAAAAAGCCGAAAACATACATTAACCCGTACCAGCGAACTTTGAGGGGACCGATTTGAAAGGCGACCGGATCTATATTGGGAAACTTGAGCACAAATCTTGCTTCAGTCTTGCCTCTTGGATTGAAACGATACCGAGGAGTGAAAGGAGGCTCACCAAAATGACGCTGACAATCGCCTAGAGCCACTGGGCGGAAATGGTTTTTATCTCCCTACGATGCGCGGAATTTTCCGATTTTTGAGTCCCAGTTCAGCTTACTTCCTTCTCTCTTCCACCACTCGTCGATCTTCTGCAATGCTGGCTTGTTCTCCGTCGCCGTCTTATCAATCTGGTAACCAAATCTGCTCCCAGATTGCTTCTCCAGCAATTCGCTAGCTTCCTGACGGGCAAGGCTGGCCCCGTCATTCTTTAAAACCTGGATTAATGTGAATAAGCCTTCGGGATCGCGCACGGCCAGTTGAGCCTTGGCGATCGAAAGTTTCAAGAAGTCGTCATAATTCTCCTTCGCAGCGCTACGCAGAGCTGGAATGGCCCGACGATCTTTCTGTTTCCTCAGCGCTTCCGCCGTGGCTTCAACCACTTGCCGGGAACGCGTCCGAGATAAGAGGTCCGTTAGAGCAGGAACGATATTAGGATCGCGCATATCGCCTAGATGGCTCACGGCATCCAACTGATGGGCCTCCTCGCCTTTCCTGACCTCCTCCAATAGGATCTCGATCGGCGACGGCCTGGAGGCTAACGTGGAGGGACCGGCTTTCTTGAAATACGAAAGGCCGAAGAAAAACAGAATCGTGGAGGCTGCTATGGCGGTGACATTGGCGATGGCGCGCGCTTTGGCAGGCGCATGCTGAAAGTAATAGACAACGCTCGAGACGATGAGGAGAAGGCCCAGCATGACCACGACCGCAGGGCCCGTGGGATAGTCCGCATAAAAAGACCAGAGGATGCCTAACGTGCTAGCCACGATCGCCACCAGCCAGCCGAATAGGAGTCGGCCCATCACAGTGTCGCTAAACATCTGCGCGATCACTGCCGGCACAACCAAGTATGAAAATACCAGGAGCACTCCGGCGATGGCCACGGACTTGACGATGACGACACCGAAAGACATATAAAAGATGAGATCCCACGATCGGATATTCGTGCCTGCCGCTTCCACCCTCCCCGGGTCGAGGGAAATAGCCAAGAATTTCTTTCGAAAGATAACATGGAAGATCCCGATACCAACGTAAAGGATCGCCATCTGGATCACTGTGGGAAGCGAAACCAGTAATATGTCCCCCACCAGCATGTGCTTCAATTCCTCGCCACCGGTCGCTGATTTTGAAAGAGCCAAAATTGCGGCTGCAGAGGCCGCCGCATAAATGATGCCGATGAAGGCCTCTTGCGGAACTTTTTCCCGTCGCATCCGGGTAATAGCGAACGCTCCCGCGCCAACGAAAGTGAAGGCAAGTGAGAACAGCGAAACCGCCAAAGTATCGTCGTTCGGGTCATAACCCAGGGTCAACGCATAAGTCGCACCGAGGGCGGCAATCTGCGCCAACGCTAGGTCTACAAAGATCACTTTTCGGGCGATCACATGGAGGCCGAGGTAAATGAGGATACCTGAAAGAACAAGGCATGCGAGGAAGGGAACTAACATCCATTTCACTTCGAGAATGGCACCCATGTTTTTCTCCTTGATTCCAAAAAACAGCGCCAATTATGCACGGAAGCACCGCGCCATCGGTCTCAGATCGGGTTATTTTTTCAGCGCGGCTGTAGTCTTCAAAATTATGTGATCGATTAAATCGAAATAACTCTTGATCCCCGGCTCCCCTTCGACCTGATTGGGCAGCAGGACAACCTTCGCCCCGGTCTGCTGGGCAATTCTGTTGGGCAAAGAAGGGTCATAAAAATTGTCGACTAGAATCAGAGAGATCTTCTCAGCTTTTATTTTCTCAGTCACCTGGATGACATGCTGGGGACCTGGAGGAATTCCCGGCCTCTCTTCGATTGTACCAACCAGTTGAATGCCGAAGGCCCGGGCAAAGTACGTCCACACCTTATGAAACTCGAAAGCCTTCACGCCTCGGAGCGGCTCTGCAGTTTTGAGCCAGCCGCCGGCTTTGACCGCGAGCGATTGACCGCCGCTTTTAGTATTCTCCAGGAAAGGATGGAGCTGGCCGGTCGAGGACAGCCGCGTCAACTTTTCAATTCCCACAAGCTTGAGCAACTCTGGGCCGAACATCGCGTTGTCGATGCGCCTAAAGAAGTCGGCCTTGCGCGACTCGTAGGTAGAAGCCCCGGCGGGGTCCACAGATTTCAGCGCTTCGGCAATATTGGCCGCCTCTGCCTTCGCGAGCAGCGGATCCAGCCAAACATGAGGGTTACCCTGCGGATGGATATCTCCCAACTCGCGCGTCAGCACCGTGGGAATTTCCAGGGCGGCGATCCCATTGCCGGCAACAATCCGTCCCGGAGTTCCACGAAAGATTTTGGAATTTCCATCTCCGTTGACGACTTGATCCGCCCACAGCTCCAGCGAAAACCCGTTTTCAACGAAGAGGCTTGCGCTGCGGGTTCTTTGCATGAGAACCGGAGTGGGAGTCACAAAATGGGGATCTTGGTCGCCCTTAGCCAGGGCGATGACCTCGACGCGGTTCCCGCCCACTTCCTCGGTGAGCGCTTTCAGTGTGGGCAGCGTACAAACCACCTGAATTTGTTTTTCTTGCGCTAATAACGGCTGGACCGGGATCAGAAATCCAAGAAAGATCGCAGCAAACATCTTGAAGAATTTCATTTCTACCTCCATAGCAGATATCGAGCGCCATCTTTTTTACTTGTTCACCCAAAAAGGCTCGGGCGGGTGAGAACCAAAAACCCAATTCAGTTCAAAAAAGAGCGAGTTGCGGTTATTCTCAGTAAAGAGCTCGCTCCAGCGGTGCTCGTAACTCATGCGGGCACGCAAAAATTCGCTAAAATAGTAGGAGAGATAGGGAGTAAGGCTCTGCCGCTTCAAGCCGGGATCGAAGAGTGTCGTGGTTTGGTCCCAGCGCAGGCCCGCATACGTTCTTTGATTGAACTGCCACTGACTGAAGAGGGAATACCCAAAGGGTTTGCCGCTTCCCGGTTGTAAGCCTCGGAGCGTAACCGCCCGCACCACGTCCGCCGGCTCCGATGCTTCCGGGTACGATCGCCGCGCAAACATCAACTCACCGCCGAAGAGAAATGATTGATACTCCCCCAGACGGAAAGGCTTCCAACGGTACATCAAATCGACTCCGTGAAAGTCGGCCGACATCGTCCCATTCCCGGAAGGATGAAAATAGCTGGACCAGCCCAGCTCCACATCGTGCCCGTTCTCAAAGGTTCGAAACCAGCGTAGATGCCCCAGGTACGACAATCGGGAGCTTGCATCCGGCGATATGGCTACGTCCCCGCCGTTTAGAACCGCCAGGGTTGCATCGAGGCTGGAATTGGCATCCCACGGCGTGGGGATGAAAAAATTACCCGAGACCCCATCTTGAATGAAACCGTCTTCTCCCATAAATTCCGCCGTCGGCAGCGACCTGAAAGTCGTAGGAAGATCATGGGTGTGAAGAATATTGAACTTCCCAAAAGCAGGGCGAAAGCGGCCCACCTGCAATTTCAGCCCTAAGGGCGGCTCGTCCAGAAACGGGAGCTTTTTGATCGTGACATATCCCTCCTCCACGCTGGCGGAAAATTTGCCCGGGCTCTCAGATTCCAAAGATGCGACCAGAACGCCGTCGGCGTAGGGATCGATCGCGGCGCGCATGTCGATCTCGGCCTCGCGGAGATTCAACTTGTTGGAAATTCGGTCACCGCCCCCGTTGAATACTCTCTGACTGTCCCCCCGACCGACAAAATTGCCTACGACCGAGATAGTCGGATTTAGAGCTCCGGGAATCGACTGGGCCGCAGCCTGTGCGGGCTGCTGTGGGGGGGGTTGCTCCGCGACTTTTTCCTGCTCTAGGAGTTCAATGCGTTCCATCATTTTCTGCATTTGTTCCTGCATTTCCTTGAGCTGCCTTTTTAAAATTTCAACTGCAGAGTCCTGAGCCGACACGAACCCCGGACGGAGACTCGTACAAACCAAAATCAGGCAAGTGCACAAAATCCACGGCTTCTTTTGAAATACCTCCATAAATCCACCTCCCTAAGGATAAAGATTTTCCCCTCCCACCCGAGCAGGAGGGTAACGAAAAAGAATTTAGATGGAAAAGAAGAACTTAGAGAGAGTTGACAGAAGGCGGCGCGCGAGTGGCGTGAGAGTAAATCGAGAGCCAACCGAAAACTTGATGCTCGTAAACAATAATGGGCGATGCTCGAAGAGCCGGGGTGTAATCCGGCGGGGCTAGGGCTAAACCTACCTGGGTTCGCCCTCCATGGTAGCAGCTACATTCCTTGCTGACTTGAGCAGCGGCAGTGATGAAGTGAAAATGTAGAGGGAGAAAAAAAACCGTAACCAGAATGGCGCCAGCAATCAGGTGGCGGGAGCGGATCCCCTTCTTGGCTAGCTGAGGAAAAGACACAAGCAATTTTTAGCTGAGGAACCGTGAACTGTCAAGCTAGAACATTAGGCTACATACATTTGTCTTTGCAGTTGATTCCACCTACAATAAGCGCGTCTTATGGCAAAGGTGAAAAAGCGTTCCGGAAAAACTCTTCCCCATCTCGTTATTCTTGAGGACATCAGTGCCCTGATCAGTCACTCCCAAGACCTTCAGGAAACATTAAAAAGCATTGTAGCCATTGTCGTCGAACGGATGGAGACGGAAGTTTGCTCTCTTTACATCCTCGACCGGCAGAAAAACCGCCTTACGCTCTGCGCCACGATGGGGCTGGACCAAGAATCGGTCGGCAAAGTTTCCATGGGCATCAGCGAGGGCCTGACAGGACTGGTCATTGAAAGGATGAGACCAGTGATGGCGGTCGATGCTCAGGCGCACCCGCGCTACAAATATTTTCCCGAAACGGGGGAAGAAAGATTCCATTCTTTTTTAGGAGTACCTCTGATCGAGAAGAGGAAGCCCCTGGGTGTGCTCGTAGTTCAGACTTCGCGTCGCCGCGAATTTTCCCGCGACGAGCTTAGACTGCTCAAAGCCATCTCCTCTCAGGCATCGGGAATCATCATCCAGGCAAGGTTGCTTGATTCCCTCAAAGACAAAGAGCGGGAACGAAAGGAATATCATAAACGTTTGGTTGATGCTTTAAGAAGGCTCCGATCCTATGAAGGGAAGCGGCGGGAAGGCGTAGCGAGAGGCCCAGGACAAAAATGGAGAGGCCGCTTGAATGGTTTATCCGCAGCGCCCGGGTTCGGCCGGGGGCTTGCCTATGTCTTGAAGCCGCGCATGGACTTACGGTCAATCAAAAAAGAAAAGGCGAAGAATCCGAGAAGGGAGATGGAGAGATTCCGAGCCGCAGTGGAAAAGGGCATTGAACAGATCAACACTCTCAAACACCGCATGAGCACCCTTATTTCTAAGGAAGAGGGGGCGCTCTTCGACGTTCACCGGTTGATTCTGGAGGACCCGGGCATCATCGATCCGATAGAAACAAAAATCCTTAAAGAGGGCTACGTTGCGGAATATGCAGCGGGCAGCGTCTTTCAGCAGCACCTCCAATCCTTTTCACAAATCGAGGATGAGTACCTGCGAGACCGTGCGTCGGATGTTAAGGACGTGGCACAGAGGCTTTTAGAGAATCTCTCCGGGACGAAAGAAGAAAAAGCATCTATCCCTGAACAAGCCATCTTGGTAGCCGAGGATCTTGCGCCCGCGGATCTTGCTCTTATTGAGGGAAACCCTTTTCGCGGCATTGTCCTATCCACTGGTGGAGTCACGTCGCACGCCTCCATCCTAGCTAAATCTTTCGAGATCCCGAGCGTAGTGGGGGTGGAAGGTCTATTGGATACTGTACAGCAAGGAGATTCACTGATTGTAGACGGAAACTCCGGAATTGTTTACATCAATCCCAGCTCCGAGGTGACCCGAGAGTACGAAAGACTAGAGCGAGAGTATTTGGCCATCAACCGTGAATTGAATGAGATCCGAGATATTCCTGCCGAGACCCTCGATGGGCACCGCGTGGCTCTCTATGCGAACGTCGGACTCCTAAGTGACATCGCTTTCGCGCACACGCACGGGGCACAGGGAATCGGTCTCTACCGCACCGAGGTTCCTTTCCTAGCCCACCGAGATTTCCCCAGCGAGGAGGAGCAATACAACCTCTATCGCCGGGTGGTGGAGTCGATGGATGAAAAACCAGTAACCATCCGCACCCTTGACATCGGGGCCGACAAGTATCCCTCTTACGTCCGAAGGGGAAGTCCAGAACCCAACCCTTTCCTTGGATGGCGTTCCATCCGTGTTTCGCTTGATATCCTCGATATCTTCAAAACACAGCTCCGAGCGATCCTAAGAGTCGGAGCCTTGGGCAGAGTCCGCTTGTTGATTCCTATGGTGTCGAGCATAGACGAGATCTTGAAGGTCAAGGAAGTGCTCGCGGAGGTCAAAGACGAACTGGAACGAGAAGAAGTTCCCTTTGACCGCCAGATGGAATTGGGGATCATGATCGAGGTGCCCTCTGTGGTTCAGCTAGCTAGCCGGATCGTTCGGGAAGTAGACTTCTTTAGCATTGGGACCAACGATCTCATCCAGTATCTTTTGGCTGTAGACCGAAGCAACCGGAAGGTTGCCGAACTTTACGAACCGCTCCACCCAGCGGTGCTATCCGCGTTAGCGCACACCATCGAAGCAGCCAAGAGGGAAGGCAAAAGGGTGGGCATGTGCGGAGAGATGGCAGGTGATCCGCTCTGCGCCTTGCTCTTATTGGGAATGGGGCTTGAAGAGTTCAGCATGGAATCTCTTTTCATCCCCGTCGTTAAGAAGATTATCCGCTCCGTAACCTATCAAGCCGCAAAAGCCTCAGCGCAGATTGCCCTTCAGATGGACACTGTTGGAGAGCTCAAGAAATACCTGTTCGAAGAGATGCGTGATCTAGGCATGGTGGAGCTGATGGAGCTTTACCACTAAAGAGGTACTTGACAGGCGGCTTTTTGTAGGCTAATATTCTAACGATCGTTCGAACTAATTCCTAAGGAGAGAATTTATTATGGCCAAGACAATGATCTCGACTTTTGATGACTGGGTAGACTACTTCCGTCACTGGCAAAAGGACATCGGCTATGATCCTTCGCTTTTGGGCGACTACAAATTTGAAACCAAGTTGGGCGAGCTCCACACATCCGAGATCGAGTTCGGGGATTTCAGGGGTCAGCCCAAATGGCAAAAAGTAGCGCAGATCCCTAATCAATCCATACGCGACGCACTCCTCAACCTCATCGTCTATCAGGGCGATACGGAATTCGCTTCGGTGGAGCAGCAAAAGAATCTGCTCGACAACTCTCCGACCGATTACGACCGACAGTCCCTTATCCGGGTTAATAGCGAAGAGATGCGCCACGGCTGGCAAATGTGCTATCTTCTCGTCACCTATTTCGGCGACTCGGGTAAGCTGGAGGCCCAGAAACTGCTTGAGCGCAGAGCGTTCAAGGGCGATCGGCTTCTAGGTTCCTTCAACACGCCGGTGAATAACTGGCTGGACTTTTTCACCTATACTCAATTTGTCGACCGAGATGGGAAATTTCAGTTGACCATGCTAAGCCATTCAGCTTTCGCTCCTCTCGCCGAGAGCGTGACCCACATGCTCAAGGAAGAATCCTTCCATATGTTCACCGGCAACACGGGACTCACGCGTATTCTCCGAGCGCACAAAATTCCCCTTCCGGTCGTGCAGAAGTACTTCAACAAATGGCTCGCGACAGCCTACGACCTCTTCGGCACGGACCATTCCTCTTCGGCTCAGTGGGCTTATGTCTGGGGGCTCAAGGGACGCTACGACGAGCACGAGGCGAAAGAACCTGCCGAAAAGGGCAAGCTCAACGAGCTCTCCAGAGATCACTATCTCGCAGAGTGTCGGAGACTCGTGGATGCGCTAAACCAACATGTCCAAGAGGATCAGCCGCGCCTGTCGATCCCGGACTTCAGGTTCCACAGATCCATCGGTGAATTTGCCGGAAAACCCTACGGCATCACGGGCGAGCTTCTTTCTCCCAAGCAATATCAGAAGCACCTGGCCGAGGTCCTTCCAACCCCTGAAGATGAACGTCTCCTGAACGAGATCTTCAAAGAAAAGGATTGGGTCCTACAGATGAATTGAGCTAAGTTAGATTTTTCATCCTGGTTGCCTACCTGGGAGGAGAATCCGTGAAGCAGATCTGTCTTGTGTGCCAGAATGTAGATTGCAAAAGCCGCGGCTCTGAGACGTTGATGAAGGAGCTGGAAAAGAAGGTTGCTGACAAGGGCTTGGCCGATGTGGAAGTCCGACCCTATATGTGTTTCGGGGCTTGCCAAGAAGGGCCTAACATCGTCCTTTACCCTGAAAAGAGCTGGTATGCCGGGGTGAAAACGGAAGATCTCGACGACATCCTGGATCATCTCGCCGGAGGTCCGGATGTGAAGCGGCTTGATCGGATCGAGTCTTCGCTTAAGGAACTGATCTACCAACTTCTGGACACGGGAGTGTTCTAGGAGGAGGAATGCAGGGTATTCTTTTCCCCCGCGGAGTGGTGGAAGACAGGGAGGGCCTGAAAGATTACAGGCTTCGTGGCGGCTACCAGGCACTGGAAAAGATAAAGAATCACTCTCCGCAGAAGATCGTTGCCGAAGTTGACGCTGCAGGCCTACGCGGCAGGGGAGGCGCGGGATTCCCCACCGGCAAAAAATGGACGTTTACAGCGCAGAGTGAAGAGCATCCGCATTACGTGGTCCTCAACGGCGGGGAAGACGAGCCGGGCAGTAAAAAAGACCGCCTGCTCATGGAAAACTTGCCCCATCTGGTCATTGAGGGAGTGATTCTCACCTCTTACGCGGTCAGCGCCACCAAAGCCTATCTTTATATCAATCAGCAATATGAGGCCGCGGCTCAAAGCATGGCTGAGGCTTTCTCTGAGGCCAAGGAGGCAGGATACTGCGGCGAGCGCGTCCTTGGGACTGACTTTAACCTTGAGATCATTTTAACTTCGGCTCCGCCGAACTACGTGGCGGGAGAGGATACCGCCGCCCTCGAGGTTATCGAAGGAAAAAAACCGCTGCCGCGCCAAAAACCTCCCTTTCCGGCTACCACTGGGCTTTTCGGAAAACCTACGGCAGTCAACAACGTCGAGACGCTGGCAAACGTTCCTCCCATTGTCGCCAAAGGACATCAGTGGTATCGATCTTTCGGCACAGCCGAAAGCCCCGGCACAATGATTTTTTCCCTGAATGATGAGGTCAAGCGGCCAGGAATTTATGAACTGCCTTTTGGCACATCTCTGAGATTTTTGATTGAAGAATGCGGCGGGGGAGTTAAAAACAGCCAGGCCATCAAGGCCATCCAACCTGGAGGCCCCTCATCGGCGTTCTTACGGCCCGACAAGATCGACATCCCTCTAGATCATAACTCAGTCCGTGCAGCCGGTTCTTCCATTGGATGCGGCGTTCTTCACCTGGTCACAGAAGACACATGCATGGTCGAAGAAACCCTCCGGATCGCTGAATTCTTTGCGCTAGAATCTTGCGGTCAATGCCCGGCGTGTCGCATGGAGACGAACATGCTGGCAACGATGCTCAAGAAGGTCCAGCAGGGTCAAGGAAGTCAACCGCTGCTGGAGCAGTTCGGAAAGGTGATAAGCTTCAACAAGGGGAAAGGCTTCTGCAATCTCATCAATATGCCGGCGCCGCCGATCGAAAGCGCTCTAAGCCTGTTTCGCTCGGATTTTGAGTCTCACCTCGCCAACGGCCGCTGCCCAACCCACTAGCTCAGATTGAGGCACTTCTTCGGAACGTTAAAAACCTGTTTGTCCTTCTTGATCAGGCAGGTTTCATCTTTCCATTCCTTAAGGAGCTGAACTTCCTCGCCGGGGGCGAATGAGACTTCGACAACTTGCGCATTCTTGTTCGCCTGATATTTCGCCTTAAAAGCTTCTTTGACTGTTGCCACAGCTTCCTCCTGTACCCAACCCCCTTATAACATAACAAACCGCTCGCTAGCCTTCCACAAGACATTTTCTCGCCCACGCCGTGACATCACCCCGACGGGCGAACCAAACCTCCTGGCGCTTCTTGGCATATGCGATGATCTGCTCGAAGGTGTCGATAAACGGAATACGTGAGATGAGATATGCGTGCGTGATCACGTTCATCATGTTCGGTTGCTCACGCCCAATCTTGTAGCGGTAGTCAAATTCATCCTTGAACTTCTCGAAAAATTCCTGACGAGTCCCGCCCTCCTGCATCCGGTGATCGTTGATCGTGTACTGGTGCGGAAATTCGATGATGACCTTATCACCCACTCTCAAGGGATAGGGCATTTCATCGTCGTGGTAGTCACAGTGATAGAGAAGGCCGGCCTCGGCGATCAACTCCAGGGTGTTGTCGGTGGACCGTACTCCGGGAGACGACCAGCCGGTAGGTTTCTCACCGGTCAGCCTAGTAATGGCCTCAACGGTTTTTTGAATATTCTCCCGTTCCTGTTCGCGCGTGAGCATATAAAGGTATTCTCCCTGGTCCCACCCGTGCGCCACAAGCTCGTGCCCGCGCTTATGGCATTCCTGGACAAGCTCCGGGTAGTACTCGCAGGTCAGACCGTTGATGGGAAGGCTGACTTTCATATCGTATTTGTCGCAGATCTGCAGCAGCCGCCGCAGACCCACCTTGGGTCCGAACTCACGGAACGTCTCGGTCGAGTAATCTCTCTTACAGAGAGCATTCGCCGGCAAGGGCGATTGAAGCGCGCCGCCATGCGACGGCTTAGTTCTGTCCCAAGCCTCGAATGCGATACCTACCACAAAGGCGACCCGCGCATTGTTGGGCCACCGCAAGCGCTGCTCAGCCATGTGAGTTCTTTCTCTCCCTGGGAAGAAAGCTTAAACCTGTCAACCGGTTTCGAACTATCGGATACCCAAAAACTCACCGTAAAGCCTGAAGTACTTGCTCGCGTCCCCTGCGATGGGTTGGATCACGTGCAAGTTGTCGCTCTTCAACAGAAGATCGATCTCCTCGGATTGGCTCTTCACACCTTTGCGCAGAGGAATCTTTCCTGCTCGGGTGAGCGCTTGCTGCCCTTCGGCTGAAAGGTAAAAATCGATGAGAAGCCTTGCGGCCGCCGGGTGAGGCGGATTCTGCACCAACGAGACGGTGGAAGTGGTTGCGAGAGTCGGCGAGCTGGCGACCCAGTCGACCGGAGCGCCCCTTCCCTTCATCGCATCGATCTTGGACACCTGCATGAATATAGCCAGCGGAAACTCACCGGCGGCCAGAAGATTAGTCAGGTGCGTGAAGCCTTCAACCGGTCGCAGCTTCTGCTGACCGAGCTTCTTCATGTAGGCGATCCCTTGCTCCTCGCCCCTCAGGCTGATCATCCCGATGAGACCATACGGCGTTCCGCTGTTGATCGCCATCTGCCCTTTGAACTTGGGATTTAAAAGATCCTCATGGCTCTTCGGCGCGCTGCTCCGGGTGTATTCGCGCGTATTGAAGCCGGTAATCAAAGGATCCGTCGTCACGCTGATCCAATAACCGTCCGGGTCAACAAATCCCTTGATCAAGAACTTCGTCTCGGAGGACTCGTATTTCGCCGATATTCCTTGGGCCTTGTAATAGACCGTCGTCTCCAAGCTGTTCCCCAGGACATCCGCCTGGACCTTGCCCGCGCGGTGCTCCTGCATGACCCTCGCGACCTGCCTGGAAGACGAGAGGTAAACATGCCGGACATTCAAAAACGGGTACTTTTCTTTCGCCGCTTGATTGAAGACGGCAAAGTCCCCCACGGTCATCGTAGTGTAAAGAATAACCTCCCCTTCTTTCTTGGCCTGCTCTATAAGGCTTTGCGTCTGAGCATTGGCAAAATCGAGCTGCACGATAGACACCAATGGAAGAAAAGCGATCAGGATCAAGCCTTGCACGAGAGTTGCCCGGATCCTATTCGCCATATTCCCGTCCTTGGCTTTCTAGAGCAGTTTGGGCCGTTGCCATGCGACTTTCAGATTCCGAACGCAAGACTCTTAACCACCACAGGAACAAAGCTTTCTCCCGGAACCATTTCTCCCACATCGATGAAGTCCAGCTCGGAGAGGGAAATTTCATCCACACATGGGATACCGAAATCGGGCGCAAGGATCTCCCCCACAATTCGACCGACGTTTTGGCCGAATACCAGCAAGTTGGGGCGGTCTGCCTTTGGCATAGACGCCAGGGCAGCACGGATCCCCCGCGCCAGCTCCTGCGTCACTCCGTAGCCTAAAAAGGGAGGAGAGTAAAAGTACAAGGCAAAGGGCACACCTTTTACCTCCGGGTCGAGTCCTGCCAGAGTGTCCTGCACGGCCTTCTCGGCAGCTTGCGCAACCGGCGGCTCCCAGCTCACTTTCACGACGAAGACTCTGAGGTTGCGAAGGGGAAGGCGGGCTGCGTCCGGAATAAAGATTGTTTCCCCGCTGAGCTGAGTCGAGTATTGCGAGGCGCCAATCACCGTCGCCCGGATCCCTTCGCTGGAATCCATGATTTTGTATCCTCTCTTCTGCGCCTGGCGTTTCACTTCGCTGCCGAAAAGCGGGCCCAAATCCCCAAAGGCGGTCTCTTCGCGTCCATAGATATACTCGGAGACCCCGCCGGAAAAAATCACTTCATCCACCCGGGGAATATTTCCCATCGGCTCAGTGACGAAGAGTCCTTCGAATGGCGGCCGCTTCCCATCCAAAACATCAAAAAGAACCTCTGCCATTCTCGAAGCCAATTGGCCGAAAATCTCCCGGTCAGCCCTGTCTCCTATCTGTAAACTGAGCCCCAGATCCGCGAGAAACCGCTTTCCTCCGGTTTCCAAGCGAATCATGCGATCATTCTTGTCCGATGCTACCAGCCTCGCTCCGATGTTGAGCGCGGTGATCGCCTGGATGATTCCCTTATGAATCAGACTGATCTTTGTCGTCCCGCCGCCGATATCCACATTGAGCACAAGGGATCCCAGATCCCGGCTCAGGGCGACTGCACCAGAGCCGTGCGCGGCCATGATCGCCTCCAGCTTAGGGCCAGCGGTCGCGCAGACAAAGCGTCCGGCCTCGTCCGAGAACATCTCGGCAATTTTGCTGGCGTTGTCCCTCCGGGCCGCCTCGCCCGTAACGATCACCGCGCCGGTATCGATGTCGCCAGGCCTCAAGTCGGCGGCACGAAAAGTCGCTTCGATTAACTCTCTCAAAGGCTCCGCCTCGATATTCCAATCGCCTGAAAAAGAGGTGAGCAGGATCGGGGAGCGAGCGATCACTTTCCGCTCCAGGACTTCCGGACGGCGGCGTTGAAAAGCAGGGTAACCTACGAGCAGCTGGGAAAACATGAGATGGGAGGTGGAAGAACCGATATCGATCCCCACGCTCGTAAGGTGGGTATGGACGGTCGCGGAGCCCTCGTGGTCGTGGCCGTGATGGTGCGTAAGCATTACTCAGTAATCCGCCGGCTCGCCCTGCTGCGTGTGAACGTATCCCGTGCTCTCCATGCCCGGGCGGTTTGTGTGCACGAGAAAGCGGGCCGTTTCCTTTCCCGTGTTGAAATGCTGATGCCAGGCGAATACCGGAATCACCAGAGTGTCGCCCTTCTTCCACTCGTACCTCTGATCCTCGATGATGCTGTAGCCCTCGCCGGCGAGAATGTAGTTGGTCTCCTCATAGATGTGGCGATGCGCCCCGGAGCGTCTCCCCGGGGGAATCTCGGCGACGAGCGTGCCCAAGAGCTTCACGTGATAGCCCAGCCGCGGCTCCACCGCATAGGCCACCCTCCCCATGGGCGTCGACCCAAAGCGAAGTTCCTCCGCTTTGACGAGAACCTTGCCGGCGCGCCGGCGCTTCTCCTCTTCCTGCGCGTAGGAGAGCTGCTCATAGTAAATATGCGCCGGCGTAGGCTCGCTGCCGTCACCCTTCTGCTCCGGCTTCCAGCGACTCTGATCGATCTCGACGCCGGCTTCTGGCGGCACTTCGGCTCCGCCGGGAATCAGTGTCCGCATCGCCTCCTCGCCCTTCTGGGCGAAGATCCAATACTCGGGATACTTCTCCTCCTCGTAGATGGCGATTCCCATCGCCATGGAAAGGGGGCCGGTCGTCGCAGCGAGATAGTAGAGGTCTTCATCGCTCTCGTTGTGGTGGCGGTGCCAGGCAAACACCGGAACGCAGATCATGTCACCCGCTTCCCAGGGATATTTGACGCCATCGATCACGCTGTAGCCCTTGCCCTGAAGAATGTAGATGACCGCCTCCACCGTGTGCCGGTGCCCCAGCTTCAATCCGCTGTATTCCATCTCCTCGCCCCGAGCGCGGCGATTGATCCAAAAGCGAAACGTCCTCTGGTTAAAGCCCAACCTCGGATCAACGATGTAAACGTGAAAGTGCTCTTTGAGCTGCGCCTCTATATCTTCGGCCCTCACGTGCACCGGCGACTTTCGCCGCCGCTCGACCTCCTCGGTGCCGAAGCGGATGTGCTCCATCCGCATTCTCAAGTGGTCTTCCTTCCGTGCCATGACCATAGTTGGTTCTCCTTAGAAATATGATCCAGCTGCGTTGGGTTCCCTATACCAGCTTCCGCCAACTTTGAGAAGTCTTGCCCCGATGAAATAAATTTGTGGCTCTGACTGGCCCGTGCTATATTCGCGCTCCGTTCGCAAGCCCAAAGCCAGGAGGTTCGTCATGGCGAGACCAAACGGCATCAGGCTGAAATTTCTGGCCTTCTTCATTTGTCTTCTCTCCTTCCCGAGCTTGTCTCATTCGCTTGAAAACATCCGCGTTGCCTATCCCTCGATGTCTTCTTCAGTCTTTTACCTCATCATCGCCCAGAAAGAGGGTTACTTTAAAGAAGAGGGATTGAACGTCGAGATATTGAGCATCCGCGGCGAGATCGCCATACGAACGGCGCTGGCCGGGGAGGTCGATTTCTTTACCAACGCCGGGAGCGCTCTGGCGGCGGCTGTCCGCGGAGTCCCCGTCAAGATTCTCGTCGTGAGTCAGGATCGCCCCGGCTGGGACCTCATTGCATCACCGGACATCAAGTCCATCAGCCAGCTGCGCGGGACAACCATCGCGATCATGTCCCCTGAGGGGTCTCTCGCCGTCGTCACCAAAGAAATTCTCCGGCGAAACGGCATGGAGCCGGCAAAAGATGTGAACCTTATCGTCATGGGAGGCGATGAAGTCCGTTACCCGGCCCTCAAGGGGAGAGTGATTCAGGCGACGCTCATGAACACGAGCACAAGCCTTCGGGCCCAGAAGGAGGGCTTCTCCAAGCTGACCACGGCCGGCGAATACGTCAACTTTCTCCAGGGAGGACTCGTGGCGGCGGATGACAGGATCAGACAGAACCCAGCCAAGATCGCCAAATTCATCCGTGCCGGAGTGAAAGGATTGAATTTCTTCGCCAGCAAAAGGGAACCGGCGATCAAATACATGATGGAGATCTTAAGGTTGAAAGACCGCGAGCTTGCGGCCGCCATCTACGACGCGGAGTCGAAGCTCATCCTGCGCGAAGGGGTAACCGACGACAAGGTCCTCCAGTCCTTTATTGACGATATGAAAAAGACGACCAAGATTCAAAGGGAAATCAAGGTCACGGATATTTTCGACTTGAGCTCTGTGCGCAAGGCCAATGAGGAACTCAAAGCCGCCGGCTGGAGGCCTTAGCGCCGAGAGCCGGCGGACCCTGATCGATTCATCGGGACTGGAGGGCTCAACAACCGGCTCAGAAAATAAACTCTTGACACTCTGTCCTACTCTCATCCCGCTCGCATCTGCACGGCTACTTTTAAATCTCTTTGAGCCTCTCCACCTAATCGGGCTCCAATTTAAAAACTTCCCTTATGTTCTCTTCCAGCTCCTGGCCGCTCAGGGCGTTGATATCCACTTGGACTTTAATGAGTTTGGCCGATCGAACAGTGCTTAGGGTAGTTCAAAGGAGATCGAGAGGTCAGTTGCAGACCGTCAGGTGGCAATTGTGGGGCAGCCGTTTCATAAGTCCTTTGACCACGTGCCCGCGCAGCATGTGGTAGAACGCCGACCTTCTGGTCGCGCCGACAAAAACCGCGTCCACTTCCAGTTGGCGCGCCGCTTTGGCGATGGCCTCGGCGGCGTTGTAGGAGATCGCCCAGACGGGAATGATCTCGATGTTTTTATCCTTTGCTTCCTGGAGGGCGAACTTCAGCGTACTTAGCCCTTCATCGTTCGGGACATGCGGGGTGGCGCCGTCGAAGAGGCCCGGCCACTCTTCTACATAGATGCAGTAAACCGCATTCTCACCCTTGCCCTTTGCCCGGATGATTCCTTCCCGAATCAGGCGCGAGCATTCGCCCCTTACGGCCAGCAAGGTCGACGACGGAAAGAGCGGCTTCAGGGCGACGGCTTCAGTCAGAGTCACCAGTTCCCTCAACTCACCCTCGACGAGACTTTCCGATGCCGAGAAGGCGCGCGCCTGATGGCGCTGGACAAACGGGATGCGGTTGGCGACGTCCATGAACCATCCACCGCGAACGCCCACGGCGATCAGCATGCCTATCGCAGTCAGGCTTCCACCGAAGATCGTAGCTATTTCCTTTTCCGCCAAATTGATCATCCAGGCGACGATGACCATCCCGGTGGTGAGAGTTCCAATCCAAAAACCCAACTGGCGCCGTCCCAGCCGCCAGCGAACCACGTCCAAGCTCAACGATGAAAAGACGAAGGCTCCGAGCAGACCGAAGGCGTACATATCTCCGAGCAACGCCATCTTCCCTTGGGTCATCAGAATGACCAATATGGGCACAAAGGTCGCTACGAGGACGGCTGCGTGGGGCGTGTTGAAAGCCCGGTTCCTTATGGCGATGATCTGCGGGAGAAAACCGCGGTTCGCCAGCGCCAGAAAGACATGATAGGAGCCGATGATCGCGGTGTTGGAGGCGAAAAGAAGGAGCGTGGAAGCAGTGATCACGACCGCCAGTTTGATTCCGAATCCCCCGGCGGCGAGACCGAGCTCCGAGATAAAACGCTCGCTCTCGGTGGATTTGATATCAGCGGGTAAGATGGCTACCGAAAGAGCGGTCAATAAGGGAGCGGTGATAATCATCGTGCCGATAACGGCGGCCATCGCAGCGCGCGTGGTCTTTCGCAGCGGGAACCGCATCGCCGGGCTGATCTGACTGATGCTCTCCAGACCGGAAAAAGCCAGCCAAGAAGCGGCGAAGCCGACGAGGAAATCGTAGAACGAGAGACCTTTACTGGGTCCGATGTATTGAAACAGCGCCGTCCAATGATTCGGATCCATGGAGTAGAGACTGGCTCCGATCACGATCAGGTCCACCAAGAAGGCACATATGGCCATAACGAGTGCCACGCTTGCGCTCTCACGAATGCCGGTGATGTTGAGCATGGCCAGGAGCGCGACTCCCGAGCAGGCGAGCACAACAATGTGCTCATCCAAAGCGGGAAAAACGCTGCCTATGTATTGGAAGCCCGAGACTGACGAGATGGCCGTGGTAAGAAAATAATCCACCGTGATGAGCATGCCGCCGAGGCAGCCCCACATGGGCCCGAAGGCCTTGGTGGTGATCGTGACGACGCCGCCCCCCTCGGGATTGCGCCAGGAGATCTCCGTATATTTGAGACCCAAAAGAATGAAGCCGCCGGTCGTGAGGAGAACAAAGAAGGGAGTGGCATCCTTCACGTGGCCGTATAGAATCCCCGGAACGTAATACACCGACGTTCCGATATCGCAGAAGACGACGGCCCAGGCCAGGAGCCAGTTTAATTGTCTGGTATCGCGCGTGGGTTGCATGGCCGGTTGGCGAAGAAACTCATAATAGAGTTGGGCCGTGAGAGGTGTCAAGGCGATGGAGATAAAAAACTCTCTCTTGAATTGTCCTAAGCCTCTGCAATGCTACGAGCGATCTGTCACGGAGCAGTTGCTGCCATTCCAAGATGAGTTCAGGCATCACTGCTAAAAAGGAGAAGCAACAAAAGGTGAGTTCGCTAAAACAGACTGCGGAAGCGATCATGCAGGTCGTTGGAAAATCCGTCACGCGCATCGACGTGCACGACAAGATCTCCGGCACAGCTCTATATTCAGTTGACTATAAGGTGCTCCCAGGCCTCAACCCCAGGCGATCATAGAACCGAAGTCAGTAGCCGCCGTCGTAAATTTTTCTGACCAGGGAGTCGTCGATGATCTCTTCTGGTTTGATCTTCTGCAAATTGGGGTTAACCCTTGAGAGGATTCGATGAATCTTCTTAACACCTTCCACCTTCGGGCGCAGATCGGCGCTGTAGGTAGTCAGCAGGGAATAATATCCGGCTTCAGCCTCTTCCGGCCGACTCAACCGCAGGTACCGCATGAGCGTTTTGACGACAGCAGATTTATTTTCCGGTTTGAGAACGAAGCGAACCGCGTCTAGGGTACCCTTGATGATTCCCTCGACGGACTTCGGATCTTGGCGGCTATTGAGCCGGCGGGTGACCAGCGATGCTCCCAAGTAGGAAATGGGCGCTCTTCCCAAGTCCACCAAAACCCCGAATCCCTTTTTCTTGAGCACCTCACTGAAGGTATAACCTAGCCAGGAGGCCTGGACCTTGCCGGTCTCCAACGCCTGCACGCGGTACGCCTGATCGGCGATAACCAAAAACTGGATTCGATCCCTCTCCGGATCCAGATTGAGATAATCGAGCGCGAGCATGTTATTCGCCCAGCCTCCTCCGCCGATGCTCTGAATCCCCACATACTTTCCCTTCAGGTCCTCGGGTTTCTTTATCTCCGGCCGCACGACAAACGCGCCCTCGGCCTTGGGTATCAGAGTCGCGACCACCACGAGATCCAGCCCGGCGCCAGCACCGTTCAATACGTTGTTAGCGCTGGCCAAAACCGCGTGCACTTCCCCCGCAGCCAGGGTCGACATGGCCAAAGGACCGTTGCGCATGTAAAGCACCTCGACGTTGACTCCGTGCCTGCGGTAAAAGCCCTGTTCGACTCCGATCCACAAGGCGGTCGGGTTTTCTCCCGTAGTTCCATAGGCGATCCGGAACAAGGGAAGATTTTGGGCATAAATAGACAACGGCGCAAACGCCATCCATAAGATCAAAAGTGACAAGCGCAGGATGACCGACATCTCTTTCCCTCAACGAACCTCGGGTAAAATAGGGCAATCTCAGGATGGGCGTCAAGTAGGAAAATGCTCTATTGCCAAAGGTGTGTGCCAGGTAAATGCGGAGGGGCCGCTCCTCAGCGGGAGCCAATCGGCCTCTACCGTGACAAAGGTTAAAGGGTCGAAGGGTTCAAGAGTTGAAGAGTTTAGAAAACCTTTTATCCCTCGGAATTCCAGATTTCAGATGGCCAATTTGAGATTGGAAATCTGAGATTTCGAGCAAAGCAAGGAGTCGGATGGCCTTTAAGGCACAGGCTTATTTCCTCAGGCCGGAAGGCTTTTTTCCCGAGAGATGATCCACACTTTTCGACGTAGAGCGTAGAACTCCTTGACCCAATTCGGCCTTCAGAGTAAAAGGCCGGTTAGCTGGAATTCCTGAGACTGGCGTCCTTCACGATCACAAAATACCGGTTTTGAACTTCTTGTGGTCTCCAAATTGTAGGGCTCTATGGAATACACCGAACAGGTTGCCGAGTTTACGGTCGGGACAACGTATGAGCGGATCCCGCCCAAGGCTTTGGATCTCGCCAAGCAAGTCATCCTCGACAGCGTGGGTGTGGCGTTGGCGGGGAGCAGGGAGGCGCCGAGTCAGATCTGCGCGAGGCTCGCCAGAGATGAGGGCGGCTTGGGAAAAGCGGCTCTATTCGGCCACGGTCTCAAGTCGTCTCCTTTGATGGCGGCCCTTGTTAACGGCACTTCCAGCCATGTTTTGGACTACGATTCCAGCTTTGTTCTCATGGGCCAACCTACGTCCGGTCTGGTCGCGGCGATTTTTTCCGTGGCTGAAACGCTGGGATCAAACGGACAACAGCTGCTTGAGGCCTTTGTCGCCGGCTTTGAAGTCACTACGAAGTTGGCCTGGTCCATACCGGAGCTTTCCTCCAAAGTGGGCTGGCACAGCACGGCGACGCTCGGCTCCCTCGGCACAACGGCCGCCTGCGCCAAGCTCTTCCGCCTCGACAGCCAAGCGGTGCGGATGGCTCTGGGGATCGCCTCTTCGATGGCGAGCGGCTTTGTCTGGAACTTCGGAACCATGACCAAGCCGCTGCACGCTGGGCTCGCCGCCAGAAACGGTCTCCTCGCGGCCACTCTGGCCCGCGACGGCTTTACGGCGAACCCTTCGGTCCTTGAGAAGCAAAAAGGATTTTTCGATACCTACGGCCGGGGCATCCCTTACGACCCGACTCCCTTGAAGAGCCTGGGAAGCTCATATGAATTGGTCGAGAGCGGAGTGAAGTTCAAAGCCTATCCCTGCGGCGGTTTAACCCATTCGGCCATCGACGCCGTTCTCGCTATCAGGGGGCGGCATCAATTTTCTCCCAAAGCGATCGATCGGATAGAGGTAGCGGTCACACAATACACCTACAACCACATCGCTTATTCCATCCCGAAAAATGGACTCGAAGGAAAGTTCAGCATGGCCTACGTCCTGGCGCGCGCCATTAGGGACGGAGCCCTCACGGTAGATACCTTTACCGATGAGGCGGTGCGGGATGCTGCGGTGCTTTTCCTGGCGCAGAAGGTCGAGATGAAGGTGGAGCCAAAGCTGACGCAAGGCGAGGATGGGAGCCGTCCCTGCGAGGTAGTGATCCGGCTGAAGGACGGTCGGGAATTCTCCCGTCGAGTCGATTATCCCAAAGGATCGGCAGAGTCTCCGATAACGGCTGAAGAGCTTAGGGCGAAGTTTCTCTCCTGCGCGCAAAGAGCCTTAAGCGACAGGGCCGCTGGCCAAGCACTCGAGATGCTTGAGCATCTGGAGGGCTTGAATAACATTGCGTCTCTCTGCGATCTGCTGACGGGCAAACCGTAGCATTTATAAGGATAGGATCGCCATCCTCGGCTTGTAGGTCGATTCATCCTTGGCTAATGCGCTTGGGAAGTTTATATACAAACTTGAGACTTAAAAACGACAAACAACGATAACGGAGGGTATGATGGAGAATCAGATTTTTATGGATTCTCTCTTTCGAGAGATTATTCACCCAGGAGTGGAAGAGCTGATGAACGGTCGCTACTTCACCGAACTGAGACGAGGCAAGCTCTCCACCAAGAGACTGCAAGGCTTCGCGGTTCAGCACTATCTTTGCAACCACGCGATCCTCAAGGGATTGGCATTCTGCATGGTTAGAAACGCGAACAATCCGCCGGTCTATAACAATTTCTTATATCTGTTTAACGAGGAGCAGCCCCATCCCGATCTGATGAAGCAGTTCGGCATGGCCCTGGGACTGAAAGAGGAAGACTTCACCGATGGGATCATGATTTACGAATGCGTGGCCCACACCGGAGCGATCATCAGGGGGATGTTTTGGGGCTCTCAAGCGGAGACGCGCGCCGGCGCCCTGGTCAACGAGTCGATGGTCTGCCGCTACTCGGAGAAGTTCGATGACGCCTTGGAGAAGCACCACGGGATGGATAGGAAGGCGCGAGAGTTCTTCATCGTTCACGGCAAGGCCGACAAAGAGCACACCGCGATGGCGGCCGAGGTGATCGCGAGAAACGCCAACTCCGCGCGCGACCAACTCTTGGTCCGGGAGGCCGCGCGGAACATGGTTCGCTTCAAAGTGGCCAAGTTCGAGGGGATCTATAAGACCTATGCATAAGTGAGTCCGACTCGAATCGGGCGGCGTTCCAGGGAGAGCACGATGATCAAGAGAAACAAAATGAGACAGACGGCGATTCTTTTTCTAGTCTGTTTAACTCTCACCTCCGCGGGGACAAGAGATACGTTATCCGCTGAGAGGCAGGGCAAATTGATCCCCGTCCGCATTGGGATCGTCTCCAGGAGCACCTTGGACATGCCTTTTTTCGTGGCGCGGGGCCGAGGCTTCTTCCGCGAGGAGGGCCTGGAAGCCGAGATCATTCTGATAAAGGCGATCCAGACGGTGCAAGCGATGTTGGCCGGCGGCCTCGACTTCGGCACGGCGACGGGAACCGCGGTTAGCGCCGCCGTGAACGGCGCCGACGTGACAGTGGTGCTGGCATTAACCGACAAACCGTCGTTCGACATGGTGGCTGTTCCGACAATCAAAAGCGTCCAACAGCTGCGCGGTAAGAAATTCGGCATTTCCGCGGTCGGATCGCTCACGGAAATTCTCGCGCGCCAGATCTTGATCGCGAACCAAGTTCCTCCGGATCAAGTGACCTTCCTTCCACTCGGCACGAGTGATGTGACTTACGTAGCTCTCAAAGCCGGCGTGATCGACGCCACCATGGTCCAGATCCCTCAGAACTTTCTCGCACAAGATGAGGGCTTCCGAAAGCTCGCTTCCGGCGCAGACGTCTACCGAGCCGTGCAAGGCGGGCTGGCAACGACGAAAGCGACCATCTCCGAGCGGCCCGAACTCGTGACGAAGACTATCCGAGCAACCCTGCGCGCGGTCCGGCTGATCGCGAACGACAAGAAGTATGGCCTCGAATTTATCAAGGGGCCCTACCTTGATCTTGGCAAGCAGCGCGAGCGATTTGCCGAACGTGTTTATGACGCAGCGGTGCAAGGATACCTGCTATCCGGCGTTGTAGATGAAAAATTGCAGCAGGAGATGATCACGGTGGCCGCTCAGCGCATCAAACCCGCGCAGCCGGTCCTGCCCGAGCGGGTCTTCGACTTCAGCTTCGCCCGCAAGGTGAGCGAGGCTCTGCGATAGAAGCGCTTTCCTTGAGGAGGATACCCATGGCTATAGCAATGGTGGATGGCTTGGAAGTTTATTACGAAACGCGCGGCTCGGGAGCGCCGCTCCTGATGATGGCTCCGGGCGGTTTCGATGCAACCATCGATAAGTGGCTGATGACCAGCGCGTGGAAAGGGCTCAATGTATTCGAGAAGCTCTCGGCGGAATTTCAACTCATCGCGTATGACCGCCGGGAGACCGGAAAATCCGGCGGGAGAGTGGAGAAACTGACGTGGGATCTCTACGCCCGACAAGCGAAAGGCTTGCTCGATCACTTAAAGATAGACTCGGCCTTTGTCCTGGGCGGCTGCATGGGCTGTTCGGTCGCGCTCGCTTTCGGCGTCTGCTTTCCGGAGCGCACGCGGGCGCTCCTGCTCCACTGGCCGGTCGGCGGCTACCGTTGGAAAGCCAACAGCGGAAAGAGATTCGCCCGGCATGCGGCCTTCGCGCTGGAAAAAGGGCTCGCGGCTGTTGTCGATCGCGCCAGGGAGACCAAAAGCTTCTGGCAGGATCCGGAGTCGGGCCCCTGGGCGCCGGTCATAGCCCGCGACGCCACATTCGCTGAGGCTTTCAACTCCCAGGACCAGGCGCGTTACCTGGGGATCGTGGAAGCGAGCGGCCGCACGCTCTACGACCGCGATACCGCGCCGGGCGCCGAGCCGGAGGAGATCATGGGAGTCAAAGCGCCCGCGCTCGTCGTGCCCGGAGACGACCCTTCGCACGCCACTTCTGCGGCGCATTATTTAAGGGAATGCCTGCCGAATGCGGAGTTTTGGAACGTGATGCCGCCGGAGCAGAGCACGGAGCGCGTCTGCGACCGCATCTTCGATTTTTGCCGGAACAAATAGCCTAAGCCTTCTGACAACTCCCTCGCCGCAGATGTTGCGGCCTGGTCCGGCGACGTAACCGACGAATTCTCCCGCAGAGCGGCAGAGGAGAAAGCAAGCCACCAACGGCACGCTCGCCGCGCGCGGAACGTTCTGGACTACAGACTAAGCGTGCTCTCGGCAAATAACTCTTCAACCTTCATCTTTTTGGGCGTTAGCCCTTGCTCGTGCGAATAGTCGATGAGCAGTTCGAGCATCGGCCGGTTGTCTTTGACGCCGTAAGGAAAAAAGTCATCGCCGAAGATCTTCCTGGTCATAGCCAGATACTCCGGGCCGAAGAAAAGCGCGGACGGGATGCGCTCGGCTAGTTTCGCCTGCGCCAGCTCCTTGGCCTTGACAAAGGCGCTGTAGAGGTTGAAGGCGACCCAGGGATATTTTTGGTAAACGTCGCCGCGGATGATGTAGGCGTGGTTGGGGGGGAGAAAGCCATGCTTCTTAAAGAAGCGTGTGCCTTCGGCGATCCGGTCGGGAAAGAGAGGCTTGACCTTGCTCCAGTCCCCGCCTGCCCCGGTGATGCGGCTCGAGCGATCCATAACGCTCGCCGCCCTCGTCCACGGACCACGAACAGCCGCCGCATCCAGCTCGTGATTGACCAGCATCGACACCAGGCTCTTGTCGGGCGGAATACGGCGGAAGGAGATCCCGGGCGGCGGCGTGAAGCCGGTGACTCCGCCGTGGCTCAATTCCTCGCTCCTCTCCATGTACCAGTCGACCTTATACTGCGACACTCCGAAGTCGTGTTCCAAGATTCCCCGCTGCCAGAGCGCGGCGGTCTGCTGGTATTCGGCGACGCCGATGCGCTTTCCGACCAGATCGCCGGGCTCTTTCACGCCTGAGTCGACATGGTAGCCGAGCTCGGTGTGAAAAAGGCGACGGCTCGGAAAGACGGGCAGGGCCATCATTGCCATGCCGCGCGAGCGGGCTATAAGATAGGACGAGAGAGACATTTCCGCGACCTCGAATTCCTGAAACTTAAGCTGCCGCCAGAACGTTTCTGCGGGGTGCGAGTAGGTGGGGATAATCTCCAACCCCTCTGCTTGCACGGTTCCGTTCATCAAAGGGTCTACTCGTTCATTGAATGCGGAAATGAAGCTCAAAGTCAGTTTGGGCATATTGGTCTCCTGATCTTTACTGCAACTTGTTGGCTGGAGCCTGAAGGGTGATTGGGTTTGCGTTGTTCTCCGTAACTCGAATGCGACGAATCAAAGGGCTTAGCCTTTAATTTTGGTAAACTTAGTCGAAATCGCAGCTAGGCGTCAAGCGGATTGTTATTGGTGAATCGTAACTGTGTCTCGTGATCGGAACTTTAAGGAGAACGGAGGAAGGATCGGGATGTTTGTTAGTGCGAGTCGGCTTTTCCAATTTTAAATCCGGCGGCCGACTCTCCGATACGAAATAAACTCCACTGATTCACGTCTAACGGATGATAAATTCTATTCTCCGCGCAGGGGGTTGACCCATTTGGCGTATTCAAGACACTTCTACCCCTTTTCTGAAGTGAAATATCCATTTTGTGCACACCGGAAGTGTGGAGAGTGTCGGGAGGTCTCGTGCTCGAACTTAGCGTGCTGTCGATGCAGGCCGAGAGCGATCAAACGACTCAAGGATCTACAGGAGCTTCAAGACAAAGTAGATCGACCCAATGGATAATCTGAATCACGAAAGCTCGAGTTTTTTACCGTTCAGGGTAGCGGTCGTGGAGACCGGAACTGGTTTACGGAAAGTTTGCTCCGCGTGGCAGCCCCGTTCCGCGTGTCGGATCAATCGTTTAACCTGCTCCGCGGGAGCGGGACTCTGAATCGCTACAGCAAACGTGACGTTTTCGAACGCGGCGCCCTCGCCCTCCAAGCCGAGCTTGTCCGAAACATCAAAGGTGCAGCGGACATCGACTTTTCCCTCCTCAATAGGCACTTCGTAAAGATGCGCGAACCGCGCAATCTGCGTTAGCAGTCAAAACGCCGCGCCGATAAGAAAATAAGAAAGCGGGGCCGGAGCGAGATTGGCCCCGCCGCGCTCCTCCGGCTCGTCGCATTCCAAGCGGGAGCCTCTGACCATTCCTTCCAGGTGAATATTTTCCATGATATTCGCGACCGCGCGGAACGTAACCTTTCCGCGATTCGGCCCCGTCTTTGCGCCGTCACGAAATTTCTCATACTCCAGGCGCATCTTTTCTAAATCCACCCTGCCCTTGGATCGATCGGCCATAGATTCTCCCCTTCAAACTAAATCAATCACGTGAAGACAACGAGGTCAACTCTGCCTTTGTTGTCAAAATCCTCGGGAATTCACTTCCAGGAAAAAAAGGCCCTAGTGGGGGAACCTATCCGGGCCAATGTAAAGCGAATCAAAGATGTGACGGGATTTACGAATCCGGCCCTTTCGTTGTTGAGCTAATTAAACGAGCGGTTACTAAGTAGGGGAGAGCGCTAACTGTCAAGGGGAAAATTCTGGGAGTCGCAAGACCTCGAGCTTGCGACGTCAAGGATGGCGTTTCGTCTCCGTTCCTTTGATCCTCCCTTGCGCGAGTGACGGTCCTTGCTGACCGGAGGGTAGAGCTGATTATCGCCCAAAAAAGAACACCTGAGAGCCATTCCGCACGATCACACTAGGAATGGTCTCAAAGGCAATTCCATGGAACTGGTGCAGGTGCTCAAAGAAACTCGCTTCATTGATAAACGGGCTCCCGTCCTCAAAGCAAAAGAAGGGCTGCGAGATAATGACCGTCTGCCCAACAAAGTTATGGCGAGGGAAAAAAAAGAACGTGTTGCCGGACCGTATGAAGCGGTGTTGAGGGAAGAAGGCCGGGCCTTGATTAATGATCACGACAGAAGGCCTACCGAAGGAAGAACCAGAACTCGCTAAAAAACCAGGATGGCCTCCGGCGCGAAACCCTCCGACGCTACGAAACTGACCCGCTTCTGCCTGGGGAAGATAGAGAAACAAAAGAAGGAGCGCTGAGAACAGAGAAAGGATAATTCTCCTCATATACCTTCCTCCTTACGTTAACAGCGTATACCTGAGCGTCATTGCAGTCAATAAGCCTGGAAGTTGAAATCGTTGGGTTCAAATCTTTTGCTGACAAATTTCTCTTCGGATCCTCCGCCCTTCACCAGAAGAAGCCCGGCTGGGGGAACCCAGTCCGGGCTCATGTGAAACGCAGATGGGCTAAAGCCTTGGGGCAAATTTATAGATAGAGGGAGCGGATTTGGTCGCATCTGACGGACCGTAGATCACTGCAATTTCCTGAAGCGACCGGAGCACCAAGCGTCTCGGGTCGCCGGCCACCGGCCTGCCATTTAAAAACACCTTCAGCGTGCTTGTTCCTTTACTGCAGTACCCGCCGACACAGTCCTTAGTGAAACGCATTCCCCAGATATCGAAGAACTGGCCGAGCGTAAAATCGCGGACTTCATCCGATTCGATATGAATCACACCCGTCTCATCGTGCGTATGAATGGGAGAGATAAACCGGGCGGTCTCGTTGATCCCGATTCCCGCGGGAACGACGACCGGAGTTCCGTTGACAAAGATGTCGAGGTGCTGGTGGATGTGCAGCGCGTTGCCCTCCTCGGAGAGCGCGGGAAGACCGATGACCAGCAGACGGGAAAAAAGGCGCTCGATCTCCACCGGCCAAGGCATCGGGCCGGTTTGAATCCCAGGGAGAGTATTAGGATCAGAACCAACTTGCGCGGTGCGCCCTTTAGAAATGAACCCCCACGAAAAGAACATTATGAACAAAATGAGTGTTCCAGCAATCAACGTGACGGACTTCTTTTTCGTCTTTAGCATGGACCTTATCTTTCTAGAGAATAAAATGTTCGGCCTGCCACCTTAACTTAGAGCTAAGAATAATAAAAGGGAAGAGCTGTTGATTCCTAATCTCGGAAGGTACTCGAAGCCCAGCGGGGGAAACCTAGTCCGGGCTGATGTAAAACGGATCAAAGATCTGATGGGATCTACGAAGCCGGCCTTGCGTTGATTGGCCTTATGGAATCGACAGCTACTTAGTACAGGAAAATGCTAGCCGTCAAGAGACTATGTCAGCGCCGCGACCTGCAAAGGTAAAGATTTGACCCTCCAGGCTCTTCGCTCCAGGCTCTTCGTTCGACTCAAAGAAATTAGTATTATGTCCCCGGAATTTCTTTTCATTAGTCAAAGGTCCACTGTGCCAGCCAGATTCCAGGAGATTCAGGGGCAGCCATTCCTAATTGGCCTTCGGTTAAAGTCGTTTCCTCGAGAAAACGAGATGTGACCGGATCGAGAAGTCCAGCCGCTAATTCAGCTCAACAAGCGCTGTTATACTAATCCGGCGGGCATGTCAGCATCAAGGGGAAAAACGTGACTCGTGAGCGTGGGGCGTGCTCGTGAATGTCGTCATTCGTGCTTGCAGGGAGTGAAAAAAGTTCTCAATCAATGAAGGCAACCGATGACTGGCAAGTTTATTTTTTGTAGAGTTTTTCAATGAAGCCAGAATCTTCCAGTTCCTTGACGAAGCGGGCATCCACGAGGTCTCTGGGATTCACCGCCGCTGCCTTTGGGTTGGTTAAGGCCATCTCCTGCAAGACGGTCTGGTATCCCTCCAGCGGAGGATAGGGATTCTCCGGCATGTTCTGAGTGAACCAGGACCAGGTATGCTCAAGCACATTTCGATCCTCCACGCGGGAATATTTGCGCATAATCTGGATGGTCTCCTCTTTTTGGGTTTTGAAATAATGGATCGCCTCCACATAAGCCCTCATATACCGTCGAACCGTTTCCGGATGCTCTTTTATGAACTTCGTTGTGGTATAGATCCCGCGCTGGGGAAAAGGAATCCGGAGCGAGATCAGATCGAGTAAGATCGGGAAGCCCAGCTTGTCTACGATGGGCTTCTCCGCTTCGGTGAGAACAGTAAACTGCACAATCCCTTTCTGCATCGCCGCGACCCGGTCGTAAAGGACGCCAATCGAGCGCAAACTCACGTCCTTCGCCGGATCCAGGCCTAGCTTTCTCAGGCTGACGCGCAGGGCAAAATCGGCAATCGTCCCAGGGCTCTGGTTTGCGCCTATTTTTCCTTTTAGATCTTCCGGCCGTTTGATGCCCGGCAATGTCACAAAATAGTAGGTTAGAATGTTTACGCTCCCCGCGATCGCCACGACATCACCTCCGGCGAGGCGGGCGCTCGCAACAGCCGGTCCTGCGCTCTCGCTTATTTCAAGTTCCCCCGCCAGAAGCGCCTGAAGCGTTCGGACGCTGCTGGGAATGAGGATCGGCGCGACATCAAGACCATGCTTGTCAAATAGCCGCGCCTCTTTGGCCACCCAGATCACAGATGAGGCTCCTGGAGCAGGAGAGAAGTAAGCCGTGTAAATTTTTTCTGCTGCTCTTAAGGGCAACGCGACGGTAAAAAATATGGGCCCAAACATGAGGATCAGACCAAGCCACTTTTTCCTGCGAGTTTTATCTCTCTCCATAGGCCCTCCTTGTTCCAAAAAACGATATAACTTCTCAGCTCATCGTCCTTTAATCCCCATCTCCGCCTGGGCTTCACGGAGAAGAGCGAGATCGACGACTTCAGCGGGAGTCACTTCACGAGTGATCTTGGCATTACGCTTGGCTTGGTCGATGACAAGTTTGAGCCCATCTTCCGGAACGGCTCCGTCGGCGTTGAAGAGATTCCGCAGTGCATCGTAGGACGCGTAGGCATATTCCCGCTCGACCTTTCCCCACTCGACCAGGGTCCGCACCGCCTCCTCTCGGTTCTCCCGGATAAACCTGTTGGCGCGGATGGTCGCTTTGATGACTCTTTTAATTTCATCGGGCTTCTCTTTCATCTTCCTCGTGTGGCTGCCGAGCCCGAGATAAGGGAAATTAAAAAGCTCATAGGCCCGCGCCAGGATATTATATCCCTGCTTTTCCATCTGGGAATCGGCCGGCGGCGAGATGACAATGACGTCCACGACCCTCTGCTTCAGCGCCGTGATCCTCGCCGCATCGGAACCCAAGGCGAGCACTTTGATTTCCTTGTCCGGATCGATGCCAAAGTGCTTGAACATCAAACGCGCCGCAACATCCGGCGTCGCCCCGTAGCTGCTTACTCCCAGAGTCTTTCCCTTGAGATCCTTGATCGACCTGTAGTCCGGTTGCGCGATCAGAGTCAGGGGCCAGTTATTGATAAAGCCGACGACCACTCTAACCGGCAGCCCCGCCATCGCCCCCGCGACCACCGCGCCGAATAGCTGGCAGTAGTCGATATCGCCGCTGGCGAGCGCGGTGATCGCAACGTTGGGGTTCATGCGGATAATCTCGGCTTCGATTCCCTCCGCTTTGAAGAGCCCCTTTTTCTCAGCGACCGCCACGGTCAGATTGGGCATGTTCGGGTTGGAGACGGCGATCCTGATCCTGTCCACCGCCGCAGCGTGGGAATGGAAAAAAAGAAAAAAGACTATCGAGAGCGCTTTGCCGATTCTTCCTTTCATTTTGTCGGTGATTCTAATCATCGGGGATTCTTCACTGTGATTTGTTGCAGGTCATATTTGGAAGTTGCGCTTCTGTCAAGCGGTTCTGCTTTTCCCGCAACGCTCGTGGTCAGCCCCATCGTACTCGTGCTACGAGGGATCGTGATCGGAAGAGAAGAAGAGCGACACTCACGGCTGTATGGTGACAAGTGTGTTGGTATGAACCCGAAGAGATAGATCCCGCAGCTTTCACACGGGAACCCCCTATCCCTTCGCTTCAGTGCCTCCTCGTCGGGAAGAGTTATCGAGGGAGGCCTGCCCCTCAGACCGGGAGGCAATGGGCCAAACCATTTTGGATTTTGGATTGCCGATTTTAGATTAATCCAAAATCCCAAATCTAAAATCAAAAATCGGGGAGTGCCTCCCTTGCTTCAGGA
>WNFH01000017.1_pt1 | contig 77058 bp, 67 predicted proteins | sample 5400411 | NCBI WGS metagenome assembly WNFH01 (sample SAMN13153347, study PRJNA577476) | soil metagenome | isolation source: 200 cm saprolite under Douglas fir tree site 2 hole 3 | place: USA:California | collected 2015-04-18 | reverse complement strand
ATCTGGAGCGGGCGATGGGAATCGAAACCAACGTCGGAAGTTTGGGAATGCCGGAAAGGAGCGGTTTTGGTCTTAGGTTTAGGCTTCTGCCGTTCTGCGGCAGAGTCCATTTCTTGGTCCATTCATGGTCCAATAATTGTTACTTGGCGTTCCAAAGCGCGGTTTTGGTAGCCATCCGTGCCGCGTAGTTTCAAGCAGTTACCAAAAGATGGTGCCTGTCACGGCAGAGGTCGCGAGTTCGAGTCTCGTCGTCCCCGCCATTCTAAAAAAGAGTTAGGCGAGTTCTGTCGAAACCAGCGAGGGCGCGAAAAGGGCGCGTTTCGCGCCCTTTTTGTGCCCTTTTTCCCCTAGCTATGAAGCAGTCGCCTCCTGTCCAGCAATACGTGACCCTCCGCCCGCACTGGAAGAAAAGACCAGCGACACCACCGCCGCTTGCGCCGCATGCTTCGCAGGAGTGACCGCCTGTGTGTAAACGTCCAACGTCGATCGCAGAGTTGAATGTCGTAACAGCTCCTGCATGAATTTAAACTCTGTACCCACGCTTCTCAGCAACGTCGAATACGTGTGCCGAAATGTGTGCCATCCGAATTGCTTCTCAATTCCAAGCCTCTGTGCCATCGGACGAATATATTTCCGCAAGATCGCCTGGCCCCAAATCGGTCTTCGACCTCGGTAGCGCTTGCTCGCAAAAACCCAGTCGTTGGGCTGGGTGTAGCGGGCACTTCTCTTCCAGAGCAGCAGGGCTTCCGTGAGGATCGGATGAATGGGTACGGGCCGCTGCGATGTCCCTTTCGGGAAGAGGTCGATGAGAGACTTCAAATCGCCTTCAAATAAAGACATGGCTTCAGCGACAGCAACTGCTGTGGATTTAAGGCCCCGGTACTGGCAGCCGCGATACACATCGCGATACACAAATAGCGTTGCCTATGATGTACTTCCAATGACTTACAGTGCCGTCCGTGCTCTTCTATGTCGTTGAAAGTACTCTAGACCACTTTACTGTCACGGCAGAGGTCGCTCACTCGGTCTGCAGATCGCGTCGTGCTCTGGTTGATCACTGGTTGATTTTCCCTGCTTTGCCTTTGCTATAAGAACGCGTTAGTATCAGGCCATGCCGGTCAGCTGGAAAAACCACATTGCGAGCGACCCCGAAATTCTGCGTGGCAAACCACGCCTAAAAGGAACCCGTATTCCCGTAGGTCTTGTGCTCGGGTACCTGGCCGCTGGCAAAACAACTGAAGACATTATCGCGGAATTTCCCGATCTCACGCGCGACCAAATCGCTGCATGCTTGGACTATGCCCGCGAACTGGCCGAATTTGAGGCCGTCGTCTGATGGCCCTGCGGTTCTTGGCTGACCACTGTGTCTCGAACTCCACTGTCCAAACCTTAAGAGAAGCGAATCATGAAGTTTTGCGCTTGAAGGACGTTTTGCCGGTGGAATCATCGGACGCCATCGTCATTGGGAAGGCCCAGGAAATCGACGCCATACTGCTGTCCTTGAACGGCGACTTCTCGCATATCGTCAATTATCCACCCAAGAGCTACAAAGGAATAGTCGCGATGCAGATGCACAACCACTCAGAGATTCTTCCTAAACTCATCGCCAGACTGACAGCGTATCTGAAGGTGCATACCACGATGGACCATTACCGCGGGAAGTTGCTCGTCGTCGAAGTTGATCGTATCCGCATTCGGGAATAAGGGCCCCGGGTTCTATTTCCCTTTCTTGGGTCATGAAACAAGCAAACTCGCCGAAGCCGCCTTGAGCAATCTGGGTGCAATTAGGGTGCAATAACAATTCCCGAGGATTCCCTAGGGCGCCAAGGGTGGCGATCGGCGCCGTGAAATTACAACCAGTTACCTCTGGACTGTCACGGCAGAGGTCGCGAGTTCGAGTCTCGTCGTGCCTGCCATTCAGTGCAAAAGAGTTCCCCGAATTTCGCTGAAGCCATCGCCCCTTCTCGACCTCTGCTCGGCCCAGAGCTCGAGAATTGGCGCTTGCAAATGTATATACATTGATGTATATATATCCGGGAGGCAAATCATGGCCATCGCTCGCGTATTTAAGTCCGGGAACAGCCAAGCTGTGAGGCTGCCGAAAAAGTTCCGCGTCAAAAGCTCGGAAGTTGAGATTTTCCGGCGCGGCGACGAAATCGTATTACGAGAGAAAGCCGGCGGAATGGTCCGCGTGCTGGATTTGCTAGCCGAGTTGCCAGCGGACATGTTCCCAAAGAAGCGCAAAGACCCTCATCCACAGCGCCGCAAAGGCCTCTGATGAGCGCCCGCTATATGCTCGACACCAATATCTGCATCTATTTGCGGCAGAAGCGGCCCCCAGAAGTGACCACGCGATTCCGCCAAATGCAGCATGGCGACGCCGTTATATCGGTGATTACCTATGGCGAGCTACAGTATGGCGCAGAGCGAAGCCAGCAACGCACACATGCTCTGGAATCTCTCGGGCGCCTTGTATCTCTTTTGCCTGTGGTTCCCTTGCCGGGGGAAGCGGCGACCGCCTACGCTGAGATTCGCGCAGCGCTGGAGGCTCGCGGCGAGATGATCGGTGGCAACGATCTCTGGATTGCTGCTCACGCCAAGTCCGCGGGGCTCACTCTCGTCACCAACAATGAACGCGAGTTCAAGCGCGTCTCCGGACTTAAGCTCCAGGACTGGACCAGCCGCCGTCCTTGATCGCGCGAAATGAGTTGCAGCGGCAGAGTCCACTTCTTGGTCCATTCATGGTCCATTATTTGTTACTTGGCGTTCCAGAGCGCGGTCTTGATAGCCATCCGTGCCGCGTAGTTTCAAACGGTTCCCCAAAAATCGTGCACTGTCACGGCAGAGGTCGCCAGTTCGAGTCTCGTCGTCCCCGCCATATTTTTCCCGCACATACAGCTTGGCTGCTGCTCAATACAGGCGCAACCACAACTAGGGTGCAACCGGGTTCTGTTCGGTCTTCATGATTTGTTCTCACCCGCATTTGCACTCGTCAGATAGCCCTGACCGCGTCCTGCGTTCTTCGGAAGTGAACTCCCAAAACGGCAAAATCGGCGAGCCTCTGAAGCGGGGAGCGGGACACCTCTACATCTCAGCGCAGAGCTAAACACACGGTCGAGCGCGCAGCCGTGTATAATGTGATTCTAAATAGCACGCCCGGACCCCGCACGAAGGAATTACCCGAATTCCCGGCCTATGTGCGACTTTCCCGATGGAGGCCGCTTTTGTGAATTCCCCCAAAGCTAATCTCGAAGAACCGCGACTAGTTTTACGACGCGTTGTCATCGAGAGTTTGCAGCCGGAAATTGATGGCGGAAAATATCCCATCAAACGTACCGTGGGAGAGCGGGTCGTAGTGGAGGCCGACATTCACGCTGATGGGCACGATGTTCTCAGTGCTGTGGTTTTATACCGGCGAGACCAGGAAAGCGCATGGCGTGAGGCGGCAATGCGTCCGCTGGTGAATGACCGCTGGCAAGGGCAGTTCGATGTAGAAAGCCTGGGATCTTACTTCTATACCGTCCAAGCGTGGGTAGATGCATTTCAAACCTGGGGTCGCGATACCCTCAAAAAATTCGAAGCAGGTCAAGAAATTTCCGTGGCCGCGCTTTTGGGAGCACAGCTGGTCCAGTCCGCTGCAACACGAACACGAGGAACCGACTCACAGAAGCTGACCCAATTTTCAGTGGAGCTGAAGAGCCTTTCGCGCGCGGGCGGCGAGGCGATCGCAACGCTTGCGCGGAACGCAGAATTGGCGGCACTGATGCGCCTTCATGCTGATCGCAGCCGAGCGACGACATATGACAAACTGCTCGCCATTTCGGTAGACCGGGAGAAGGCCCGCTACAGTACGTGGTACGAGATGTTCCCCCGTTCATGCGCGACTGATGCGAAGAAGCGTGGTACGTTCCGCGACTGCATTCAGAGGCTTGGATATGTTTCTGAGATGGGATTCGACGTCCTTTATTTCCCGCCGATTCATCCGATCGGTCACACTCAGCGCAAAGGAAAGAACAACACCCCTCAGCCGTCCCCGGACGATCCTGGAAGTCCCTGGGCTATTGGCGCCGATGAAGGCGGACACACGGCAATTCATCCCTCGCTCGGGACTCTTGAGGACTTCAAGCAGCTTCAATCGAAAGCGCGGGGGCTGGGCATCGAGATCGCTCTAGACATAGCATTCCAATGTTCACCCGACCATCCATACGTCAAAGAACACAAGCAATGGTTTCTCCAGCGCCCCGATGGTTCCGTGCAATACGCGGAAAATCCACCAAAGAAATATGAGGACATTTATCCATTTTACTTCGAGAGCGAAGACGCTCCGAAGCTCTGCGAAGAACTGAAGAGGGTTGTGCTCTACTGGATCGAGCAGGGTGTCCGTATCTTTCGTGTTGATAATCCACACACCAAGCCGTTCGATTTCTGGGAGTGGCTGATTGCAGGCCTGCGGCGGGAATATCCAGAGGTAATTTTTCTCTCCGAAGCATTCACACGTCCGAAAGTGATGCATCGGTTGGCAAAGCTTGGGTTCGCGCAATCTTATACGTATTTCGCCTGGAAGAATACCAAATGGGAGCTCACCGAGTATTTCACAGAGCTGACTCAGACACCGGTGCGGGAATTTATGAGACCGAACGTTTGGCCGAACACCCCGGACATCCTCACCGAATATCTGCAGTATGGAGGCCGACCGGCGTTTATGGCGCGCCTTATTTTGGCGGCCACTCTCAGCGCGAACTACGGGATTTACGGCCCAGCATTCGAGTTATGTGAGAACCGAGCATTACGCCAAGGCAGTGAGGAGTATTTGGATTCGGAAAAGTATCAGGTCCGAGCGTGGGACATTGGCAGTCCTGACAGCTTAAAAAGACTAATCTCGCGCGTGAACGAGATTCGGCGGGAGAATCCGGCTCTACAGAGCGATTGGAGTCTGCGATTCCACCCGTTAGACAACGACCAACTGATCGCCTATAGCAAGGCCAACGAGGATCTGTCCGATATTATTCTCGTAATCGTGAATCTGGATCCGCGCTATAAGCAATCGGGATGGGTCGAGGTTCCGCTGGCGGATTTCCAACTTGCTCCGAATCAGTCATACCAGGTACACGACCTGCTGACCGATGCGCGGTACCTTTGGCAGGGCGCCAGAAATTATGTCGAGCTGAGCCCTTCGGTCCTGCCAGCGCATATCTTCAAAGTGCGACGACGACTGCGTACGGAACGAGATTTCGACTACTTCTTGTAACACTCATATGATTATGAAGCTGGGAGAGGAGAGTCGAACCGTGGCAGCGTCCCCAGATACTCTCTGGTACAAAGATGCGATCATCTACCAATTGCATGTCCGCACATTCTGCGACAGCAACGGCGACGGCATTGGAGATTTCCCTGGACTCACACAGAAGTTGGACTATTTGCAAGAGCTGGGAGTCAATGCCATCTGGCTGCTGCCGTTCTTTCCCTCGCCCTTACGAGACGACGGCTACGACATTTCGGACTACACCGCCGTCCACCCAAGCTATGGCCGGCTTGAAGATTTTAAGGCATTCCTCGCGGCAGCTCACGACAGAGGGATGCGCATCATCATTGAGTTGGTTCTCAACCACACTTCTGACCAGCACTCCTGGTTCCAGGAATCGAGAAGCTCTCGCGAGAACCCGAAGCGCGATTGGTACGTCTGGAGTGAGACCGATAGCCGTTATCCAGGGGTCCGGATCATTTTCGTTGACACAGAAATGTCTAATTGGGCTTGGGATCCGCTCTCGAAGTCCTATTATTGGCATCGATTCTTCAATCATCAGCCTGACCTGAACTACGACAATCCTGCCGTCTTCGAAGCGATGTGGAACGTTATGAAGTTCTGGCTGGAGATGGGTGTGGACGGGTTCCGATTGGACGCCGTCCCTTATCTTGTCGAACGCGAGGGCACATCTTGCGAGAACTTACCCGAAACGCATGCAATCATTCGCGAGCTGCGCCGGCGAGTCGACCAGGAATATCCGGGCAAGATGCTTCTCGCTGAAGCGAACCAGTGGCCATCGGACGTCTGCTCGTACTTCGGCGACTCCAACGAGTTTCACATGGCGTTCCATTTCCCCCTGATGCCAAGAATGTTCATGTCCGTGCAGCTCGAGGATCGCAAGCCGATCGTTGAAATACTGGAGCAAACTCCACAGATTCCCGACAGTTGCCAGTGGTGCCTGTTCCTTCGCAACCATGACGAGCTGACACTGGAGATGGTGACTGACATCGAGCGGGACTACATGTACGACGAGTACGCAAAAGACAAGGGCATGCGATTGAATCTCGGAATCCGGCGCCGATTGTCTCCAATGATGGACAATGACAGGTGGCGAATTCAGCTTCTGAACGGAATGTTGATGTCCATGCCGGGCACACCCATCATCTATTACGGAGACGAAATCGGCATGGGGGACAATGTTTATCTCGGGGACCGGAATGGTGTACGCACGCCGATGCAATGGAATGGCGGCTGGAACGCCGGATTCTCGGGTGCTGATCCGGAACGCTTGTACTCGCCCTTGATTTCCAATCCAGTCTACGGCTATCAAGCCATCAACGTGGAGTCGCAAAGACGATCGCAGCATTCTCTCCTCTCCTGGACGAGGCGCATCATTCGTGTGCGCAAATCCTCGCGCGTCCTCAGCCGGGGGTCGATTGAATTTCTGAAACCTTCGAATCACAGAGTTCTGGCTTACGTCCGGCAATTGGGAGACGAAAAGATTCTCGTGGTGAACAATCTTTCGAAATCCGCCCAGGCTGTTGAGTTGGACCTGCGGCAGTACAAGGGAAGCATTCCCATCGAAATGTTTGGCGGGAACCTTTTCCCCCGAATTGGGGACCTATACTACTTGCTGACTCTCGGCCCTTACCAGTTTTTTTGGTTTCGTTTGCGCCGGATCTAATCTCCCGGATGGCGATGACAAGTCGTCTGCATTCTAGCTAGATCAAACTTTGTAGCGGGCGGCCAGGAAGCAACTGTGGAGACCTCATTGGTCGAAGAAACATTTCTCGATGACAATTTCCTTCGCCAGCTCATGAGCGTGGGTGAAGTAGACCTTCTTGTCGGAATCCCGTCTCATAATAATGCGAAAACCATCAGTCAGACGGTGCTGACGATTGAAGAAAGTTTTCAGCAGAACTTCGTGCGAGATAGGGTAGTCATTGTAAACGTCGATGGCGGATCGCGAGATGGCACTTCCGACTTAGTCCTCAACACCCCATCGCCTAAAAGTCAAAATTCGCGCGGTCTAAGCTCACTTCGTACCTTACACCGCATCACGACACGTTACGCCAGTCAGCCTTCGCGCGGCGCGGCATTCCGGGCAATTCTAACCGCTGCGGATTTGTTGCGGGCAAAGGCCTGCGCAATCATTTTGCCTGAAACCACCAATTTCACCGCCGCGTGGGTCAAGAGTTTGCTCCAGCCTGCCTACCGAGAGGACTTCGACTTTGTGGCACCGCTTTACAGTCGCCACAAGAACGACGGTTTGCTGGCACGAAACCTGTTATATCCGATGGGCCGCGCAGTCTTTGGTCGAAGGATCCGCGAACTCAATTCCGGCGAGCTTGGCTTCTCTGGCCGGCTCGCTGGCCAATGCCTCAACCTGGATGTGTGGCGTGAAGAGTCCGTGCGCACATCGCCAGAGGCCTGGATGGCGGTCACTGCCATCTCTTCCGGCTTTCGCTGTTGCCAATCCTTCTTGGGCCCCAAAGTGCACTCCCTCACGAGTTCAGGAACAGATATCGTTACAGCAGTCCGCCAGACAGTGGGGACTCTATTCTGGTGTCTGGAATCCCAACAATCGTTCTGGATGGAACGCACGGGATCCGAGTCGGTGCCGACGTTTGGACCAGAGCACGAGTTGACCTCGGAACCAGTTCGTGTGAATCGAAAAAGAATTTTCGACCTGTTTCTGAGCGGTGCTGCTGAGCTGTCAGACGTCTTGAAGTCGATACTCGTCCCGGAGACTCACGCAGAGCTGCAACGGATTGCAACCGACGATGATCGGAAGTTCCGTTACAAAGACGAGCTCTGGGTGAGAACGCTCTGCGAATTTGCAGCGTCCTATCATCACGCCGCTATCGACCGCGATCACTTGATTCAGGCACTGGTGCCTCTTTATCGCGGAAGAATTTTTTCCTTCCTGCAGGAGCATCACGATTCGTCCCCGGAAGATATCGAGGCGCACTCCGAAAACCTCTGTCTGGAATTCGAGCGCCAGAAGCCATACCTGATCGAGAGATGGAAGGCCAAATGAATGAGGTGACACCATGAAAGAGATGATCGTTCGAGGACTACAGCAAGCCTACGAAAATATGGTCCACATGATTGCCGAATTTCTCCCTCGTTTTGTGGTCATGTTCATCATTATGTTGTTCGGATGGCTGGTTGCTTTGCTTTTGAAATACTCGGTGCGGGCCATCCTTCATTTGACAAAACTGGATCGAATCTCAGAAGAGTCCGGCGCATCGCAGGTCCTGCGCAAGGCGGCTTTGCCCACCATTTCAGAACTTCTGAGTCGAGCGTTCTTTTGGGTCACATGGGCGGCCTTCACCTTAGTGGGTATCAGCGTCCTCGGTATCCCGGTGCTGCATGAGCAGATTTCTCGTTTGTTCCAACTCCTGCCCGAAGTGTTCATTGCCATCCTGATTCTTTTTGTGGGAGTGCTCGTGGCAAATTTCCTTTCCCGGGCGGCTCTACTTTCCGCTGTAAATGCAGGCTATCGCTCACCACGATTGTGGAGCGGACTTGTTCGCTTTGTGATTTGGATTCTGGCGGTCACGATGGCTCTGGAACAAATCGGTTTGGCAAAGGAAACGGTGATCGCAGCGTTTTCAATATTTTTCGGCGCTGTAATGTTGGCGCTGGCCGTCTCCTTTGGCTTTGGCGGGCGAGATCTTGCTCGACAGGTCCTTGAGAGGCACCTCGGCGACAAACACAAGCAGGAAAGTGAGAAGGAAGAAGAACCAACGCCTTTGTAGAGCAACGCGGTAACGGACTTCGTTTGTGAATCCGCCGCGCCACTTGGACAGGCGAGGGAGGACGTTGTGAGCGCATCAGGCCAGGCGAAAGAAACCTATAACGAGTTGCGAATGACATTGCCTCCGCTATTGGCCAGTTATCTTGTCGACCAGCGCTGGTTTGGTGGGAAGGCACGCCAGATTCGCTCCGTGGAAATCATCGATCTAATCCCCCTGGGCAACCCTCGCGTGGAAACATTCGTGCTTCTGGTGCGTCTCGAGTATGCGACCGGACCAGGAGAGACGTATGTGCTACCCCTGATATGCGCCCGGGAGGCAACGGTGGAGAGCGCGGCGACGGGCCTGAATGTGCACAGCCTCGCGCGCGGTACGGACTTGTATCTACGAAATGCACTTACAGATCACGAGTTTCTGCGCGGTGTCCTCGAGACGATCGAACAGAAAACCGTATTTCGTGGCTCCGAAGGTGAAATCCGCACAGCATGTACGAGTGTATTTCACATTCTCTGCGGGGACTCGACTGGTATTTTGCAGCCGAAGCCAGTAAAGGCGGAACAGAGCAACAGTTCGATCACCTACGGCGATCGCGTAATTTTAAAGTTTTTCCGAAGGGGCGAAGAAGGAGAGAATCCGGACTTGGAAATTGGGCGGTTTCTCACAGAGAAAAAGAATTTCCCGCACATTCCCGCGGTCGCTGGCTGGATAAATTACAAAGGCAAAGACGACAGGGAGATGTCTCTGGGTATCCTGCAAGCATTCGTGCCTAACGTCGGCGACGCATGGCAGTTCACGCTGAAGTCCTTGTCCAGTTTCTGGAAAGAGGCAAGGAAGTACTCAGAAGGGCATCTCGGGCGCGTATCTCAGGATGCCGGACCCGTCGCTCCGTACGGGCAGAACCTGCCGGCGCTAGTCCTCGATTACAGCAGTCCCTACCTTGATGCAGTGCGCCTCCTCGGAAAGAGGACCGCCGAACTTCATCTGGCACTGGCTTCAGAACCGGCCGATCCAGTTTTTTCGCCTGAACCGTACACGGCTTCGTTTCAGCGAGCCTTCAAGGAGACCCTTCAGACACTGACTGAGCGGAATCTCGCTCTCCTCAAAATGAAGTTACACGATCTGCCTCCTGAGTTGCGTGAGAAAGCAAAGGACTTGACGGCTCGGCAGAACGAGATCTTGCAGAGATATGACGCGGCGCTCGCCCATCCGATCCGGGCGATGCGGACTCGTATTCACGGCGATTACCACCTTGGCCAGGTTCTGTACACTGGATCCGACTTTGTGATCATCGACTTTGAAGGCGAGCCGGCGCGGCCGATAGCGGAACGCCGCGTCAAGCGCAGTCCCCTACAGGACGTCGCTGGGATGTTGCGCTCCTTTCACTATGCTGCATTTTCCTTTCAACTCGCCGCGTTGGACGAGATGACCCCAACAGAAATAAAAGACTATGACGTGAGAATGTGGGCAGAAAGCTGGTACGCGTGTGTCGCGGATCGGTTTCTGGGCGCGTATTTCGAGAGCGTCGGCGGAGCTTGTTTTATTCCTCCAAATCGCAACGAACTTTCGACTCTGCTGCAACTTCATCTACTCGAGAAGGCTGTTTATGAGCTCGGCTATGAACTGAACAACCGCCCCGCATGGGTCGCGATTCCATTGGCGGGAATTTCCCAACTCTTGGCGTCATGATTTTTGTGGTCGTGCTGGTTTTGTCGGAAGAAGAGGTCAGCGTACTGTGACCACGCCGCTTGACAAACCTCTCGGTGCGGTTTGGCCGCCCGGTGGCGCATGCAACTTTTTGCTCTGGGCGCCAAAGGTCGAAAAGGTTGATGTTCATATTGTGCATCCCAGTGAACTTAGGGTTGCCATGCAGCCTTCACAAGGAGGCTATTTCTCAGCTGCGGTGGAGGAAATCGCTGCCGGTGCTCTCTATCGGTACTGTTTGGACGGTCGAACGGAGCGGCCGGATCCGGCTTCGCGATTTCAGCCTCAGGGAGTGCACGGTCCTTCCGAGGTAGTGGATACAGACTTTGCATGGACCGACAAGGGTTGGTTCGGCATTCCCTTGGAACAGTATATCCTCTACGAAATTCATGTCGGAACATTTACGCCACAAGGTACATTCGACGCAATCATTCCGCGAATTAATGAGTTGAGGGATCTGGGGATCACCGCAATCGAACTCATGCCGGTAGCGCAGTTTCCCGGTAACCGCAACTGGGGTTATGACGGCGTCTACCCTTTCGCGGTGCAAAACTCGTACGGAGGCCCCGCGGCCCTGAAGAGACTCGTAAACGCTTGCCACCAACTGGGAATGGCCGTAGTGCTCGACGTCGTTTACAACCATCTGGGTCCAGAGGGAAACTATCTGGCGGATTTTGGTCCTTATTTTGCCGATCTTTACCGAACTCCGTGGGGCCAGGCAGTTAATTTCGATGGCCCGCAGAGTGATAACGTCCGCCGTTATTTCGTCGCAAACGCGTTGCAATGGATTACTGAATTCCATGTCGATGCGCTGCGGCTCGACGCCGTGCACGCGATCGTTGACGTATCTGCACGGCCCTTCTTGGCAGAATTGAGCAACATGATCCACGCGAAGGCGGATCAGCTGAATCGCAAAGTCTTCCTTATCGCTGAGAGCAATCGAAATGATGTGCGCGTCTTGAGCTCTGGCGAGGCAGGAGGCCTGGGACTCGACGCTATATGGAACGATGATTTTCACCACTCACTGCATGCGTTGTTGACCGGCGAGCAAAACGGATACTACCAGGACTTTTCAGGCATCGGAAACTTGGCCCGCGCCTTTCGTAAAGGGTTTGTGTACGAGGGGCAATATTCCACGTATCGGCAAAGGCGTCACGGCAGCTCTTCGCAGCAGATTTCGGCCCACCGCTTCGTAGTGTTTTCGCAGAATCACGATCAAGTGGGAAACCGCAGTCTAGGTGACCGTCTGGCACAACTCGTATCGTTTGAGCAACTGAAGCTCGCCGCGGCTACCGTCCTATTCTCCCCATATGTTCCATTGTTGTTCATGGGCGAGGAATATGGCGAACCAGCACCGTTTTCCTACTTTGTCAGCCACGTTGACCCTGCGCTCGTCGAGTCAGTGCGCACCGGAAGAAGAGCGTATCTGGCCAGGTTCCAGTGGAGCGGAGAGATGGCCGACCCTCAAGATGAAAGGACCTTTCTCCGCTCAATACTGAATTGGCAGTTGCGGGCAGAGGGTCATCATCACCTGCTAGCGAATTTCCATCAAGAATTGCTTCGCTTGCGACGCGATCTCCCGGCGTTAGCCCGGCTCGATAAAGACGCTTTGGAAATTGTCGGGTTCGAGGATGCAAAAGTAATCTTTGTCAGAAGGTGGAGCGCATCAAGCCACATCTTGGCTGTGCTTCATTTTGATGACGAACCAAGCCAGTTAGGACTCCCGATTCCAGCCGGTTGCTGGCAAAGGAAGCTGGATTCGGCGGATCCACGATGGGGTGGCAGAGGAAGTCAAGCCACTGATGTGTTGGTGTCGCGCGGAGAAGTGCAGATGACTCTGAGTCCGTGGGCTGTTGTTCTGTACGCAGAAACGCTGCCAGACGAAAAATAGGTTTGATCACCAGTTCGTTAGAGTTCGCTGGCGAACCCCATTGCCCAGTGCCAGCCACATTCTCGCAGTGGTCACCTCGGTGCGAAGGCGGCTCGTGAAGGCCGCCTAAAGTTCATTTGCTGTCAAGTAGATGCCGCTGGCTAACTCTTCCCTTCCCCCGGGCCTATGCAGATCTCCGTCGATGTTCTTGTTAGACAGACTCGTTCCGCCAGTGAATTGAATCTTGATCTAGCTGCTAGCGCAGGGTCCATCATCGAGCCTCTTGTGACACTTTGCATCGCGGCCGCAGCTCGCGGCCAAGGAGTTCAAGGAATTGTGCTAGCCGCGATCGGCAGGCGCCTCGCGCGAAATTTGCCCATGGTTGATCGCGTAAAGGGCAAGCTCGAGACGGTTTGAAGTGCCAAGCTTGTTAAAAATGCGGAAAAGGTAATTTCGAACTGTGTGCTCGCTTAGACTTAGCTCGCGGGAGATTTCCTTGTTTGTCCGACCTTCGGCAACAAGATGAACGAGTCCCTGTTCCCGCTTCGTAAGCAGTTGCGTGCCTCTTGCATCCGTGATTGGAGAAGGAAAGTCCTTGAGAGAATCGACCAGATATTGAACTTGCCGATTGCTAAGCCAGAGCTGGCCCTCGTGCACCCGCTGAATGCACTTGAAGAGAACTTCGAACGGCTCCTCGCGGGAAAAAATGCCCGCCGCGCCCGCGCGAAACGCATCTACGACCGCCTGATTTTGCTCCATATCGAGCAGAAGGATCACCCGAGCCCCTGGAAACTGATTTCGAAGATCCTGAGTAGCTTTGAAGCCGGATGAGACTCCATCTTTCAGATTTGCTCCAACGATGCAGACGTCTGGCGAGACGGCAATATAGGAACTCAGAACATCATTGATGTCCGTAACGGAAGCAACTACGGTCAATCCGGAGCGGTCGCGCTCCAGAGCCGTGGCCATGAGTTCACAATTCATGGCGCAAGACTCAGCCACCAAAACAGAAATCACACTTTCCCGCTCGTTATCTCTCGCGATCATGACCTAACCTTGATTGGGTGTAGCCGGGGCTTGGCTGGTAGCGAACTTCTCTGCGGACCGGGGGTTAATGATAGCTGGCGATGACTACAAGAAGAGTCTACAACAAATGGGAAAATATGGATTCGGGTATTGCCTGTAGTTTTTTAGCCGCATCTTTTTTGCACTGCAAGACGTAAAGTCTTCACGCGCTGCGACGTGCGTAAGAGATGAGCAGTTTTGATATACATGATTTGGGGTAACTGGCATCCGCTAGCTTTATCCTTTTTCATGCAATGAATTGAAATTATTCAGCGCATCCATCGCAATCGTTAACATCGGCCAACCAAAAACATCTTTTGACTTCGCCGTTCTAGCCGATCCACCTCACATTTTGTGCACTCCAAATGCCAAAGTCGCCGAGACAGCGATAGGGTCTATTGTTCCTGATCATAGAAACAATTGTCTCTAGAGCGGGCGTGGCGATCCCTCCGCCCTGCGAACGGACGGAAGTTCACCCTTCGGAATTAGGTTCCGATATCCATCACGAAAGTGACAATCTGCTTCTTGTCGGATTTTGGCGCTGCGCATAACCTGCGTGGGAAACTTAACTCAAACCCAGCCGCCAGGCAGCGGAGACATGAAATTGGTTACTACAACAGAGCCACTTACCAATATCGCGCCAGCGAAAGTGGGATGCAGATCTTTGCGGCGACGCCACCTCCGGTATCCGCTGGCGGCAGGCGTGAAGTACCAATGGTCCGCCAGAAACCTGATGATGGGCGAGGGTGAAGGGCGCAGCCGCGACATCAGCGAAGCCGGCACGTTCGTGCTTACGAACGCACTTCCCCCTGTGGGCGCTTCAATCGACGTGGCGATTCAATTGCCGGCTTGGCAGGTCGGCGCGGCAGCGCTGTGCATGGAAATGACGGGCGAAGTGATCCGGGTAGACGTGCCCCCAGGGCAAGAACGGAAATGGGGCTTTGCAATCTCCTCTGCGAAGACATTGCTAAAAAGAAAAATGGCTGAGAGCGAGATGCAGGCAGAGCGGGAACAGTAGAGCTGCGTGATGTTCGCCGCGTGAAGCGGCAAGAACAGTTTTGGAGGCGCCAGCGCTGCAGGATTCGTGTGAATTACACGGAACTGTAAGCCAGAGGGCGAAGCTATGTACGCGAATAGTGAACAAACCGGATTTCGTGCTCCACAAGCGCTCTGGCATGTGCTGCACACCAAACATCAGCACGAAAAATATGTAACAGCTATCCTGGCAGAAAAGGGATTCGAGGTTTTTTGCCCAACCTACGCGGAAGTTCACCGCTGGAAAGATCGCAGGAAAGAAGTAACGATTCCACTCTTTTCGGGCTATTTATTTTTCGCAGACGGGTTGGATCGAAGAATAGATTTGCTCTCCACCCCGGGCGCGTGCGCGATCGTTTCGTTCGGAAATACGCCTGCTATTGTGCCCGAGGAGGAAATTAACGCCATCCGACTCGCGGCGGCAAGTTCCCAAAGAGTGGAGCCGCATCCGTTTTTGAAGGAAGGACAGAAAGTTCGCGTCAAATCCGGTCCGCTGTCAGGAATCGAAGGAATCCTGCAGAGACGGAAAGACACTTTCCGACTGGTGCTTTCAGTCCAATTACTTGGACGATCCGTCGCGGTGCAGGTTGAACAGTGTGATATCGAACGTGGCGCAAATTAACACCTTGGATTTGTCAATATGCTCCTGAAGTTTTACGGACTTGACGATCAGCCTTTTGGCGTAACGCCTGATCCGCGATTTCTCTATTTCACGGCTGGACACCGCGAAGCCCTCGCCGCCCTTTACTATGCGATTGAGGAACGGCGGGGCTTTTCAGCGTTGGTCGCCAAACCCGGCATGGGGAAGACTACGTTGCTCTTCCGTTTGTTGGAATCGCTTCAGGACTCGACGAGAACTGCGTTCTTATTCCAGACGGGTCAAGATTCAAGGGAATTTCTCGACAGTCTTGTTCGCGACTTGGGGATTACCGCAGCAGCGAACGATCTGCCGTCACTCCATGAAGCGCTCAACGAGATGCTAGTCGAAGAGATGGAGGCGAATAGGCGCGTCGTGGTTGTAATCGACGAGGCGCAAAATTTGAGCGAGGAAATGTTGGAGGCGGTCAGGCTGCTCTCCAACTTCGAAACACCAGCTGCGAAAATGATACATATCGTTCTGGCGGGCCAGCCGGCATTAGCGGACAAACTGGCAGGCCCAGCACTGACACAACTACGGCAGCGTGTCGGATCCGTCGCACAATTGCAGCCGCTGACTCTGAAGGAAACGAAAGAATATGTAGGGCACAGGCTGCGCGCGGCAGGGTTCAAGGGACCACAATTGTTCACGTCCAACGCCCTTGAGAGCATCGCGAAAATCAGCGAGGGAATTCCGAGGAACATCAACAGCATCTGCTTTCAGTCCTTGTCGTTAGGCTTCGTTTGCCAGAAACGGCCGATTGACTCCGAGGTTGTGCGCGAAGTTGCGCGAGATCTGGAGCTAAAGAAGAACGCGGTAAAGCCCGCGCCGACAACCGCAAGCTCGGACGTGCCGGAGCCGCGCCAGAAAACTGCGGGCATTTCGGCTGAGCCCCTTGCGACCTGGCCTTCCTTGCCGGCGCCGGCGCAAGCCATGGATTTCGGCTACTACGCTATGCCGCATTCGAATACCCCGCGCTCCGCCGTGACTAGCGTTGGGGTCGTCGTTTTCTTGATGGTATTTCTACCCCTACTGACAGTCGCGGCCCTGACAAAGGTCGGCGTGGTGAATGCGGATGGAATATTAGACAGTCTTGCCGGCCGAGCCGGAAGTTCTAGTGTAGATGTCGCCCGCTCACTACCTGCAGCGCTTCGTCCGCCTGCAGCTCCACCGATTCAGAAGATCGATGTGAACTCGGAAGCGGAGGGGGACGTTTCGTCAACCAGCACATCGCTGGCGGCTTCAAACGCGAGTAATGCTGACACCGAGTCAGAAAACACAGAATCGGGAGGCGCAGCGGCAAGAGTGAAGGTCATTCGACTCAGCCGCAAACAGACGGTCAGCGATCTCGCCACCGAATATTACGGAACCTCCGACAAATCGACCGTGCAATTGATCCTTTCGCAGAATCCCAAGATTCGACATGCGTATCAAGTACTCCCCGCCGGCACGCAACTCATTGTTCCGCTCAGGCCAGAAGCGGGCGCACTAGACGAGCAAACAAATGACCAACGACTGACTCAGACACAAAAACAAGAGAGTATCGCTATGCCAAGAGCAAGCCGAAAGTACGGGACGGTTCGGGTTGAGCGCGACGAGACATTGTTTCAGTTTGCGATGGAGGAGTTGGGAAAAGGGGATTGGGCCACTGTGAGAAAGATTCGAGCTGCTAATCCGCAGATTCGCGATCCTTTTCAGATTCTCGCAAGGGGCCAATGGATAAAACTTCCGGAGGAGATTGCACAACGTTAGGAAATCGTACGGGCGCGGGGTGGACGCTCCTTGCAAATCAGAGGCAGTGCTATGAAAGCAACTTTATGTTTGATTTCGATGACTCTTGCGCTGATCGCGGCGTCTGGCGCATTGGCCCAGTCGCAGCAAGCACAGCAATCACAACCATCACAACAATCGCAACAGTCACAGCAGTCGCAGCAAGCACAGCAACCATACCCCGGCTCAGCAGCAGCCGCAGCGAAACCTCCAGCGGCTTCGCAGCCAGCAACTTCGCAAAATGATGGGAGCCGGCCGGAGCTGCACCAGCGATATCCCAGGTACCGAATTGGTGCTAACGACGTGATGGATTTGACTTTTCGCTACACGCCGGAATTCAACCAGGAAGTCATGGTTCAACCAGACGGCTATGTTCAGCTCAAGGGTCTTCCCGCTGACGTGCATGCACAAGGATTGACGGTGGTGCAATTCACAGACGAATTGCAGAAGCAATATTCCAAAATCCTGCACGATCCGGTGATCAATATCGTCTTGAAAGATTTCGATAAACCGTATTTCATCGCTGGCGGATTCGTTGGAAAACCGGGCAAATACGATCTTCGCGGAACAACCACGGCGAGTCAGGCGGTTGCAATCGCCGGTGGATTTTCCGACGGCGCAAAAAATTCGCAGGTTGTGCTGTTCCGCAGATATTCGGATGAGTGGGTGGAAGCCAAAGTGCTCAATCTGAAGACTGTGTTGAAAGGCAAAAATCTGAACGAGGACACGGTACTCCAGCCGGGAGACATGCTATTTGTGCCGAAATCGAACTTTGCAAAGATCGAGAAGTATTTGCCTCGAACGTCGCTCGGCAGCTTTTTCAGCACACCGGTGCCTTGAACGGGAAAACTCGCTCGGATATTTACGAAAAAAGTGAAGAGAGTGCGCAGAGACACACAGAGAGAAGATGCCATGAACGGACAAGAACTGATTCTTAGAGATCGAGCCGAACTTTCCACGGTGCAGCTGGCACCCCGTAACCTGGTCGAGGTTATTTTCCGTCGCCGCAGGACTATTTCATACACGTTTGCCGCAGTAATCGGAGGGGCAATTCTTGCTGTACTACTTCTGCCCAGCAAGTACGAAGCACAGACCAAGCTCTTGCTGCACCGGGAACGGGTCGATCCACCTTTGACAGCGCAACAAACCGGCGTGATGCAGCAGGCCGCACCGAACTTAACGGAGGAAGACATAAATTCTGAAGTCGGTTTGCTGAGAAGCCAAGATTTGCTCGAAAAAGTTGTCATTGCGACCGGATTGGATCACCGCGTAAAACCGTCTCTGTTATCGCGACTGCTTTCTAAAGAGCCGCTAACACCAGAGGAACGCCGAGCCAAGGCCGCCGAAAAGCTCGCGACCGATTTGCGAATTGAACCTGAAAAGAAATCTTACTTGATCGACGTGTCGTACGCTTCACCAGACCCACAACTCTCGGCGCAAGTGCTGAACACCTTGGGGAATTATTTGTTAGACAAGCACGCAGAGGTCCGGCGTACGCCTGGTACGGCGCAATTCTTCGACGACGAGACACAACAGTACAAACAGAAATTGGACCAAGCGCAGCAACGGCTGGCGGCATTCAACCAGAAAGAGGGGCTAGTAACGGAGCAAAGTGAAAAAGATGCTTCGGTGCCGAGAATGGCAGAATTCGAGTTCAACTTGCGCCAGACACAAGCAGCGATTCCACGCGCGGAGGAGAATGTGCGGAACCTGGAGGCGCAGCTCAGAACGACGCAGCCTCGAATCACGACAGAATTGCGCAACAGCGACAACGCGGTCTTGATGCAACAACTGAAATCATCACTGGTTAACCTCGAATTGCAACACACCGACCTGATACAGAAGTATGCGCCCGACGATCGTCAAGTGAAGGAAGTGGAAGAGCAGATTGGTCAGGTAAAGACCGCGATCGAGACGCATCAGAAAGCGCCGCTAAAAGAGGAGGTGACCAACGAGAATCCAACCTACGAATTGTTGCACCAGGAATTAGTAAAAGCGCGCGCTGAGCTGGCGTCGCTGAAAGCTCTGGCCACCTCTTACAACAAGGTGGACACCTCGTACCGGGGAGAAGCAGTCGAACGCGACCAGAAACAGTTGGAGCAACAATCACTCTTGCGAGATCTCAAGACCGCCGAGCAAAGCTACCTCTTGTATCTGAACAAACGCGAAGAAGCACGAATCTCAGACGCGTTCGACAGGATGCGGATCGTAAACGTGTCCATCGCAGAAGCGGCGACTGCGCCGATGTTCCCGAACAACCCAGCCTCACTGACCTTAGTGCTAGCCGCAATTCTTGGATGTTTGTTGAGCGCGGGACTGGTCTTTGTTCAGGAGCAGATCGACGGTTCGTTGAGATCCCCAGAACAAGTCGAGGCCTATCTTGGCGTGCCAGTACTGGCAGCGATGCCGCATGAAACGAGCGGGTCTCTCCGTTTGCCGCGCTCTCTCGGCTAAATGATCGATCTTTTTCGCTGCCGCTAAAGTTCATCGATTAGCCAAGTAGTCTCACGCGTTAGCGAGATAAATATGAGCCGAACCTTTGAATTGCTGCAACGAACGGGAAAAAGCCGCAGTTTGTTCGAAGAAACCGCACCGGCGACCGAAGCGCCTTCCGACGGCCCCACTGAAACGTGGGCCGAGCCATCTCCTTCCAATGCCGGTGCCCGGCGCCTTCGCCTGGATATCGAAGGAGTGGGGCGCGAAGAATCGCTTAAATTCGTGAGGCGAGTGTTTCTGTCTCAAGAAGCAGACACGGCAAGGTGCGCGGTATTTTCCGGCGTAGAGCGTGCAGTGGGCACGACATGGAATTGCGTGTGCGCCGCACGAACGCTTGCGACACAGGTTACGGGTAGAGTGTGCATTGTGGACGGAAATTTCCGTCATCCTGCTCTTCACCGCTTTTTTGGAGTCGCGAATTCGGGCGGCTTGGCCTCGGCGTTAACACAGTCCGGAGCAGTTTCCAGCTTCTTGCTTCAACTCGGCGATGCGAATTTGTGGTTGTTACCCAGCGGTGCGGAGATGTCTGACCTGTCCAGATACTGCACGCCCTTGGAAATGGAATTGAGATTGACGGAGTTGCGCGATCAGTTCGACTACGTGCTGATCGACTCGCCGCCAGCCAGCCAATATGCGGACGCGCTAACTCTGGGAGCGATGACCGACGGCGTGGTGCTGGTGGTGGAGTCCGAATCCACGCACCGGGACGCCGCCCGGCGTACCACGCGGAATCTGCACGCCGCGAAAGTCCGAATGATTGGCGCAATTCTAAATAAAAGAAGTTATCCGATCCCCCATTTTATTTACAGGATGATGCGATGAAGATGTTTGCCAGACATCAGGTGCACCGCCGAAATCGTGGGATAGTAGTTGCACTCGATCTTGCACTTGGCGTTAGTTCGTTCGTTCTGGCGGTATTTTTGTTGCAAGACGACCGTGGATCTGAATGGAGCAGAGCGGTGCTGACCTTCGGCTTCCCGTGTGTACTGTTCGCGAGACTCGTTGGAATCTTCGGGGCGCGGCTGGAAGAAACGTCGTTGCGCTATCCCAGTTACCGTGACGCCCTACGGGTGATCCAAGGAGTCTTCACGGGCACCATTCTGCTCATCCTTTGCGTGCGCGTAGTGTCGGGCATGAGACTGCCCGCTGCAGTATTTGTTCTGGACAGCGCTTTACTGTTGTGTGTCTGGATGGCCTTGCACTTCGGCGCGAGAGTATATGATTCACTCCGCCTGGGCACTCGACGGAAACAAAAGCGTGCTGTCGTTATCGGAGCGGGCGACGCAGGCGCAAGTTTGGTAAAGGAACTCGCATCGGATCACACCACATTGTCAAAACCCGTTGCACTGCTAGATGACGATCCCCGGCGCCAAGGAGAGTCGATTTATGGAGTTCCTGTTGCCGGGGGCGTGAACGATCTCGAGCTCGTGGCACGTCGGTGCCACGCGAACGAAGTTCTGATCTGCGTGCCCAGCGCCACGCAACAGCAGATGAGCCGCATTTTGGCGGTCTGTCGCCAAGCCAGCTTGCCCGTGCGAACGTTGCCAACGCTAGCGGAACTGATTGACGGACAAGTATCGCAGAGAGCTCTGCGCGAGTTGAACATAAGAGACCTGCTGAATAGGGACGAAATCGTGCATGAGCCAGAAGAGATCCGGAAAATCGTCGGGGGCAAGACTGTGTTGATTACAGGAGCAGGCGGCAGCATCGGCTCGGAACTCGCGCGGCAAGTCGCGTCCGGCTCGCCAGCTACATTGTTGCTTCTCGACAAGTCTGAAAACAGCCTGTTTTACATTCACCGTGAGCTACGTGAACATTACCCCGATTTGATTTTGCGTCCGCTGCTCATCGATCTTGCGTGCCGGGACTTTGTTGATGAGTTCATGCGAGAGGAGCAGCCCGAAGTGATCTTTCATGCCGCAGCCCATAAGCACGTCGGCTTGATTGAACTACATCCTCACGAGGGCATTCGAAATAACGTGCTGGGAATACGTAACCTTGCGCTGGCGGCGCTGCGTTGTGGAGCAAAGTTGTTCGTAAACATTTCATCGGACAAAGCGGTGAACCCGAGAAATTATATGGGCTGTACCAAGCGAATCACGGAATTGCTGATGCAGGATTTAGCGAGGCAAGGCGTCACGCGTTTCATGAACGTGCGGTTTGGCAATGTGGCGGGCAGCACTGGTAGCGTCCTACGGCTCTTCTGGGATCAGATTCAAGGGGGAGGTCCGCTGCTGGTCACCGATCCACGCGCAACCCGATACTTCATGTCGATTCCAGAGGCGGTGTACCTTATCTTGCGAGCGGCAGAGCTGGGCCGCGGCGGAGAAACGTTCGTGTTCGAGATGGGAGAGCCAATCAACATTTACGAACTGGCGAAGAGCATGAGCTTACTGGCAGGCCGCATGCCGGGCCGGGATATTTCAATACATTTCGTCGGTTTGCAACGAGGCGAAAAGGTCGCCGAGGAATTGTGGGAGGACTGGGAAAACCCTATGCAGACTGCGATCAAGGAAATCTTGGTGATCGCAGAGCGGAATCCGTTTTCCGATAGAGTGCTCGACAAAATAAGCCGGCTGGAGATGTATCTGGCTGCGAACGACCGTGACGGGCTGCGCGACTATGTGAACCGAATGGTTCCGCAGTTTGCCAGGAACCGTAAAGAGATCCAGTTCGATATCGAATCTTCGGTTAGCACAGCCGCAGTGTCGGCAGGGAGAACAAATTGAAGCCGTCCATTCCTCTTTCACGGCCGGACGTAGGCGAATTGGAAGCTCAATATGTCATGGACGTGTTGCGGTCAGGGATGCTCAGTTTGGGACCAACCGTGCCGAAATTTGAAAGGCAATTCGCTTCGTTTGTCGGGCGCAAGCACGCCGTGGCGGTTAACAGCGGAACTTCCGCGCTTCATCTGTGCATACGGGCTTTGGGGATCGGTCCTAACGATGAAGTGATTACGTCGTCGTTTAGCTTTGTCGCGTCGACAAATTGCATTTTGTACGAACGCGCCGTACCGGTGTTCCTTGACATCGAACCGGACAGCTTGAATCTTTCTCCTGAGCAAATTTATCGTTTTCTATCACAACGCTGCGAGCGCAACTCCTGGGGGCATTGCATCAACCGAGATACCGGCCGTCGCGTAAAGGCCATCCTTCCCGTTCACGTCTTTGGCATGCCATGCGACATGGACGCGATCGAACACATTGCACAAGACTACGGATTATTCGTGATCGAAGACGCCTGTGAGGCACTCGGGGCCGAATATCGCGGTCGGCGCGCCGGCACGTTTGGCGATGCCGCCTGCTTTGCTTTCTATCCGAATAAACAGATGACTACAGGCGAAGGCGGGATGATCGTGACGGACGATGACGCGCTTGCCGAAGCATGCCGAAGCATGCGAAATCAAGGAAGGGATGCCACGTCGGAGTGGCTGGATCACCCTCGCCTCGGCTTCAACTACCGGCTCAGTGATATTCATGCAGCGCTAGGACTAGCGCAATTGAAGCGCATTGAAAGCCTCTTTGAGAAAAGAGAATCTGCGGCGGCATCATACGAAGAAGCCTTGCAGGGAGTTCTCGGGCTTATAACACCTAGACGGATACACGGCAGCGGGAGAAGTTGGTTCGTTTACGTCGTACAGTTGCCTTCGAAGAATGGACCGGACATTCGTGACACCGTCTTGCGATCTCTGCGTTCCGCTGGCATAGGTTGCCAGGCGTATTTCCCCGCGATCCATCGCCAGCCTTACATGAAAGGGCAATTCCTTACGCCATTCGGAAACCTAAGAGAAGCGGAAATTGCTTCTGACACGTGCCTGGCAATTCCGTTTTTCTCAACGATAGGCGCTGCACAAATCACCGCCGTATGCCAGGCGCTCAAACAGGCGCTACCAGAAGCGACCAAGGACGACCATAGCACTGCCCGAATTGCTGTTTCGCGAAGTTAATCCGGCAAATCAATCTCAACAAGCAAAAGCAAACAAAAATCAACGCAAACAACCAAGAGGAAACTCAGTGGCGACGATGACTCGAGCTGTGCCGAAAACAGTTCTCCTTCCGGGAGGCAACCTAACGGAAGGTGCCGATGCTCTTCCGCGACGAACGGTTTTCGGAGTCCACACGGGGCATAATTCCGCCGCCGCTCTCGTCGAGGATGGTGTTCTGAAAATGGCCATGCAGGAAGAGCGTCTGACGCGAATCAAGAACCAGGGTGGCTTCCCGAAAAATGCCATGCAGATGATCACGGCTAAGTCCGAAGCAGATCATCGCTTTGACACCAGTTTTCGCCTTGCGCTGGGGGGCAAGAATCTCTCGGAGTGCTACTGGCGGAGAGAGGACATTCTGCGGTCTGCGGGCAATGGAGCGCCAAGTCTCGTTGGACGAGTCAAGAACGCCGCACGAAAAAACGAAACAGTTTCCGAATGGATTAACCGGCAGAAATGGACGGGCATTGCGCAGACAGCGGAGAGTGCCACCGGGAAGCGGCCGGTTGCAACGCAGGGTATTGACCACCACGAATGTCACGCGGCGTCCGCGTATTTCGGCTGGGGCCGGATGGAAGACCAGATTCTTGTGCTCACCTGCGACGGTGCCGGAGACCTGGTGTGCGCGACCGTGAATATCGGCCACAAGGGATCCCTTACCAGGATTGCTGAGGTGGACGAGAGTCACTCGGTCGGTGCGTTATACGCGAAGATAACGTACTTGTCCGGAATGGTTCCGATGGAGCACGAGTATAAGCTGATGGGACTGGCCCCCTACGCGGAGCGCGCGAAGGAAACGCAAATCATCAGCCATGAAATTGAACAACTCTTCGCGTTCGACGAGAAGGCTCCATTGACTTGGACGCGAACGAACGGATGCCCTCCGCTTGCGTTCGGCGCCGAGTATCTCTCCACGCTTTTAAAGAGGAGGCGTTTCGATCACATCGCTGGAGGGGTGCAACTGTTTGTCGAACGTTTTCTAGTTGAGTGGGTAAAGCGATGCATCGCGGAGACCGGCATTCACAAGGTTGCTCTTAGCGGCGGCGTTTTCATGAACGTCAAGGCTAACCAAAAGATTCTTGAGCTGCCCGAGGTTGAGGAACTGTTTGTTTTCCCTTCGTGCGGTGACGAGACCAACGCGATAGGCTCAGCATGGATGCAGTATTCACGGGCATTTTCAGAAACCCCGGCGGCTATGGGTCACTTTTACCTGGGCAACGAATACGGCGACAACGAAATTGAAATGGCTCTCCAGAACTATCAGTTTGGATCGCAGAGCACTGTCCACGAAGAACAAAACATAGAGAGCCGGGTCGCGGAGCTACTCGCAAAGGGCGAGGTCGTCGCGCGGTTCAAAGGACGTATGGAGTTCGGCGCGCGCGCTTTGGGCAACCGTTCGATTCTGGCAAACCCGGCGGCGCCTGGCGTCGTGAAATTGATCAACGAAATGATCAAATGCCGCGATTTCTGGATGCCATTCGCTCCGTCAGTGCTTGCCGAATGCAGCGAGAAGTACTTCAAGAAATCTAAACCGATGCCGGCGCCCTACATGATCATGACGTTTGACAGCCGTGAGGAAAGACGTACTGCGATGGCCGCAGCAATTCATCCTTACGACGGTACGGGTCGCCCGCAGGAGGTGTACGAAAGTTGGAATCCCGACTATCACCGGTTGATTAGTCACTTTGCGGAATTGACCGGCGAAGCCCTCATCCTGAACACGTCCTTTAACCTGCACGGAGAACCGGTTGTGTGTTCGCCCAAGGACGCGCTTCGCGTCTTTGACATTTCAGGATTGCAGCACCTCGCCATCGGCAATTTTCTGTTGTCGAAGGGGCGGTAGCTGGAGATGGCAACTTCGGTCAACGATTGCACGATCGGTACCGTTACGTCGGAGACCGCCCAGCAATCGAGCCTTGGCGGATCTGGCCTGCCCTCGGAGCGCGCAGCGATTCTACGAATTTTTGGCAAAAACACATTTTGGCTTTGGCTAGACCTGGGTGCCCTTCGGATCGGTAGCTTACTTGCTGGATTTTTCCTGATCCGATATTTGGGACCCAACGACTTTGGCCTGTATAGCACAGCAATTGCCGTGGGGTTTTTGGTCAATGCCGTCAGCGACCTGGGCCTCACACGCTATACGGCACGAGCGGTTGCAGCCGACGCGTCCGAAGGTCCACCCATCCTGACGCTCACGCTCTTGACGACAGTACTCTTTGCACTCTTGGAAGTTGCTGGGCTGCTTTTCGCTCTTCTCACCGGACATTCGCGAATCGCTGCGATCTGCGCCGGGCTAGTCATCAACAATTTTGAAGGCACATCAATCTTGTGTTCTGCGATGCTGACCGCAAAGCTGCGCTCGCGCCAGATTCTTCCGGGATCTGTCGTCAGCACCGTTGCGCTGATCGTGCTTTCTGCACTGGTTGTCATCTTGCGTCTGTCGGTCGTGACCTTCCTCATCTTGGGAATGTTTCGCAGCCTTTCCGTGTTGTTGATACGGCTCTGGCAGTTACGCGACCTTTTGCCGGCTCTACATCTAAAATCCACAAGAAAGCTCAGAATCGTTATTCGTTCCGCATGGCCATTTTTTTGCTACAACATTACACAAGTCAGCTACTCGCGGCTGTCGATTGTCTGCTTCGGACTAGTGGCACCCGAAAGCATGGTGGGCATTTTTTCCGCAGCGTTCGTGTTGTCCGACGTTTTCCCGCAATGGAGCTATGCGATGAGCGGCGCGCTCCTGCCTCTCTGGACGCGGCTGTTTGAAAGCGATCGAAACACGGAACTGCTCGAATTGCGGGAGTCGTTGCTGGATCTAATTGTGCTGCTCTGCGTGCCCGCGGCGATCGCCATCTCGATTTTCGCGCCAGAGATTTGCGCCCTGCTCGGTTCGCGTTTTGCTTCGAGCACACTGGTCTTGCGAATCCTTGCGTACCGCATCTTACTCTCTGTTGTAGACGGTTTTCTTGGCCATGGGTTCTTGATCGCAATCAACCGGGTCCGGGAACGGCAACGCGCACAGACTTATGCTCTGGTCTTGCTAGGCATTTTGACGTTGCTGCTCGGCAAAATATGGGGTCCGACGGGCGCGGCATGCGCACTATTCATCGCTGACGCTGCGTTGATTCTCCAATACCTGTGGATCCTTTCGCGGCTAAAACTGCGACTTTCTTCCAACGTATTACTGCCCTGTTTTCTGGCGGGCGGAGCCATGGCAGCCGTGACACTGTTTTTCAAACCAGATACGGTTGCCGCGGCGAGCATGCTTTTAGGCGTCCTTACCTACGGAGCCCTGCTTTTACTGGTTTGGCGCGCGCGATTGATGGGAGCAGGCCGCACGCTTCGTCACTGCCTGAGCGGCGTGTAGGGGATTGCCATGCCAGCATTGTTCACAACTCAACGAGTCGCCGCGGCCGACGAGCACGCGTTAGACGTCTCTTCGGTCGCAGTTTCGAAATGGAGTAGCAGAGCTATAAAGCTTGCTGTACTGATCTTTTGCGTCGCAGCTAGTTTCGCGCTGACGATTGTAGTCCCCTTCGTAACGCGGATCGAACCGAAGATTTTTCGGGTCTTTGCAGCGACACAGCCTGTTTATTTGCTTCTCGCCGCCGCGGTGGCTGCTATCGTGGGCTGTTTGTTGCTGCGCCACGCTGAAATTGCGGTCGCAATCTTCTATGTGATCGGATTTTTCAAAGGTGACGCGCGGCTTGAATCGAGCCCGCTCGATCTCACTGTCTCTGTCGCGGTATTGATGATTTTCGCAATCGTGATTCGATTGGCGTTCACGGAAACGGAATTAAAACTTCCACGAGTGCTCCTGTGGTATGTCCCAATTCTCTTTCTGATGTTTATGAGTTTGTCCTATACGCCGAGCCTCGCCGCGGGCCTTGACAAGACCTTGCGTTTCGTTTTTTTGACGCTGTTAGGCGCGGTTTCTCCATTCATCCTCGTCAATTCGCGCATAAAGCTTGAAAGGTTCCTCGCTACGCTGGTTATCGGCGCGATTTTGATGTCAATCAATTCATTTTTCATGCTCAAAGGAGAAGACCGCTTGGTCGCCCCAAGCGGAGAAACAACTGCCCTCGGTTTCTGTGCTGGCCTGGCTCTCATCGTTATCTGGACGCTGTGGTTTCCCAAACTCCCGCTCGTGCGACGCATACTTTTTTATCCGCTCATCGGAGTGCTGGCCGTCGCTCTCGTCGGTTCAGGTGGACGCCTTGCAAACGTCGCAACCGCAGTTTGCCTGGGCCTGAGTATTTTATTTTGCCGGCGACTGGCGGTGGACTTTGGAATTATGTTGGGATGCGGAATCGCGGCGCTTCCCTTTGTCAATATTCCAGCAGCGTCGATTCAATATCTAGCCTCACTTACCCGGCCTCACGATGCGTTCGGCACTCGAACTGACCTCATGCGCTTCGGACTGCAGACGTTTCTCGATCACCCGCTTTTGGGAGTCGGCATTCAGGGATATCGCTACGTCACGCCGAATCCACTTACTTACAATTTTCCCCACAATCTACTGTTGGAACTCGGCGCCGAACTCGGGGTGTTCGCCGTATTTGCGTTTCTGATTTTTGCTGTTTGTTCTTTTGGCGAATTGTTCAATCTCCTTCGCGAGCATAATCCCCGCTTCCTCGCTCTAGAACGAACGGTGCTTTCCTTGCTTGTACTCGGAGCGCTGGACGTTTCAGTATCTGGAGAAATGAACAACGATCGCCTGTTTTTCTTTCTGCTCAGCCTGCCCTTCGTGCTTCGCGAATTTATATCGCGGGACACGTTACCAGCATCGTTTCATCCGGAAACGGACTCACTTGCCGGAACGGGTGAAGCGGTGGTGGCGCCAGGTTAGTCTGTGCCGAAGCTCGCGTCCGATTCATATCATTTCTGTCGGAACCTTTTCACATGTCCACAACGACGCTGCCAACGAGTGTAAATTCTGTAATCGACGGAACTGAGGCGTTCGTCGGGCCTGGAAGTCGGCGATCTGGCGCTCTGACCATATGCCATCTGACACCGGTCCAGGACCGCCTCGATTCGCGAACCTACATTATGGAGATGCTTCCCCTGACGAAGCACGGGTGCAGCTTGACGCTGATCGGTGCGCATGGCCTCGATCAGATGCAACAACCCATCAATTTCGTTTCGATACCCAGAAGACAGAGCAGAGTCATGCGAATTCTATTGGCCGTCGGCGTGGCATTCCGGGCCGTGCGTCATCCTGCACAGCTCTACCATCTACATAACCCGGAGATGATTCCTGCGGGCCTGGTCTTGAAATTGTGGGCTGGAAAAAAAGTTGTGTACGACACGCAGGAAGACCATCCTTCGATGATGCTGACGAAGGCTTATTTGCCGTCTGCCATTCGCAGGACGGCAGGCAAAGTCGTCGCTTCCGTCGAGCGCTTAGCCGCTCGTGTTTTCGATGGCTTCATCGCGGCAGACTCCGGCACTCTGCGAGCGACTGCGCGTGTGGGAACAAGTCGCAAGATGGTTTTTTACAACCTTCCGAATCTGGACTTTTTCCCTGCGCCGAAATCGACGAATAAACAATTTGATCTCGTTTATCGCGGGGGATTGTCAGAGCGGGCCGGCACGTTCGTACTACTGTCAGCGCTGCGCGAGTTGCAGTCTCGGGGATTGGATCCAAAATTGTTGCTGTTCGGCTACGCGGACAGCAGGTTCGATCGCATCAAGATTGAGCGCCACATCCGGAGTCTGGGACTCTCCAAAAACGTCGTTCTGCAAGGGCGGATTGATCACGCAAAAATGGCGGAGACCCTCAGCCAGGCTCGGGTTTCCGTTTGTCCGCTTCTGGAGATTCCGAAATTTCGCAACAACATTCCCGTCAAGGTTTTCGAATCATGGGCCTGCGGTATTCCTGTGGTGTGCAGTGATTTGCCACCAATCCGGCCATTCTTTAAGGGAAAGAATTTTGGACTGCTTGTGAAACCAGGCAGCGCCAAACCTCTGGCGGACGCACTGGAACGTTTGCTCAGAAATCCCGAAGAGACGGCGCGCATGGGAGAAGCGGCTCGAAAAGTTGTCGTCAGTCAGTACAACAATAGATATGAATCGCACAAGTTGCTCAGATTCTACAAGAAAGTCCTGGGCGAAGCGTCTTGACTTCGGAGAAATCGCAAATGGAGAAGCGGCTGATCATCAACGCGGATGACTTTGGACTGAGCCGGGGAATCACTGATGGAATCCTTCTGACCCATCAAAAGGGAATCCTGACCAGCACCTCACTCATGGTCAATCAGGCTGCCACCGAGTATGCCATTTCGCGCGCCGAAGACGCACCCGGCCTCGGTATCGGTATCCATCTGAATCTTACGCAGGGCGCGCCCGTACTTCCGAGGGAACAAGTTCCAACGCTCGTAAACAGCGAGGGTCAATTCTATTCGTGCGGAACTCTGGCCAAAAAGTTGCTTCGTCTGCAAATTTCCGCGCGGGAGATCGAAGCGGAGCTTCGCGCGCAAATTCGGTTGATGAAGTCATACGGACTCATGCCCACGCACGCCGACTCGCATCACCGCATTCACATGTACCCCTCTGCAGCCCGCGCTTTTCACAATGCGATCGTTTCCGAGGGCATTCGCCGGGCACGCGCGCCTCGCAAGCAATACTGGCCTTCGAATGGACGATGGGGTGGCCCGCATATCGGCCCGCTCTACCGCCGCCTGGCCGCGAAGTCCTATTTGGAATTTCTGCAATCAGTGGTCTTCCGGGATCTGCAACTTCCCGACGCAGGAGTGACGTTTCACCCGTCATATAGCGGAAAGCTATCCGCGCTTCCCGCGGCTTGGCAGAATACGTTTGAGCACCTGCCAGGCGGCTGCTACGAAATGTGGTGCCATCCCGGATTTTCGGAAAGTGGCTTTTCCGGCACGGATTCGATCGCAGAGCAACGCGAAGTTGAAATCGGCATCCTGACAAACAAAACGTTGCGCGAACTCGCCCGGCGCAAAGAGATTCAGTTGATCAGTTTTCGCCAGCTCTAGTCTTAATTTTGGCTTTCATCAGAGTGCACTCAGCCCCTCTGATTCATCGCCATACGCTGCCCGACTAACCCAGGAGGAACCATGATCGAAGCACAACTTCGCGCGAAAGGACCGGCGTTGCAACGCGCCTACGACCGAATGCCATATTCGCTACAGAACTTTCTCACCAGCGCTCGCGGATGGTTCTTGACGCGCAATCGCTATGCTCCGGGAATGTATTCTTACCTTAGAGAGTTGCGCCGCCATGAAAAATGGTCCACGGAAGAAATTGCCCGATTTCAGCTGAACTCGATTCAGCGAATTGTCGACCATGCGCGTCAAGCGGTGCCGTTCTATTCCGACTATGAGCAAGTTCCCTTCAAGTCTCCCGATGACTTGCGCAAGTATCCAGTTCTGACGCGGGAAGTTGTCAGGCAGAACAGTGATCGGCTCATCTCCATTACGCTACCTACGCACGAGTGCATTCGCGTGGGCACCACCGGCACCACCGGCGCCAGTTTGAACGTGGCGTACAGCGAGCCCGTCGCGCGGCGGCACTGGGCATTTCGTATGCGCCAATGGGCCTGGGCTGGAGTGAAGGCGCGCACGCCCCGCGTCACGTTATTTGGCAGCCGCGTCGTTCCTCCCGAACGGGAAGAGCCTCCCTTCTGGACGAATAACTATCTTGAACGCCAGATGCTGATGAGCATCTTTCATCTGTCGGAAACGAATGCTCCCCACTACATTGCTTTCCTTCGCCGCAATAAAGGAAAAGTGCTCGAGGGATTTCCTTCTGTCTTGGCTATCCTCGCGGATTTCGTACTTCGTACCGGAACCACGATTCCCATGAGAGCTATCTTTACTGACGGTGAACCGCTTTATCCCTTCCTCAGAGAAAACATCGAGAAGGCATTTGCTGCGACTGCGTTTGATCTCTACGGCAATACAGAATATGCCGGCCTGCTTACCCAATGCGAAAAGGGTCAGATGCACGCGGTACCCGACTACGCGTATCTCGAAATCCTGAATGAAAACGATCAGCCCGTGAAACATGACGAAGAGGGATATCTGGTCTGGACGGGTTTTATCAATGACGCGATGCCACTGATCCGCTATCGCATCGGAGACCGTGGCTGCTGGCAGCCTCAACAATCCTGCAGTTGCGGACGGCAATTCCCTGTCGTCCGTCCAACGATTACCAGGGACAGCGATACGCTTCGCTGCCCCGATGGCCGTTTATTTTCCCCGCGTGCGCTCAATCAATCGCTAAAAGGAGCGACAGCCCTGCGCTTTTGCCAACTCGTTCACGAACGGCCGGGACACTTGCTCATCCGCGGAGTTGCCAGCCAGCCGAGCGCCTACGACGACTTGATGGGCATCCAAGAGAATCTTCAAAAGATTCTTGGACCAGGCTTTACGGTGACGTCCACTCTCGTTGATGCGCCAATCGTTCGAGCGGGCGGCAAGATACCCCTGATCATTCAGCCTGCGGCAGCAGCCGCCTAAAAATATTCTTTCGCTGACCCCGCATGGCACTTCCTCAGCCGCTCGCACTTTGTCACAAATATACGCTTCAACGGAGGGCATTTCTGCAATGGCAAATCTCGCGATTTTCGGAATGGGATACGTCGGATGCGTAACGGCGGCGTGTTTTGCATCCCACGGACATCATGTGATCGGAGTGGACGTAAACCCCGATAAGATCGAGCTGCTGAGAGGCGGAGAGCCGACAGTCGCGGAACCCGGACTTCGCGAGATGGTTTCCAGCAGCGTCCGCAAAGGAAAGCTGTGCGTCACGCAATCGGTGGACGACGCGGTGAGCCGCTCGGAGATTTCCTTTATAACCGTGGGAACGCCCCCACGAAGAAACGGAGACGTGGATCTCGACGCCCTGCGATCGGTTCTCGCGGAAATTGGCCAGTCCCTGAAAAAACATCGTCGCTTCCATACTGTCGTGGTTCGGAGCACTGTGCTGCCCGGCACCACCGCATCCGTGGCGCTGCCTGCGCTGATAGAAAGCTCAGAACTCGAGCCGGGCAAAGATTTTGCAGTCTACTTCAATCCGGAATTTCTCCGCGAAGGCAGTTCCGTACGCGATTTTCACGAGCCGCCTTACGTAATCATCGGCGGAAATGGATTCGGACCAAAGAACCCTCTACGCGATTTGTGGTCGTCCGTGGGAATCCGTGCGCCAATCTTCGAACTTAAATTCGAAGAGGCGGAGATACTGAAGTACGCCAGCAATGCTTACCACGCGGCGAAGGTCGTGTTTGCAAATGAAGTTGGGGCTATCTGCAGGGATCTATCTATTGACGGTCAGCGAGTCATGGAAGTCTTCGTTAAGGATACGCAACTGAATACTTCGGCGCGATATCTGATGCCGGGATTTTCATTTGGCGGCTCCTGTCTGCCTAAGGATGTGAGTGCGCTCACCTATCTGGCAAAGAGTCTGGACGTAAATACACCGCTGCTCAACAGCTTGATGGTCAGCAACGATGTGCATTTGATGCGCGCTGCACGCATGGTTCTTGAAACCGGCAAACGCAAGGTGTGCCTCGTCGGCCTGGGTTTCAAAGAGGGGACCGATGATGTGCGTAACAGTCCGGCGGTTCTGTTGGCCGAGCACTTGATAGGCAAAGGTCTTGAAGTCACGATTTTTGATCGCATCGTGCAACCCGAATATCTCTTCGGTCGCAACAAGCAGTTTCTCGATATGACCCTTCCCCACTTGCTTACGCATCTCAGGCCCAATCTTCAGCAGGCTGTTGCTGAAGCCGAGGTCATTGTTGCCTGCGCCGGAGATCCCCAGATCGAACAATTTCTCACCGGCGAACACGGGAAAAAGATCATTGACCTCGTTGGGCTGCCTCAGGTCAAACACTCCGGAAGCGGTTATGCCGGGATCGGTTGGTAGGCGCCATTCAATGCGCATCATCTTTATTTCTCAATATTTTCCGCCCGAAACAGAGATCGGCGGCATTCGCATTCTGGAACTCAGCCGCCGCCTGATCGCCGAGGGGCATAAAGTCTCGGTCCTGACTGGCCTGCCCAATTATCCGAACGGAAAGCTTCATCCGGCCTATCGCAAGAAGGCGTGGAAGTTGACGTGGCGGGAGGACAACAGCGGCATCGATGTAATACGAGTCGCAATGTTTCCATCTCACAGCAAAAAAACGCTGCTGCGGCTTGCAAACTATTTTTCGTTCCTGTTTGCGAGTGCCCTGCGCGCCATGTTCTTGAGCAAGCCTGACGTGATCGTTTGCACTTCTCCCCCATTGACCATTGGCTTGTCGGCTTGGCTTGCTGCCACCCGTTTTCAGGCTCCTTTTGTGCTGGAGGCGCGCGATCTGTGGCCGGAGGCGGCGATCGCTCTTGGTTATCTTCAAAATTCTCGTGTTCAGAAAGTGGCTTTTGCTCTGGAAGGTTTTCTCTATCGTCAGGCCCGTCACCTGGTAGTCGTGTCACAAGGAATGAAAAAGGACCTAGTCGAACGCGGGATCGCTCCGGCAAAGTCGTCCGTCATACCTAACGGTGTCGATACAGAGCTGTTCACACCCGACGCAAAAAATGAGTATATCGAAAGCCTGAAAAAGTCAGGACTGCGCGTCGGCATCTATCTTGGAACGTTAAGCGCATATCACGGCGCCGATCACGCGCTGGCGCTGCTCGAAAAGCTCCAGTCGCATAGCGACATTCGCGTCGTGTTCGCAGCTGGTGGCTCTGCCGCGCAGGAATTGCAGACGGCCGTTGCGCAACGCGGCCTGAGTAATGCTCTATTTCTGCGAGCGCCCTCGCGCCGTGAAATGCCAGGGCTCATCGCAAGCTCCGATTTTTGTCTGGCGCTCGTAAAGCCCGGACCTTTTTCCCGGTGGCTGCTCTCCTCCAAGATTTTCATGTACATGGCTTGCGGCCGTCCCATTTTCGCGCTCGCTGCGGGAGAAACCGCGAGGGTCATTGCCGAGGCGCAGTGCGGCATTATCGAAGAACCGCTGGATTCCGGAATCGAGAGCCTCGCGACCTCCATCGGAGCGCTTGCTGGTGGCCGGCAAGCCCAATCGATGGGCCGCGCAGGCAGAATTTACGCCGAGCAGCATTGTGGATGGAATTCCCTTTCCCACACGTACGATCTTCTGCTTCGAGAAATGACTTCGAGTGCTCTCCACCCGCAGGAACATGCAGTGCCCACAACTCTTTCAGAGCGCGGCTGAACGAATCACCGCAACTGGCTTAAGGACAGACTCTATGTTGACTGCAATCTCTGCGCACAGCTATTTGGCAGGTGTCGTCGCGTTTCTGATTTGCGCCGGCCTTTTGCCGCTGGTCCGATACACGGCGGTGTATCTGGGGGTTCACGACCTTCCTGGGCATCTGAAAATTCACGTGGTCCCAATCCCTCGCGTTGGGGGCATCGCGATCGGACTTGCGATTTTCGCATCCCTCATGTTCTCGCCATTTGGTAGTTCTCCCCACCTCGCCGGAGTTTGCCTGGCGCTTATGGTCATCTGGTATGTGGGGCTCCTGGACGATTTGATGAACCTCTCTCCGATGTTTCGCCTGATCGCTCAATTATTTGCCGGCGTTCTGGTGAGCCAAACCCCGTGGGGCCTCAAACTAGTCGGAATCCCTCTGTTTGACACGGTCCTCACCTGCCTTTTCGTTGCAGTGTTCGTCAATGCTTTCAATTTTCTGGATGGCGCCGACGGACTCGCGGGAGGAGTCGCCGGCTTCATTGCTCTGGGCTACGCGGCACTGTATTCAATTCCATCCTTGAACATCGGCGGGCTGGTGGCGTGGATCCTGCTAGGCTCCTGCCTCGGATTTCTTGCCTTTAACTTTCCTCCGGCAAGAATCTTCATGGGAGATTCGGGCAGCACCACGCTGGGCTTTGTGGTGGCATTCCTCGCTCTCGATTTTTACCGTGTCCACTACCACATTGGAACTCGTTGGCTGTTGCCGCTGGTCTTTGCCGCGCTTCCGCTCCTCGACTTTTTTCTGGCTGTGCTTCGACGCATCCGCCGGCGCGTGTCGCCTCTTGCAGGTGATCGACAGCATTTCTATGACTTGCTTCTCGAACGAGGTTGGTCGTCAATGCAGGTGGCATTCAGCGCATACGCGATTACAGGAGCGCTTCTCGTTGTGGGCTGGTTTTGCATGAATGCCAACTGGCAGCTGTCGCTGATCGCCTCACTTGCCACGGTGACAGGTCTGCTTCTGCTCGCGGCGCGCCTTGGCGCCTTTCGCTGGAACGCTGCAGATTTGATTTTGCTGTCGCGGCAATCGCGGCCTTCGAACCAATCCTCATCTTCTGACTAGAACGAGCTCGGCGTGCGCCATTTTTTCTGACGAATCGAATCCTCCGGAGAACTGAACATGTCATTGCTGCGGCTTATCAGTACCGTTAAGAGCGTGTGTTCCTTGAATCGGCGGAGAGAGTTCAAAGAGCTTCTTCGTCGAGTCGCGCCCACACGGCAGGATAGTCTGCTCGACATCGGCAGCGGCGACGGCTATTGGACCAACCAGTTCGCGCGATACGCCGGGCGCACCGTTGGCCTCGAACCAGACCCGCACGCCCTTAACTCAGCTCGAAGCCTTCAAAACCGTAGCATCACCTTTCAACAGGGGTTTGCGGAAAAACTTCCGTTCGACGATAGCTCATTTGATTGCATCGTCAGCGTGAGCTGCTTCGAGCACTTTCGCGACGCACAGCTGGCACTGGATGAATGTTTCCGCGTATTAAAGCCCGGTGGCCGCCTGGCGATTTCTGTTGACAGCCTGCTTCCACAAAATTCCCGACCGGAGTTTCGTTCCTGGCACGCCCGGAAATATTTCGTAACCGAATACTTCGGTGAGCAACGCCTCATAAGCATGTTCACACAGTCCGGCCTTCGCCCTGGCCGCGAACCGATCACTCATCTGTTGAACTCACAGCACAGCGCCCGGGTCCGAGAACTTTTTCTTCGCAACCCGATTCGCTGGCTTCCCGCGTTCCCGGCTTTGTATTCAATGGTGCTCTATTTTGACCGCCGCAAACCGAATATGCCCGGTCAAGTCCTGGTTGCCACGGCCTTCAAGCCTCCAATTCCAAATACGGAACCGCAGCCGAGACGTACAAGCCACTCTCCTGAAGATATTTCGTCTCTGCCATACGCGAATTCTCTTTCGTCAAACTAATCGCTGAGATCGCCTCATGTTGCTCTGGAACGACCCCTCAAGTACCGTTGCCGCACGTTTCAGTATCGCGGGAGACTTTCTTCCTGCGTCCGGTCTGCAGCCTGTCGGCACGCAGACCTGGTCTGAAATGGCCGGGCCGCTTGTCGAGGCATTTGGCGGACTCGATTTTGCGCTCGTAAACCTCGAAAGCCCTGTGGATGTTGGCTCTCTCCCGCCACGCACCAAGCCCTCACTCGGCGACACCTTCGGCGCTCCTAAAGAAGCCCTTGATTATCTTCACGCACTGAAATGCAAAGTCGTTAGCCTCGCCAACAACCATACTTACGACTACGATTCGTCTGGAGTAGCTTGTACAGAAGCTGCGCTCAAAGCTGCCGGCATCGTTCCACTCGGGATTAGCCAAAATCTCGAAGAACCACCGTCCGTCTACGTCTTCAATCTTGCCGACACCGCGCGCGTCGGCATCTGGTGTTCCGCGCTGGCACTACGGGAATGTGCAACGAAAAAATCCGCCGGACTGGAGCCCGCGACGCTCGAACGCGGCAAGGCCGCGCTCTCTCTGCTCAAATCTCAGGGCGCTACTTGCTGTGTTGCCTTTTTGCACGCCGGCGCAGAAGGCACCAACCGCCCAGACCCGGGCGCCGTCAAACTGATGGACTTTCTCGCACACGATGGATTCGATCTCGTAGCTGCTTGTCATTCCCACCGCACTAGCGGCTTCGCTGACATTGCCCGACAATCGTCGCCGTATCCCGCCTTTTGCTTTTACGGGCTTGGCAGTCTCTCCTCCGGCGTCATCTACTCGGACTTGGAGCGTCAAGGAATTCTGGCATTGATTGGGCTTAATTCCGAAGGGCGGATCGCATCAGTCGAAGCCAGGCCAATTTACCTTGCAGGCCGAGGATGGGGAACAATTCCAACCAGGGAACAGGAGGAATCTATCCTTGGCAGCTTTCTGGCGGTTTCCCGGGAAATCTTGGATGGAAGCTACGAGCACGAATTCTACAGCGACGCTGGAAGGCACTTCTTGCAAGCGCAATGGCGCGACTTAACCGTGGCATTCAATCGCGCTGGAATGCGCGGCGTTCTCGCAAAAGCCGGACGCTTGCGCATGGGCCACCTGCGCACTCTGTTCCACAGCAACTTGCGATCTGGCTAGGCCGCCGATTCCATCCTTCAAGGGTTGTGCTGGACTGCGCCTAAATCCCACTTGGCGGACTGCTTGGTAGTATGCAATCCGCCCCGCGGACCCGTTTGCACGGTTAGCGCCTCACCTAATTCAGGACCAAGATTTTCACCCCTTCCAATTGCAGGAGAATCGCCTCGCAGCGCAAAATCTTCGGCTCTTTGCGGGATCTGCACGCGCAGCCGCGGGTCCGCCACAATTGATTTAGCATCGCCGCCGCTCTTCCTTTTCCACCCCGCGAAGTTAGTCACTGAATCCTTCCAATTAAACGTGTTTCCGTCGTCAGGAAAATATTCATTGCTGTCGGAAATGATTGGCCCCTGCACTTCTTTTTCCACCACGAAGTGGTACTTCCCGGAATTGGCAATGATGTTGTTCTTTACCGTAATGTCTCCGGTTTCCGGCGTGGTCTTGCTCACATAAAGGTAGATCCCGTTCCGGTTGTTTACGCACGTGTTGTTCGCAAACAGATGCCCTTTATTGTTGGCGAAAATGCAGCTGCCGTTGGGATGGTTGAAAACGAGGTTGTAGACAAAACGATTTCCCTGGCTCGGCATGTAATCCGTCATCAGTCCGTTCGACCCATTGTCATGGACAATGTTGTAACGAATCGTGTTGTTGCTAGAACCGACCGCCGGCTTGCTGATGTCGATCGAGAGCTCAATGCCCGCATGCGTCGCGCCGTAACACTCATTGTGTTCCACGATATTGTTGCTCGATCCTGACAGCCCGACCCCGTAGCCTTCCCCTCTTCGCGTAGTGTCGGTATTATCGTGCGAAATATTGCCGCTCACTAGAGAGTCAGTCGTCTGGTGTAAGTAGATTCCTGCTCCGTTGGCGTAAGACCTGTTCCCGATTATCTTCACCTTCGTTACCGTCAACTGCATCTCGTTCCGCACCGTGCGGCAACTCTCTCCTGCCGGGCAACCTGCCATGTTGATGCCGATGAAGTGATTGTGATGTACTTCGTTATTGGAAACCGTCACGTCCGCTACCGGGAACGGCTCCACGCTCCGGTAAATCTGGATACCAACATTTTCGTTGTTGGCAACCAGATTCGAGTCGATCACACTTTCCTGCACTCCCTCGAGGTGAATTCCATCGCCAGCGCTGTTGATGATTTCATTCCTCTCAATCCGCAACCCCCGCGGAGCGGGTCCTTTCCTCCCCGCAGCGATTCCCCAAATATTTGATCCTAGCGCGTACGGAGCAGCGTTGGCTCCACTGACACGCAAGTTCCTAATTGTGACGTACGCGATTCCAGTCAGATTGATTCCGATCAGCCGCGTGCCGATCTCCACTCCGCGTTTCGGAAATGCTCTTGCCGGCTGGTCGGCTGCATAGATGTAGAGCGTCCCGTTAGACCAGTTCCAGTCGCCCGCAGATTTCAGGTCACCGCTTGTTAACCGCTTGGCAGCCTTGATTCCGTCCAGCAAAATAACATTCGGTTGAGCGACGACGTTAGATTGCCAGATGTTCGCGCCGCAACTCTGGCACGCCGTCCAACCTTCGGGCGGTGCCAGATCGGCGCCGCTGATTTCAGGCAGCGAGCCTTCTCCATACGCGTCAATCGTAATTGGACTCTGCACTTCTCCGGACGATTGGAGATTGAGTTGTTCTCTCCAAATCTGTCCACGCCGGAAGAAAATCGCATCGCCGGGCAGGAATTTCTGTTGATTCAGTTTGTTTATGGATTTCCAGGCAGCGGTTGGGGAAGTGCCATTATTCGAGTCGCTGCCGTGTTCCGCGTCTACGTAGTATGTCGCCGCTCGGGCTGGGAGAAGAGGCACCATGCAGAGCGCGAAAAGCAATATGCGCATTCGCATTGTCTCCCTCACACTTCTTCATTCTCTAGTCTGAACTATCCTTGCTTTGTCAGTAAAGCAGAAACTAGCCATTGCAGCGGGAGATTGTGAACTGCAATGCAACGGATGACTTAACTAGTGGTGTAGAAATCCTCCCAGGGATGCGGCAATGCCGACGGCCCCGATGAGCATGGCGGCGTACCAGAACAATTTCTTGTCGGTGAGAAGAGTGAGCGAGCAGATGACCAGAGCGATTTCGAGTATGCCTTCGCCAGCGTCAAAGCGGTCGGCTTTTGCTCGCAGCAGGTCCCGTTCGCGTTCTTGTTCCTTCGCTTTTTCGCTGATGCTGTCTTTATCGTTGCTGTAACGCTCAACTTCTTTCTGGTATTTCTCGCGCAGGAGTTCGGTCTTTTGCTTATCCTGAACGGTAAACACACCCAACTGGTCCACCATCACTTGCATTTCGTGCAGACGAATATTTTTCGCCTGGTAATAAGCCCACTGATCGGTGGCCTGGGCCTGCAGAAGCAATTCTTCCGTATGTGCGCGATGGCCGAAAAGCGTGGCTACGGCGACTAGCACGGCCAGGATGGACATGGTCAGTGAGATCGGAAGAATCAGCGGATTTTCGCCGTGTTCGCCGTGATGTGTGTGGACTTCGAGTTCAGCCATAGCGGGCGTAGCTCCTTAGGATGTGGTGATCAAGTGAAGGCTTTCCTGCGCTGCTTTTATAGCAAACTCGATGTCGGATTGGGTATGGGAAACGGAAACGAAGGATGCTTCGAACTGCGAAGGCGCGAGAAAGACGCCGCGTTCGAGCATGTTGCGGAAATATTGCGCGTAGCGTTTGCTGTCGGATTTCTTGGCGTCGGAATAGTTGTTAACGGGCGGTTGCGTGAAGAAGAGCGTGGCCAAAGACCCGATGGCGTTGACGTGGCCGGCGATTTTTTCCGCGCGAAGTGTTTCGCGAATTGCAGCGACCAGCGTTGCTGCGAGTTTTTCGATGCGTTCGTAGAGACCGGGAGCGGAGAGTTGATCGAGCGTGGCGATGCCGGCACGCATCGCCAGCGGATTTCCGGCTAGCGTGCCGGCTTGATAGACAGGACCGAGCGGAGCGACGCGATCCATGATGGCTGCGCTGCCGCCATAGGCGGCTACAGGCAAACCGCCGCCGATAATTTTTCCGAGCGTGGTGAGGTCGGCTTCGATAGCAAAGAAACTTTGCACCGAACCGTTGCGCAGGCGAAAACCGGTGATGACTTCGTCCACGATCAGAAGGGCGCCGTGTCTGCGAGTTAGTTCGCGGAGCCCTTGCAGGAAGCCTGGTTGGGGAAGAACTACGCCCATGTTGGCGGCAACGGGTTCGACGATGACGGCAGCGATTTGTTCCTTGTGCGCGATGAAGACTTTTTCAACCGACGCGAGATCGTTATAAGGAACATTCAGCGTGAGTTGCGCGAGTGCTTGCGGGACGCCCGGGCACTCAGCGATTCCGAGCGTGGCGAGCCCGGAGCCAGCTTGCGATAGAAAGCTGTCGGCATGACCGTGGTAGCATCCCGCAAATTTTACGACTAGGTCGCGCCCAGTGAATCCGCGCGCGAGGCGAAGAGCGCTCATGGTGGCTTCTGTGCCGCTGGAGACGAAACGAATTTTTTCCATGAACGGAATGGCGCGGCGGATGCGCTGTGCGAGTTGGACCTCGAGTTCGGTGGTTACGCCGTAGCTGGTGCCTTTTTGCGCTTGATCGGCGATGGCGGCGGAGACGGCCGAATTGGCGTGGCCGAGCAGCATGGCGCCCCAGGAGCAGACGAAATCGAGGAGTTGGTTGCCGTCGGCGTCGTAAAGGTATTGGCCCTGGCCGCGTTCGATGATTAGAGGTTCGCCACCAACGGAGCGGAAGGCGCGGACAGGAGAGTTGACGCCGCCGACGAGAACTTTTTCGGCTTCCGCGAAGATTGCGCGGGACCGGCGATTGTTGCGGCGCGGAGACGGTTGGGTGGCGCTCAATTTAGATTTTCCTTTGTTCTCAAGCAAAAATTTTTAGCCGCCTAGCCGAATTTTGCGTGACGGCCACATTGCCCACAACCAAGATTGCTTGTGCTACTTCAGCCAGCGGGCGGCGTCTTTTGCATGATACGTCAAAATGATGTCAGCGCCGGCGCGTTGAATGCCGGTGAGGATTTCGAGAGCGGCGCGTTTTTCATCGAGCCAGCCGTTTTGCGCGGCCGCTTTGACCATGGAGTATTCGCCGCTGACGTTGTAAGCAGCGATCGGAACGGGGAATTCCTGGCGGACTCGCGTGATGATATCGAGATACGGCAACGCGGGCTTGATCATGATCATGTCGGCGCCTTCTTCGAGATCGAGCGCAACTTCTTTCAGGGCTTCGCGGGCGTTGGCGGGATCCATTTGGTAGCCGCGGCGATCGCCAAATTGCGGCGCCGAGTCTGCGGCTTCCCGGAAAGGGCCGTAGAAGCCGGAACAATATTTTGCGGCGTAAGAGAGAATCGGCAAATCCTGGAAACCGTTTTCATCAAGTTTCTTGCGGATGGCGGCGACGCGGCCGTCCATCATGTCGGACGGAGCGACGACGTCAGCGCCTGCGCGCGCGTGAGATAAAGATTGTTCGGCAAGAATTTCGAGAGTGGCGTCGTTCGCGACTTCGCCATTTTCGATGACGCCACAGTGTCCGTGATCCGTGTATTCGCAGAGGCAGACGTCGGTGATCACGATGAGATTTAATTTCGCTTTGCGGATGGCTTCGATGGCGCGCTGCACGACGCCGTCTTTTTGCAGTGAGCTTGCGCCGCGCGCATCTTTTGTTTCCGGCAAGCCGAAAAGGATTACGCCGGGAATACCGAGCAATTCGACTTCGCGGCAGTCCTCGACAATTTTATCGGCGGATTGCTGGAACACGCCGGGCATGGAGCTCACTTCCTGGCGGATGTTCGAGCCTGGGCAGACAAACATCGGGTAGACGAAATTTGCGACGCTGAGGCGCGTTTCGCGGACCAGGCCGCGAAGGAGTTCGGTCTTTCGCAGGCGTCGCAGACGGTGGACGGGAAAACTCATCAAGAATTCGCTCCGGAAGCAGATTGTACTGAGATCTTTTCGAAGTGCAGGGCTAATGTGGCGACGATTTCCTCGACGCTCGGCTCGGAGGCTTGGAAATCACAGCGAAATCCTGCATTGCGCAGTGCGACTGAGGTGACCGGACCAATCGCGCCGACGACGACGCTGTCCGTTAGCGAATTTAGAGCGGAAGATTTTTGCAAGGCGGCGAACGACTGGACAGCGGAGGGGCTGAAGAAAAGAATTGCGCTGCAGGCTGCGACTGCTTCCCTGCCGGCTGCGTCAACTTCTGTAGTGTCGGAAGTGCGATATGCGATAACTTCGCTGACTTCGGCACCGAGTCTCTGGAGGCGCGGAACCAACTCGCCGGCGGCACGATCGCTTCTCGGAAGAAGTACGCGTTTCCCGCGCAATTCGGGTGCGAGCTCGTAGACCAGGGTTGCGGCGGTTCCAGCCTGTCCTACGTGAGTGACATGGAAACCGGCTAGCTGTGCAGCCTCAGAGGTCGCTTTGCCGACGGCCGCGATGCGGAGGGATCCCGGGGTAGCGTGGTTCGCAGACGAAGAGAGATTCCTCGCTACGCTCGGAATGACGGGCGTAGGCGCTTCTGTAGGATTCAGCAAAACGGCGAGGCGATCGGAGACGCCGGTCACGGCGTTCTGGCTGGTGAAGACTAACCAGTCGAACTTTGCGAGGTCACGGAGCGCACGATCGAGTGCAGCGTAGTCCAGAGGCGGAAGAATTTGAATCAGCGGAAGTGAAATGACCTCCGCGCCGTGCGCTCTGAGTGCTGCGGCAAGTGTGGCGGATTGTGATTCCGCGCGGGTGATGACGACACGCTTTCCTGCGAGCGGCGATGGAGGCTGGTCACCCACGCTGGCGGTAAACCTCCTCGAGAATTTCGCGCGCGCCGGAATCGATGAGAAGTTGCGCGACGCGTTGGCCGAGTTCACGAGCCTGATCGGGCGGAGCGGTGGCACGCTGGCGAACGTGCTGCGAACCATCGGGCGAGCAGACTACAGCGTCGATGGCTAGTTCGCCGCGTTCGAAGCGCGCCCATGCGCCGAGTGGAACCTGGCAACCGCCTTCGAGAGCAGCAAGTAAAGAGCGCTCGGCAACAATGGACTGACGAGTTTCGAAATCATCGAGCGGAGCGAGCGCGTCGGCGATGTCGTTGTCCTTAAGCCGCGCTTGAACACCTAGAGCGCCTTGACCGACGGCGGGCATGCACACATCAGGCGAGAGAACTTCGCTGATGCGATTGCTCCAGCCGAGGCGATCGAGTCCGGCTTTGGCCAGGAGGATGGCATCGTATTCGCCGCTTGCCACTTTACGCAGGCGCGTGTCCACGTTGCCGCGTAGTTCGCGCACATCAAGATCGCGACGTGCATGGAGAATTTGCGCCCGGCGGCGGAGACTGCTGGTACCGATGCGCGCGCCTTTGCGAAGGCTGAAAAGCGATTCGCCTTTTGCGGCGACGAGGCAATCGCGCGTGTCCTCGCGGCGGCAAATTACCGGGAAGCAAAGGCGCGACGGAACTTCGGTGGGAATATCTTTCACGCTGTGAACGGCGAGATCGATTTCCTCGTTGAGAAGAGCCTCTTCAAGTTCCTTGATGAAGACGCCTTTGCCGCCGATCTGAACGAACGAAGCCGTTTGCAATTTGTCGCCGGTGGTTTTGATGATGACGATTTCGGCGTCCACTCCGGTGGCCTCGAGAATTTTTTTGCGGACGAATTCGGCTTGCCATTTGGCAAGCATGCTGCCGCGGGTGCCGATACGAATGGGTTTCACGGCTAGCGCTCCCGATCCGGCAGAAAAAGCCCGCGGATGGCTTCGACCTGTTGAATTTTGCGGCGCAAATCTTTTTCGCCTTGCAGGCGGCGGGTGGGATCGAGAAGCATTTTTTCCAGGAGATCGTCGATCAGGGATTCCACCTGTTCACGCTGCTCCGGCGTCAGCCCCGTGATTCGCTCGGAGCGCTCGCGGATAAAGTCGGCGCGCTCGGATTTGAGTTTGTCACGAAGAGCCTCGACAACGCCCATGATTTCGACGCTAGCCTGCCAGGTTAGGAATTTCCCCACGTGTTCATCGACAATGACCTCGGCGCGCGGAACTTCGCCCTCGCGGGAAGTACGATTCTGCTGAACGATCTGTGTGAGATCGTCAATGTTGTAGAGATAAAAATTGTAGAGGCTGGAGGCGGTGGGATCGATGTTGCGGGGAACGCCGAGATCCATGACAAAGAGCGGGCGATTGCCGCGCGCAGCCATGGCTTTTTCCAGATGCGCGCGCATTAAAACCGGCTCTTCGGCGGAAACGCTGGACACGATGACGTCGGGAAGCGTCAGCGCGGACTCCCAATCGTCCCAAGCGATAACTTTTCCCGCAAACTGTCGAGCGAGGTTGTCGGCGCGTTCGAGCGAACGATTCATGACGAAGAGGCGGGCGATGTTGCGGTCGCGCAATTGCGAAATGACTTGTTCGCTGATCACGCCGGCACCGAAAACCAAAGCGGCGCGTTCGTGTAATTTGCCGAAGATGCGTTCGGCAAGTTTGACGCCGGCGGACGCCACGGACATGGGGCGTGTGCCAAGCTCGGTTTCGGAACGAACACGTTTCCCGACCTCGAGTGCGCCTTGAAAAAGGCGATTGAGAACCGGGCCAGTGGCACCCTGTTCGTAGGCGATGCGGTAGGCTTCGCGAACCTGGCCGAGGATTTCTGCTTCGCCGAGCATCATGGAATCCAGGCCGGAAGCTACGCGGAAAAGGTGGCGGACGGCGTAGCGGTCGTAGTGGTGATAGAGCGAAGGGCTTAAGAGTTCGAGCTCAACGGAATGGAAGCTGCTTAGGTAGTTCGCAAGAGCGGCGGCCGATTCGCGCGTGGTTTCGGGGGGGACGCCATAAACTTCGCTGCGATTGCAAGTGGAGAGGACTAGCGTTTCGTGCAGAATGCCGCGGGCACGAAGCTCCTCAGCGGCCTGGCGTGCCTGGTCGTTGGTGAAAGACACCTTCTCACGCACCTCGACGGGTGCGGAGCGGTGATTTAATCCAACGAGCACAATTTCCATGGCGTTGATTGCGTGCCCCCTGACAACTCCTAGAAATACCGATGCGCGTGCGAGAAAAACAGGTTGACTATCGTGAAGCTGAAAATGACGATGGCAAAATTAAAGATGCACAGCTGCGACGCGCGCGCTCCGCGCCAACTGGGATTGCGTGCAAGCCGCAGATAGAAAACGTAAGCCGCGAGAACGAGCAGCGTGACCGCGTATTTGGGATCGTAGTGCCAGACATTGCCCGTGAGCCGGTCAACCCAGACGAAGCCCATCGCGGTGCCGATGGCGATGGAGATGAGTCCGACCAGGACACTGCTCTGGCTCATGCGATCGAGAAGGTCGAGGGATGGGAGGCGCCAGACCATGTCGCCGACACGATGTTCGTGCAGGAGGCGTTGTTCTCCGAGGTAGATGAGGCTAAGCACACAAGAAAGGCCGAAGGCTGCGTAGGCAAGGATGCTGAGCGTAACGTGAAAGGCGAAAATGACGCCGGTTGCTGCCGGGGCGGCAAAACGGTCGGGCGGAGAGAGTTGCGCGAAAAGGAAAAATGCCAAAACAAATGGAAGCACGCACGCACCGACAGACCGTTGGCGGTGAAAAAGTTCCAAGCTGAGGTAAGTGAGCGCGAGAAGCCATCCGAAAAGCGACATTGAGCCGGAAAGATCGTGGTACGGGACGGTGTGCAGGCCGCGAGCGCGTTCGAGCAAAGCAAAATAATGGGCCACTAGGCCGCCCGCCAAGAGTAGCGAGCCTAGACGCCCGGACCAATCGAGCCCGGCTACGAGGTAGCCTACATAGGCGGCGAAGCTGCCAAGGTACGCCGCAAGTGTAAGTAAGAAAAAGAGATGGTTCATTGGTCGACCGGATGCGCGGCTCATTGTGCAGATAAGAGCGTGAAATCCGGAACCCCTCTTCTGAGTATAGCGTAGCCACCGCGCCACAGCACGGTGCGCTGGGTCACGCGCATCGGAGGGCGCAATTTGTTATCCTCAACGTTGAACAAAGTCATGTCTACAACGTCTGTTTTGCTGAATCGCAAAGAATTGTTCCTGCGCGCGTGTCGCGGCGAGCCGCTGCCTCGTGTGCCGGCCTGGATGATGCGGCAGGCGGGGCGTTATTTGCCGGAATATCGCGAGCTGCGAGCGAAACACGCATTTTTGGAAGTTTGCAAGACACCAGACCTGGCGGTTGAAGTTTCGATGCAACCGTTTCGACGGTTGGGCGTGGATGCGATCATTGTGTTTTCTGACATTTTGATTCCGGCGGAGGCAATGGGCCTGCCGCTGGAACTCGGCGATGCCGGGCCAAACTTGCCGGAGCCGGTGCGTTCGCTGGAAGCAGTACGGAAATTGCGACAGTTCGATCCGGAAACAGAAACGGGGTTTTTGATGGAAGCAATCCGGCGGATCGTTCGAACGGCTGGGCCGGAGGTGCCGGTGTTAGGATTTGCGGCGGCGCCGTGGACGCTGGCTTGTTACATGGTGGAAGGCAAGACGAAGGAAGGCTTCGCGAAGGTGAAAGAGTTTTTGTATGCGGAACCGGCGACATTTCGCGAATTGCTGAGCAGGATCGCGCGGGCGACGATTGGTTATTTGAACGCGCAGATTGCGGCAGGCGCGGCTGCGGTGCAGTTGTTTGATACGTGGTGCGGTGAGCTGGCGCTGCCGGAATATCGGGCATTCGCGCTGCCTGCGGTGCAAGAGGTTATCTCGGCGCTGCGTGGAACGGTGCCGGTGATTTACTACACGAAGGCTTCGCATCATCTATTGTCCGCGGTAACAGAGTCGGGCGCGGATGTACTAGGCTGCGACTGGCGCGTGAATTTGGCGGAGTTACGGGCGACTGTCGGACCAAAGATTGCGCTGCAGGGCAATCTGGATCCGGCGGTTTTGTTTTCGCCGCAAGAACATATTCGAGAGACGACGCGCGGGATTCTGGCGCAGCTCGGCGGAGTGGGGCACATTCTGAATTTGGGGCATGGAATTCTGCCCGCAACGCCGGTTGAGAATGCACAAATGTTTATCACGACGGGACAACAATTTTCCTTTACGGAAAAATTGGCGGCGAAATAGCTGGATGAGTTTTATCGAAACATGATTCCGCAACCTACACTCGAGCAAATGAGAGGCGAGCTTCGCATAAGCGAAGAGTTTCTTGCGCGGTATAACCGGCCGGGGCCGCGCTATACGAGCTATCCGACGGCGCCAGTGTGGAATGACACGTTTGGCCCTGTAGATTTGGAAGCGGTGCATGCCGGAGCGGAGGCGGCGAAGACACCCGTTTCGCTGTATATGCATCTACCGTTCTGCGAGAGCCTGTGTCTATTCTGTGCATGCAACGTAATTATTCAAAAAGACAAGCACGTTTCAATTCCCTACTTCGATGTTTTGAAAAAAGAAATTGCGCGAGTAGGGGAGGCGGTTTCATGCCAGCGCGAAGTCGTTCAGTTCCACTGGGGTGGTGGAACGCCGACGTATTCGACGCCAGCGCAACTTGAGGATTTGTTCGGCTACACGAAAGAACGATTTACGTTTTCGCCGGACGCTGAAATCGGTATCGAGGTCGACCCGCGAGTGACATCGCGCGAACACTTGGAGACGCTCCGGCGGCTGGGCTTCAACCGGCTGAGCATGGGCATCCAGGATTTTTACGAGGCGGTGCAACGCGCAATAAATCGTATCCAGCCATATGAAATGACGCGCGATCTGATTCAGACGGCGCGCAACCTGGGCTTCGACAGCATTAACGTGGATCTAATTTACGGATTGCCTTATCAGACAGCGGAGACTTTTGCGCACACAGTTGATCAAATCATCGAGCTGGCGCCGGATCGGATTGCGCTGTTCAGCTATGCGCATGTACCCTGGCTGAAGAAGCAGCAAGGATCGTTCGCAGCGCATCTCCCTGAAGGCATGCAGAAGTTTGAGATTTTCCGGACGGGCTTGTTGAAGCTCGTTGAAGCGGGCTATCTCTATATCGGCATGGATCACTTCGCAAAGCCCGGCGATGAATTAGCGACCGCGCAAGCGAACCGAACGCTGCACCGAAATTTTCAGGGTTACACGACCAAGGCCGGCGCCGATCTTTATGGTATGGGCGTGACCGCGATCAGCGGATTTAGCGACGCATACGCACAGAATTTTCGCGAGCTTGCGGCGTGGGAAAAGGCAGTTGGTGAGCGCGGGATCGCGACGATGCGTGGTTATCATCTTTCCGCTGAAGACCGGCTGCGCCGCGAAGTAATTAGCCGGCTGCTCTGCCACACCGTGATTCCGAAGCGCGAAATCAGCGAGGCATTCGCAATCGATTTCGATGAACATTTTGCCCCAGAGTTGCAGCGGCTCGAGCTTCCACGCGAGGATGGTTTGTTAACCATCGATCGCGCCGAGATTCGCGCTACCTGGCTCGGTCGCATTTTCATTCGCAATTTGGCGATGCTTTTCGACCCCTACCTTGAACAACAGCAACTGAACGCCAAGCCGCTCTTCTCGAAGACGCTCTGAGCCGTGGCTTCCGCTGCACTTACGATAGTGATTGGAGCGGGAATTTCCGGCCTGACCTGCGCCTACGCGCTGAAGAAATCCGGACAGAATGTTCTGTTGTTGGAAGCCTCTCCGCGCCCGGGCGGTGTTATTCAGTCCGTCGAAGAAAATGGCTATCTGTTTGAACTTGGACCGCAAAGTTTCAGCGCTACGTCTGAGCTGGCGGAACTTTGCAAGGAATTGCTGCTGACAGAACAAGTACTGGAAACGCCGCGCGGTGCGCCCCGATATATCTTAATCAACTGCAAGCTCGTGAACGTGCCGCTCTCGCTGGCGTTGCTTACGTCGGGATTGTTGAGTTGGGGAACGAAGTTGACGTTTCTTCGCGATATCCTGGGGAAGACATCACCGCCCGAAACGGACGAATCGATTGCGGCGTTTGTGCGGCGAAAATTTTCTGCGCAATTACTGGACCGGTTGGTCGGTCCTTTCATTTCTGGAATTTACGCGGGTGATCCCGAACAACTAAGCGTGCGAGCGGCATTTCCGAAACTGTACGAAGCGGAAAAGGCGGCGGCCAGCGTGATTCGCGGCGGTTTGAAACTTGGCGCGAAAGCCGGTAAACAAACGGTAACCCGGCCGAGGACGCGCCAGCGATTGCTCTCGTTCCGTGCAGGTAACCAGACGTTGGTCGGCGCCCTCGCTGCTGCACTCGGCCCCGTACTACGCTGTAATGTCGAAGTTAGCGAAGTTCGCAGCGCGGGGCATAAATTTCAAATAGGCACGCAGAGCGCTGCCGGCTCTGAGGAAATGACTTGTGATCGGGTCGTACTGGCAACGCCCACCGACGCGAGCGCACAAATTCTGCGAGGCCTGGTTCCGGCAGCCAGCGCCGCGCTGGAGAGTATTTTGTATGCGCCCGTCGCTGTAGTTTCGCTGGTATACAAACAGCAGCAAGTAGCTCGATCTCTAAGCGGTTTCGGATTCCTTGCACCCCGTTCGTCAGGGCTGCGAACCCTGGGCTCGGTTTGGAATTCGTCGCTATTCCCCGCCCGCGCGCCGGAAGGCCATGTGCTATTGACAAACTTCGTGGGCGGGGCGACCGATCCATCAGCCACAAAGCTTTCGGAGGAGGAACTTGCGGCATTGGTGCACCGCGAAATTGCGCCAATTCTAAAAATCACCGGCGTTCCGGAAAAAGTGCGGACCACAAGGTATTCGCACGCAATCCCGCAATACAATCTCGGCCACCTCGAGCGGCTGCAAGAAATTCAAGACTCGATAGCGCAAGTTCCGCGCCTGCGGCTCATCGGCAATTACTGGAAAGGTCCGGCGATCGGCACGTGTGTAGAACAAGCGCTGGCAGTTGCGGAAGAAATTCGAATTAGTTAGAAACATTGCCCGTTGGAGAAGACACATGCCGCGGGGGCGATTGATGCAGACGATGCGCTCAGAACGGGCGGCCACAACGTCACAGGTTCCCACTCCAACCAGGCCGCCGCTTCCGGTCTGGATCTGTGCCGCAGTTGCTGCAGCGCTGCTGTTCGCGTTTTACAACGCGTACGAAGCGCGAGTAACGGACGCTACCATTCAGCAAACGCGGGATGCGCTGGAAAAGCAGATGCACATGCAACAAGCAACGGCGCGCGAACTCGCTGTTGCCCGGCGCGAAGCGCTGATTTTGACTGACCCGAAATCATTGAAGATTGCGATGCTGGCGGGCAAGAAAGGCTTGCCGATGTTGCGAGCGACATGGAATCCAGGATTGGGTCTGGTAGTTTCCGGGCAGAAGTTGCAAAACCCATCGGTGAATCGCACGTTGCAGTTGTGGCTGATTCCGAAGGCGGCTGAGGCGAAACCTCTTCCGTCGTTGACGTTGCGCCCGAGCGCGGATGGAAATTTTGATTTACTGGTTGCGAATCCGCCGGATTCTCCGGGTGCAACCAAGGCCTTGGCGATTACGGACGAGCCGGAGGGCGGGAGTCTTCAGCCTACGACCACGCCGATTTGGATGGGTGCGGTGGCAATTAAGTAGAGGACCGAAGAGTGGAAATTCGGAAGAAGAAAATTCCAAGGCACGCGCCGCAGATGCCGGCCGCTACGAAAGCTAGTCTTTTGCGCGGCGTTTTTTATAGCGTAGGGCAAGGCGTGTTTTGCGGCGCACGCCCGCTTCGCGCCAACGGCGTTTTTCTTCGGCTGTCTTCAAGATTAGCGGCGCGACGGCTTTCGGCTGCTTGGTGGCGGCATCGATCGCCACAAAAGTTACGTATGCGGTGGTGGTGTGTTTGCGTTCGCCGGTTAGCGCATTCTCCGAGAAGACTTTCACTCCAACTTCCATTGAAGTGTGGAAGACGCGGTTCACCTGGGATTTCAGAATAACGAATTCGCCGATATTGATTGGATTACGGAAATCGATGTAGTCCACGGAAGCTGTGACCACGTAACTGTTCGAATGGCGGCTGGCCGCCATGGCCGCGGCGATATCCACCAGGTGCATCACATGGCCGCCGAGCAACTTACCGAGAGGATTCGTGATGGCGGGCAGAACGACTTCCGCCATCTCGGAGCGCGATGCGCTGATGGGTTTCGGTTTTAATGCGCGATCGCTGGTTGGCGATTCTTTCTTACTGTTCGGCATGCTGTCCTCGGCTGAGTGCGGTTTTGGTGTTCTGCGCCCAGCCGCTATACTACCTGCTCACGATGACCGACCAAAAGAAAACGCGGAGGGAGTTGCTGGAAACGTTCGTGACACAAAAACCCGACGATGCCTTTTCGCGCTACGGCCTGGCTATGGAATGCCTGAACGCCGGCGATACCAGCGCAGCAGAAAGTAACTTTCGCGAGTTGTTGCTGCGTAATGCTGACTACGTTCCTGCGTATCTAATGTTCGCGCAAATGCTGGCCAAAGAATCGAGACCTGATGATGCACGCGAAGTTTTGCAAAAAGGCATCGCCGCTGCATCCCATGCCGGAAATGCCCACGCGCTCTCGGAAATGGAATCGTTGCTAAGCGAACTCTAATCTCGTTCTCATTCGTCCGATTTGCCTCTACTTGCGGCTCTGGTATGCTCTTCTCTGGAAGTCACAATGTCACAGGTTCGGCTACCGCTATTCCCCCTGAACGTCGTTCTTCTACCCGGCGCCGATATGCCCCTGCATATTTTTGAACCGCGCTACCGACAAATGGTGCGCGACTGCCTGGAAGCGAAATCGCCATTCGGCATGCTCCTGGCGCTGCCTAACGGAATGGCGGGAACCGGCTGCACGGCGGAGATTCTGGAAGTAACCAGTCGCTACCACGACGGGCGCTGCGACATTTTAACCGTAGGTCGCGAGCCATTTCGGATTGTCGAACTTTTCCCCGAAGAACCACTGATGCGTGGCGATGTAGATTTTTTAGAGGACCGGCCGGTGCCCGTGAACCCGCGCATCTCGCGCGAGTTGATTGAACTTTACGAAACGTGCCATACGCTGATTTTTGATGATTATCCACGCGACCCGGCTGAATCGGCCGCAGACAAGATTTCCTACCGAATCGCATCGAGACTTCCGATGGATTTGCTCTGGAAGCAACGCGTTCTGGAATTGCGCTCCGAAGCCGAAAGGCAGGAGCGCCTCGTCGCGTACCTTCGCGAATGGGCGCCGCATCTACAGAAGGAAGACACTCTGCGCGCGCAAACCGCTGGCAACGGCCACGCATTGAACTGAGCCGACCGATTTAGCAGCATCTGCATCTAACCGAGAATTCCGCCGCATTCACAGCGGTGCTTGGGGGCTAAATGACTCTTTCTGCATCGTCGCATTCTGCTGGAGGCCGCGCGCGACCCGCGACCGTGGGCGAGTTGCGCCGAATTCCGGATCTTGACGCGCCGTTCGCGTCTCGTTCGGTGAAAGACGAGATTCGCGCGAACTTGTTGCGCGCGATCGAACGCGACGAGCCACTTTTCCCGGGAGTGCACGGCTACGAAGATACGGTGATTCCGCAGATTGTGAACGCACTGCTCTCGCGGCACAATTTTATTTTGTTGGGACTGCGTGGCCAGGCCAAAAGCCGCATTCTGCGCGGCTTGGCGAATCTACTGGATGCCGAAGTTCCTGTGCTAGCCGGCTGTGAAATTAATGACGACCCGCTGCGCCCGATTTGCCGCGCCTGCCGCGATCGTATCGCGGCGGAAGGCGACAACACGCCGATCGCGTGGATGCAACGTGATCTTCGTTACGTGGAAAAACTCGCCACTCCCGATGTGACCATGGCCGACATCATCGGCGACGTCGATCCGATTCGCGCTGCACGTGGTGGCCGCGATCTTTCCGACGAATTGACCATTCACTATGGATTATTGCCGCGCGCCAATCGCGGTATCTTTGCGATAAACGAATTGCCGGACCTGGCAGGCAAAATTCAGGTCGGTCTGTTCAATATCATGCAAGAAGGCGACATTCAGATTAAGGGCTACCCGCTGCGTCTGCCACTGGATGTGCTCCTGGTCTTTTCCGCGAATCCAGAGGACTACACAGCACGCGGAAAAATTATTACTCCCCTGAAGGACCGCATTGGGGCGGAGATTCGCACCCACTATCCCTCGACGATCGAAGAAGGCATTTCCATCACCAAACAGGAAGCGTGGACCGGCCGCGATTCCGGTTACTGCGTGGAAGTGCCTGATTATCTGCGCGAACTGGTCGAGGAGATTGCATTCCAGGCGCGCGACGACAAGCGTGTGGACAAGCGGTCTGGCGTCAGCCAGCGGCTGCCGATTTCCGTACTGGAAAGCGTGGTGAGCAGTGCCGAGCAGCGTGCCGCGCGCATCACCGAAAAGAATTCGGTGGCCCGAGTCGCGGATATTTACTCCGCGCTACCGTCGATCACCGGGAAGTTGGAACTCGAATACGAGGGCGAATTGAAGGGTGCGGATACCATTGCGCGGGAACTGATCCGCACGGCGATCGGTCGCGTATTTTCGCGGCGGTTCGCAGACGTCAATTTGCAGGCGGTGGTGCAGTGGTTCGAGCTTGGCGGTGAATTAAAGTTCGCCGAGTTGGCTTCCACTTCCGACCGCTATAAACAGTTGGCAAATATTAAGGATCTGGTCGATCACGTCGAGCGGCTTGGTGTGAAGGACAAAAAAGATCATGCGCAGGCTGCGGCCGCCGCGGAGATGATTCTGGAGGGACTGTGGGCGCATCGCCGGATTGGGCGCAGCGAGGAACGCGGCTTTTTTGCAGAAAAGCAGAAGCCGGCGGAACAGCGCGAGAATCCAAATCGTCCTCCGCGGCGAAGTTACAACTGACGGCCTGATGAAGGGCCGTCATCGGCGAGGAATCGGCCTGCCACAGGCAGGCCGGGCGACGAGGAATCTCATCGTATGATTCGACAAAGGCGTAGGATAGAGTTGCAACAACCATGAAATTCACCAAGTTCTCCAAATACACGGGCGAACCCGCCGATAGCGTCGAGCTCGAAGAACTGGTCAAGCGCCTCGGCGATTTTTTCCTGCGTAGCGGTTTCGAATCGCAGTATTACGGCATTTCCGAATTCGATCCGGAGCGATCGATGGAAGCTTTGCGCGAGGCAATTCTGCGTGCGTTGCAGGAAGGCGACCTGCTTTCAGATGACAAACTTAGCGAGGAGTTACGAAAGCTTCTTAACCGCTCCGACGCTTCAAACAATCAGGAAATACAGGACCTCCTGGACAAATTGGTTGAGCGGCTGTCGAATGAGGGTTTCATTAATCCACAGCAACAACCGCAGATCACTCCGCCAAATCAAATGTCAGCACGCGGGGCAGTTGGCGACCCACGGGAGCGCAAAACGGAAGCGCGCTTTGAAATCACCGACAAGACCATCGACTTTCTGGGTTTTAAGACCTTGCGCGATCTTCTCGGCTCGTTAGGACGAAGCAGCTTTGGTCGTCATGACACACGCGATATGGCGACCGGCGTCGAGACCAGCGGTGCTTCGCGCGCCTATGAATTCGGCGACACCCTGAATCTGGACGTCAGCGAAACGCTGTTCAACGCGGTGCGAAGAGACGGCGCGAAAGTCCCTATCGAAATCGGTTACAAGGATTTGATGGTACATCAGTGTGAATACCAGTCGTCCTGCGCCACGGTGGTGATGCTCGATTGTTCGCACAGCATGATTCTTTACGGCGAGGACCGTTTCACGCCCGCAAAGCGCGTCGCGATGGCGCTATCGCACTTGATTCGAACGCAATTTCCCGGCGACACGCTGCATCTCGTCCTTTTTCACGACAGCGCTGAGGAAGTTCCGCTAAATGAATTGGCGCGCGTGCAAGTCGGCCCGTTTTACACCAACACCCGTGAAGGATTGCGCATGGCACAGCGCATCCTGCTTCGCCAGCGCAAAGACATGCGGCAAATCATCATGATCACCGACGGCAAGCCCTCGGCACTGACTCTCGAAGACGGCCGCATTTACAAAAATGCCTTCGGCCTCGATCCATTCGTCGTCAGCGAAACGCTCCAAGAAGTCAACAAATGCAAGCGCGCCAACATCATGATCAACACCTTCATGCTCGCAACCGATTATTCGCTGGTCAACTTCGTTCAGAAGATCACGCAAATGTGCCGCGGCAAAGCCTATTTCACCACTCCACAAAACCTCGGCCAATACCTTCTAATGGACTTCATGCAGCGCAAAACCCGCCACATCCATTAGACCTCAACTTAACTAGAGTTCGCCGAGTGCGAACATTCCGAAATGACATTTCGCATTTCGCAGCATCCAACTTGTATGCGTTTGTAGGCGCGCGCACGTAAGATAAGCTTTCGCCATGTCCATCTATCGCCGGCTTCGCCGCTGGCTCGGAGCAGAAGACGGAATGTCAAAAATCGTTCCTGGGAACGTTGCACCCGGTTTTTCTCTCAAATCGATCGATGGCAAGGAATTCGCGCTTGCTTCCGCGTTACAACACGGCCCCGTCGTACTCGCATTCTTCAAAGTCTCCTGCCCGGTCTGCAAGTTCACCTTCCCTTTTCTCGAACGGGTCTTCAAGCAACAGGGCGGCGGCGACGTCAGTTTCGTCGCCGTTTCGCAGGACAACGCCAGCGCGTCGCGCGATTTCGCACATGAATTTGGGGTCACGTTTCCAATTTTGCTTGACGAACCTGGTTACCCGGTTTCGAATGCCTACAGCCTGACCAGTGTTCCCACCTTTTTCCTGATTAATCCCGACGGCAAGGTGCAGGTTGCAAGCGAAGGCTTCGGCAAGGCGGAAATGGAAGCGATCGCGGACGCTCTCGCCGACCGCAGAAACATTACGCGCTCGCCCGTGTTTCGAACTGACGAATCGATCCCCGCATACAAACCCGGCTGAGGATCCAAAAACTAGGTCCGGTCCGGACCTCACATTTGTCCAACGCGCTAGCCCAAATCGAAAGATGCGCAAACTGCAGCACTTTATCGCGACACGTGGGATAGTCTCCGGTCGCTGGCAAACCGGGACTCAAGTCAAGTGGCGCTCTTTAGAAATGTCATGTTCCCGCCCATTAGAACTCTCAGGTTCAGTTAACTCTGGGATTTGCTCAATCCGTTTCGTTTAGCTCGGAGAACAACAATGAGTTCCCGATGGACACACTTAGCGCTTCACGTTCGCAACCTGCAGTCCAGCATTGCCTTTTATCAGCGTTTCACAAGTCTACGAGTTGTCGATCGACATTCTGACGCGTCCAGCACCGGAATGGAGGTGGTTTGGCTAAGCGATCGATCGGTCGATGACGAGAATGCCTTTGTTCTAGTGTTGCAGGAAGGCACTCCCCGCTCAATTCCCAATGCCAATCCTCAATCCCCTTTGGGGCCGATTAGCCACTTTGGATTCGCTCTACCGTCCCTTGAGGCCGTAGACGCGATAGCCAACGAAGCTAAACAAACAGGTTTGTTACAATTCGGTCCCACATTTCTGAACCCCTACGCTGGTTATCTGTGCCTCGTTCGCGACCCGGATGGCCACAATGTTGAATTCTCTCACGGCCAATCTCTGGGAAAACCCAGTCGTGAAGTCGTCGCGCGTACACCCCGATGAATAAAGGCAAGGGAGCTGCGGCGTCTATTCCCCCTCTTCCCTCCACTTCTTCTTATGCTTCTCTGGCTTCTTGCGCTTATCCGGAACTACTTTCGTCGCGGCAGGCGCTGCTGCTGCGCTGCGCGCCAGCCGCCGGGCCTCTTTGCCTTTATCGAGCCGATTTTTCTTCTTTCGCATCCCGTTCATTCCCCCACCGTCTTTGCATCCTACAGCAATAGGGACGAGGCTCACATCAGCGAGCTGCGCGCCGCGAAACAGAAGTAACCAGGTTTTACGTCTGGCCGTACTCGATCCCCGGTCTTGCATATCGGTCGCTTTTCCTACGTTCGTTCGAGTCCGTACTGATATAGTAACTTAATTTTTATTTACACGTTAATCAATTCATGCGATCATACACGGCATTGTGTACGAGCTAGCCGGACTAGCTCTTTTGGCTCTTTGAAAACTAAATTATTCGTTCCCGCAGGTCCCTAAGTGCTTTATTTTCTGCAGTTACAAGAATTCTCCCCGCTAAGTCCTTTATCGTCTGCAGTTATAAAAACTGGCCCCTGTAAGTTCTTTATAATCTGACAGTTACAAAAAAGGCGGGGCGCAGCTCAACCCATCCCCGCAGCACGATTCATCGTTCCTTCACGCTGACCGTTGTAGACTCTCCCCTATGTTCAAAAACGATTGCTTGAAACTATTGTCGCTCGCTTCTGCATTTTTTATGCTCTCTCCAATTCAGCTCGCGGCTCAGGACTCCGCCACGCCGACGCAGTTGCCGAATGGCCGTCTGCTCGGACAAGTTCCCGGTAACCCGCGCGAGATCAACAACCTGCCTACGACTGCGGCGGTCTCTCCCGATGGCCGCTTCGTGGTATTTCTCCACAGCGGATTCGGAGCCTACGCCGAAGGCAACAAGCAGTCGCTTTCCGTTCTGAATCTTGAAACCAACGTGCTTACAGATTTTCCCGACCATCGTCTTGGTCGAAATGCCCGGCAAACTTATTTTCTGGGACTCGCTTTTTCGCTCGATGGAAAACATTTGTACGCTTCGATCGCCTCCTACACCGATCCGCTCGGAAAAAAGCAAGGTAGTACCGGCAATGGCATCGCAATATACAGCTTCGGAAACGGGCAAATTGCCCCGGAGCGATTTCTAAAACTTCCGCCGCGCACTTCCCTGCCGCCCAGCAAAAAGCGGCGCGCGCAATTCAAGGACGTTACCTATCCGGCTGGACTGAGCGTCGGAAATGTTGCGGGTGAAGAAAGAATTCTCGTGGCATGTAACAACTCCGACGAAGCCGTACTTCTCAATGCTTCCGACGGAAAAATAATTCACCGTTTCGATCTCTCAACATACAAGCGCATCCCCGCTTCCCTGCCCTACACCACGGTAATCACCAACGATGGCAAAAGGGCTTTTGCATCTTTGTGGAATGCCTCCGCGGTTGCGGAACTCGATCTCGCGCACGGAAAAGTGCTGCGCAAGATCGAACTCGGCAAGCCGGGCACTCCTCTCGCTGGCGGTTCTCACCCAACTGCGCTCTTGCTGAACCGTGATAATTCGGTGTTGTTTGTTGCGCTCACCAACCGCGATCAAATCGTTGCCTTAGACCCACACAGTGGAAAAACGCTTTATGCCCTGTCCACGAAGCCTGCAGGTCAGTCTTACGGTGGCAGCGATCCGCAATCGCTGGCGCTTTCGCTGGACGAAAAGACTCTTTTTTCGGCGAATGCAATTTCCGATTCGGTCTCGGTGTTCGATCTCGTCGCACAGCAAGCTTTAGGTTTCATTCCCACCGAGTGGTACCCGACCGTGGTTGTTGTCACCTCCAAAGAGCTTCTGATCGCCAGCGCCAAAGGACGCGGTGCTGGGCCGAACAACAAATCCAGTGGCACCGCGCAGGATGGCCGTCCCGAATATCCTTACGTTCTTGGATTAATTCGCGGCTCACTGGCGCGCTTCCCCTTGCAGGACATTCCAGCGAATTTGCCTGCTTACACGAAGGACACTGCGGATCGCAACGCCATCCGCGGCAACATGGACCATGTTCCGTTCGCTTCCGGTGAAAACAACATTCGCCACGTGATTTACATCATCAAGGAAAACCGCACGTTCGATCAGGTTTTTGGCGATCTCGGGGTCGGCAACGGCGATCCAGCCATCACCATGTACGGAGCGGAAATCACTCCGAACCAGCATGCCCTCGCGAAACAATTTGGAGTGCTCGATAATTTCTATGACAGCGGCGATGTCTCCGGCGACGGGCATGTGTGGTCCACTGCGGCTTCCGTTTCAGACTACATCGCAAAGACCATTCCCATCGCTTATCGCAGCCGTGAACATACTTATGACTCGGAAGGCGAATTTCTGGAGGGAATTTCGGTGGAAGACGAACTGCCAGACGCTGCGGAGCCAACCGGAGGCTATCTCTGGAAGAATTTCGCCACGCACGGAGTCACCTATCGCCACTATGGAGAATTCATCGTATCGCGGTGGTGCAACGCGAATGGCGAAGAGAGCATGTCGTCGTCCGGACCACCGAAAATAGCGGGCGTGAAGTGCACCCGTGCGGTCATCAAGAAAGGCGAGCCGCTCGAGAAAAATGTCGGTGATCTACGGGGCGGTCCAAGCCCCTACCCGTGGGAAATTCCCGTTCTGGCGAAAAACATTGCAGCGGAATCAGAATTGCGCGGGCATTTCGATCCGTTGTTTCCCGATTTTGAGGTTTCTTACCCAGATCAACTTCGCGTCGATGAATTTCTAAATGAGTTCAGCAAATTCGCGGAGTCGCGGAAATCCGGCAAGGACGAAATGCCGCAATTTATTCTTCTGCGGCTGCCCGACGATCATACTGCTGGGCTTACCAAGGGCAAACCTACACCGTCGGCTTCCGTTGCGGACAATGACCTGGCAGTTGGGCGCGCAGTAGATGCGATTTCGCACAGCCCCTACTGGGATGACACCGCATTTCTGATTCTGGAGGACGACGCGCAGGATGGCCCGGACCACGTTGACGCCCACCGCAGCATCGCGCTGCTAATCAGCAAGTATGCGCCGATATCCAAGAACAATAACGGAGAAACGGAACCTATTGTTGATCACAACTTTTACACCACCATCAACGTCGTGCGGACAATTGAGGCACTGCTCGGCGTGCCACCGATGAATTCCAACGATGCGCGCGCGGCAGTGATGGCCCCGCTCTTTGCCGGAAACGGAAAGCAACCCGCATTTTCAGCGGACTACCGCAACCGCGACAATGGACTGATCTACCGTATGAATGAAAAGGAATGGAAAGCCGGCAAGAATATGGACTTCAGCCACGCGGACGCAGTAGACTCCGCTGTGCTGAATCAAGTTTTATGGCAGGACCGCATGGGCGCGACGCCCATGCCCGCGCCACAGCACAATGTTTTTGCCAGTTCGCCAGAAGCAAAATCCGGACGCAAGGCGAAAGAAAAAGACCTGGACTGAAAGCGGCCGAAACTAGAAGCTAAAAGCGATTTGCAGGTCCACGCGGCGGTTGGAGGCCTGGTTGCCAAAGGGACCGCCGGCAAGAGAATTGGCCTGGCCAAAAATTGGCGAGCTGATCACGCCGATGGGCGTTCCTTCGTTGACGCTATTGAAAATATTGCGCGCGGAAATGCCCAACGTAAGACTGTAACGCTGTCCGGACGAGTCGCCGCCGCCAAACATTCCGCCGCCACCCCGATTGCCTCTGCCTCCACCGCCCGGGCCACCCGGCCCGCGGCCGAATGTGCCGCCAGACATCGGGCCACCTCCATTGCTGGCGGTAGTGCCGGCTTTTTTTCCGAATCCAAAAGTTTTGCTCAACCGCACATTCAAGGAGAAACGTGGCGGGCCTAGTCCGCAGTTAATGGGAATCTCTGGCGCTGCGGCGGCGGTCTGACAGTGAAAACTGATGTTTCCTGGAATCGTGCCGTTCGCAACTGCGCTCGCGAGTGCGGTCTGGAATTCTGCATACGTTGGACGATCGCTAAAAAGCGAATCATTGTTGGAGTCACTGCCGGAGGTGATGTTAAAGGGAACGCCAGAACTTGCAATTAAGAACGGACTGAAGCGGAAGCGGTACGGAAGAGCGATCGAGCCTCCAAAAAAGAGACGCTGACGTATATCGTAAATAGCGCGGCCGTAATCCAGGGCCAGGTCGTACTGGTTGGACGGAAAGCCAATCACGGCCTGATTCGAAAAGCCGCCGGAAACGCCGGTGGTATCACTGTTCGCATAATTAAGAGTGTAGTAGCCGAAAAGCGAAAGCCGAGCGCCGGCGCGCACGGTGCCATTTACGATGAACTGATTCTGCTTGAAGTCGCCACCGGATTCGTACTGATAAATATTCGTGTCGCTGCCTAGCGGACGATCCGCCAGAACATAATTGGGAGGCAGAGGTGCGTTGATATTGCGCAGGAGCAGAGCGTGTACACCGCGCGAATTAAGGTAAGTAAACGCAACATTCGCGATTTTGCCAAGTTGCTTCTCGAGAGTGACACCAGACTGAATGGTGTACGGATTCTTTAGATTGGGATCAACCTGATAAACGGTGGGAGAAGTTTGCGCCGCGGCGAGCTGTGCCGGCGTCGGCAGATTCGGATAGAAATCAGGATTGGTGACAATGAAGCTCTGTTGCGTGATGCCATTCAACAGCTGCGCTTGCTCCAGATATTGTTGTTTAAAGCGATCATAAAAGACGCCAAATCCGGCCCGGAGGACGGCCTTGGGCGAGCCTTGTTTAGTTTTTCCGATCCCCCAGGCAACTCCCAGGCGCGGCGCAAGGCCACCTTTGTCGTTCAGTTGGTTCTGCCACTCGTAGCGAAGGCCGTAATTGACGGTGATGTTTGGGCGGAGACGCCATTCGTCCTGGGCGTAGAAGCCGAGATCGGCATAATTATTTTGCAACAACGAATTTCCCGTGGTGAGGGCAAACTGGCTGGCTCCGCCGCAAACCGGCGGAGATACGGGTTTCCCGGTGATGTCCGTGCTCCTGCAGTCCGCGCGAATCTGACCGGGAGTGAAGCCCGCCTGCAGGTCCTGCTGGGTGATTTGATAATTCGTGAGCGAATTGAAAGTGAATGAACCATTGAAACCGGTCAACTTGTCCGTCAAGTCGTTATCAACGCGCGCGCGTACACCGAACTTGATGAAGTGCTTGCTGGCGGCAATGGAGGTGTAATTCTGAATTTCGTATCCGTTGGTCGTCTGCAGCAAATTCCCCTGATAATTTCCACCACCTGTGAAAGCACCGCCCACGTTTACAGTAGGAGCGGTGTTGAGGACAGCTTCGGAGCTACTGGAGCGAACATATTGAAAGCGGGTTTCATTAATGGTGCGTTCGTTAAGCGTTTTCGTGTCGCTGATTTGCAGAGTGTGCTCGGTGTTGAGCTCATTGAAGCCCTGCGTGGGCAGGCTGAATTGACTGACGCCATTATTGATTTCATTTTCCCGAAAGTATTGATAGCGCGCAGTGAGCGTGTTGCTGGAAGAGAGTTGATAGTCGACGCGAGGCGTCAGGTTGGTGCGGGTACGCGGATTGGGAACAGCGTCCGTGAACTGAATAGGGTTAAGATTTGCATCGAGTGCCGGAGCGCTTACGATGGAAATTTCGTCCAGGTTGCGGCGGTCGAGATTGAAAAAGAAAGAAGCTTTCTTGCTGATTGGACCGCCGATGTTGCCGCTATACAAAACGGAATGATAGCCGGGCTGGACGGCATCGCCTTCGAACGGGTTGCGCGAGTTAAACGCGGAATCGTTGCCATTAATCAGTAACTGGCCGTGGAACTTATCGGTGCCGGGCTTGGTAAGGATTTCAATTCGACCGTAACCCAGTTTGTCATATTCGGCCGAAAAAGGATTCTGATTCAGGCGAATTTCTCGGATGGAAGATTTCGGAGGAAGCTGTCCAGCGGTAAAACCATCGATGTAAATTTGCCCGCCGTTCGGTCCGGCAGACGGGCCAGCAAGAGCGGTAAGCTCGTCCTGCAATTCGTCCGGATCATCAGACAGAGCCTCCAGATCCTTGCCCTTCAAAGTAAGGGAGTTGGCGTTGCTGCCGCCACTGGTATCGAGTTGCGTTGTAGAGTCCGAGACAATGACTCTTTCCTGTTGCTCCTGTATTGCCAGATGAACATTCAGAACCATCGGCGAGCCTGCGGCAATCGCCACGTCCTTCACGGAAAATTGCGCAAAACCTGGCGCGAATACTTGTACCGTGTATTTTCCGGGAGCGAGCGGCTTGACTTCAAAAATTCCATCGCGATTCGTGGTCGCTGTACTTGACGTTCCTTCTGCGGGAAGTACTGCGACCGTTGCGCCAGCAACTGCAGCACCGGAAGGATCGGTGACCTGACCGCGCAAACTGCCGACCGGCACTTGTGCGCAGACAGCACCGAGAAAAATGAGCAGGAACGCGAGCAAGGACACAATTTTAAACGGGCTGAGCCTGAACTTCAAATTCATTCGATCTCCTCAAACGCTTCAGACGGCAAAATGTTTCAATTTCCGGAAGGCTCCCCGCCGCCCAGGCTCCACGGAGAGAGGATCATGTCCTGACTGCCTTTTGGCGAGGAGCGAAGAATGGGTTCGACGCCCCCGAGAAGGGTTATGACGGTGAGTGGATCGGTACCGTTCCCTTGGGTGGTCACAACCATGACGGCTTCACCTTTTTGTAAGTCAGAAAGACTGGCGGCGGGCATGCGGGCAATCATTTGTTGAAAATCGCCTCCCGCGCCGCGCTGGCCCTGAGCAGCGCCCGGAGTCGCGGCCTGCTGGGGCGGTTGTACGGGCTGCTGCGCCGGCGAAGTTTGCGCCGGAGTTTGCGACTGTCCCACTCCAGCCGATTGGTTCCTGAGGCGTGCCGCAAGACCTTCCGCAAATTGCGGCGGCAGCTTGCGCATTTGCGATTCGGAATTGATCTTAAGCGTTACAGCCGTCTTGGAAGCAATATCCTGGATCAGCAGAATGTTGTTCGAGGCGTCGCTACTGATCACCGTGCCGGCGATGTTGCGGAAACTGCCAGACACAATCTCAGAAGCATTGAAGTCGGCTGTGCCTTCGGTGCGTGTGCCCCTGGCGCGGAGTTGATCGCCCGCCTGGATGTCCGCAAGTGGAGCAAGTTTTGCCGCGTCAAAGCTTGTTGAATCGGACGCATAACGGCGAAAAATAGTGTCCTTTGTAAAATGTACGACGACTTCTTTTTTCGCAGTCAGTGCGTTGGTGGTAACGGAAATTGTTGATGCCGAGGGATCAACCGACTTGACCAGGCCGCCCACTCCGCGTTGCCATTCGGCACGATCTTTCGCCTGTTTTTCGGCAAGCGCCGCTTTCTTGACCGCAATAAGCGAAGCGGCGTGAATGGTCTTTCCATCATCCGCGAGCACGCCGCGGACAAGCACGCGATCGCCCTGCTGCAGATCCACAAAAGTAAAGGGAGTAGCCTCCTTAAGATCGATTTTGCCCGGCTCGATTTGCAGGAATTTGGTAGCATCCTCGACCAGAACATGGGAAGGCGAGCCGCTGTCGGAAATAACAGTAAGGGATTTGCCGGAAATGGATTGGACGGTGCCCACCACCCGGACCGTGCCCGTCGCGGCCTGTTGCGCGCTGGCGAGTTCATTGCCAGCAAGCAATGAAATCGACACCAGAGAGTAGCAAATCAGGTGAATCCAATTGCTGCGAAAACGCATGGTAATCCTTACTTTATGGTAGTTTGCGCTGCTGGGGAAGCCTATTGCGGCTCTATGCGCACACTACCCCCTGGCCTCCCAAATAGGACGTTTCCGCCGCAAGAATTGGTACAACCTGGCGCGCTGGCCTGCGAACCCAACCTGTTAGTTTTGACAGTTATTATGGCTAACGCTGGCGTCTAGTCTCCGTGGTATATATATACTTTCGAATAAAAGTCGATTGGGGTACGGAATGGGAAAGCCGCGAATCCTTCTGGCCGACGATCACACTTTAGTTGCTGAAGCCTTCAGCAGGCTGCTGGAGCCGCAATTTGAAGTTGTCGGCACCGCGTCTGATGGACGTGCGCTGCTGGAAAAAGCCCAACAATTGAAACCCGACGTAATCTTGCTGGACCTGAGCATGCCAGTGCTAAACGGATTTGAAGCCGGGGCACGCTTAAAGAAAATACTGCCGCAGGCAAAATTGATCGTTTTGACAATGAGCGAGGACACAGAAATCGCGGCCGATGTGCTGCGCAGGTGGGCATCGGGATTCCTGTTAAAAAAATCCGCGAGTGCGGAATTGGTGAAAGCCATTCAACAGGTGCTGAAAGGCAAGACGTTTGTTACTTCGCACATGACGCAAAACCTCCTGGATAGATTCGTCCGCGATGCGGATGCGCAGAAAAACAAGACGCTGACGCCGCGCCAGCGGGAAGTGCTGCAACTGCTTGCGGAAGGCCGCACCATGAAGGAGGCAGCCGACGTCCTGCAGGTTACGGCGCGGACGGTGGCGTTCCATAAATATAAGATCATGGAGGAATTCGAGTTGAAGACCAATTCAGATTTGTTGCGATTTGCGATTAGAGAAAGGGTTATCAGTTGAGCGGCCGGAAAAGAAAGGCGGCGGACTATGTACGCTGGAGAAATGAGCACATAACGAGGTTGTATTTGCAAAGGCACTGGCTGTAGACTCCGTGCCTCAAGAAAAACAGCAGCATAATGCAGCCAACTTGCCCAGGGCTGCCGCCGAGTGAAGACTGCCGGATGAAGGTGGCGAATGTCACGATCAGTCGGTCCTAGATTGGGGTTGTGGTCGCGTCCATTCTTGTGGCTCGCGCAGTTTGATTGGTTTGTGCTGTATGTTGTCACGGCCGCTGTACTATTTTTTGCGTTCTATCCGCTGCTGTTCTTCGCGACTTCCCCAGATCGATGGTCTCTCGGGAGTACCAGATCCATCCCGCTTGGCGATGCGCTGACGATCATTCTATCATTGGAAGCATTTTTGCTGATATGGCTGTGGCTGGAAATGCCGAGAAGGCGCAAAGCCGAAACCGCGCTCAAAAAGATGCATTCAGTGCAGCGGGCAATTTCCAGGGCTTCTGGAAGAATCGTAAGCTTGAAGAGTGAGGAACTTGAGCAGGGGCTGCGCAACGAGCTCTACGCGATCGGCGAAATGCTGCAAGTCGATCAAATATCCTGGTTTCAGCAATGCAGGGATGGAGCACCTTATGCGCGCATGCAGACATCGAAAGTCAGCGAAGAAATACCGTCTGCCGTTGAATCTCCGCTAAGCCAGCTTCCATGGATTTCTGACGCGCTTCTGGGCGGCGCGCCGGTACGGCTGCGGCGGCTGCAGGATTTGCCGCCGGAGGCCGAGGCGGACCGCAAGGCGTTGAAGGCGTGTGGAGTTAAATCGCTGGCCATGATTCCTTCGAGTGGCGGCGACGAAGGGGTCAACGCACTGGTGCTGACGTCGTTCACGAAAGAAACGGACTGGGACGAGGAAGTGATCGCGCAGATGTCCGTGATGGCTTCCGTATTCGCGAGCGCCTATGCGAAAAAAGCGGCTTCAGATGCGGTGCACGCAAGCGAATTGAAATTCCGGCATTTGTTCGAAGATTCGCCTATTGGGATTGCGCTGTTGGATTCCGGTGGACAAATGCGCATGTCCAATGAGACATTGGCGCACCTGCTAGGCTACAGCCGAGAAGAACTGAAACTGAAGAATATCTTGGACGTGGCGTACCCCGGAGACATGCCGCAGACCTGGCTGCAAATTCAGGAAGTGGTTGCTGGAGTCCGGGAAACAGCGCAGACGGAAAAGAGATTTTTACGGAGCGATGGGTCTGTCATCTGGGGCCGAATGACGCTCTCGCTGGCGGGCACGGAATCTCACGATGGCCCGTATCTGCTAGGCATGATCGAGGACGTGACCGAAACAAATGTAGCCAGGGAACAATTGCAACGAATCACGCAGCTGTTGACGCTGGCGCTGGAATCTTCAAGGACGATCGCATGGGAATATGATTCGCTTACCGGCACGATCTCCTGGCTGGACAGAAATAGGTTGCGCGAAAAGATCCCGGCGACAGACTTGGTCAATAACGTGCTTTCGCATGTAGTCGCGGACGACCGCGATAAGCTACGCAGCTATGCCGACAACATATTGCAAACCGGCGGAGCATTCTCGGCAGAATTTAGAATGATTGCCAAAGACGGCACAATCCGGTGGATGCTGGGAAAAGGCGAATTGCTGAACAGGACCGGAGAGAGTGTTCCGAGAATCCTGGGGGTAACGGTTGACGTTTCGGAAGTGAAACGAGCGCAGTTTCAACTCGAGCAACTTGCAAAACGACTGATGGAAGCGCAAGAAGAAGAGCGGAAACGAATCAGCCGCGAATTGCACGACGACATTGGACAACGGGTGGCGCTGCTGGCTATTGAATTGGATATCATGCGGCAGCAATTCGCTGGTGAAGACAAGGAAGCACTAGGGGAACGCCTGGAACAGCTACAAGCCTCGACCAGCGAATTGGGAACCGATCTGCACCTTCTTTCCCATGCCTTGCATAGCTCGAAATTGAAACATTTAGGACTTGAATCAGCTTTGCGGGAGCTCTGCAATCGGATGAATAGCAAGCAGGGCACGCTCGTTGAGCTGATTTGTGGGAAAGCGTCGAATTTCGTTACGGAAGATGAGGCACTGGTCCTGTATCGAGTAGCGCAAGAAGCATTGAACAACGTGTTGCGGCATAGCTCGGCGACAAAGGCAACTATTGCGCTGCAATATTCGGAGACGAACGCGATACTGGTGATTTCTGACAACGGACAGGGATTTGATCCCGCGGCGAATTCAGACGGCATCGGATTAGTGGGGATGCGGGAACGTTTGCGGGCAGTGGGCGGTGACTTTAAGATTTCTTCAGCGCCGGGCGTTGGCACAAACATTTATGCGAGCGTGCCTCTGGCAAAATCTATCCACGATCTCAACATTGCGCGTCGGGCGGCGGCAGGCTCCCCTTCATAGAGAAACCGCGATTGCGGAAGCCATCTGTCAATTTTGACAGTTACACTAAGCGAGCGTCTCTGCCATAAATTGTGCGTCGGATGGTTGGAGTTGCGGCGCGGCGCTCAATTGAAAAAATTGAGAAGACTTCAACCATCCGTCCTCTCAAACGTGCTTTAGCTTCAACTCGAAAATAATAATCAAACCTCATCAAGCTGCGCGCGTACGGTCTCCACGGCTTCGTAACGCGTACCGGCGTCGACTTGTTTCACGATGCGGTACAAATGATTCTTGACGGTGCGAAGCGATTTCCTTGTTAGTCAGGCCTTGCGCACCTCGTGCGCAAATTTTTCAAAGAACTACAAACCTATAATTCCCACCACTATGTCAAGGCCGGAATCACTGGATGGGCCCAGGTCAACGGCTTCCGCGGCGACACTTCCATCTCCAGACGCGTTCAGTACGATCTCTACTACCTCCGCCACTGGAGCATCGGCTTCGACCTGCAGATCATTCTTCTTACAATGTTTCGCGGCCTGTCCGACAGAAACGCATACTGACTGCGTGGCTGCGCAACGGGGTCCTCATCGGCCTACATCTCTATAGCAGGTAGTTCCAGCCTGGTTTCCGCCAGTCGCATTTCCCGGAACAGGTGCAGATTCGAGGCCATCACCACGCCCGGGCTAAAATGAACCTTGGGTGGGAAATTCAGCTTATTCGCGAGGTGCTCCACCATCACCCGGACCGCCACCTGCCCTTGGCGATGAGGCTGCTGATAGATAGACGCTGTGATGGTCCCTTGTTGGAGATACGGGGACATTTCCGCGAACAAGTCCGTGGCGATCAGCTTCACTTTCCCAGCCAGCCCGGTAGCCCCAAGCGCCCGGCAAACCGGAAGGCAGTTCACCGTATTAACGTAAATTCCCGCAACGTCCGGCACCTGGCGCAGCAACTCCGATGCCTTTTGGAAAGTCTCGTCCTCATCTTCGTGACCTTCGATAATCTTGATGATCTTGCCGCCCGCGCAGTAGCGAGGAAACGTTTCTATAAAGCCATCGGCTTTTTTCCGGTGATCTTCAGCTCGCAACATACCTGCAACCACCGCCACCTTGGAACCAGGCAAAACCAATTTGCCCATTAACTCGCCGGCGAGACATCCGTTCGAGCGTGGCTCCACGCACACCACGCACGACCGGCGGCTTTCCGGTGCGTCCGTGGAAACGCAAACCACGGGAATTCCCTTCTCCTCCGCATCGTCAATCAGCGGCTGCAGCGCCTTGGGATTTCCCGCCGTCAAAATAATTCCCCGTACACCGCTGGCTACCAGTTTTTTGAACGCGTCCGTGTCCCCTTCTCCCAGCACTTCCACGGGACGGGTCACAAACTGGATTCCAAGATGTGCCGCCTGCCGTGCCTCTTCCAGGATGCCGCTCCACAACTGATCGTAGAAAAAATGAATTTCTCTCGGCACGCACACACCAATCTTTGAGTTTGCTTTCGCCACCGATAACGCGCGCGCCGCGAGATTCGGCGCGTAGCCCACTTGCCGCGCGATTTGCAGGATTCGCTGCCGGGTGGCGTCGTTGATTCCAGCGCGTCCGTGCAACGCGCGATCCACCGTCCCAATGGAAACGTGCGCCAACTCCGCAATCAAGTGAATACCGCGTCGTTCCTTAGCCACTGAAAACTCCCGCCTCAAATCCAAGTAACAAAACACGCGTTCGAATTCTGTGCTGAGAATCGCTAAACTCAACACCGAGTGCGTCTCTTGATTTCGATGCTGTGGCTGCTAGCCTGTGTAGTCTTAGTGTAATCCCGACGGCAGTTGCCATCGCGCGATGAGGAAAAAACGTCTTATTAAATGGCTCCTTTGCCGCGATACGCAATGCAACAGAGACGTGAAGCAGCGCCTCAGCAAGGCGTCGAGTAGCCCGTCAATCACAAACCGTAACTAGAATCTTGTGTCCTATCGATTCACAACGTTCAGGTTGGTGCTGATCAAATCCACCGAATTCCCGCCCGCCATCACTTCAAACGCGCCCGCTTCCACCACCCGCTGCATCTCTCGATTCAGGTACGAAAGCTCCTTGGGCCCCAGCGTGAATTCAACTGTCTTTGTTTCGCCAGGATTAAGCGACAGCCGGTGAAAACCCCGCAGCTCTTTCACCGCTCGCGTCACTAGACTTACCTTCTCGTGGATGTAAAGCTGTGCCACCTCATCGCCACGCCGTGCGCCAGTATTCGTCACGTCCAGACTAACCAACATTCGTCCCACCTTCTGGCTGGCCATGGACCGCAAAGTGTTTGGCCGTTGCCATGACATGAGACCTATCAATGTTTGGGCCTTTTCCCTGAAATCCACGAATCGCCGCTACTCCTATATGCGCGACGAGATACGGATCTTCCCCATACGTCTCCTCAGTTCGACCCCAGCGCGGATCGCGCGCCAAATCCAACGCCGGCGCCAGACATTGTTGCGCTCCCCTGGCCCTCACCTCCGCTGCCACGCTGCTAAAAATATCCTGAACCAGGCCCTCATCCCAGGTCGACGCCAGCGCGATCGCCTGCGGAAACGATGTGCCGCCCAGCGCAGCATGACCATGCAGGCACTCTTCATGAAATAAAATCGGTATTCCCAGCCGCGTGTTTTCTTTCATCCACCTTTGCACCGTGTTAGTGAATTCGGCCATCGCGCCTGGGCCGTGTTGTTCGCTAGGCCGCGACATTTGTCCCAGCCCGTTTTTCAGCACCGCTCCGGCTCGCTCCGGCAGAAATACGCCTTTTTCGTCCACGAAAAGCCGCGTAGCATCCTTCAGATTTCCCCGGTTCTGCCAGGTTCCTTCCAGCTGCGCAACTTTTTCTTCCAGCGTCATGCGCCCCATCAAATCGGCCACGCGCTCTTCCACCGGAAGCTTTGCATCGCGATAAGCTGCAACGTGCTGTGCAACCGACACCAGGCATACGCAACTGCACAGCGCCGCGGTCACAATAATTCCGGCTACAAACGATTCACAGAATCGCGCGATATATCTCAATCTACAACCTCCCAGTGCACCACGACGCTTGCAAACGCGCGAGCGCGTGGTACTATACACGACCGTTAACGTTACCGACAAGCGCTTTGTAGTATTTTTCAATTCTTGCGCATCTCTAGGTGTGCTTTCATTCTCACTGGCAGCAATACAGTGGAGTTTTCCGTGAACCCTGATCCCTTTCAGCCGCACCCAAATCACAAGTTCACCTTCGGCCTTTGGACCGTCGGCAATCGCGGCCGCGACCCTTTCGGCGACTTCGTCCGCCCGGCGATTTCCCCCACCGAAATTGTCCACATGTTGTCCGAAGTAGGCGCCTGGGGAGTGAACCTGCACGACAACGACTTAGTCCCGATCGACGCCACTCCCGCCGAGCGCGATGCTATCGTGCGCGACTTCAAGCAAGCCTGCAAACAAGCCAGCCTCGTCGTCCCCATGGCCACCGTTTCCCTTTTCTTCCATCCTGTTTTCCGCGACGGTGCATTCACTTCCAACGATCCAGAAGTCCGCGCCTACGCCTTACAAAAAACCATGCGTGCCATGGACCTCGGCGCCGAACTCGGCGCAAAAATCTTCGTCTTATGGGGCGGCCGCGAAGGCGTCGAGACCGATGCCTGTCGCCGCGCCGATGAAGCCGTAAGACGCCTCCGCGAAGCCGTAAACTTTCTCTGCGAATATAGCCTCGACCGCAAATACGGTTTCCAGTTCGCTCTCGAAGCCAAACCCAACGAACCCCGTGCCGATATTTACATGGCCACCACCGGTCATTACCTCGGCTTCATTCCCACGCTCGATCATCCGGAAATGGTCGGAGTCAATCCCGAAGTCGCCCACGAGCAAATGGCTGGATTAAATTTCATGCATGGCGTCGCCCAAGCTTGGGAAGCAGGCAAGCTCTTTCACATCGATCTCAACGACCAAGCCCCCGGCCGCTTCGACCAGGATCTGCGCTTCGGCTCCTGCAATCTGAAGTCAGCCTTCTGGCTGGTGAAATTCCTCGAAGACGTCGGCTACTCGGGTCCACGTCACTTCGACGCACACGCCTATCGCACCGAGGACTACCGAGGTGTAAGAGAGTTCGCCCGCGGCTGCATGCGCACCTATCTGCTCCTCAAAGAAAAAGCCATTCGCTGGAATGCCGATACGGAAATTCAAGCCATCCTTCAAGAAGTTTCAGCAGCGCATCCTGGTCTGCCGCACACCACGCGTTATTCCCGCGTAGCTGCAGATTCACTCCTGATCCACAATTTTGACAAGGACGCCATAATGAAGAAGCGCCTGCCCTACGAACGCCTCGACCAGCTCACCATCGACATTCTTACCGGCGCGCGCTGAACATTGCCGCAGGCCGGCGCAGCGAGGAATCTCTCTTGCTTCGGATCCCGCGGGCGGTACGGCCTTAACTTTCACTACTTCTGATACAGATGCACCTTCCCATCGCAAACCACCGCCACATACCGTCCACTATCCAAGAACTGCATAACCTTCTTCCCTGCTCTCGCCATCGCTGCCCATCGCGATTTCGTATCCGGATTCTGCTCCAACCCGCGCAGGCTCTTTCCATCAAAGCGAAAATCCACCTGTCGCAAGCCCCGCCGTGCCGTGCTCTTCACAGGATAACTATGCTCTTCAATCTCGACCGACCTCGCACCCTCCACCATTGCCTGCTGCCATACATGGATCAGCACGCCCTCCAGCGACTTCATCGCACATTTCTTTTCTTAGTTTCGGCCAGCAGCGCCATCGTTCGCAGTTCTCTGTCCATTTGCCGGAGGCACGCCATGCACTGCTCGCAACGCCTCTCCTTCAGGTGCTTCACAAAAGCAAATATGTCCGCGTCGCGAAATTCTTCGCAGCACTCCAATTTCGGGGAGTCTTCCACAACCGCCCGCACTTCCTCCGGCAACTCGTAGTATGGGAGATCGCGGCGCATACCAGAACCGGACACAAATTTAGCACAGCGGACGCTGCCGCTAACGAAAGAACGGTATACGGCGTAGGAACGAACTGTGGTATGGAAAAATAGGAAATCGCGTGGGCTAGTCCGCTGCTTCTTTGATCCAATCGTGCGCCGCTTGCCATTCAATGTGATGCGCTCGCATCAATGCGTTGACCGCTTTTTCCACCAGGCCCCTGGCTGTTTTCAGCAGCAAATCATCCCGCTTGCAGTCTGCCATTCCCTGTCGCGCTTCGGCCTCTGTCTTGTACACACCAACTGTTCCAGCAGCGTCGTGATTGAGTATGAACTCGGAGCCATGGGGCATCATTCGGTAAGTTCCGGCCATGGGGTACCTCGGAGTCCCAATATAATGCTATACCATCGCAAATCGTACTTCGAAAATACTGTACGGCGTAGCGTACTGTAGCGCTTTTCTCGCGGCAGATGCCGACTGAACTTCCCTAGGCATGACCAGCGGCGGACTCAAGACTGGCCACCCGTTGCTTAAGATTCGCTTTTCCGTCACTATCCTTGCGTAGCCAAAGGCCGCCGCTGCGCGCCCTTCCTTTCTGTTACTTACAAAATTTACTGAGCGTGGTTCGCGCCGACGGGCGTACAGTTACTACGTTTTCAGCGCAGGCGAGGAGCATTAACAGCATGGAACAAGATGACTTGATTTTTTTGGGAGCAGCAGTCCTGCTTGGACAAATGGCGTCTCGCAAGCCGCCCGACCACACCGATATTCAGGCTGCCGTGCAGACCGCTCGAGACTTGCGCGATGAAGTAAACCAACAGCACGAAGACGCGCGCGCCAAGAAAGAACCTAAGAAACCCTGAGGCCATTGCGGGCAGCTGCCCCATTCACCGGGACTTTCACAGTCATCGAAAAGTTCAAGAAACACGCAGGGTGCCCCACCTCGGGAGTGTGAGGGTGGGTCTTGGGTTGTAACGATCAGTTCGACGACACGGGACAGCCCCACAAAAACAGGCCCATCAAACACATAAAAACGCCACTCACCGCCTACGGCTCATACCAGAACTGCAAACTCACCTGCACATGCGCCGAAACGGCTTTCCCGTTTTTCTTCGCCGGCTCGTACAGGTATTGCTTCATATCCTTAATTGCCGTATCCCGCAATTTCGCCGGACCGGAAATCACCGTCACGGACTTGACGTGTCCCGCCGCGTCCACCAGCGCATCCAGGTTCACGTTTCCGGTTACATAATTCTTCAGAGCTTCCGCAGGAGCCACCGGTTTTACTCCGTGTACCAGTTTCGGCCCAACGTACCCGTCCCCATCTGGAATTACTCCAACTCCAGCGCTTGTATCCAAAGTCGTTTTAGCACTCGAAGCCACCCCCGCATTGCTCGCAGATCCCGCCGGCTTACCATTTAATTCAGAAGCGGGCTGAACCTTGCGCCGCTTGGCTTCCGCAGCGGCCACAGCGTCTCTTCCATTAAACGAGTTTCCTGAAGCCGATCGCATCGGACCTGGAACGGTCGCATTCAATGGCATACCAAGCACGCCAACTGATGACTTTTTGTCCGCCGCAACAATCGAGCCTGAAGTCGCGGTGGTACTCGTCGGCATACTTTCCGTCGGCGCAGCAGATGCCTTTGCGCTGTCCTTGTCAGGACTCGGCGCAAGCGATGCAACCGCTATTTTCTGTGCACTTGCAACAGGCGCAGGCAACATCGCATGACTCGGCGCAGCTTTTGCCGCAGCCGTTTTCTTTGTCAGCCCGTCGAACGCGCCAAACCAGTTCGCACCAGCAGCTGTCAACGCCACCAGCAGCGCCGCAACCAGCGATCTGCTGATGCTTTTTTTCAGCGCAGCCCGGCTCGCGGATTTTTGCGGATAAGCAACCAGCCTCTTCGGCAAGTTCGATTGTTCCTGCTTGGTTTCCAGCGCAAACAGTTCTTCCAGCCGCTTTTCTTCTTCTTTCCGTGCCACCTCAGCGCTGATTCGCGCCGCAGTTTTCACATCGGATTGCGCTGCTGTTCCCGCAAGTGCATTTTCGCCCCTCGGCAGCAGCGATTTCGGTTGCGTCTGCAATCCGGCAACTTCCATCTTCAAGCGTTCGACTTCGTCTAGGCTCGGAGCCACAGCGGCCTTGTCGACGCCGCCTACGGAATCTTCATCGCTTGAAAGCTCCTCGGTGACGCTGTTCGGGGTGGATACCTTGGCTGGCTTTGCGGACTTGGGAAATTCGATTCCCCAGAAACCTGGGCACGGTTCGGTGAATTCCAGGTCAATATAACAATTCGTCGGACGGAAGCTGCGCTTGCGCAACACTTGCGTGACCACTTCTTTGCCCGTGGTCTTGTTCGTGAGGAACAGCAACTGCCCGTCGGCAACCGCCGCGGAGAGCCGAATCACCGCTCCGTTTTCGAACACCAAAACAGTCTGCGTCTCTTCGGTAAAGAGCTCGCGCTTGGTCCCGGTATCTCCGGGGCGCGCTCCAGTAGCAATCACCGTGGTTTCCAGGGCCACCGGGTCCTGGGGGGCGCCTTCTTCCGGGCGCAATGCGCCTACAGCAGCCAGACCAGATCGTAAATTCACCGAAGACGCCAAGTCGTATTCCCCGTCAAGAGGAGAGGGATATCCGGAACTGCCTCGCCAATGAGCAAACGAAACCCCCACCGGCCGCGAGGCGGCGCTCGCCCTCCGATGCTCACAATATGCTGGGTCGCTGGCTATAGTACCTGCGTACTGCCAGTAAACATGCCGGTGGCCAGCGCAGTTCAAAGTCTGCAATCGTGTTTACGTTTCGGCGAAGTCTGCGCTTGGCGCGGACTAAAGCTGACGGAACCAGCAAACTGCGACCTCCGCCCGCATGATTTTTGGCGCATGGCAGCAAAAAATTTGCTACGTTTGGATGTGAAATGGCAGTGCATAACTTCTTCACGCGGGAGTGGCGGAACTGGCAGACGCGACTTAGGATGTGGGTAACAGCCAGTGTTTATCAGTGTTTTCAACAACTTACGTTAGGTTCCGTTAGGCAAAATTAGGCTGTTTTTGACGACTTCGGTGAGAGTTGGGTTGCGGGAAAAGCAAAAAAATGAAAATGCGACTTTGGGAAAAATTCGTCAGTCTTGCCGCTCTGTCGGTTATCGTCGGAGGAACCGCTCTCGCTTGGAACCACGAGCACGACGATTCAAATCTGCAACGCTGGTACGCTGAAGACAACCAACGGTTCTTCGCTGGACAGTTGCCGTCCGTGTGGGTTCATTTCGGCGACTTGACCAAGGAAGACGCCGACGAAGAGACTAACCACAACGACAATACGGGTTTTTAAATCATCGTAGACCGCTCCAGTTCGGACGAGAGAGGCACGGTTCGGCATGAAATCTGCCACGTAGCCGTTTGGGGTGGGCCTGAACACGGGGCAGAGTGGCAAGCGTGCATGAGAAGATTCGAATAGCCGCGCACGTGGAGGGTGCTCACGATGAAAGCTCATGAATTCGCAGGATGGGCAATGTTTGCTTTTTCATGGCTCGGCATGGAAACAGTTAGTGGGCGTATTCTAACTTGGCTCGGTGTTCGGAACTTGCCTAACGACGTTTTATCCCTTTCTTGGTCGTGGCAATCACTAGTGCTTCAAGTTCTGACTCTCTTTGCAGCCGCTAAGTTGACTCTCTATGTGCTGGAAGGCGTCCAGCCGGATGCCAAGAAAGAGTGCCGCTGATTACTTAGGCGGGTCAAGAACCCCAAGCAACAGTAACGTGGACTTGCTGCAATCATCGCAGAGCAGTCTTCTTCCAAAT
>WNFH01000016.1_pt1 | contig 77347 bp, 61 predicted proteins | sample 5400411 | NCBI WGS metagenome assembly WNFH01 (sample SAMN13153347, study PRJNA577476) | soil metagenome | isolation source: 200 cm saprolite under Douglas fir tree site 2 hole 3 | place: USA:California | collected 2015-04-18 | reverse complement strand
CCAAGACGATCGTCGTGTTGGTCGTGTTCGGATCGCTCCGCATTGGAGAGGTGCTGGTGTTGCGTTGGCGTCACATCCAGGCAAATCGCATCGAGATTAAGGAGCGGTGCTACGAAGGCGAGTTCGACGACGTAAAGACCGACGCTGGCGAACGTGAAGTACCTTGCGATAAGCGTGGGTTGATGAAGAGCGCTCTGATTGAGAGATGGAACGCCAGCAAGCACCGTAAGCCTGACGATCTGGTATTCTCGACTCGCAAGGGCGGCCCCTTGGGCAGGCGCAACTTGTTGCGGCATATTAAAGCTGCGGCAGCCGAGTTGGGTCTCCCCAAGACTGTAGATTTTCGGAGCTTCCGAACCATGCACTCCAGCCTTATGTTGCGGGAGGGTGCGCGACCTGAAGTTGTCCGCGATAACATGGGCCACGCCAACATTGATGTGACCCAAAACGTCTACGGTAAAAGCTGGTGGGAAGAACGTGTAGATGCGGTGACCAGAGCAGTCGATGCGGTTTCCGCAGCAAACCGGAACAAGGAAAACGATCAGCCTGAGCAAGCCCCACAAGCGCTTGCCCATGTCAGCAACGAGGATTGGGTGCCCCTCTGGGTGCCCCAGCAAGAATCTGAAATTCCAAGTTGTTGAAAAGATTGGTCGGGGAGAGAGGATTTGAACCTCCGACCCCCTGGTCCCGAACCAGGTGCTCTACCAGGCTGAGCCACTCCCCGACATGATCGAACTGGCGCGATCGCTGGAACTACGTGGGCCGAGGGAACGCAGACCCACAGCATAATTCCGATAAAAGTATAGCATCCGGCGCCCCATCGGAAATCGGTGTGCATCGTACCGGCAGCTTAACCCTCCACACGCTCTTCTTCCGCAACCGGCGGTTCCACACTAGCGTCTCCCGCACCACGCTTCTCAGTGAATCGTTTCAATTTAGAATTTCCTATAGAATGATGCTTTGCTATATAGCATTAGCGTTCCATGATCGCGATCACCGCCGCAACTCTGTTCACGCCGCTGGAGCGGATCGAGCAGCCACTGCTGCTGGTGGAAGACGCTTCCATTGTTGAAGTTACGTCCCGGGCGCGGCGGGAAGCGCCCATCGGCAGCCGCGGGCTGGATTTTCCCGGCGGAATCCTGGCGCCCGGATTCATCGACATCCACATCCACGGCGGCGCTGGGCATGATGTGATGGAAGCCGGCGCGGACGCGCTACCGCCATTAGAACGGCTGCTGGGGCGGCACGGCGTGAGCAGTTATTTCCCGACCACTGTCACCGCTCCGCTGGAGGCGACGCTTTCTGCTCTGGAGCGGCTAGCGGACGCAATCGAAGCCGCCGATGTCAAAGCCGTCGACCGTGGTCCCCAAGCGACTGAGCGGGCGCGCCCGCTGGGTATTCATCTCGAGGGACCATTCATCAGTCATAGCCGGCGCGGCGTCCATCCGCCGGAGAATCTGTTGGCGCCGTCCCTGCCCGCGTTTGACCGCTTCTGGCAGGCGGCGCGCGGTCACATTCGCATGCTTACCATCGCGCCGGAATTGCCGGGCGCGATTGAGGTCATCACAGAAGCGGCCAAGCGTGGAGTTTGTGTGAGCCTGGGCCACTCGGACGCTGATCTGAATGCCGCTCGTGCCGGGGTCGCTGCGGGCGCCCGCCATGCCACCCACACCTTTAACGCCATGCGGCCTCTGGGTCATCGCGATCCCGGAATTCTTGGCGAGGTGCTAACCGATTCGCGCCTCTCCGCCGATATTATTGCGGACGGAATTCATCTAGACCCGGAGATCGTTCAGTTGTTTCTCAAGGCGAAGGGACCGGACGCCGCGGTGCTGATCACCGATGCCACCGCCGCCACTGGCATGCGCGACGGCCGCTATCGTCTGGGTTCGCTTGAAGTGGAAGTCAAAGATGGCAAGTGCATGAACGGGGGAAATCTCGCGGGAAGCGTCCTGACCATGGACCTCGCGGTTCGTAACGTGATGCAGTTCGCACAATGGGACTTGCAACAGGCGGTGCGTCTCGCGACCCTGAACCCGGCACGGGTCGCTAATCTGAACGGCGGCTTAAGAGAAGTTGGTTCGCTGAAGGCGGGCGCTCCGGCTGATCTTGTGGTATTGAGTCCGACCGGCGAAGTCAGAAACACAATAATCGGTGGCGCGGGAATCTGATACCGCCAGTGCAATCTTAGGAGAACAGGCATGCCCGACAAAGGGGGATTTCCCCATTACATGCTCAAGGAAATCTTCGACCAGCCGCAAGGCTTGCGGGATACGATCGCTCCCCGCGTATCGCTCGAAGAAGGTGTGGTCCGGCTCGACGAAGTTCGCATCAGCACAGATGAGCTGCGCGCCCTGCGCCGGATCAACATCGTGGCATCAGGTACCAGCCGGCACGCCGGTATGGCCGGCCAGTACATGATCCAGGACCTGGTCAACATTCCGGTGGACGTGGACTACGCCAGCGAATTCGAATATCGCAATCCTCTGATCGGTCCGGGCGAATTGACCATCGTAATCACGCAGTCCGGCGAAACCGCCGACACCACCGCCGCTCAGCGGGAGGCCAAAGCCAAAGGATCCCGCACCATCGCCATCTCAAACGTCGTCGATTCCACCATCGCCCGCGAGGCCGATGGCGTGCTCTACACCCACGCCGGACCGGAGATCAGCATCGCCTCCACCAAGGCCTTCACCGCGCAGATGGCGGTGCTCTACCTGTTCGCGCTTTATCTGGGACAGGTGCGGGGCAAGTTTTCCAAAGAACAACGGCGGCAATACATTCGTGAGTTACTCGATCTGCCCGGAAAATTGGAAACGTTGCTGAAGTCCGCACCCTCAGCCTGCGAGCGGCTGGCTGACAAATTTTACAAGGTAGAAGACTTCCTTTTTATGGGCCGCGCCATTCACTATCCCGTCGCCATGGACGGAGCCCTTAAGCTCAAGGAAGTCTCCTACATACACGCCGAGGGCTATCCCACGGGCGAGACCAAGCACGGCCCCAACGCCATGATCGACGAGAACCTGCCGGTGGTGATCATCGCGACCTGCGACCGCAACGACTCCGGGTCGATGCTTCGTTACGAAAAGAATGTCGCCAACACCCGGGGATTCAAGCAGCAGTCGGCGCGCGTGATTGCGATCGCCTCCGAAGGTGATGAGGAGCTTCACCGTCTTGCCGACTACACAATTTTTGTCCCGCAAGCGCCGGAGCTTCTGTCGCCGCTTCTGGAAATTGTGCCGATGCAGCTGTTCGCCTACTACATGACCGTCAAAAAAGGTCTGGATGTGGATCGGCCGCGAAATCTGGTGAAGTCAGTGACCTTGGAGTAGACTCGGCTGGGCAAAACTTCATCGCGGCTCCCGGCAACCACAAGCAAGACGGGGACTTACCTCCTCATTCGCTAATAGGTATGACGGAGGAATGTTACACGTCGAACCCTACGACGACTCTCGCGCCACTCCGAGATTGAAATTCTTCAATCAAAACTTACGGGCAAACAATCTAAAATGCTGTCAGGAGTTCCCATGCGTGAAGTTGTCATCGCTTCCTCAGTTCGAACACCGGTGGGACGCGCCTTCAAAGGCACGCTCCGCGCCACCCGCCCCGACGAACTGGCCGCCGTCGCCATCAAGGGCGCGCTCGAGCGCGTGCCTCAAGTCGATCCCAAAGAGATCGAAGATGTGATCCTCGGCTGCGCTACTCCCGAAGCCGAGCAAGGAATGAATGTGGCTCGTATTGCGTCGTTGCGCGCCGGGCTGCCGGTCGAGGTTTCGGCGCTCACCATCAACCGCTTCTGCTCTTCCGGGCTGCAGGCGATTGCCATGGCTGCGGAGCGCATCCTGAGCGGCGGCGCAGAAATCATCGTGGCCGGCGGAACGGAATCCATGTCCATGATCCCAATGGGCGGGCATAAAATTTCGCCCAACCCCTGGCTGGTGGAGCACTACCCCGACGCCTACCTCACCATGGGTCTCACCGCGGAACGGGTGGCTCAGCGCTTGGGGATCACGCGTCAGGCGGCGGACGAATTCTCGCTCCGCAGCCACCGGCAGGCATTGGCGGCGATCCAGGCTGGTAACTTCACCGACGAAACGGTGCCGGTACCGGTCAGCTTCACGACTCCGAACGGCTCGAAGCCCAAGCGCCAGGAAATCATCTTCAGAGTGGACGAAGGCCCGCGCGCCGACACTTCGCTCGAAGCTCTGCTCGCGTTGAAGCCGGTCTTTCATGCCAAAGGGACGGTGACCGCGGGCAATTCCTCGCAAACTTCTGACGGCGCGGCGGCCGCGGTCGTAATGTCTTCCGAGCGCGCCAAAGCAATGAGGATTCAGCCCTTGGTGCGTTACGTCTCTTTTGCGACGGCCGGATACAAGCCGGAGGAAATGGGGCTTGGCCCGGTGTACGCGATTCCCAAAGCGCTGAAGCTCGCCGGACTCAAACTCTCAGACATTGACGTGATCGAATTGAACGAAGCCTTCGCCGCGCAGGCGCTGGGCGTCATCAAGGAAGCTGGCCTCGATCCCGAGCGGGTGAATCCGAACGGCGGCGCCATCGCGCTGGGACATCCTCTGGGCTGTACTGGGGCCAAGCTGACCGCCTCCATCATTCGCGAGATGAAACGGCGAAATGCTCGCTACGGCATGGTGACGATGTGCGTGGGCGGAGGCATGGGTGCGGCGGGGATCTTCGAAAACCTGAACTAACCACGGGGGCACGGAGTCACTCAGGAAAGACTTGGATTCTTCTGTTTGCGGCTTACAAACTCATCCGCTTCGCCATGTGGCACTAAAGTACAATAGGCCAAGCAGTTTCCTCCGTGTCTCTGAGAGTCTCTAGGAGTGACGATGGCCACAACTTCGGCAATCCCCACCAAAATTTCCGGCGGCAGCTTCTTACTCGAACAACGCAAGCCTGACGAAGTCTTCACTCCGGAAGATTTCACCGAGCAGCACCGGCTCATCGGGCAGACCGCAGAGGAATTCGCGGTCAAAGAAATTCTGCCGAACGCCGAGAAGATGGAGCACAAAGATTTTTCCATCACGCGCGATTTGCTGAAGAAAGCCGGCGAGTTGGGCTTAAGCTCGGCGGAAATTCCCGAGGCTTACGGCGGTCTTGAAATGGACAAAGTAACCGCCGCCGTGATTGCCGATCACATCGCCAAGTATGCCGGTTTTGCGACGACCTGGGGTGGACACACCGGCATCGGCACGCTGCCCATCGTTTATTTCGGCACGGAAGATCAGAAGAAGAAATATCTACCCAGGCTGGCGGCCGGTGAAATCGTCGGCGCCTACGCTTTGTCGGAAGCGTCGTCCGGCTCGGACGCGCTCAACTGCCGCGCCCGTGCCCAGCTCTCGCCTGATGGCAAACACTACGTCCTCAACGGCGAAAAGATGTGGATCACCAACGCCGGTTTCGCCGACCTGTTCACCGTTTTCGCCAAAGTTGATGGCGAAAAGTTTACGGCGTTTCTGGTGGAAAAGACTTTCCCTGGTTTCTCGGTCGGCGCGGAAGAGCACAAGATGGGCATTCGCGGATCTTCTACCTGCCCGCTGATCCTCAGTGACTGCAAGGTTCCCGCGGAAAACGTGCTTGGGGAAATCGGCAAGGGGCACGTTATTGCGTTCAACATTCTCAACGTTGGGCGCTTCAAGCTGGGGGCGATGTGCGTGGGTGGCGCTCGTGTGGCGCTGGAGAACTCTATCGGCTACGCCAAGCAGCGCAAGGCGTTCAGCAAAGTGATCGCTGACTTCGGCCTGGTCCGCGAAAAGCTGGCAAATATGGCCACGCTCATCTATGTCGGCGAAGCCCTGGTATACCGCACCGTAGGCATGATGGACGTGGCGCTGGCTGAAGTCGACAAATCCAGCCCCAATGCGGCGCGGGAAACCCGCAAAGCTATCGAGGAGTATGCAGTCGAGTGCTCGATCATCAAGGTCTGGGGCTCGGAGATGATCGACTATGTAGTGGACGAGACCATGCAAATTTACGGCGGCTACGGCTTCGTCGAGGAATATCCCGCAGAGCGCGCCTACCGCGATTCCCGCATCAACCGTATCTTTGAAGGCACCAATGAAATCAACCGTCTGATCATCACCGGCTTCCTCCTCAAGCGCGCCATGTCGGGACAGCTGCCGCTGATGCCGGCGATCAAAAAGCTGATGGACGAAGTGCTTGCCGGGCCGAGCGCGGGCGAGGAACTGGAAGGCCCGTTGGCGGACGAGCGCAAACTGGTGGCCCAGGCCAAGAAGCTCGCGCTGTTTGTTTCCGGATCAGCCACGCAGAAATACATGCAGGCGATTCAGGACCATCAGGAGGTCATGGGCGCGATAGCAGACATGGTCATTGAGACCTACGCCATGGAATCCGCGGTGCTGCGCGCGCACAAGATGGTGGAAAGTAAGGGTGAAGCCGCGGCGGCGCTTCCGGTTGCCATGACTCGAGTCTATCTCTCGCAAGCCATGGATAAGATCGAAGGCGCAGCCAAGAAAATTATCGCCGCCGTGGCCGAGGGTGACACGCTGCGCACGCAGTTAGCGATTCTGCGCCGTCTGGCGAAGCACGAGCCGTTTAACACGATTGAACTGCGTCAGCAGATCGCGCAGAAGACTATCGAGCGGGGAAAGTACACGCTGGCGTAGCTGCGGACATGGTGTGGGGCTGATGTGCTGTTGCCGCTGGCTGAAATAGCGACCGCAGCGGTTGAAGCCGTATTTGTTTTAGCCATCTGCACGACTCGAAGTCGTGACTCGGAGTCGTGCCCTTCCCAAGGCACCTCCATTTTGTTATCCTCCGCCGTCTGTTACAAATATCGCTATGAAGCTCTTCAACTTTTGCTTCGTCGCGATAGTTGGTCTCGCGCTCTGCTTGTCCGCGGCCGCGCAGTCTAACTCAGTGTCACAAACCGACTCCGCCAGCTTTGACTCCGATGGCGCCGCGCATATAAATCGCGTGATTCCCATGCCTTCCACTATCAGCCAAGAGGCGCAGAAATGGCTGGCTTCACTGACGGAGAAAAAATCCCCACCACAGACTCTGGCCGAAAGGCGCATCGCCACGGATGCCTGGCGCAAGCAGGACTCCGCCGAGGCGCGCAAGCTTTATCCCGTCAATGTTGAAGAAACCAAGATCGCGGGTGTTCGTACCGATGTCATCACTCCTCTGACAATGCCGGAGGCCAATCGCGGCCGCGTACTGATCAACCTGCACGGTGGAGGATTTGTTTCCGACTCGGGATCCCTCATCGAGGGCATTCCCATCGCGAACCTGGCCAAGATCAAAGTTGTGTCGGTGTATTACCGGCTCGCACCTGAGAACCCTTTTCCGGCTGCGGTGGATGACGTGGTCGCCGTCTACCAAGGATTGTTGAAAACCTACAACCCGCACGGCATCGGAATCTTTGGCACGTCGGCGGGAGCCATCCTGACCTGCGAGGTTGCCGTCCGCCTCAAACAACTGGGACTACCGCTTCCGGCGGCACTTGGCGCGTTTTCGGTGCTAACCGATTTCAGCCGTCCGAGCGACTCGCGGCAAATTTTCACGCTGGACGGACTTCCCGGCCGATTGCAGCCGATCGATCCCAAGCGAGCGCCTGTCGATCCTTATCCGGGCACCACGGACCGCAAGGACCCAGTCTTGTCCCCTCTGTTCGCAGACCTTGAAGGAATGCCTCCAAGCCTACTGATCACTAGCACGCGCGATTTACTGCTGAGCGATACCACCATGTTCCATCGGGCGCTGCTCCGTGCCGGGAACGATGCGCAGCTGGTTGTGTTTGAGGCCTTGCCGCATGCCTTCTGGTATCATTTCCAGCTGCCCGAAACCAAAGAGTGCCTCGAACTGATGGCGAGATTTTTCGACCAGAAGTTGGCGTGCCAGAAGTAGCGGAGTCAAGATGGGAGTAAATCCTCCGAGAAGGTGCTGGCTTCTCGGTACCGTCTTTTCGCCGCCCAGCCAGTTTTTACGGCTGCTTGCTCAATTCCGCCATGACGCTCTGAATCAGTTCCTTGGCGTCGGTCAGGCTCTTCATGACGATCTGAATGTCCAGCACCGGCTTGCCGGGCCAGCGCTGGCTTTGGCAATAGACGCCGTGCTGCCCTACCAGAGCCATGGCGTCTGTAATCATGTCCATCGTGACGGCCAAGCGCCCTCGCGGTACGCCCATCATTGTTTCGTAGTGTTCCAGTTCTTCCTGTTTCTCGTCGAATACGGGCATGGATTGATTGTATCGGGTGGATTGCGTGGCGCATAATTGCGGGCGTGCGCTGTCCAAGTTAGCAGGGTTACGTCCAAGCACTTAGCAATTGGCGAACTAGCACTTGGTCAAGGATTCGGGGGCCAAATGCTAATTGCCAATTGCCAAGTGGTGAACGCCAAATGCTCCCAAGGAGAGATTCATGAAAACACGTATCGCACTCGTCGCTTTATCGTTGTCTGGATGCATGCTGCTGGCTGCGGTTCAACAGGATCAGAGCAAGCGTCCCAGTCCATCGGCGCAGGCCCAATGCAAGTTTTCTGACGGCAAAACCATCAAGACCGACTATTCCAGCCCACGCATGAAAGGCCGCAAGATTTTTGGCGGACTGGTGCCTTACGGGCAGGTATGGCGCACCGGGGCCAACGATGCTACGACGCTAGTGACGGATACGAACGTAAAGATCGGAGACAAAGACGTTCCAGCCGGCAGCTACACCATCTTCACCGTCCCCAACGCCGACAAGTGGACGTTGATCATCAGCAAAAAGACGGGCGAGTGGGGCATTCCCTATCCCGGCGAGGGAGAAGACTTCGTTCGCGTGGACATGAGAGTGTCGCAATTGTCCGCTCCGGTAGAAAATTTCACCATCGGCTTCGACCAGACCGGCTCGACATGCGCGATGCATGCGGACTGGGAAACAACGCGCGCCACAGTGGACATCAGCGAAAAGAAGTAGTGTGCGGTATGATGACTTGCGTGCGGTGGAGAAGTCATTGCGGCCTCGCGGCCAGCGTATCCACCGCATGCTGGGCTTCGGCCATATCGGGCGAGAGTTTCAGGGCCTCCTGATATGCGGCCAGCGCCGCGGCTCGACGCCCGGCGCTCTCAAGAGCGTGTCCCAGAAGCACAAATCCTTTATCGGTTGGGCGCAGCTCCACCGATCGCGAATAATTGTTGATCGCTTCATCCAGCTTGTTCTGCTTCTCCAGCAGTTGGCCGAGACCCAAGTAAGCACTGGACTGGCCGGAATTGAGCCGCAGAGCCTGGTCGTAACTTTCCCGAGCCTGCTCATCGGCGCCGAGCGTGCGGTAGGCAGTGCCTAGATTGGCATGAGCAGCAGCCAGCAGTCCGGGATCAGAAGTAAGACTGATGACGCGTTTGTATTGTTCGATGGCTTCATCAAGGTGTCCGTGCTCCTGAAGGTAGGCGCCCAGATTGGAACGGCTCATGGGATCCCGCGGATTGATCTCGGCCGCAGCCCAGAAGTGCGAATTGGCTTCATCGGGTTTGCCGAGCAGCAAGAGGGCGCCGCCCAGATTGTCCTGGGCGATGAAGTTGTTGTCGGTTACGGCGAGTGCGTGTGTCCAGAGATCGTGATTGTTCGACCAGTAGCTCAACTGCCGATGGGTCGCAACAGAGACCGCGAGGAGAACGCAGGCTGCCGGAATCGCGCGTGGGATGATGCCAGCCTGGCGCGAATCGGCTAAGTCAACGACTCCCCACGCGATCATGACGAAGATGCCAATGAGCGGGATGTAAGCATAGCGATCGGCCATGGCCTGGTCCCCGACCTGGACCAGGCCGATGACGGGAACCAGAGTTCCCAGGAACCACAGCCAGCCAGTGAGCAGATACCGTTTGGAGCGGAACTGCAGTACGACTCCGGTAATGGCCAGCAGCACCATCGCTGACACTGCCGCCTGCCAGATGGCCAACGAATCTCCCGGATGGGGATAGATTGGCGCCAGATGTGCCGGCCAAATCATCTTCCACAAATACATTGCGTAGGCCACGACGGCGTTTTCCAGGCGTACACCCAGCGAAAACTGCGCGGTGGAACGCATCGCCCCGCCGGCTTGCTGAGCCTGCATCGTGATTGCGGCGCTGGCGGCAGAAAGAGCGAGCAGCGGCAGTTTCTCCGCCAGCAGTCTGGATTTGGACAATTGTGTGGTACGCACTGCACTGGGTGGGCTTCCGCCGATCCGGCCCAACGGCCAGTAGTCGAGCAACAGGAGCACAAAGGGGAGTGTGATGACCATGGGCTTGGACAGCAACCCCAGGGCAAATAAACCGGCTACCGTCAGATATCGCTGCCAGTGCGGCTTCTGCGCATACCATCCATAAGCGCCAAGAGCCGCCAGAAAGAAAAATGTGCTGAGCACGTTCTTGCGCTCGGCGACCCAGGCCACGGATTCGACATTGATGGGGTGGAGGGCAAATAGCAACGCGACGAACAGGCTCGTTCCAATACGGCCAGTCGCGAACGCCAGCAGCAAGAACAACAGCACCGCATTCGCCGCGTGAATCAAAAGGCTGATGAAGTGATGTCCGGTGGGGTTCTGGTGAAAGAGGCGATAGTCGAGCGCGTGCGACAGCCAGGTAAGCGGATGCCAGTTCGCCTGCTCGGTGGAGGCGAAGGCCCAGGTGAACGTGTCCCAACCGAGGCCATTTTGGATATGGGGATTCTCGGCGACATAGCGGTCGTCATCGTAGTTGACGAAGGGATGGCGGTTGACCGGGTTGTACAGCACCAGCGTCGCCGCGACCAGGAGAAGACACAAAATTAGGTTGCGCTTTTCAGGAGACGAGAAAAGGGCTACAGGCTTCTCGGGCGCGGCTTTCGGCTTTCCGGGCAATGCTAAGGATTTAACCACAGAGGACGCGCGAGACACAGAGGTTCTCCTTTGTTCCGCACCTTTCTTGTCATGTGACGAATGTCACCGACTCCTCATGACGTTTTTAGTAAAACCACGGAGGACACAGAGTCAATGCACTTTAATGAAATCAGGGTGCCCTGGCGGTGAATTATGACGGGGAGAAGATCGATCTCGGCTTCAGGGTTGACATCCTTGATGGAAAATACCGTGGTCACAGAAGTCAAGGCAGTGGATGCAATTACTCCGGTTCATCATGCTCAACTTAGAACTTCTCCCAAGCTAAGCCGGAAGTATCTGGGACGGCTCATCAATTTCAATGTCGTGTTCAATGTCGTTCATCTGCGGGATGGGATTCGGCGCATGGTGCCCGGAGAACCACCCTCTGTGTCCCCGGTGTCCTCCGTGGTTAAATCCCTGGCTTCCACCTGAGCACTGGCTTGCGGGCGGCGGCAGTCTCGTCCAAGCGGGATACGCGGGTGGAGTGGGGCGCGTCCAGCACCATTTGAGGATCCTCTTCGACTTCCTCCGCAATCGAGCGCATGGCCTCGACGAACAGATCCATTTCTTCTTTCGATTCGCTCTCAGTGGGCTCGATCATCAAAGCGCCGGGCACGATCAGAGGAAATGCCGTGGTATAAGGATGGAAGCCGTAGTCGATCAGGCGCTTGGCAATATCCATCGTCCTCACACCTTTCTTCGCCTGCAGTTTATCGCTGAAGACCACCTCGTGCATGCTGGGCGTGGAGTAAGGGAGGTCGTAAACTCCTTCCAGTCCCTTGCGGATGTAGTTGGCGTTCAGTACCGCGTCTTCGGTAGTCTGGCGCAAGCCGTCGGGACCGTTGGCCAAAATGTAAGCCAGGGCACGGACGAACATTCCGAAGTTTCCGTAGAACGCGCGCACCCGGCCCACGGATTGCGGCCGATCGTCTTCGACGCCCAGCGTGCCGTCGGGCTTGGACATTATCACCGGAGTCGGGAGGAACGGTTCCAGGATCTGTTTCACCGCCACCGGGCCGGAGCCTGGGCCGCCGCCGCCGTGAGGCGTGGAAAATGTCTTGTGCAGGTTCAGGTGCATCACGTCTACGCCGAAGTCGCCGGGGCGGACTTTGCCGACGAGCGCGTTCATGTTCGCTCCATCCATATAAAGCAAGCCGCCTTTGGCGTGCATAATTTCTGCGATCTTGTGGATTTCCTGTTCGAACACTCCTAGGGTGTTGGGGTTGGTGAGCATGAGCGCGGCGACGTCTTCGTTCATCTGTGCCGTCAGCGCGGCCACGTCCACCATGCCCTGGGAATTAGATTTCAAATTCTCCACCGCGTAGCCAACCATCGCGGCCGTGGCAGGATTCGTACCGTGTGCCGAATCAGGGATCAGAATTTTTTTGCGCGGTGCGCCCGTCGACTGATGGTAGGCGCGAACCATGAGCAGCCCGGTGAGTTCGCCGTGGGCGCCGGCCGCTGGCTGCAGCGTGATCGCGTCCATGCCGGTGATATCCAGCAAGCAATCGCTGAGCGTCTTGATAATGCGCAGCGCTCCCTGCGAAATCGGCTCAGGCTGGTATGGGTGTCCGTTGGCCAGGCCTTCAAGGCGGACCACCAGTTCATTTACGCGCGGATTGTACTTCATGGTGCAGGAGCCCAACGGGTACATACCGAGATCGATGGCATAGTTCCAGGTGGATAGCCGGGTGAAGTGGCGGATGATCTCGATTTCGCTCACTTCCGGCAGGTTGCCCAGATCCGTCCTTTCGGATGAACCCAAAAGCACTGAAGCGTCGACCTCGGGAACATCGAGCGGAGGAAGCTTCCATGCCGCCTTCCCGGCCGATGATTTTTCGAAAATCAGGCCTTCGTTCTGGTTGACGTGCCTGGTGGCCTTGCGGGTCATGTGCTTCACCGCGTCACCTCCTGCACGTCGACTTCTTCCTTGCCGGCTTTCAGCGAGCGCTCGCTCTCCACGACCATGCCGACGACAGTGTCGATGGCGCTGCGCGTGGTCAGCTCGGTACAGCACCACAGGGCGGCGTTGCCTAGCTCAGGATAAAACTTCTTTAAGGGAAGCCCACCCACGATCTTGTGTCCCAAGATTCGACTGTTAATGGCGTAGGGATCCTCGCTGGTCTGCACCACGAACTCGTTGAAACGCGGCGCGCCGGAGAACAGCACCTTGGCATGTTTGTTGAACTGGCCGGCTGCGTAAGCGGTCTTGGCTAGATTTTGTTTGGCCAACTCCTTGAGTCCGACTTTGCCGTAAATGGTCATAAAGATGTTGACCATCAGCGCTACCAGCGCCTGGTTGGTACAGATATTCGACGTCGCCTTTTCGCGCCGGATGTGCTGCTCGCGTGTGGCCAGCGTCAAAACGAAACCGCGCTTGCCGTTGCGATCCGTGGTCTGGCCGGCAAGGCGCCCGGGCATTTGGCGGACGAACTGCTCGCGGGTTGCGATCACGCCGCAGTAGGGGCCACCGAAGCCGAGAGGCACACCGAAGGATTGTGCCTCCATCGCGATCACGTCAGCCTGTCGCGGTGGCTCGACGATGCCCAGCGAAACTGCCTCCGCAATCGACACCACCAGCATCGCCCCTTTCTTATGAGCGATTTCAGCGATAGCGGAGGTGTCTTCAATCGTTCCGAAGAAATTCGGCGATTGAACCAGGACGCAGGCCGTGTCCGATGTAATGGATTTTCCCAGCTCCTGCAAATTTAGCCGGCCGTCGTCGTCGAACGGGCAGGTGGAGAGCGGTAGATTTTGATGATGGGCATAGGTGGCAAGCACCTCGCGATATTCCGGATGCACACTTCGCGCAATCACCACCGAGCGGCGACCGGTGACGCGCACGGCCATCATCACCGCTTCGGCGGCAGCGGTGGAGCCGTCGTACATGGAAGCGTTGGCTACTTCCATGCCGGTCAGCTCGCAGATCATGGTCTGGAATTCAAAGATGGATTGCAATGTGCCCTGAGAAATCTCTGCCTGATAGGGAGTGTAAGCAGTCAGGAACTCACCGCGTGAAATGAGGGAATCGATGATGACCGGCCGGTAGTGAGAGTAGGCCCCGGCGCCGAGGAAGGTCGCGTAGTTATCGCCGTTCTCGCGGGAGCGCTCGCGAAACCAATCCACGATTTCTGACTCGGCCATCTGGCGTGGCACTTTGAGATCCCGCCCCAGGCGATATTCGGCGGGAATGGGAGCGAACAAGTCGTCGATCGAGCTGGCGCCCATGGCTTGCAGCATGGCTTTTCGGTCGGCGGGCGATTTGGGTAGATAGCGCATAGAACTTCTTTAGATGTATCTCGAGGTCAGTTTGATTACTGAATTGGACGGCGATTGCGTTATCCGGAGATCACCCCTCCTCGGCGACGAATTTTTCATAGTCGGAGGCGGAGAGCAACGAATTCAGCTCAGCCGGATCTTTTAGTGCAATCTTGATCATCCAGGCGCTATGCGCGTCTTTATTGATGTTTTCGGGCGCGGTCGCCAGCTCTGCATTGACTTCCGTCACCGTGCCGGAAACGGGTGCATACAAATCCGAAACGGCTTTTACTGACTCAACCGAACCGAAGGGCTTGCCAGAAGCAATCTCGGAACCAATCTTGGGCAGATCGACGAAAACAATGTCACCCAGCGAGTCCTGGGCGTGGTGCGTGATGCCGATGGTGGCGTTATTGCCATTGGCTTTGATCCATTCGTGCTCTTTGGTGTATTTGTAGTCGGCTGGATAGGTCATCGTGGCTTCTTAGCTCCTGGTCTCTTGCTCTTCGTTTTCCAAAGGCCTCTGCTTCCCCCTTGGGTCCGCGGTTAAAGCTTTTTCGGTCTCTTATAGAAGGGAGTCGGCACCACTATGGCCTTCACTCCCTGCCCACGGATTTCCACTTTCAATTCGGTGCCCAGGGCCGCGCACTCGGGCGGCACGTAGGCTAGCGCAATGTTTTTTTTCAGAAACGGCGCTGGTGAGCCGCTGGTTACGTAACCGACCGCACCGCCGTCGTTGCCGAGCACCCTATAACCATCGCGGGCGATGCCCCGGTCAACCATCTCCAGCCCCACCAAGGTACGCTTCAGGCCCTCAGCCTTTGCTTTTTCCAGAACCACACGCCCCATGAAGTCTGGCTTCTCCATTTTGCAGAAGCGATCCAGGCCGGCTTCCCAGACATTGATGGTGTCAGAAATTTCGTGTCCGTACAGCGGCAGCTTGGCTTCCAGACGCAGTGTGTTGCGGGCACCGAGACCGCAGGGAACGACCCCGAACTCGTTGCCTACTTCCAGTAACCTGTTCCATACCCAGGCACTGGTGGCTTCGTCGGAGGGCACGTAAATTTCGAACCCGTCTTCTCCCGTGTAGCCAGTGCGAGCGATGAGGGTGTTTAGCAGGAAACGCCGCAGCGAACCCCGCTCCAGCACGATCCCGCCTCGAGTAACCCAATAAAACTTCACCGCCGAGAGGTCTGCGTTTGTAAGCTTCTGCAGCAGATTCACGGCCTTCGGGCCTTGAATCGCGATCTGAGTAAAGTCGTCGGAAAGGTTTTCTACCTTGCAATTGAACTGGTGACTATTGTCGCGTACCCAGTTGAAGTCCTTTTCGCGAGTGCCAGCGTTAATCACCAGCAAATACTCATCCTCCCCGAGACGGTGGACAACCACGTCGTCGACGAAGGTCCCCTGGGGATAGAGCAGCGCCGAATACTGTGCCTGACCCACGGCGAGCCGCGAGGCATCGTTCATGGAAAGGTGCTGCACCGCCGCCATGGCCTCGGGTCCGGCGAAGCGGATATCGCCCATGTGGCTGACGTCGAAGATGCCCACGCCCGTACGCACGGCGTTGTGCTCGGCGATAATGCCACCAGCTGAAGGGTATTCGACCGGCATCTCCCAGCCGTTAAATTCAACCATTTTTGCGCCCATCTGACGATGAACAGGGTTAAGCGCCGTCTTGCGGATGGCTGGCGCGGCGGCCTCAACGGAGGGCAATGAAACCTCGATCAAAAGCAGTGGCTGAGCTGCTGAAATGGTGAGACTGATTACCCTAACACGCGCTTGGCGATGGCTTCAACTGATGGTTACCAACGGAACTTTCCCTGCCCGCAGACCCGCGCTAGAGTTCGGCCATGGCCACTACCACGAAGAATAAGTATCGCTGCATGCAGTGCGAGATGATCGAAGAAAAGTGTGCATGCGAAAAGTATTGCTGCTCCTGCCAGGGACAGATCGACATCCGCCTGTGCAGCGATGGTCTTTATTATTGCCCGCCTTGCCGGGAAGCGTGCGGCTACAGAGTCACGGACTAGGCTGCACCCTTCAGGCCGGCACCTCCTTCGCTTCTAACGACTGAACCGGATTTCTCGCCGCAGCCATCCCCTCGACTTATCGGCCATCCCCGCTCAATGTTTCAACTGCACCACTTCGGCGGCACAGGAATGGACTACAATTCTTGGGCGAAGGAGGAAAAATTATGGCAACCGTACTATCGAGCGTTCGCATGGACGACAAAGTCACAAGTTACATTTCCCAGAATCGCAAGATGCTCATTAACGGGAAGTGGGTGGAAGCCGCCTCCGGCAAGACATTCCCAACGTATAACCCTGCCACCGGCGAGGTTTTGGCTCGGGTGGCGGAGGGAGGACCCGAAGACATCGACCGCGCGGTCAAGGCGGCTCGCGTCGCTTTCGAAGCCGGCCCGTGGTCCCAGATGACACCTTCGGAGCGAGGGCGCGTGATCTGGAAGCTCGGGGATTTGCTGGAGCAGAATCTGGAGGAATTTGCCGAGCTGGAAATGCTCGACAACGGCAAACCTCTGAAGGTAGCGCGAGTCGCAGACGTCCCTCTGGCAGTGGACCTGTTCCGCTATATGGCCGGCTGGGCGACGAAGATTGAAGGCAATACCATTCCGATTTCCGGCGGCACAAAGTTTCTGGCTTACACCTTGCGCCAGCCGGTGGGAGTTGTTGGTCAGATCATCCCCTGGAATTTCCCATTGCTCATGGCAGCCTGGAAGCTGGGACCGGCGCTGGCCACAGGATGCAGTGTGGTGATTAAGCCAGCCGAGCAAACCCCGCTGTCCTGCTTGCGGCTGGGCGAACTGATCCAGGAAGCGGGAATTCCCGACGGAGTGGTGAACATTGTCCCCGGCTATGGCGAAACCGCAGGCGCTGCCCTGGCGGCGCATCCTGACGTCGACAAAATTGCCTTCACCGGTTCCACCGAAGTCGGCAAACTGATTCTTCAGGCAGCCGCTGGGAACCTCAAGAAGGTTTCGCTGGAACTGGGTGGCAAGTCGCCCAATGTTGTTTTTGGCGACGGCGATGTGAAGACGGCAATCGCCGGCTCGGCCAGCGCCATCTTCTTTAACCACGGACAGTGCTGCTGTGCCGGATCTCGGCTGTATGTGGAGAAAAGCATCTTCGACGAAGTGGTCGAGGGCGTGTCCGCAAAAGCAAGAAAGATCAACGTCGGCCCCGGGTGGGAAGCATCCAGCGATATGGGGCCGCTGGTGTCCGAAGAACAGCTCAACCGGGTGTGCGGCTACCTTGAATCCGGACTCTCCGAGGGCGCGAAGGCCGTGGTCGGAGGCGAGCGGCACGGCGACAAAGGATACTTTGTCAAGCCAACCGTGCTGGTCGATACCACCGAAAATATGAAAGTGGTCCGCGAGGAAATCTTCGGCCCGGTGGTTTCCGCAATTCCTTTCACCGATTACGATGACGTGCTTAAGCAAGCCAACGACACCGTGTACGGACTGGCTGCGGGGATTTGGACGCGCGATATCGGGAAAGCGCATCGCCTGGCCTCGCAATTGCGCGCCGGGACGGTGTGGATCAACTGCTACAACGTATTCGACGCCGCCCTGCCATTTGGCGGGTACAAGCAGTCTGGCTGGGGCCGCGAAATGGGGCACGATGCACTGGAGTTGTATACCGAGGTAAAGTCGGTCTGCGCCGCTCTTTAAGAGTGCCCCACAAGAAGAGTGCCCCACAAGTTCGACGGGAAATGGTTCGGCGGGGAAGCTTCGGCTTTCCCGCCTTTTTTCTACAATGGCCCCATGGAGCGATCCCTATCGATCGAGCCCCTCACCGCTGATCATTGGGAAGCCGTACGTTCCATCTATCTACAGGGAATCGCAACCGGAAATGCCACGTTCCAGCAGACGTTTCCCGGTTGGGAAGAATGGGACGCTGGACACTTGCGAGCCTGCGGGACGATCGCGCGGTCGGAGCAGGACATTGTCGGTTGGGCCGCGCTGAGTCCGGTATCCATGCGGCCTGTATACCGCGGAGTGGCGGAAGTCAGCATCTACGTGGCCGAGTCGGCGAGAGCTTGTGGCATCGGAGCAAAGCTCCTGGCAGAACTGATCGCCGATTCCGAGGCAGAAGGGATTTGGACTCTGCAGGCTGGCATCTTTCCGGAAAACACGGCGAGCATCGAACTCGACACCGGGGCAGGATTCCGAATGGTGGGCACACGTTCTCGACTCGGATGTATGAATGGGCATTGGCGTGACGTTGTGCTGCTGGAGCGCCGAAGTCTCATGGTCGGCAGTTAACGCAAAGGCCCCACCCCTTACGCCCAAGCCGCGCCCGTGTTATGTTCAATTTCCCTCTAATTTGAGCGCAATCCGTCTAGAGCATGATTCGTTCTTATAAAGGAAAGACGCCGGTGCTTCCGGAGTCCTGTTACGTGGACGACTCGGCGCAAATCATTGGCGATGTGGTTCTGGGTGAGCACGCTAGCGTCTGGATGAATGCCGTGTTGCGTGGCGACGTACACTCCATCCGTGTGGGCGCGTATTCGAATATTCAGGATTGCAGCGTGCTGCATGGCATGAAGGAGCAGTACGACGTTTTCCTGGGCCAGTACGTGACAGTGGGTCACTCGGTAACGCTGCACGGCTGCACAATTGAAGGACGCTGCCTGATCGGGATGGGGTCGATCATCCTGAATGGGGCCCGCATCGGGGCAGGTTCAATCATTGCAGCAGGCACGCTGATTCCGGAGAAAACGATTGTGGAGCCGGGGTCACTGTGGATGGGCTCTCCGGGAAAGTTCCACCGCAAGCTGGATGAAACGGACCAGGAAAGCATCATGCGGTACGCGAATAATTATCTGGGATACAAAGATTCGTATTTGAGGGAGAGAAAGTAAAAGACAGTGGTTCGCGGTCAGTAACGAGAAGCTAGTAGCTAGAAGCTCATGATTAAAGCTGTCCGAGGCACGCGCGACCTTCTTCCGCCGGAAACAGCGTTGTGGAATTTTGTCGAGGCAGCGGTGCGCGATGTGTTTCGCGCCTACAACTTCCACGAGATTCGCACCCCGATCTTCGAGGCCACCGAACTCTTCGCCCGCGGAGTGGGCGAGGAAACCGATGTCGTAGCGAAGGAGATGTACACCTGGGAAGACCGCGGACGGGCCCAGAGCGACAAAGGCCAGTCGCTCACTCTTCGCCCCGAAAATACCGCCAGCGTGGTGCGTGCCTACATCGAGCACAAACTTTGGGAGCGCGGACTGCAGAAGCTCTACTACATCGGTCCTCAGTTTCGGCGGGAGCGGCCGCAAAAGGGGCGGTATCGCCAGTTTTACCAGATTGGGGCGGAGGTCATTGGGCCGACGAGCGCGGGCAGCGAGTCTCCCGCGCGGGATGCGGAAGTGCTGGAGCTTTTGGCGACTTTGCTCGACCGACTTGGCATCAAGGACTGGACGCTGGAATTGAATTCGGTTGGTTGCACCAACGATCGCGCTGCCTACAACGAAGCCTTGCGCAAGGCGCTCGAGCCTGTCGTTTCCGGTATGTGCGAAGATTGCCAGCGCCGTGCCGTCACCAATCCTTTGCGCGTGTTTGATTGTAAAGTTCCAGACGACCAGCCCATCATCGAGAAGCTGCCCCGGATCAGCCAGTTTCTGGATGAGGGTTGCCGTGAGCATTTCGAACAGGTGCAGGCAATCCTCAAAGCGGTCGACATTCCCTTCACGCTCAACGATCGCTTGGTGCGGGGACTCGACTATTACACCCGCACTGCGTTCGAGTTTACCCACCGAGCTTTGGGCGCGCAGAACGCGATTCTTGGCGGCGGCCGCTATGACGGGTTGTCGGAATCGCTGGGTGGTCCGCAAGCTCCCGGCATCGGATTTGCCATTGGCGAAGACCGGCTGGTGCTGGCGCTTCAGGAATCGGCCGAGGCGGTGCAGCGCAAATCGGATGTTTACATCGCGCCTTTTGGGAACGGCATGGACCGCGAGGCGGCAAGCCTGGCCCGGGAGCTGCGCCGTCACGACCTGGTGGTTGAGCTGGGAGATGAAACTTTTCGGATGAAGAAGTCGCTGGAAACAGCCAGCAAGATTGGGGCACGCTTTGCCTTGATCGTTGGCGAAAACGAGGTCAAGTCGGGCTGGTTCGCGCTGAAGAATCTGGAAACCAGCGAGCAGGTTTCGGTCCCGCGTGCTGATTTGGCCAGGAAGATTCAGGCGGGATAATCGATTTCGAATTGTACTCTGCTACGGGAGGACTATGAGAAAGCTCGGGTTCATTGCCTGCTTTTTCTGTTTCTCAATTGCCGCCTTCGCGCAGGCTTCAGGGAATCAGCCCAAACCTCTGACTCCGCTGGAGCAGACGCTGATTGCCAGCACCAAAGCAATTCCGGAAGCTCAGAAAGCCAAAGATGTGGCGTTCCTGAAACGCACCTTGACCGACGATTTCCTTGCGGTGGGGAGCGAAGGCAAGGTTCATGACAAAGAGGAAATGGTGGGGAGTGCGCGCGACGGTGAACTGAAAGACTATTACGCCTACAATCTGCGGGTGGTGCCGGTCAACCACGAGGCCGCCATCGTCACCTACGACTGCGTCATTCACATGCCCGAGGGCGATGCGCCGGGCATGGCACCGCGTTATCAGCATATCTCCGATCTCTGGGTGAAACAGGATGACCAGTGGCGGTTGAGGTTCCAGCAGTCAACGGCGGCGCGGCCGATTGATTGAGTACGAGCGGGACGCTCGCGCCTACATTTATAATCTTTGATTCGCGAACGGCGATTCGCTCACCACGATTCGCTCACCGCGATCCGGCTTACGGCCGCATTCTCCACTGAAGGGCACAACTTGCTCGATTTTCTAGGCGATTTACGACGTACACACATGTGCGGCGCTTTGCGTCCGCCGGACTCGGGCAAGAAGGCCACGCTCATGGGTTGGGTGAACCGGCGGCGCGATCTCGGCAACCTCATTTTTATTGATATTCGCGACCGCAGCGGTGTAACTCAAGTTGTGTTCAACAAGGAGCGTGATCCGGCGATTCACCAAAAGGCCGAAGCGCTGCGCAACGAGTACGTCATCGCCGTAGTGGGTACGGCCAAGCAGCGGGTTCCAGACACGGTGAACAAGAACATCGCCACCGGGGAAGTGGAACTGATCGCGGAGGAGTTGCGCATCCTCAACGAATCGAAGCAACCGCCGTTTCTGCCCAGCGAGACCGTGCTGCCCAATGAGGAGATGCGTCTCAAGTATCGCTACATCGACCTACGCCGCGATGCCCTGCAGCACAACATCGAGCTGCGGCACAAGGTTGCACTGGCCATTCGCGACTATCTTTCGGCGCAGGGATTTTTCGAGATCGAAACGCCGTTCATGACGCGCTCCACGCCCGAAGGCGCGCGCGACTATCTGGTGCCCAGCCGGGTGCAGCCGGGGAGCTTCTACGCCCTGCCGCAGTCGCCGCAAATGTTCAAACAGATCCTGATGATTTCGGGATTCGACAAATATTTCCAGATTGTGCGCTGCTTCCGCGACGAGGACCTGCGCGCCGACCGCCAGCCGGAATTTACCCAGATCGATCTGGAGATGTCGTATCCGCAGCCCGAACGGGTGTGGGAAGTGGTCGAGGGCTTCCTGACTGCGGCATTCAAAGCTGCCGGAAGCGAGATCAAGGCGCCGTTTCCGCGCATGAGTTACGACCAGGCCGTGCGGCTGTATGGCAGCGACAAGCCTGATATGCGATTGCCCGCGATGGTGGATGTGCGGGAGGCGTTCACAGCCGAAGAACTGGAGAAATTCCAGACGACATTCAAGGTTCGCCAGGATGTTGCTCCTCTTCTCATTCGAATTCCGAAAGCCGGCGAAATCTCCGGAACCGAGCGGCGAACCATTGGAACTTACGGAGCCTTCGCACACGCGCAGGGGACGTCATCGGTGAGCTTGATGACCGACCCAAATCGCTTTGCCAAGGAATATCCCAATTCGTTCGAACCAATTCTCAAAGCAGCCGAAGTCGAGCCGGGCGATTTGTGGTTGCTGGTGGTGCGCAAGACGGAGTCGAGGCAAGACCCGCTTCAGTTTTTCCAGACTTGCGGGCAGCTCCGGCTCGATCTCGCTCAAAAATACGCAGCCAAGCACGGAGCTTTTGCCAAGACCGGCGACCCTGTAAAAGATTTCCGATTTCTTTGGGTGACTGATTTCCCCATGTTCGAGTGGGACGGAGAGAGCAAGCGCTGGAATGCGGCTCACCATCCCTTCACTTCGCTGCACGACGAAGACATGGCCAAGCTGGAGACCAGTTTCGACTCAATCCACGATCCTCAGTCTCCGCTGGGTGAAGTTCGCGCGCTGGCTTATGACGTGGTGCTCAATGGTACCGAGCTGGGTTCCGGCTCGATCCGTATTCATCGCCGGGATATTCAGAGCAAGATATTTCGCGCTCTGGGTATGACCGAGGAAGAGGCGCGCTCACGCTTCGGCTTTTTTCTAGAGGCCCTGGAATACGGCACACCTCCTCACGGCGGCATCGCGCTAGGACTGGATCGAATCGTGATGATCCTGGCCGGAGCGGACAGCTTGCGCGAAGTCATTCCCTTCCCCAAGACCGCGAGAGCGGTGGATTTAATGGTGGACGCGCCGACTCCGGTGAGTGAGGCGCAGTTGAAGGAACTGGGGATAGAGGTGAAGAAGTAAGGCTGTGGCTGGAGGGCGCTTTCAGAGAGTTCTTATGCCGGCCTGAAGGCCTGCCCCACGCTCGGATCACCTAGCTGCCGGGCCTGATGTCTGCTGCACTCTCAGATCGAACACTGTACGCAGTGATGGCCCGTCGCTTCCGAAACGGACTGGCAGAAGGGGTGGAGCAGGGCTTCCCGCCCCGCATTGCAGGCGGCCTATGCAGCTGGCTTTGGTCAGATTGTCCTTCCTGCCTTGAAACTCGACTAGTGCTGAAAGCGTCAGGTCTTATTTTCCTTGCTCTCGGAGCTTGAATCTCTGCAGCTTGCCGGTTGCCGTCTTCGGCAGGTCATCGAAGAATTCTACCCATCGCGGGCGCTTGAAGACTGGCAACCGGCTGACCACAAATTCCTGCAGTTCGCGGGCGAGGTCGGGTGTTCCTGCGACGCCGTTTTTTAGAACCACACAAGCGGCCGGCTTCAGAAGTTGGTCGTTGTCCTGGCGACCGATGACCGCCGCTTCCAGCACGGCGGGATGCTCAATCAGCACGCTTTCAATTTCGATCGGGCTCACCCACACACCGCTGCACTTGAGCATGTCGTCGGAGCGGCCCACATACCAGAAATATCCATCCGCATCCAGATAATACTGGTCACCGGTGCGGATCCAGTTGCCTTCGATCGTGCTCTTGGATTTCTCGTGCTGGTTCCAGTAGTGGGAGCAGGTCGAGTCGGACTGGACCAGCAGGTTGCCGATGTCGCCAGGCTTCACGGGCTGCCTGTTTTCGTTCACGATCTTCGCTTCGTAGCCGGGAATGATCTGTCCGCTGGAACCCGGACGGACCGCGCCCGGGCGATTGGCGATGAACACGTGCAGGATTTCGGTGGAACCAATCGCGTCCAGAATCTCGACGCCGAACCGTTCTTTGAAACGGTGGAAAAGGGCGGCGGGTAAGGCTTCACCGGCGGAGACACCATAGCGGATAGAGGAGAGATCAAAGTCTGACGTACCCGGACGGCCGGGGGTGGCGGTCCCCAGGTGAACACTGCCGGGCTCATAGGCCAATAGCGCGGCATAATTCGAGGGCACGGAGAAAAACAGCGTCGGCCGGTGGCGTTCGATGATATCGAACACGTGTTGCGGCTTGGGCGGGCCTGGCCACAAGATGCTGGTGCCGCCAACCGCCAACGGGAAATAGAGCGCGTTGCCCAGTCCGTAGGCAAAAAACAGCTTCGCGGCGCTGAAGCAGCGATCACTTTCCGTCATGGCCAGAATGCCCTTGGCGTAGCGCTCGGCGCAAACCACCATGTCATGCTGCAGATGGACGCAGGCTTTGGGAAAGCCGGTAGAGCCCGACGAGTAGAGCCAGAAAGCAGCATCATCTTTGCTGGTCGGCTCGGCTTCGAGGTCCGGGGGATTCTGCTGGAGCAGCTCGTCGAAGCGCAAGGTGTCCACCGGCGCTTTAGCGTCCACTACGATGGTGTGCTTCAGATAGCGGAGTTGCTCCCTGGGAAAGGCTTCAATCTGGGGATAGAGCGATTCGCTGACCACCGCAACCCGCGCCCTCGAGTTGTTCAATATGTATTGATAGTCGGCCGGCTTGAGCAGAGTGTTGACCGGCACCGGAACCGCGCCGATCTTGATGGCGCCGAAAAAACTGATGGCGAACTCGGAGCCGTCGAGCAGGAGCAGGAAGACGCGCTCCTCAATGCGGACACCGAGCTTGCGCAAACCGTTTCCGAAGCGGTTTACGTCTTCCCAGAGCTGGTGGTAACTGACGCGGGCGCCTTCGGCCTCGATGGCGGTCTTCTCTCCGCGGCCTTCCTGCAAATGGCGATCGATGAAGTAAGTGGCGGCGTTGAACTGTTCAGGAAGCAGAATGGGAGCGCCCCAATTCATTTGGCGGCGACGCGCTTACGAAAACTGCGCAGGATAATTACGCCGCTGACGCCAAAGCTAGCAACCGCTCCCAAAGCCAGGGCTTCAGTGAATTGCGGCCTTAGATGGAGCAAATCTCCACAGAACGCCGCCAGGGCAAAAAGAATGCCCACGACGTTCAGCCAGGCCGGCGAACGCGAGGATTGCGCCCGATCCTGGTTCTGCAGGCGCAGCTGCAGCAGGACCGCCGCCAATCCGACAGCGCCCATCACCACCACCGCCAACGGGCTGAAGAACGCCCCGCGGTTGGTGAATAGCACGATGAGGGCCAGCGCTCCGCATAGCAGACCGGAGGCGATCACCGTCCAACGGCGCGAGCGGTACTCATGCTTATTCACTTTCACCTCGAACGCGAAAACCCATTGTAGACAGAGTGAGTCGCCATGCAAACACGAAGTTACGGTGTCGATTCTCAGTCCCGATGGCGGGGCGGCCATTGCCCCGGCAGTCGCGTCCGGAGGGAGGTAATAGAAAAGATTGTTTTTCCGAGCTTGTCCACTGGCTGACGTTGATTCAGCCAAGCAAACGCGTCGGGAGGATAAGTGGCGGGGAAGACGTCACAGGGGCACAAAGCCCGAGCGACCTAGCGATTGCAACCCACTGGCTTCTTCGGAAAGGAAGCAGTATAGGGGATCGCCCACCGACTATTTAAATCACCACGGCCTCTTGGTACTCCCCAAACACTTTTCTCATTGTGTCCGAGACTTCGCCGACCGTGGCGTTGGCTTCGACGGCGGCAAGGATGTGGGGCATCAGATTGGTGTGGGAGCGGGCGGCATCTTCGATTCGCCGCAGCGCGGCTTGCCAGGGGCCGGGATCGCGGCGGAGGCGCAACCCACGCAGGCGTTCCACCTGTTTGCGCTCCAGCGACTCGTCAATGCGTTGGATGAGGATGGGCTTTTCTTCGTCCACGGCAAAGCGGTTTACGCCCACCACCACCGCTTGCTCGCGATCGACCTGCTGCTGGTACTCGTAGGCGGCGTTCTGGATTTCCTGCTGCACGTAGCCGCGCTCCAGGGCTTCGATCATGCCCCCGAGAGCTTCGATCTTTTCCAGATATGCGTTCGCCCGCGTTTCGATTTCGTTAGTTAAGGTTTCGACGTAATACGAACCCGCCAGCGGGTCAACGGTGTGCGGAACTCCGGATTCGTAGGCCACGATCTGCTGGGTGCGAAGAGCGATCCGCGCGGCCTGTTCGGTGGGCAGAGCGAGAGCTTCATCGTAAGAATTGGTGTGTAGCGACTGCGTGCCCCCGAGCACCGCGGCCAGCGCCTGCAGGGCGGTGCGCACGATGTTGTTCTCGGGCTGCTGCGCGGTGAGGGTGGAGCCTGCGGTCTGGGTATGGAAGCGCAGCATCCAGGAGCGAGGGTCTTTCGCCTTGAAGTGCTCACGCATGATGCGCGCCCACATGCGGCGGGCGGCGCGGAACTTGGCCACTTCTTCGAGAAAATTGTTATGCGCATTGAAGAAGAATGAAATCCGGGGGGCAAACTTGTCGATGTCGAGTCCGGCGTCGATGGCTGCCTGAACGTAGGCGATGCCATTGCCTAGAGTGAATGCGACTTCTTGAACGGCGGTCGATCCCGCCTCGCGCATGTGGTAGCCGGAGATGGAAATCGTATTCCACTCGGGCACATTCTGGTTGGCCCAGGCAAACAGGTCGGTGATGATCCGCATGGCCTGTTGCGGCGGGTAAATATACGTGCCTCTGGCAATGTATTCCTTGAGCACGTCGTTTTGCACCGTACCGGAAAGCTTACGAATGTCTGCGCCTTGGCGGCGGGCTACGGCGACATAAAGCGCCAGCAGAATTGACGCCGTCGCGTTGATGGTCATCGAGGTCGAGATCGTGGTCAGCTCGATGCCATCGAAGAGGCGCTGCATGTCCTCAACCGAATCAATGGCTACGCCGACCTTGCCGACCTCCCCGACCGCTAGGGGGTGGTCGGAATCCAGGCCGATTTGTGTAGGCAGGTCAAAGGCGACCGACAGACCGGTGGTGCCGTTGGCCAGCAGGTACTTGTAGCGTCGGTTGGATTCCTCGGCATCGCCCATGCCCGCGTACTGGCGCATGGTCCACAGACGGCCGCGATACATGGTGGCTTGCACGCCGCGGGTAAAAGGATATTCACCGGGATATCCCAGTTCGTGTTCCTGGTCCCGGCTGTCCAAATCGAAGGGCGCATACAGCGGGCGGATCAGGATATGCGAGGAGGTTTCATGATCGGCGGGTGCGCGGCTGGCGGCTTTGAGCTTGTCGGTCATGACGAACAGTCGTCGGTCATCAGTCGTCGGTGTCAGGAAATCAAAGACTGCTGCCGACTGGTCCTGACGACTGACGACTGTGTTTCAACCTTTCTTCCATACCCGCCAAAACGAGGTCACACCGAACCAGACGAACGTCAGGGTGAAAACAATTGCAACCACTACTCGCCCGGTGGTAGTTTGGCCGGCCTGATAGCGGGCGAATTCCCGAAAGAACGCGACCCCGCCAATGAAAGCTAAAGCCAGGAAAACAAAGCCCGTGACCTCTAACCAGAGCTGATGCAGGACGCGTCCGAAATGAGACGCCGTGGTGCGCGCGCCCTTAAACACCGCGCTGACGGTCCGATTCCGTCCGGCAGACTGGGCAACGACCCGGGCCAGAATGGTCAATTTGCGTACGGTCGAAAGCTTCGTCATCAGCGTCGATTTTAACAGTGTTCGGGGTTACAATTACGGACGTGGCGGTAAGGGTTACGAACCGGGTAACCGGTTACCGCATCTAACGAGTGTAGGGGAGTCGGCAGGCTGCCGAAGTCATTCTCAGGGGGGAATGTGGACCAGCAATTAAAGCAGTTGATGAAAGAACTGGGTGAAGCAATCAATGAATCGCTAGCCGATAGCGAACAGATTGCCGAGGTCGTTGCCAAAATCAAAGACGGCGGATACGACATCTTCCTGGTGCTGGAAGCCACAATCGGAGTTAGCAAGCCGGGCGAGAAGTCCGATGACAAGACTTCCATGGTCACCACGCTCACCACGAATCCCGAGTTCAAGATCAGCGATCAGGACCTCAAGTTCCTAAAGTCGCTGCGCATCAAGATCGAAAACGACGCCGCGTGACAGTCGTCAGTCTGCGGTCGTCAGTCTTCCGTCGTTAGTCTTCAGCAACCCAGCCTCCCACGCTTCTTTGCGACCTTTGCGCTGCCTTCGCGGCACGGTTTCGTCAACATTGCCAGAGACTATGCGAATGAAATTGGGTTGCTGAAGACTGACGACTGCGGTCCCCCATCTGTTACACTGTCGCGTTCCGCCGCCCTGGAAAATAATGGACTGCGGGGCTTCCCTGGGTCTGCACGCTACATCAAAGCCGAGACGCTATGAAGGACACACTGGGAGTCTTGTTAGCCGGCGGCGCGGGCGAGCGGCTGTATCCCCTAACTCGCGATCGCGCCAAACCTGCGGTAACCTTTGGCGGCATCTACCGGATCATTGACGTCACCCTTTCCAATTGCATCAACTCCGACCTACGGCGGGTCTACATCCTCACCCAGTACAAGGCCCTTTCACTGAACCGGCATATCCGCGAAGGCTGGAACATCATGGGCGTGGAACTGGGCGAGTTCGTCGAAGTGCTGCCGCCCATGAAACGGGTGAGCGATCAGTGGTATCAGGGCACGGCAGACGCGGTGTACCAGAACATTTACTCGATCGGTTCGGAGCAGCCCAAACACGTGCTCATTCTCTCCGGAGATCACATCTACAAGATGAACTACGGCTTGATGCTGGACCGGCACAACGATTCGGGAGCGGATGTGACTCTGGCGACAATTCAGATCGACCCCGATGAAGTGTCCCGCTTCGGAGTTGTGGATGTGGACCGCGATCATCGAGTGCTGGGTTTCCAGGAAAAGCCGAAGACAACCGAACTGCGCGTGCCTTCGAATCCCGACAAGGTTTACGCTTCCATGGGCATTTACCTGTTCAATACCGATGTGCTGATCCCCGTGCTTCTGAAAGACGCCGAGGATCCTGGTTCCAGCCACGATTTCGGCAAAGACATCCTGCCTAAGATGGCCGACGATTACAGGGTGTACGCCTACGACTTCGTGGACGAAAACAAGAAAGAGGCTCTTTACTGGCGGGACGTGGGCACGCTGGAGGCGTATTACGAGGCCAACATGGACATCGTGGCGGTATCGCCGGTGTTCAACTTGTACGACTCGGACTGGCCGATCCGCACTCACCAGCGCCAGTACCCGCCGGCCAAATTCGTTTTTGCCGAATCCGGCCGCACCGGCACCGCCGTGGACTCGATCGTTTCCGCAGGCTGCATTGTTTCCGGCAGCATGGTGAAGGACAGCGTGCTGTCGCCCGACGTGCGAGTCAATTCCTATAGCGAAGTAGATAGCAGCATCCTGTTCTCCCACGTGAATGTGGGGCGGCATTGCCGCATCCGGAAGGCCATCATCGACCGCGACGTACACATTCCGGAGGGCACCACGATCGGGTACGACAGCGAGGCTGATCGCCAACGATACTTCGTCACCGAAAGTGGAATCACGGTAGTGACCCGGGATTATTCCCTGTTCGAGAATCCGGTGACGGTAGATTACTTCACCAGCGAGTAGTCAGTGGGTTCCCAGCGACTTATCGCTGGCTGCGGAATGCGCAAACGTCCGTTCCCGTGGAGAGAGCTGAAACCCCCGCTGGTCAGCGTCGTTGTTCCTTTCAGGCGTGCCTACAGAACGCACATCCTGCCCCGCTACCCCCCGAAGTGGTGGCCCATTGTCAAAGGTCCCTCCGGGGACCTTGTTGAAAGAGAGACGGCCTGGTTATTCGCTTTTTATTCGTCTCATATTTTGCCGCCCTGCTACAATGCCTTCGCCTTATTGAAGTACAGAACTTTTGGGGCCACAAAAACGTATCTATAGTGTGATTGTGGTGTTATGGCCCGGCTTGTGCCACGTCCGGGGGACAGACCAGGAGTTCCGGGGAGTGCGGGTTGGAAGACGCCCAGGTCGTTGCTATGTTGGTCCGTCGCTGCGTAGCCGGCGACGTAGTGGCCTGGGAGGAAATCGTGCAGCGCTACAACCGGCGCATCTACAACATCTGCTATCGCTTCGCCGGTTCGGGCGACGACGCCCAGGATCTTACCCAGGAAGTCTTCATCAAGATGTTCCGTACGCTGAGTTCCTACGACGTCGAGCGCGGCTCCTTCATGACCTGGGTCACCACCATCACCCGCAACCTGCTGGTGGACCACTTCCGCAAGAGCAAGCAGGATCGCATGACCGACTCGCTGGACGCAGCCCCGTCCGAACACGAGGACGCGATGCCGCTGAGCGACAAGATCGAGGACAAAGGCCCGTCTGCGGATACGAGCGTACAAGGTCGCGAGACTCGGGAACTGGTACATCGCGCCTTGCAGAAGCTTTCGCCGGAGCTGCGCGAAGCCGTCATCCTGCGCGACCTGCAAGACCTGGATTACCGGGATATTGCCACGGTACTAAAGGTTCCGGAGGGCACGGTGAAATCAAGGATAAATCGCGGGCGGGCGGAACTTGCACGTCTGCTACAACGTACTTATAGGCAGGTGATCTGATGCCAGGCGAAGCTAAAAACGGTATGCAGTGCGCGGAGTTCGACGCCCTGCTGAACGAAGCCCTGGATGCGACCCTAACCGGGCCAAAGCTGGAAAGTTTTCAGGCTCACGCCCGGGTGTGCGCGATTTGTGGCCCCTTGCTGGCCGAGGCCGACGCCGGACGGCGCTGGCTGAAGTCGCTGGCTGAGGTGGAACCGCCCGCCAACCTGATGCACAACATTCTGCTGGCCACGACGGGGCACGAGAGCAAGCGGGTCGCGGCTCGCGCCAAAGCCGAGTCCTCTTGGGCGGATAAAATCACCGCGTGGCTGCGGCCGGTATTCGCTCCCGTGCTCGCCGTAAGCCGTCAGCCGCGCTTTGCCATGTCATTTGGAATGGCGTTCTTCTCCCTATCAATTTCGCTCAGCCTGGCCGGAGTGAAAGTGAGCGACGTGCGGCACCTGGATCTGCGGCCCACCGCCATCAAACGCACTTACTACGAGACCTCAGGTCGAGTGGTGAAGTATTACGAAAATATTCGCTTCGTGTATGAAATCGAATCGCGGATGCGAGAGCTCAAACGAGTAACCGCTCCAGCCGAGACAACCCCCAAGCAACAGAACAAAGAACAGAAAAACAACAACACTAGTGGAGAACCTGAGCAAAAACAGGAACGCAACTACAGCCAGGGAGAGAACCAGCCTGTGCTGGCTTCGGTCCCGAATGATCCGCCTGTAGGGACCGCGACCACTTACAGGAGGCTTTCATGAACTGTGCCAACCACCCCGACATTCAGTCGGTGGCCTTTTGCCGCACTTGCGGAAAACCGCTGTGTGCGAACTGCACCCGTTCGGTGCATGGAGTGATCTATTGCGAGAGCTGCCTGGCGGCGCGATTGGAAGGCGTGCAGCCGTCAACGCCCCCCCCGGCCGCAGGTTTCGTTCCCTCCAGTCCCACGGCCATGCCGGGCTCGGGTCCAAATCCGGCCCTCGCGGGCGTTCTGGCCGGCTTCTTCCCTTTCGGGGTAGGCGCGGTTTACACCGGGCAATATGCCAAAGGCCTGGCGCACCTGGTAATCTTCACCCTGCTGGTCTTAGGAGCCAGCAGCGGCAGTGAGGCCATGGGCACCGTCTTCGGGCTGTCCATCGCGGGATTCTATTTTTACCAGATTATCGATGCCGTGCGCACTGCCCGGGCCATACAACTGGGGCAGCCACCGCCGGACCCGTTTGGACTGGGAACCACATTTAGCTCCGGACTTGGCTCCGGCGACCGGATCGATGCGAGCAAAGTTCCGGTCGGGGCTCTGGTCCTTATCGGCCTAGGCACAATCTTCCTGTTGCATACCCTCGACATCTGGGATTTCAGCCTTCACCGGATCTGGCCGCTTGTGCTCATTGGCATCGGCGGTTTCCTGCTGGTTCGTCGGCTAGGTCTGATCGGGGAAGTACCCTCAGGATTTGATCGCGCGCGCTGCTACAGGCGCGGCTTGTTGGGGCCGATCGTCCTGCTCACTCTGGGTTTTCAGTTTCTCCTCGATAGCATGGGCATCATCCGGTTCGGCCGTACCTTGCCCTTGCTGCTGATCGTGATTGGACTGGTGAAGATATTCGAGAGTACGAGCAAGCCAGGTCCGCTCGCGGGCCCACCCCCCACCCAGGGCGGAGTGCAACCGCCCGGAGTTGTGTCCGGAGAGGTACAACCGCCGTACCCGGAGGTGAAGCCGGAGGTGAAGAATGGCTAGCCCGGTACAGGCTCCTCACCCAATGCGGGAACAACAACGAAGACAGCGGCGGTCCGTAGCGGGTCCGGTCGTGCTGATCTTGCTGGGAGTGGTGCTCCTACTGACCACCATGCATGTGCTGCACCCCGAACCGCTTCTGCGCTGGTTCGGGACGTATTGGCCGGCCCTGATCATTCTCTGGGGCGTCATCAAGCTGGTCGAGTACCAGCAGGCGCAGAAGGAAGGCACGCGCCCCTCCGGAATCGGAGCCGGCGGCGTCTTGCTATTGGTCTTCTTAATCATTTTCGGGATGTCCGCGACTCAGGCTTCGCGCTTTAACTGGGATGAGATACGCGACCACATTAACATCGGCGACGAAGACTTCCAGATTTTCGGTCACACCTACAGTTACGACGATCAGCTACAGCAGGACTTTCCGGCCGGCGCGAGCCTGCACGTAACAAATGATCGCGGCGCGGTAAACCTGACCGCCTCGGACGACAATCAGATTCACGTGACCGCTCATAAACGGATAAACGCGGACAGCCAGGAACAAGCGGACAAGTTCAATCCCGGCACCAAGCCTCAGATCACCGTCAGCGATCATACCGTCACCCTCAATGCCAATACGCAGGGCGCCGGCGATCATTCGGTTACGACCGACATGGATGTGAGCATCCCCCGCAAAGCCTCGGTGGTGATTACCTCGCACCGCGGTGGCGTCAGCGTGCTGGGCCGTGATGGCGACGTCGAAATTTCCAGCCAGGGTGGCGATGTCGCTACCTCCGACATCAATGGCAAGGTGAGTCTTAACCTGACCCGCGGCTCGGCCCGAGTTTCGAAGATCTCCAGCGATATTTCGGTTCAGGGACGGGCGGATGATGTTTCCGCGGCAGACGTCAAAGGCGCCGCTCGCCTGAACGGCGAGTTCGACAACGTTAAGCTTTCGAAAGTTGCCGGCGCAGTCAGCTTCAAATCGGCCCGCACCGACATGGAATTTTCCAGACTTGACGGTGACCTCGATATGGACTCGGGCGATATGCGAGCCAGCGAGCTGACCGGCCCGTTCCGTCTCCTAACCCGCTCCAAGGATGTCCGGCTCGTGGGAGTGAATGGCGATGTGCGCCTGGAGAACGAAAACGGAGCAGTCGAAATCCGCATGAACAAGCTAGGCAGCATGCAAGTGAGCAACCGGAACAGCGACATCCAGATTTACCTTCCCGACAAGTCTGCTTTCCAACTAGACGCTCACTCTCGCGGCGGCGAAATCGAATCGGACTTTGACGCCCTCAAGATCGACAACCGCGACGACCAGGCGACAGCCAGCGGCGCTATCGGAACCGGCGGCCCTCACCTGGTCATCACCAACGAGCACGGCGGAATCGAACTCCGCAAAGGATCGTCGCTCGCAGAAAGCCCGACACCCCCCACGCCACCTCGCCCACCGCTCCCACCAAAAGTACCAGTGCCGACGGAGAACTAGGCTGGAGCAAAGGGCAAACTACAAATAGGCAGGAGTTCGGCCCTCTCCCTGTTCCGCGCGGTCGACTGCGACTCATCCTACCTTCCTTGAGGACCCAAATTATTGTACGTACATTTACGCTGTGACAACATGTTCCACGCGGAACCTTACGTCGATTTTGCGTTCCAGTTTGACCGGCCTCAGTGCCCCGCGTACCTTACTGACGCCGTGGCGACGGAACCGCGGCGTGACCCGACATAATCCGGCATCCCCGATGCTATAGGTTCTGTCACCCAGGCCGAGTTATATTGGGCGGGTGGTCTGCTATTTGTGGCGATGAGAAAATTCTGGTCCATCCTTTTTCTGTGCTGGATTCTGTTCCTGGCTGGCTGTGCGTCCAAGAAAACGCCGGTCGCGCCTCCTCAACCTGCAGCGCCCCCTCCCGCGCCGGCGCCGGTGCGCAGCCAGATGCCGCCGCCCTCCGCCGAGGTAATTGAGCACTGCGTCGTCAGCAAGCAGGAGAACGCAAACACGGTCACTTGCCGTTGCGAGCCGGTCACTACACGAATTGATTCAAAGACCGGACACACAGTCATCGTCTGCAAGAAAATGCCAGAAAAGAGATGATGTCTGGCGCCGAGCGTTGGCTCTCGCCTGCCTGGTGTCCCGAGGGTTAGGCATTGGCTCCGGCTACCCATTCGGCTTGGCGGGAGCCGCCGTGGCTGAGCGCGTACAATACCAGTTCTACGCGGCTTGAGATCCCTAGCTTGTCGAAAATCCGAAAGAGATATTTCTTGATGGTGTGCTCGCTCAGGCAAAGTTCCTGCGCCACCTCGCGATTGCTGAGGCCATCGGCTACCAGGGCAACCACCTGTTCTTCGCGCGGGGTGAGCAAACGAATTCCACGCGAGTTGACCATGTGCAGAGAAGGCACCTGGCTCAAGGACTCGATCACATACTGCATCTGTTCACTGTTGGCCCACACTTGTCCGCGATGCAGGCTGTGGATGCACTTGCAGAGCAACCGGAAGGGGTACTGGGAGAAGCAGAACAAGCCTCGCGCGCCGGAGCGGAAAGCGTTCACCACTATGTCGCGGTCGTAAGTGTCGAGCAGAATGATTTTTGCCACTGCGGGATGAACGAGATGCATGCGACGCACAACCGTCATGTCCGGCCAGCCGTCTCTGGGGTTGTCGGCATTGAGGATGGCCACCTCCACCGGCGCCGATCCGATGACGCGCAGGATGACGTCCGGGTCAAGAATGCAGGAAGTCACTTTGAATTCCGGGCGGCGGCGAAGTGCGCTGACCAGAAGCTGGCATTGCATTTGGTTGGAGTCGGCAACCAGCAATCCAATCGAGTTTGAAGACGAACTACACGCAGGTTCCATAATTCCTTGTGGAACGTAATCAACTGCCCCGGTCCAATTCAGCAAACTAGGGCAGCCTACACGATTGCGGGTAGGCATTTCTGTGACGTATCAACATCACAGATGGTTGAATGAACTGTGGGAAACCGGATCTAAACCAGCAAAGGGAGCGTGCGCAAGGACACTGTATTGCCTTTAACTGCTTGCATCAAGTGCAGATAACGGGCATTCCTCAGCCTCGGCCCATGCTGGAGGTGAAGCGTACCAGGTTAGCCAGTCTACTTTTGTGGATACCGCCAACGAGGATGAGAACGAATGCCCATCAATCTTGAACCACAGCGCCTCAGCCCCCGCCGTTGCTCAATGCGCTCTTGACGTGGGTGGACACGCGCCGATGCTGAGTAGGGGGCGTCGATGTTGCGACTCAATTCTTCCAATCGGAAAGCGCCCTCTCCGGCGCGAGAGCAATCGCATTCATACAGCTACCTTTGTGGACAACACTTCCCATGTCTTGCTGCTTTGGGTGCGGCCGGGATAATTTGCAAGCTCTAGGTTTGCGGCAAAAGCGGCGAGGATAAGAAAGATAGGGCAAGAGAGAATGGAACGACTTCTGATCTGCGTGGCGTTGGTCCTTGGCTGCCGCGCAGTGCAGGCAAGTTCGGTGGCGGCCGTGGCCCAAGAGCAGGCGACGCAAGCGGCAAAAGCAAGCGAAGGGGCGGCGGGGCCTACGAAACCCGGCATCGCGGACGGTGCATCGAGTCCAGACGAGATGGGGAACCGCCGTCCGCTCTACCGGCTACGAAAGAGCGACGTGATCGAAATCAAATTAAATTTCGCGTCCGAGTTTAACCAAACGGTGAGCCTACAGGCGGATGGCTTCATCCCGCTGAAGGGATGGGACGAACTGTACGCCCAAGCAATGCCCGAGCTGCGGAGGACGATCCGCCAGGCCTATTCCGAATGCGGCCCAACGTGGAAGTCACCATTGACCCAAGGACTTGGAGAAGCCTTATTTGTTGCCGCGGGGCCGTGGCGCGTGCGGGCAAGTACGAATTGCGCGGCACCAATTGTTCGCACAGCTTTCTCTGGTCCCCGCGATTTGCTGGTCTACTTCCCGTACCAGCCGGCACGAAGGTGGGAATCCCCGGATCCGCTGCCTGGTTTCCGCCATCGCCACTTCCGTCTGGCGGTCGTTGGCTTCTGCATCGTATCTTCGCCGTAGCGGGCCGCAGCAGCGCCCTGGCAGGTACTACCATCCCGTACGTGAGCCGTGCGACCACGGCCCTGTCGTTTACAATCAGAGCGGCCCGCGCCATTCGGACCACTTGACCCGGCGCGGCTTGCTCACATGGAAAAGACGATTCTGGTTACCGGAGGATCGGGCTTCATCGGTTCCAATTTCATCCTGCAATGGATTGAGCAGGAGCGAACTCCGGTGGTTAACCTCGACAAACTGACCTACGCCGGCAACCCACGCAATTTGCTCGGTGTTTCTTCGGATCCGCGATATTGCTTCGCACTAGGAGATGTATGCGACCGCGAGCGCTTGCGAGAACTGCTCCAGATCCACAAACCGCGCGCCATCGTGCATTTTGCCGCGGAGAGCCATGTGGATCGTTCCATCCGAGGACCCGATGACTTCATTCGGACCAACGTGCATGGAACATTTTGCCTGTTGGAGGAAGCGCGCGCGTACTATGGAGAATTAGCGCCGCAGGAACGCGATTCGTTCCGGTTTCTGCACGTGTCCACAGATGAGGTATACGGCTCGCTGGGTCCAGATGATTCGCCGTTTTGCGAGACGACGGCGTACGCACCGAACAGTCCATATTCAGCTTCCAAGGCGGGCGCGGACCACTTGGTGCGCGCCTATCACCATACTTACGGCCTTCCCACTCTGACCACGAATTGCTCGAATAACTACGGCCCATACCAGTTCCCGGAAAAGCTGATTCCGCTCGTCATCTTGAACGCCCGCGCTGCCAAGTCGTTGCCTGTGTACGGAGACGGCCAGAATGTGCGCGACTGGCTTTTCGTGGAAGATCACTGCGCCGCGGTACGCAGGATTCTGGCCCAAGGCAGGGCGGGAGAAACCTACAACATCGGTGGGGGGGGCGAAAAGCGAAACATAGAAATCGTGGAAATCATATGTTCGATCCTGGACGAATGTTGTCCCGAGGATCCCAGCGTACCGCATCGAAAATTGATCGCCTTCGTGAAGGATCGTCCGGGGCACGACCGCCGATACGCGGTCGACGCGCGCAAGGTCGAGCGCGAATTAGACTGGAAGCCGCGCGAGAGCTTAGAGAGTGGCCTTCGTAAGACGGTTCAGTGGTATTTGCAAAACGAAGAGTGGGTGAGAGACGTGACCAATGGCAGCTACCGAAAGTGGATTGCCACGCAGTATTCGTAGAATCGCGAAGAGTGGGACGATGCAAAGAGAACTTGCCACATGCGAATCACGATCTTCGGCGCGACCGGGCTGCTGGGCAAAGCGCTGATGTCCGAGGCGACGGCCGATGATGTTACGGGGTTCGGCTCGGTGGATGGAGACATCCGTGACGCGCAAGCGGTTTTGGACCTGGTGGAGCGCACCCAACCGGACTGGATCATCCTGGCGGCAGCTTACACCGACGTCGACGGCTGCGAAAGAAATCGCGACCTGGCCTTCGATGTGAACTGTCGCGGCGCCGTGAACGTGGTGCGAGCGGCCAAGCGGCGGGACGCCCGCCTGCTTTTTCTCAGCACAGATTATGTCTTCGATGGAACGAAGACGACACCCTACACCATGGGCGATGCACGCACACCTCGCAGTGTTTACGGTCAATCAAAAGCCGAAGCGGAGGTGCAACTCAGTCAGATCCTGCCGGAATGCTGCATTGTCCGGACTTCCTGGCTGTTCGGCACCGGGGGAAGGTGTTTTCCCGACACAATTTTGAAGTTGGCCGCAAGCCGTCCGCAACTGGAAGTGGTGGGCGATCAGCGGGGCTCTCCTACCTACGCGGTGGACTTGGCTGGCGCCATTGTTCAACTCTGCCGCAAAGACGCCAGCGGCATTGTGCAGGCCACTAACCGTGGTGAGTGCTCGTGGTACGAATTTGCCCGGGAAATTATTACGATTGCAGGGTTGGACGTAGTTGTACGAGAGACCACAAGCGATAAGTTCGTTCGTCCAGCGCAACGTCCGAAGTACTCCGTGCTCGGTCCTGAGAGTTTGCAGAACTATGGCATCACGATGCCTGACTGGCAGGACGCCCTGCACAGATATCTGGCGGAGCGGAAGGCGAACATCACGAATCCGTAGTGTCGTCGTCCTGGCGGCTGTCTCGGGGCGTCTCGCCCACGACGCGGAAGGCGGGATGCCCAGCGTTCCATCGAAACCAAGCTGGTTGAAGCCAACTCAATCTTCCCCCGCTGCCTTTTCGACGGAATGCCACTCCGGCTTTATGATGACAGCCGACTCGGCGTTGAGTTGCTGCAGGCCCGACTGTTTCAGCTTCAAGTTCAAGTTGGGAACATCGGAGCTCTTTATTTTTTCCCAGCTCACCAGCTGCTGGTCGAGCGCGGTCTTGACATCGTTGAAGATCGCCAACTGCGGGTTGTTTGGCGTCGCATCAGCGCTGTCCACCGTTTCCAGCAGTGTGGCCAGCCCGACATTCAGATGCGCCAGGCTTCGTCCCTGGGGGGTACTGAGGAAGATCCTACCCTCTTCCTCACCTTCCAATTCACTCAACTTCTTGTCCAAGGCGGTAACTGCTTCAACCAGCGGGATGGCAGTAACGCGGTCACGCAAGGCTTTCAGTTGCCGGCGCAGACTGCGGACTTGCCGAAGCACCTGATAATCGCGGCGCATGGCGGTTGCGATATTCGTTTCCAGCTCGAACTGCCGACGCAGATCGTCCATCGAGCTCTTTACGCGCGGATCCATCTTGACGATCAGCGGCTGGGTGTAACTCCTGCCATCCACCGTCAGCTTTATGGTGTACTGGCCGGGCAGCACGGCGGGGCCAAGCGGGTAACGCGGCGTGTCGCGATGAATCGCCGAGATCGGGTACTCACGCCGGAGCGAGTCGGGCAGCGGGTAGCGCAGGTTCCACACGAAACGGTGCATTCCTGCTTGCCTTGAGAGAACTTGGGGTGGACGAACCCAATAGGTGGGGATGTTGAGTTGGTCTGCGTCCACCACTTCCGCCTCGTCCGCGCTGGAGAAATGCCATACCAACTTGCCGGTGTCGTCGGAGATGTCGACAACGACCGTACCGGAAGCCGCAGAGTTCAAATAGAAATCGATCATGGCGCCGTCAGGCGGATTCTTGCCTGCAGGTTCCTCCGGCGGCAGCGGGGTGTCAGTGTTGTTGTTGCGGCGGACGCGGTAGGTTATCTGGGGGGGGAAGAGAAAGGCATCGGACTCCGCGACCTTCGGGACCAGGTTCCGGAGCGGCGTGATATTGTCGAGAATCCAGAAGGACCGGCCGTGTGTGGCCACGACGAGGTCGTCGTTATGGACAACCAGATCGCGAATGGAAGTGGCCGGAAGGTTGAGGCGCAGCGATTGCCAGTGATCGCCGTCGTCGAACGAGACATACACCGTGTGCTCGGTGCCGGCGAAAAGAAGGCCTTTGCGTTCCGGATCTTCGCGAACCGTGTTTACCGGTGCATCGTCGGGAAGTCCGTTGATAATTTTCTGCCAGCTTTGGCCGCTGTCATGCGTGCGGTAGATATAAGGGCGGAGATCATCCAGGCGGAACCGGTTTACCGCAGCATAGGCGGTGGCCGTATCGAAGTGCGACGCATCCATCTGAGCCAGTTTGCTCCATGGCGTCAGGTCCGGAGGCGTAACGTTCTTCCAATTCTTACCGCCGTCGTGCGTAACCTGCACCTGACCATCGTCCGTCCCCGCCCATATCATGTTTACGTCTTTGGGTGAAGGGGCGATCGAGTAGATAACGCCGCGGTGCTTCCCTTTTGCTTCATCAGATTCGACGAACACCCCTAGGCTTGGCGGCACGCCTGGATCTTCGCGGGTCAGATCGGGGCTGATGATCTGCCAGCTATTGCCACCGTCGGTCGTCTTGAATAGCACATTGGAGCCGAAGTACAAAATGTGAGGATCGACGGACGAGAAGATCAGAGGCTGAGTCCGATTAAAGCGAAACTGGCCGGTGCGCAGCACTACCGGCGATACATCTTGTGTCTGAGCGGTTGTCCGGCTGTACTTTGTGACCTTGCCTCCGTAGATGAGATTGGGATCGAGGGGATCGGGAGCAACGTATCCGTATTCCTCGACGCCCACCGGGTACCAGTCTCGAAAAGTGATTTCGCCCGTGTCGCTGCGACTGGCCGTGCCGACACTTCCGCTCTCCTGTTGCCCGCCGTACACCCAGTAAGGAAATTGATTGTCGGTGATGACGTGATAGAACTGTGCGGTTGGCTGGTTGTACCAGGAACTCCAAGTCTGCCCGCCGTTCACACTAATGGTGGCGCCCTGATCCACGGCGAGAGCGATGATCTGCGGGTTCTCCGGATTGATCCAGACGGTGTGATAGTCATCACCGCCGGGCGCTCCCTTGATGGCAGTAAAGCTGATGCCGCCATCGGTGGAGCGATAAGTGGAGATATTGGCGATATAGACTGTGCTCTTGTCTTTGGGATCAACCCGCACACAGGCGAAATCGTCGCCACGCCCCCATAACCGGACGTCGGAATTGATTCTTTCCCAGTTCTCCCCGCCGTCCTTCGAGCGATAGAGGCCACCGAGTTTGGGCGCGTCTACCAGAGCGTAGAGAAGATTGTGATCACTCGGCGCCGCCCCAAGTCCAATGCGACCCAAATGCTCGACCCACGTCGGCAGGCCTTTGCTTAACTGGCGCCAGGTCTCGCCTCCATCGACGGACTTGTACAACCCGCTGCCGGGCCCGTCGTACGAACCACCCGTAGTCCACGTCGGACGGCGCGAGGCCCACATGTCGGCGTACAGGATTTGTGGGTTCGATGGATCGAAGGCCAGATCAATCGCCCCGGTGTCTTGGTTTTTGTAGAGAATCTTCTTCCAAGTCAGGCCGCCATCTAACGAGCGAAACACGCCTCTCTCGGCATTCGGACCATAGGGATGCCCAACCACGGCAACGAACACACGATTGGGATCATGGGGATCGACAAGAATGACACTGATCTGCTGTCCATCGCGCAAGCCGAGATGCAGCCAGGTACGGCCTCCGTCGGCAGACTTGTAGATGCCGTCACCGGTGGAAAGATCGGGCCGGCGCAGCCCTTCGCCGCTGCCCACATAAATAATGTTTGGATTTGAGGGTGCGATCGCCAGGGCGCCAATCGAGCCGATGGGTTGGTCATCGAAAATCGGATTCCAGGTGCGGCCGTAATCGGTCGTCTTCCACACGCCACCGTTGTTAGGCGCCATGTAGAAAACATTTGGTTGCCCCGGCACACCAGAAATGGCGACAGTGCGTCCCGCCCGGAAGGGCCCGATCATGCGCCAGCGTAGTTCCTGAAACAGTTTGGGATCGAACGCTTGAGCTGATCCGACAGCAGAAAAGCCCAACAAAACCGACAAAAACAAGAACAAGAAACGACGAAAGGGATTCACGGGCTCTCCTGAAAGGAGGCTAGGATAAATCAAGAGGCGGGCGAGCAGGCGGATTGTTTAGAAACAGGGCTGTGGGAGGCGCTTAAAGTCGCTTAGAGCTGCTCCAGGAGGGCAGCTTGCAGATTCTTCTGGTGCTCACGATCTAGCTTTGTGCCGGCACAGGTCACGTGAAACACATCCGTCGCGGTTTGGCCTTGCGTGTCAATGATCGCAACCTCGATGTTGCAGCCGAGTTCCGCCATGGTGGAACTGATGTCGTAAAGCAGGCCGGGGCGGTCCTGGGCGATGATTTCGACGAGCGTGCTGTGTTGCGAGCATTCGTTGTCGGTTTGCACGCTGGGCTCGATTTTTACCTTGAGGCCCTGGGCTCCTGGTTTGAATTTCGCTTCCATGAGTTCGACAACGTTAATTTCACCTGCGACCGCTTCAGAAAGGCTCCGCTTCAAGCGGTTTACTTCGGAGGGGTTGAGTTCAAGCGTGCGGAAGCGGTCAGAAAATCGAATCGTATCCAGCACCACGCCGGCTTTGTTGGAGAATGCTTCAGCCTTCAGGATGTTCATTCCCCACGACGAAAGCGTGCCCACAACGTGGGCAAACAGACCGGGGCAGTCGAGGGTCAAAAGAACAAGCTCAAAGTAGCCTTCGCGGCGGAGTACGTCGATCTGAGGCTCGTCATCTTTAAGCTTGAGCCGATCATACATTTGGCAGTGCGTGACTATCTCGCCGGGAGTATGCATCAGCAGATAACGTTTGGGGAAGCCCTCCAAAAAAGAGGTGATGTGCTTCGCGTCGATCTCCCCGGCGGCCGCGACCACTTCCTTGATTCGTTCGCTGTTTGCGGTGCTCGCGGTCAGACGCTGGTCGTCCACCGTCCGGCTGAGATGATTGAATGCCGCAGCATAGAACTGCCAGAGCATCTCGGCCTTCCATGGAGTCAGCGCTTCGGGATTCACGGATTTGATGTCTGTGTAGGTAAACAGCGTGAGCATCTTCAGCCGCTCTGTCGTCCCGACGGATTCACTGAACTCTCCCACCACCTTGGGGTCGAAGATATTCTGCCGCCTGGTCGTGGCCGACATGAGCAAATGGCTGGCAATCAGGAAGGTCACCGTGTCGCGGTCCACCGGTTCAAGCTGAAGCCGGTCCAAAACACTGGCTGAGGCTTGCAGGCTTCCCGCCACGTGATCTTCGGCTGGCATACCCTTGCCGACATCGTGTAACAGGATGGCCAGGAAGAGCAGGTCAGGGCGCTCGATTCCGTCCAGGATGTCGCGGAATCGCCGCTCCAATTCATTGTCAGGGGTTCGCAGCGCCTGCACATTTTCGACCGCGACGAATGAATGCTCATCCACCGTGTAGCGATGGTAATAGTCACGAATGACCAAGGAGTCGACCGCCTGAAATTCGGGAAACAGCAAGACCAGCACGCCCAGCCGATGCATGGCGCGCAAAGCTGCACCGGCATGCGGCGATACCAGGATACGCCTGAACTGCGGCCACAAGTCTGGCGCATGCTCCGCCCATTGCCGAAGGCTGGGCAGCGCAGCTTCGACGCATCTTTCAGTTTCCGCAGTCAGCTTCAGGCCGTGACGGCCAACGAATTCAAAAAGGCCGAAGAGCACGGATGGATCCTGAACCGAAGAGAGCTGGCGAAGAAAGACGCGGCCCTCCACCACGGAAAAATCAGCATTGGACAAGCGCGACTTGCGATTTTCGAATAAGCGGTACAGACCCGAGCGCGCCGGAGGCACTTCATCGAAGAGCACAGTGAGCCGGTAAATCGATCGGACATGCCGGAAGTATGTTCGCATCCAGGTGGCGGGCGCAACCGGCAACCCGTCGGGGAGCCCGATCCCGGCAGCCGCTGCCTCGGACTGCAGTTCGTAGGTCAGCCCATTCAGGTCCCGGCCTAATCGATAGTGCAAGAAACATCGCACGGCTGAAAGAAAATCCAGATCTGCGTCACACTCCTTACGAAACGTTCCCGGAAGCAAACTGTCGGGCGCAGGCCAAACCCCGGTTTTTTCGAGTTCTGAAATCAAGCTCAACCAACATGCGACCTGGTAGTCACGCAGACCGCCCGGATAGTCCTTTATGTTGGGTTCCAGATGAAAGATGGTGTGGCCGTACTTGTTATGGCGGGCGGCGGTAAGATCGATCAGCCTCTGCTGCAGCTCAAGCGCCTCCCGACCCACCATTTTCGGAATTACGCGGGATCGAAGCTGCTCAAACAGGTCTGCATCGCCACAGATGAATCGGCAATCGAGCAGCGAAATATTGAATTCAAGGTTGTCGCGATGAAGCTTGCCGCACTCCGCCAGGGATCGGGTTGTGGGGCTGACGCGAAGATGCAGATCCCAGAGCGCCTGGCACATGCGTGGAATCGTCTGCTTTTGCGCGGTTTCGCTGAGGGTGGCTTCATGCAGGAAAAGCACATCGACATCGGAACAGGGAAACAGAGCCCGGCGGCCGTAACCGCCGAGCGCCGCGACGCAGATCCGATCCGGCCCGGCCGAACCTGCGGGAGACTGATTCCACAGCTCGCGTATCAACGAATCTGTAAGATTCGAGCGCTCCCAGACTGCAGCCTGCCCGTTGCGTGACTGCTCGAATCTCCCACGTATGCCTTCAGACTCTTGTTGATACGCGTCCTGCGATACCGGGCTATTCGCCAGCAGTGGCATGGAACTCCCTGAGCCTGAGGTAATGGCGGTTAGAGTGCCGCCACTCCGCGCTCATGATTTCGAATCCGAATCGCCTCGTCCACTTTGGAGAGAAAGATCTTTCCGTCGCCAATTTTTCCCGTTCCGGCGCTTTGCACGATAGCGTCGACCGCGGCGTTGACCAGGTTGTCGGCCAGCACCATTTCGATCTTGATCTTGGGCACGAGATCGACCGTATACTCACGGCCACGATACACCTCGGTGTGGCCTTTCTGCCTTCCGTGTCCGCGCACGTCGGAGATCGTCATGCCTTCAACCCCCAGTTCCGTCAGGACTTCCTTGACGGCTTCAAATCTGGAGGGCTGAATAATCGCTTCAAGTTTCGTCATTGTGTTTGTCCTCGATACTGGCAGATTCCAGTTCACAACCCTTTCTAAGTTTTTCAGTCGTTCCCTGACCTACTACCCGCGGCTCAAATAGCAGTTTACAGGGAAATTTCCACTGCCGCAGTTTCTGAAACCGAAGCCTGCAAGTGCTCCTTGGGAAAGGCATAGCGCAACAGCGCCGGTGTGATCAAAGTCGTGATCAAGACAAGTACCACGGCTTGCGCATAAATGTCCCGTGCAACCAGGCCCGCCGCAAAACCAATACTGGCCGTAATCAGTCCGACCTCTCCCCGAGGAATCATCCCGATCCCGACAACGAAAGAGTCGCGCTGGCCGAATCCGGCAAGGCTGGCCCCCAAGCCGCAACCCACAATCTTTCCTACAATCGCGACCAGCAGGAGGAGGGCGAAGAATGCCAGATGCCCTCCCGACTGCCACGCATTCACATCAAGCCCGATGGATACAAGGAAGATCGGTCCAAAGAACGAGTTGGTCATGGCGCGCAGTTCTTCAATCACCCGCTCGTGCGATGGCGTGGATGCGACGAAAAGCCCGGTGAGGTATGCGCCCGTGATTGCCGCCATCTTCCCCAATGATTCAGCTGTAAATGCCATCAAAAACGCGATCGCCAGGGCCGCTGCGACCTCCATGTGGTGGCCATGCATGCGGGCGGCCTGTTTCATCAACCAGCGCGTCAGAAACGGGCCCGCGGCAAACATCGTCACCAGACACACTGTCATATAAGCTACTGGCATGACGAGTGCGTTCCACCTGCTGGCGCTGCCGGTTCCCGAATGTGCGCTCACTGCAATGACTAACGAGAGCACGATCAATCCCATCACATCATCAATTACGGCGGCACCCAGGATGGTGGAACCGGCTTTGGATCGAATCTGGCTCAAATTCATCAGCGTTTGCGCGGTGATGGTCACGCTGGTGGCAGTAAGAATTGTGCCGATGAACAATGCTTGCTGCCAAGTGAAACCGACCCATCGAGAGAGCAAGTAGCCGCCCAGCATGGGCAGGATTACTCCGCCGGAAGCCGCCCAGAAAGCTGGCTTCAACGCACGCTTGGCCATCTGGATGTCGGTCTCCAGGCCAGCCACGAACATGAGTACGACCACACCGACCTGAGCCAAAACCTTGAATACGCTAGCTACCGAGGCACCGCTTTCGCTCGTAGTAGCCAGCCAGTGCATATGCCAGATGTTGAGCGCACTGGGACCCAAGACCACGCCTGCCAGCAATTCTCCCAACACTGCAGGCAGTCCAAGGCGTGATGCCAGAGAACCGGCAGTCTTTGCTGCCGCGATCAGGAGGGCTATAAACAACAGTATCTGAAGCGAAGTGCTCATCGGCCTCCACGGAGCCGGACCGATCGTGGCTGACTTCTGGAGGCAGACCGTAGCGCCGAAATCGCGATAGCCAGCGCACCACCGGCAATCACGGGAACAACAGGCGCATGCCCCAACAGTACCAGGAAGAGTCCGACAATCACGGCCCATGTGCAGGCCAGCCGTTGTTTCTTCATGGTTTCGAGAAGTGTGTCAATCACTTCGTCACCTCCTCTTCGGATTTACTAGCGAATATGTACCAAAAGGGCCACGATGGCCACTGCCAGTCCACCACCGGCGAGCAAGAGTCCCGGCTTGCTGAACGGCGTGTTGAACGAGGGTCGCGCGATGCCATTGCGCTCCCGGGCTCGTTCCTCGCGCAGGAGTTGGGTGAGCATCTTGCGTTGTTCCAGCGTTTGGATGCAACGCAATGCGTGTTCTGCTGCCTCATAACCCTTTTGGGGTATTCGCAGCTTGAAATTAAGCTGCGCCAGCGTGTAATGGGCCGCAAAGCTGTCCGGCTGGAGACGGGTCGCAAGTTCGAGATGATCAATCGCGGGGTAGATATTGCTCGTCAGTGCGTTGGCGAGACCCAGAAACACGTGAGCCTCTCCGAAAGCGGGTGCAAGTTCGGTACTCCGGGAGAGGGCGGCGAGCGCTGCTCCCGGATCACCTGTTTGAAGCCGTTCCACGCCCTCCCGGAAGCACTCGATGGCTTCGCGAGGGACGTCAAGTGCCGGAGGACATTGCCAAGTCAGGGAATGTCCGCCCGGTTCGCTGTTGATCGGAAAAACGTTTGTCATCAGGCTGTCTCCCGCGCGACCTGCAAGCCGCTCTTAGTCTCGCCCGGCGCCGCACTACTGTGCGTCGTATCCTGCTTCAGCACGAACTCGGGATAGCAGAGAGCTCCCATTTCGGGGATATCCAAGCCTTCGAGTTCGTCGGCCGCGGATACGCGCTGCCCAATAATCACATCCATGATCCAGCCGGATACATACGAGAGCGCGAAGATGCCACCGACCAATGTGCCGACTCCGATCAACTGGGCGACCAACTGGCTGGCATCACCGTAAAACAGGCCCCGAACCGACCCGTTGACGCCGTTCCAGCTACCGCCGTAGTTAGAGGTTCCGTCCGCAAACAGGCCCACCGAGATGACACCCCAAATACCGTTCGTCCCGTGAACCGAGATTGCTCCGACGGGATCATCGACTTTGAGCACACGTTCTATGAACTCCACACTTACGCAAACCAACACGCCGGCGACCAAGCCGATGATCGCGGCCCCCACCGTGCTTACGAAACCGCTGGGGGCAGTAATGGCGACCAACCCCGCGAGCAGACCGTTACCGGACATGGACGCGTCCGGCTTTCCGTAACGAATCCACATGTACAGGATCGCTCCGAAAGAGCCCGTGCAACCCGCCAACATGGTGTTGACGGCAATAGACCCGATGCGCAACGCTCCGTTGCCAGAGGCAGCGAGAGTGCTTCCAGGATTGAACCCAAACCAGCCGAAGGCCAGGATGAAGCAACCGGTGAGCACGATAACGATGTCATGGCCAGGCATCGCATTGGGTGTGCCGTTGCGGTTGTACTTGCCGATCCGCGGCCCAATAATCATGGAAAGGGCTAACGCGGTGATACCTCCGACAGCGTGTACAACGCCAGAACCGGCGAAATCACAGTAGCCGTGTCCTAGGCTAAAGTTGGCACCCAGTTGCGACAGCCAGCCCCCTCCCCAAGCCCAGTTGGCAAACAGGGGATAGGTGATGGCGCCCATGAACACGGAAGAGACCGCAAAGGCGACATACTTCCAGCGTTCGGCGCAAGCGCCGGTCACGATGGTCAAAGCCGTATCCATGAAGACCATTTGGAACAGGAACAGCACCATCACGCCGACGTCATACGTGATCCCGCTCAGGAAGAATCCGTGTGTGCCGAACAGTCCCCATGGCTTGCCCAGCAGAGTGACAACGTGTTCGGAGTTGAGCGAAGCAGCACCGCCCAAGGTGCTGTAGGGCGCGCCGCCTCCCATTTGAATAGCGAAACCGCACACCCAGAAGGCGAACAACCCGAAGCCATAAACCATGAAATTCATCATCATGGTGTGATTGGCGTTCTTGGCGCGGGTGAGCCCGGTTTCGACGATGGCAAAGCCGGCCTGCATGAACATGACCAGAAAGCCGGTGACCAGGGTCCATACGAAGTTGATTGCAATCCGGTTTTGTCCAACTTGATTAACCGTGTCTGCCAGAGTCAGCCCCTTGGTAGCGTCGGCTGGCACGACGTCGCTTACGGTTCCGGTCTTGGTACCCCCGGGATCGCCTTTAGCCAGATCATCCGTTGAAGGGGGTTGCGCCGCCTTTACGTTCAGCGGCACATCCATGGCTGGCGCGGGTGGCGGTGGCGCGGGCGCGGCCTGGGTGCTGGTACTCGGGGTGGTTTGGGTTTGAGCCCAAGCCGCGAGCCCACATAAAGGCAGCATAAGAACCACTGCCAACAAACAACGTGTGATTCGCTCATCGAATCTCATCGCTCTCTCCATATCGCTCTTCTCCAGAATTCGCCTCTCTCTCGACTCTTAACTTGAACATCGACGCTGGTCTCGACTCCCGGGCATCAGCCCAAGCGGAGACCGGACTGAAACGAGCGCGCAGGCCCTACGTTTTCCAGATTGCATCCTTCAGATGCGCTTTGTTCAATACGCCAATAATCCCAACCAAAGTAATGGCGATACCAAGCAAGGCCAGGATGAACCTGGCTGTCAATGACTGCGTAAGCGTAAGCGCCACGATCGGAAGCAACCAACCAGCAAGCACTACCAGAACCCCGATAAGCTTCATCTCCGTCTCCTTGCGTTGTTTTCGACCACCATCTTCACACACTATTTCGTGTGCTCAAGTCCTTTGATCCGGTAAAAGCCGAAGGCCGAATAGGCCAGCAACCCGGCCCCCACGATGGCGATCAGCACGCCCGTTCCTCCACCGGAATAAAACCCAGCCGTCAGTGCTGTGAACCCTGCCAGCGTAGTGGCCAAACACGTTCCTTGCTTTGCATTAGCAGCCATACTTGTCGCTCCTCTTGATCGTATTTTCCTAAAGAATCTAATGTTGTTCGGTATCCGATTAAATGCGGCACAGCCTGCCACGCGAATATTCGTACGTTAGAGCGCAGCCGCTCCGAGCTGTTGGTTGCGTATACGTATGGCTTGGTCGATCGTGGACAGGAAGATCTTTCCGTCGCCGATGGCGCCGGTGGAAGCCGTCCTGACAATGGCATCCACTGCGTTGTCCACTATGTCGTCAGGAAGCACAAGATCGATCTTGATTTTCGGCAAAAGACCCAACGAATATTCATGGCCGCGATAGATTTTGGTGTGGTCCTTCTGCATGCCGCGACCGCGGACATCCACGATTGTCATGCCGTGTACACCCAGGTCCGTCAGAACGTCCCTTACAGCTTCGAATTTTGTCGGCCTGATAATTGCTTCGAGTTTGGTCATTTCGTTTCTCTCCCGCACAATCGACCGTTGGACCTGGCTTCGTGGAGTTCATTCTGCATCGACGAGATGCACTCACCCCGCGAGGAGTGTGATTTCTGGAGCTTTCTTTCGATCGTCAGAGAGAGGGAGGGGAACGTGCAAATCCTAGGGAAACATCGGTGGCAAGATCACACCCACAGCAAACCCCTTTGACCGCTTCGAATCGCGAGAGCTGAACAATCGCCTCGATCTTGGTCATCTCTATTTCCTATTCTCGGTTTCCGGTCAGGAACCGGAGGCAGAACACACTGCCCTGCCTCCGTTACCTGCTAGCAGAAATCGGCTATGTCAACTGGCAAGACCCGGTACTTGTTGTTTGGCGGCCACCAGTCCCCTTGGTTCAGCCAACGGCAGTTCCTGCGTCATGCCGCTAGGTGCACCTAAGGCCGAGATGACATATTCCGGATAAGCCGAGATACCGTGCTCGTGCAGATCCATACCGTAGGTCTCCATTTCTGCCGGCAAGCGAAGCATCCCGATTGCGTTGACCACAAGCATGACCGCCATGGCAACGGCGAATGTGGCCACCGTTATGCAAGCGCTGCCGATGATTTGGGCTTTGAGCACCTGCAATCCGCCGCCGTAGAACAATCCTTTCAGGGGCGCGGAGTTGTCAGGCGAGATCGGTCCGGTTGCGCCGTATTGGCCACAGGCAAACAGGCCAAGCGACAGCGTTCCCCAGATGCCGCAGAACCCATGTACGGGCACCGCACCGATGGGGTCATCAATGCGTAGCCATTCCAGGAGATCGACGCCCATGATGACCAGAACTCCAGCGATCCCGCCGAGCAGAACCGCGCCCGTCGGACTTACCCAATAGCAGGGGCAAGTAATAGCAACCAGCCCAGCCAGAAATCCGTTCGTGGTGTAGCTGGCATCCCATTTCTTAAATTTCAAGTAACCATAGAAGATCGAGGTGAGACCGGCTGCGCAGGCAGCCAAGGTCGTATTTGTGGCCACGCGACCGATGCCCACAAAGTCCATCGCCGAGAGGGTGCTGCCGGGGTTGAACCCATACCAGCCGAACCAGAGAATAAGGCCGCCGCTGACGGCAATTGTCAGATCATGCGGCAGCATAGGCGCGCCACCATCGCGCTTGAACTTTCTTCCTAGCCGTGGCCCAAGAACAATGGCACCGGCTAACGCGATGAATCCGCCAATGGTATGGACCACAGTCGAGCCTGCAAAATCGTGGAAGCCCATGCCCAGCGATGGGAAGAAGTGGCCGTCACTGCCCATCAAGGCCAGCCAGCCATCCGGTCCCCAAGCCCAGTGCCCGATGATTGGGTAAATGAAACCCGTGACGCAGAAGCTGTAAAGAAGGTCGCCGACGAATCCAGTGCGACCGATCATTGCGCCCGAGGTGATGGTTGAGCACGTATCCGCGAAAGCAAACTGAAAAATCCAGACTGCCAAAAACGCAACGCCGGTTGTCTCATAGGTCGCGGGCGCGCCTTGCAGGAAGAACCAGTGGTAGCCGATGAAGCCGTTGCCATGGGAAAACATGAAGGCAAAACCAATGGCGTAGAAGAGAATCCCGCAAAGACAGGTGTCCACTACGCATTCCACGAGCACGTTGACGGTTTCACGCGAGCGACAGAATCCGGCTTCCAGCATGGTGAACCCGACCTGCATGCCGAACACCAGGAAGGCGGCTATTAACGTCCATGCAGTGTTAACCGGGTTGACGACGTCAGCCGCTTTGACCTCGGCATCAGCCGCGAGGACATGGCTGAAGAAGACGCCTGAGACGACAGTGATTATCAGCAGAACCAGCCCAACGCCCATTGCTTTGCCGGCAAGCAAAAGCCTGCCATACCGACGCCACTCCGGGTCCCGCAATCGAACCGCAAGCCTCGAAAACTTCTGGGCCAGAGACAACTTCGGGCCCTTTCTTGAATCAACAGTCATAGCTTCGCTCCGTTAGTTGATTTGTCAAAAGATCCAACCATGCGTTCAACGTGCTTACGTTCGTGCTGCAATCCACTCTTGGCGCGGGCGCGGCTTGGGTGCTGGTACTAGGGGTGGTTTGAGTTGAGCCCAAGCCGCTGGCCCACGTAACAGCGGCATCACTGCCGCTGGGTAAAAATCGTTCATCATCTGTCCAGCGGATCATTTCGGTCGTTGGGTAAAGATGTTTGTGTTTCAAGCCAATCTCCTCGTGCTACTTCGCATCCGCACTGCTGAACGCGTACACCATGCCCAGCGTTACGGTGTTCTGCGCGTCCTTCAATAGCCCGGTACGGTACGGGAAAACATCCTGGTCCGACATGTCGCGGCGGAATTCCAGTCGGGTGATGATCTTACTGGCCAGCATGCGCTCGAGCGTCAGTGTAAATTCGCCCAGGTTCTGCGCCGTACCCGTTGAGGACCCATTGTGATCTTTGAACCATTCGCCGCGTGTGGCGACCGCCCACTTAGCGTTGGGGGCATATTTGATATATCCAGCAAAACCGCTCCACCACACCGGAGCCGCAACTGTCGGTAAGCCTGGATTCGACCCCACCACGCGATCATGGCTGTAATCGTAATTAGCCATGAGGGAAAGCTTCGCGGTTGGGTTGTAAGTAACGACAGTGTCAGTCAAATGGCGGAAATCTGAGTTGTCATTCGCCTGTTCCGGTCCCACGTAATAGTTCTCGATCAAACCGAGCTTCTTGGTCGGATTCAGAGCAAGAGTGAAGCCCGTGGTCTTGCCGCTGTTGTTGTCGACCGTGTTGTTCCAGCCGTTCAGCAGGAAAGCGCTCAGCGAGGCCTTGCTGTTGAATGTGTACTTCGCCCTCACCCCGAAATGGAAGTAGGGGATGGCCCAAGAAAAAAGCAGACCGCGCGAGTAGTTCCAGTTGTCCTTGGTTTCAATGACTTCTGCGCCCGCGTTGGTAACAAACTTCCCTGCGTCGATTTGCAGACCCTTACCTACAGGCGCAAGATACGAGAGATAACCTTCTTTGAGATATTGGTCGAAGTTCGTGATGGTAGACGGCGGCTTTCCTACTGGGGTTCCAGGCAGATTTGGCGAGGCCACCTCGGTGCCATTCACCAGATTCATCGCTTGTCCAAAGCCAAGCGAGACATGATAGCCAACCCGGCTCGCGGTCGCATCGGGGGGCTTGTCGGCGATCAGTTCGATCATATTCAACCCAAACTGGCCTGAGTTAATGTCGAAGTTGCGGAGTGCCGTCGTACGGCCCGCGGGCTGATTTGAGTTATAGCCGTAGTAGACGTCTACGAACCCGCTCAACGTGGTCGGCCCGAGCAGACCGGCCAAGCCCGTAGGTGCGGGAGCGGCTGCCGGTGTTGCGGCGGCAACCGCAGCCTCAGCGGGCGCAGGGGCCGGGGCGGCCGGGGCAGCTTTCTGCGCCGCCAATTCGCTTTTCAGATCCGCCAGTTGTTTTTCCAAGGAATCAATGCGGCCGGCCAAGTCCGGCGACGACTGCGGCGCCGGGTCGGCCTGAGCGAAGACCTGACTCACCGATCCGGAAATAATTCCCAAGCTCATCGCACAAATCACAACCCTCCGTCGGAAGGCTCTCTTCATCTAGACTGCTCCGTTTCTCCCCGGGCCATGTTCTGTGGTGGACAGCATCACAGCCTTGTACTCAGCGAGTGGACAGTAGCGCCCACTACCTGTGCGAGTCCAATGCATAATTCTTTTCGCGCCTATCACAAATACTTTTAAAAACTTAAATTTATGGAGGAGATAAGAGAAATCTATTGCGTCGTGGTGCGAATGGGATCAAGCAGCTTTGGAAGTGCAGTTAGAACCTTCAACAACCGGAAACCCGAGAGCAATTCTCTCCGCCGCGTGGGTCAGACTTTCCGGGTTCCCTCCGCGCTGGAAGCCGGAGATCGCAGATCAGGTTCGGAGGCTGGATGAGTTAGCAGGCTGCCGCACGAAAAGAGCGGCCTGCGCTAGCATGAAGGAATGGCTTCCGACATCCTTAACCCGTCAAGCTGCGGCAGGTCGTGGAATCGCCTTGAACACCTCACCGTGGGATGGAACATCTTAGAGGGCATCGTCGCCATTCTCAGTGGTGTGCTGGCCGGAAGCGTTGCCATAATGGGCTTCGCTATAGACTCGGGCGTCGAAAGCTGCGTCGGGCGGCGTATTGCTCTGGCGGCTGTACTCTGAGCTCCGCGGCCAAGATACTGAGGCAGTCGAGCGCAGAGCCCTGAAGCTTGTTGGCGTGAGCTTCATACTGCTGTTGGCGTACGTCGCCTTCGATGCTGCCAAGACTTTGATTTCTCACGAACGGCCAGAGCGCAGCATTATTGGCATCCTGCTCTCCGTTCTTTCGTTGATCGTCATGCCGCTGCTGGCCAGAGCGAAGCGGAGAACGACGGCTCGAGTCAACAGCCGGGCGCTACACGCCGATTCTCGACAAACTTCTATCTGCGCCTATTTGTCAGCAATCCTGCTCGGCGGCCTACTTCTTAAGCCGCTTCTTGGCTGGCGGTGGGCTGACCCAATCGCCGCTCTTATCATGGTTCCCATCATCGGGAAGGAGGGACGGGGAGGCGCTACGGGGGAACCCTGCGACGATTGCCACTAGAATTCGAACTAAGGCACTACTCTCTGAGCCTCAGCTTGCGTTCCGCATGTTACCTTGGTACACTGGTACCACATGACTGAGAGCAGCAGCTTCTTGGTTGAGCGCGTTCAAACCGGAGTGCGGATGGAAAAGCGTCTGCTCAAAGTGCTCAAGGGGTTTGCCGAGTACCACGATCTGACGCTGGGCGATCTGCTGGAGGGAATTGTTTTGCACGCTTTTGACGGTAAGACCCCTTTCAGCCAGGGGTCTCTCAATCAGATCAAAGAGCTCAAACATTTCTATGGCCTGGAGTTGGACTCGAGTGCCAGCCATCGCTTGAAGGAATCCAGGCGCCCGGAATCGCCACGCCAGCGGGAGGCTACGGCGCGCCGTTCTTGAGCATGGCATCTTGAGCTTGGCATGAGGACCCATGACAGATCAGAAATTGACCGATCACGAAATGACCGATCAGAAGCTGATGGAACAATTCGAGCAGGCTACGCTTCCCCTGGAGTGTTTTCATCACTCCGAACACGTCCGGGTAGCGTTCCTCTATCTCACCGGACACCCCGCCCTGGAGGCCCTGCACGCGTTTTCCAGCGCCTTGCAGCGATTCGCAGCCGCACACGGGAAATCGAAGCTGTATCACGAAACCATCACCTGGGCTTACATTTTTCTGATTCGGGAGCGCATGGCGCGGGCGGCAAGGACGCAGAACTGGGAAGAATTCGCCGAAGACAACCCCGACCTTCTGACTTGGAAGGGTGGCGTCTTAGATCGATTCTATCGAGAGGAAACCCTCAGGTCAGACCTGGCAAGAGGAATCTTCATTTTCCCGGACAAATACGTCGAACGCGAGCCCTAGAGCCGGGTCGCCCTGTTTTTTCTCAATCGTGCCGCCTTAGGGCGTTTCCCACCGGCCCGATTCCGCCGAGCGGAAAATAGCTTCGATCACCGCCATGTTCTTAACGGCGTCCCCGAGTGGAACCGGGACTTCACCGCCATCGCGCACAGCCTTGGAGAAGAGGTCACCCTGAACGGTGTACTGGTTGCAGGTGGGAAAGCTCTCGGTGGTAATGCCACTGCCGAAGAGTTCGCCTCCATCGTCGATGAAGATCCGGCATGGCCGGTCATTGGGAGCATTGAACGGGATCTCGATCTCGATGCGGCCCTTCGTCCCTAAGAATTGCATCCGCTGGTAAGGCACAAGCTGGGTACTGCAAGTAAAGGTGGATTGCCCCGAAGGGAAGTCAAGGATGGCTGAGGTCAGCCGGTCCACCTTCATCACCGGATCTCGCTCGACCAACCCGAGAACCCGCGAAGGCTCTTCGCCGAACATGAACCGCGAGGTGGTGATGGGGTAGCATCCGACGTCCATCAGCGCGCCCCCACCACATTCAGGAATATTGCGGATGTTCGCGGGGTTGACGTTGAAATAGCTGAAGAAACCCACCATCGAACGGAGGGGACCAATCCGGCCCGACTTGACCAGCTCGCGGGCGCGCAACCACTGCGGATGGGTGCGGACCATGAAGGCCTCGCCCATCTTCAGTCCGGTGCGATCCTGCACCGCCAGGAGTGTTCTGGCTTCCGACACCGTGAGGCTCAGCGGCTTTTCGCACAAGACATGCTTACCCGCTTCCGCAGCCTTGATCGACCAGGGGACGTGCAGCTGGTTTGGGAGTGGATTGTAAATCGCCTCAATCTGGGGGTCGGCCAGAAGCTCTTCGTAGGATCCATAGGCCCTGGCAATGCCCAGCGCCTGCGCTACGGCTTCAGCTTTGTGGATGTCGCGCGAGGCAATCGCCGTGACCTCACTCCACTCGCCTTTCTGCATCGCCGGAATGACTTTCTTAACCCCGATGGCGGCCGTGCTCAGAACTCCCCAGCGGACTTTGGTAGACATGCCCGACATCATAGCCGTAACTCTGCGCCGGGTAAAACCGGGCACGATTCACTGGAGGTTGCAAAATCGATGGCCGCACGCGATATTGACAAGAATTGTCAATCGGGCTTGCTTGGGAGTGTCAGTCGTGGGCGGAATCCGCACCGAGCAAGTCCGCAACGTCCACCTAAATACCTGATTCTGCGAGGGGCATAGAATTTTTCGTCCGACGACTCAATGGCCCCTCAAATGCCGCTTGTCAGCAGGGCGACAATGAGCTCATCTAGCCGCACTTGGGGGACGCACGTGGGAAAAGGCATCGGACAGCGTCGACACAAACGTATCAAAGTAGTATTGCCGGTGCGAATTTCCGGGAAAGACGCCGCCAACAACCCGGTCAACGAATTGGTCCACACCCTGGACATTACTCCCAATGGCGCTCGCCTGGGCGCGATTCACCATGTATTGCAAACTGGAGATAAACTCACCCTGCAATATCGTCAGCGCAGGATTCAGTTCCGCGTCGTTTGGGTAAAGCCTCTCGATGGAACCAGTGAGTATCAGGTGGGCCTGGAAGGACTCAGTTCCGCGGGCGACAACTGGGGTCTCGAACTGCCAGACGGCGATCTGGTGGATGAATACCAGAATTCCGCCAGTTCATAGCGGGCCCGGCGCCAAATTATCCTCAGTTTCAAAGACTTCCTGAACGCCTACAACCGTCCGACTTTGTTTTTCTTCGTGGACCGGCGAGCGATTCGTATCAGGGCGTACCTTCTGGCGTACCCACAGCCACAAACCCTAAGGCGCTCTGCCTGCACCTCAAATTTTCACGCCGCAGTGCCGTCGAACTCACGCCGTGCGTTGGCTGCCGGTTTTTCGTGCAACAGGAGTTCCGTGGCCTGGACCCGCCGGTCGTTGTGAAACCAGTGTTGCACCACTCCATCGCGCAAAAAGTTGGCCATCGCCAGCAAACTCATACCCTGATGGTGGGCCATCCAGCAGCGTACCAATTCATGACGGTGGCGCCAGGAGTGGCGACCGGTGGAAGAATAATCGGCCGCCTCGTAGAACCCGCAGGAGCTCAACCATCCATCGGCGGCCATGCGACGCAGGTTACGCATCGCTCCCGTGGGATCAACATGCAGAGCCAGGAAAGTGGAATACGGCGAGATGACTAGCGCTTCCGGTTCACCGTTACGCAGTGAGATCCGCGGGAGACCAAAAGCCTGGTACTGGTAGTTCCCCGCCTCATCCCTCTTGGCGTAGGCCGACTCAGAAATCCCCCATGGCACACCCTTTTCAGCTGCGTAAATCTGCTGCAGCCGCACCGCCGCAATGCGCGAATTATCCAGGAGCGTATTTGGATAGGTTCGCATCCAAAGCACCGGCATCAGATATTCGAACATGGTGCCGGTCCAGGAAAGCAGAACCGGAAGTCCGTGCTCGCGGGTGTGCGACCTCCCTAACTGAAACCAGACGTCCTGGGGTATGTCTTCCTTCGCGATCGCGACAAACACCGCGATGCGTGCCTCCGAAGCCAGCAAGTCGTAACACGCAGACGGGTGTTTCCCTGATTCGGTATCAAAACCGAGCGACAGCAACTTGCGCCGCGGATCCAGAAGGAACCTGAAGTCCATATTGTCGGCGAACTTCCCCGCCGTGCTGGCAACTTGTTTCAGATCTCTGATCAGCCCTAGTGCCCTTGAACGCGCCTCTGGCAACATGGCCTGCAGTCGTTGATACAGCGCCTTGCGGTCCCCCGAGCCGTTGGCGTGGTCCAGAGCAAAGCGCAGACGGGCGCTCAGCGCGTCCACGATTTCTGGCAATCTTTCGACCGTCAGGCTTCGCGAATCGAATTTGAAGTCAAGGGTGGAGTCATTCCACAGCGGAACAAACTCGGGCAGCATCCAGGGCACATAAACCTGCACTGCTTTCCTGAGATTTCTGAGCCGGGAAAGAGACTCGGCAGCGAACCAGCGAACCTCCGCCTCATGCTTCGAGTGCACCGTGGCGGAATGAATCTCCAGGAGTCCTTCTTCAGAAGGAGCCAGCAGGCGCTGAAGCCAGCTTCTCTTCTTCATCTGGGTTTCAAATATCCTGAAGCGCTTCTGGGGAAACGCATGCCGGTCGGCCAGAATTCGGAGATGATCCGCCAGGCCTTCGGCCAACTGTCGCTCCAGCAGCGGACGATGCAAAAGATCCACACAGCCCTGCTGCAAGGTCCACAGCGATGCAACCAGGTTGCCGCTGTCCACGGAAGAAACAAATCCCGGCTGAAGCGGTTGCAGTGTACGCGTGTCATACCAGTTGAGTAGGTGCCCGTGAGACCGCGGAAGCTTAGCCACGGTCGCCAACGTCCGCAGAGTCTGCTCGGCAAATTCAGGAACGGTTAGAAAGCCAAACTCGCAGGCCACCTGGCGGGCGTTGAGAAGAAAGCCCAGATTGGTGGGCGAGATGCGCGCTGCAATGGCGGCAGGCTCTTCCTGCACATTGTCTGGGATCAACCAGTTGTGCTCTGCCGTACTGAACTCAGCAAAATACCGCCAGGTGCGCAGGGCGGCGCTGCCGAGAAACCACTCGTCCTTGTCGGACGTTTCGTTGTGAGTTGCGATCGAAGGCAGGTTCAACCACATTGAAATCCATTTACTGCAACCCCACAGCAGCAAGATCGGCAGGGCGGCGTAAAAAGCGTGGCGGCGGGCGAAGAACACGAGAACGCCCAATCCAAGCGCCAGCACTGGCATCCAGTCGAGATAAGTATCCACTGGAGTCCGCTTGCGCGTGCTCAGTTCCGTCTCCGCCGCGGTCTCCCATTCGAGCAGCCGCCGGCGCGTCACCAACCGCCGGACCAGCGTTCGCACCACCGCGTCGAGCGAAAGCAACATCTGGTGTGGCAGGAAACACAAGGTGAAGAATATGCCGGCGTTTGCCGTAATCAGAGCGGAGCGGGCTTCTTTGACCATTTCAGGCTTGCGCTCGACCGCGGCTTTTATCAGGTTGAAGGCAAACTGAAACCACGCCGGCACAAACAGAATTCCGATCGTCGCCAGTGTCCAGTACAGCGGATTTCCCGGCAGCACCAGCCAGCCGAACACCAGCAGCAGAAAAGTTGCAGGCTCGACCAGGCTGCGACGCAGGTTATCCAGAATCTTCCACTGCGAAACCAGTGAGATGGGATTCGGAACCTTCCGCCCCGATTCATCCGGCACCCGTGATAAAAGCCATCCCGTGATTTGCCAGTCGCCCCGCAACCAGCGGTGTTTGCGGCGGTTGTAGGCGCTGTAATGCGACGGATAGTCTTCAATGATCTCGATGTCGGTGGCCAGGCCCGCGCGCGCATAGGCGCCTTCGATCAGGTCATGACTGAGCAACGCGTTGCGCGGAAAGCGGCGATCCAGTACACGTTGCACCGTATCCACTTCATAGATACCCTTCCCGGCAAAGATGCCCTCTCCGTAAAGGTCCTGGTATACGTCGGAGATGGCGCGAGTATAGATATCAAAGCCCGTCTCTCCTGAGTAGAGGCTAGCCAGCCGGGAACGGGAGGCGCTCTGCACACTCACTCCGACGCGGGGCTGCAGGATGCCATAGCCAGCAACCACGACATTTTTTTCTGGATCCGGATCGATGATCGCCTGGTTCAGAGGATGGGCCATCGCCCCGATCATGCGAACGGCCGATCCGCGAGGCAATTCCGTGTCCGAGTCCAGCGTGATCACGAAGCGGATCCGCGGCAAGATGGAAAGATCTCCCACCTTCACCGGAAAACTGTCGTGCTCATTCCGTAGCAGCTTGTTCAAATCCATCAGCTTGCCACGTTTTCGCTCCCAACCCATCCACACTCTTTCGCGCGGGTTGTAGACCCGGTGGCGATGGAAAAGCAGAAATGATCCCTTCCCCTGTCCGGCGTACTTTTCATTGAGTTCGCGTATCAACTGCCCACCGTAATCGATCAGCGGGTCTTCCTCACTCGAGGGTTCAGGGGAATCCGGCAGATCGGTGAGCAGCGCGAAATAAATATTGGGATCATGGTTGCCCAGAAACCGCACTTCCAGATCCTCCACCAGCCGGTTCACTTGCTCTCGGTTGAACAGCAGGCTGGGAATGGCCACCAGCGTCGTGCAAGTAGCCGGAACTCCTTCCGAGAAATCAAGCTTGGGCAGAATTTGCGGTTCCAGCAGGGACGTAACCAGGTAGTTCACCAACTGAATCGCGCCCTGTGAACACGGCAGAAGCAGCATGCCCATGGAGAAGAAAATGAGTTCGGGAGAGGTATAAGTGTTAGTCAGAAGCAGTACTATCGCTGACATGATGGCGAGCGTGAGCACTTCCGTCCCGGGAAGATAAAACTCGTTGGGATGCCGCCTCAGGAAGGACGCGATTCGCCGTCCCAGTGAAGGCTGAAAGCCCACCCTCTCTTCGAGAGCGGAGACTCCGTCCCCAACCAGATAGTAGCCCACGTGCCCATGACGCGCCTGTAGACGTGGGCTGGCGTGCTGCCCTGATTGCGCCGCCCGGGCCAGCGCGAGTGCCGTTGCCGCAATCTCCATCTCGGTCAAATCAGAGTGCGCGGCGATCTTTGCCAGCTCGGTCCGGTACAGATCGCGACTCTCAAAATCCATTCGGGGGTAGGCGCCGGCGGGATCTTCGCGTAGAACGCGATCGAAAAGGATAAGCGGTTCAAGGACCTCCTTCCAGCCAGTCTGGGAAATCTCCCGCAGACTGCGCACACACACCCCGACTCCGTACGAGCTCTCCGGATCCGCCACAACTTTCGATCCGCGGGCCGCGATCTCTTCCAGCAGGACCAGTTTCAGCGCTGGAACCAACGCCCACAGTTCGTGCAGCTTTAGCGTCGTACTCTGCTGAAAAGCCTGCACATAACCGTTGAGTGACCTTTCGCTGAACTCGTAACCTGTGGCCGGCAGAAATCCCGCAGCCAGAGCCAGTACTCGCGGGGTCACCGCACCATCGGGAGTGCGGACATGAGGAAGCTTCCTAACTAACTTGAAACCTTCCTTCAGGCCTCGCAGGTCGGAATGCAAAAGGCGGAGGTTGTCGTACAGCCAGCGAAAGTCGTCCCCGATAGGCTTCTTCGGCAACGGCCCCCGAAACGCCGTCAACACCGACTTGAGAGCCTGGCGCAGCGCACGATGGCGCTCAGAGAAAAAACGGTAGGAGTGCGTTCCTGGCAGCCAGACAAGTCTGCGTCCCAGGTCGGCCGCGGCCGCGCCCAGTGCGTCCAAATCAGCTGCGGTCTCTTTGGGCAGCTCCGGCAGACGCTCAGCGTCAGCGGCCAACATCTCGATATGGGTATCTGGCGGCATGAGGTGTGAAATTCTTGCCCGCGAATACTTGTATGACCACGCGCGGAATTACTCGCACCGAGTTACTCGCACTGAATTACTACTGAATTACTAACGATAACTGGCAGCCTGCATTTCGAACATTTCCTTGTACCGTCCGCCCAGGCTTGCCAATTCATCGTGACTTCCCTCTTCGGCGATGCTTCCGCTCTCCAGCACTACGATGCGGTCAGCCATGCGCACGGTAGAGAATCTGTGCGAAATAAAGAGCGCCATTTTCCCCGCCGTGAGCTCGGCAAAGCGCTGGAAAACCTCGAACTCGCTGCGCGCGTCGAGCGCCGCGGTGGGCTCGTCCAGAATCAGAAGTTGCGCATCGCGCAGATAAGCGCGCGCCAGGGCAACTTTCTGCCACTCCCCGCCGGAAAGATCCAGGCCCGTCTCGAAGCGCCGGCCCAGCATCTGTTCATAGCCTCCTGGCAGCTTCGCAATCACCCCGTCGGCCAGACTTTTGCTGGCGGCTGCTTCGAGCATTTTCAGATCGTCAATTTCCTCAATCCGGCCCACGGCGATGTTCTCTCGCGCCGTCATCTCGTAACGCATAAAATCTTGAAAGATAACACCAATTTCACGATACAGGTCCTCCAGACGATACTCTCTAAGGTCGACACCGTCGAGCAGGACCTGTCCCTCGGTGGGATCGTAGAGCCGCGTAATTAGCTTCACAATCGTGGTCTTGCCCTCGCCATTCTCTCCAATCAGCGCAACCCGTTCTCCGGGACGGAGATGGAAGTTCAGTCCATTCAAGACCAGCCGCGAGCTTCCCGGATAACGAAACGAGACACTCCGGAATTCAAATCCGCGAACGATCGGCCGGGGCGCGGGCAGCGCATCCGGCTTGGACCGGATGGTCGGCTGCATAGCAAAGAAGGCCAGCAAGTCGGTCAGGAAAAGAGCCTGGTCTGCGATGCCCGAAAGAGTGGAAAAAATCTGCTGAAGGTTGTTGCTAGCCTGCAGGATCGCGCCCGACAATAAGTACCAAACTCCGATGCTGTAGGCGCCCGTCAACGTCTTCCATATCACGAATACATAGGCCGAGTAGTAGCCCATATAGGCGATCACCGAGAGAAAACCCCCGGCAAGCAACTTCCGCCGCGACAGGGCGACGTTCTCTTCATAAATCCGGTCGGAGAGCTGGGTAAAGCGTTGGGTGAGAAATCTACTGAGTCCAAATAACTTCAGTTCCTTGGCGGCTTCCTTGCTGCCACCCACCAACCGCAGATAATCCAACTGGCGCCGAACTGGGGTCTGGCGGAAATTCTTGGCGTATCCCAGAAAGGCAAAGTGGCTTTCGCCCAGGAACGCGGGAAGCACTCCCGCAATCAGCAACAACATCAACCACGGCGAATAGACAACGATGGTGACCGACAGCGTGATGGTTGTAATCACCAACTGGACTAACCGCCCGATCTGCTGAATCATCCCCAGGCGATCGGTTGCCTGCACCCGCGCCCGCTCCAGCCGGTCATAGAAAACCGGGTCTTCGTAAGCGATCAGGTCCAGTTCGGCCGCGTGTTTCATTACCTGAATGCTTACGTGGCGGGTGTATTTGTCCGCCAGCAACGAGTCCGAGTAATCAATGGCCCGGCCGAGGATACCGCCTAAGACGGCAAAGCCAAATTCTGCCGCAACCAGCCACCATAGCCGGGGTGACACCGGCTGATCTGCGGCCCTGGCATGGATGATGGCGTCAACGATCAGTTTCGGAATCCACAGCAGAACCAGCGGCAATAACGAGGCGAAGAGACGGGAAACCAGTCCGAAAATTACAACCCCGGGTCCGGACTGCCAAACGATTTTAAGAACAGGTGGAGTATTGCGCAGCGCCGTAAGACGCTCCTGCCAACTGCTCCAGAAACCCTGGTGCTCCGCCATGCAAGAATCCTAATCAACTTCGACAGTTTCTTATAGTCATCCCTGCAAAGTATGTGATAAATCGCCCATCCGAACGGACTTGAGCCGGCCGAGTCGATCCGCCAACTATGCCGGTTGTAGATGCCTCTTAACGCTGTAAGGTTTGTCCTGCCATAGAGTTACGCCCAGTCTATGGCGTTGGCTTCCCGATGGCCCTGCATCCTGCGCAAACCGCCTCAAGCTACCTGATCGCAATCACCGCCAAACCATTCGCCGGCAGGGTCAGACTCAGTTCTCCGTCTTTTAGTGGTTGGACCTCCGGCGAACCCGGCAAAGCGGGCTCACGCAGCTTCTGCAATTGCGCTTGCGTGGGATAAATAGGCGACCCCATCTTTTCGTAAACCGGACGCGGGTCGCCATGCTCCCCATCGGCTCTGGAAATATACGCCTGGCGCACTCCGCCCAGATTCTTGATCTTTATTACTACGGTCTTCGCCGATCCCGACTGGTTTGAAGAAAGCTGATCAGGAGGAACAAGATTCCACACTGCCACAACCAGGGAGCCGTCCGAGGCGCGGGTCGCTAGCGCGGAGTCGGAATCGAGCGTAATGCGTTCACGACCCAGTTGATGCAGCACCCTGAACGCTGTGAACGACAGTTTCGGAATACTACCTGCAGCGATCAGGCCATAGCCTCCGTAAAAGGGCTTCTTCACCACTCCCTGCTCTTCAAAGACGTCGGAAAAAGTCCAGTACGACATCTCATCCACCAGCCCGTCGCACTGGCGAATGGTGTCGGCCATCCACGGGCCCATATATGTCGAGTCGGTGATCTCAGGCTCGTTCTTGTAACTGGCATTGAACTCGCTCCAAATCAGCGGAAGGCTGGGAAGCGGCGAGGCCTTGATCTGGTCATGCACTTTCTTCACCGCCCGGCACACCATGCGGTCACGCGGGATACTTTCGTGGGTGCCGAACACGTCGGGTGCGCTATCGTTCCCGTACACATGACTGGAAACAAAATCAACCGGCACGTGCTTCTCAACACAGTGCTGAATGAAGGCGTCGGCCCACGCGGCCTGGGCTGTGGCCGGACCTCCCACGCGCAGACGCGGGCTCACTCGCTTCACTGCGGCCGCGCTGTGATCGTAAAGTTCCCAGTAGGTCGCCTGCTTCGGTTCCCCAACCCAGAAATCAATATTGGGCTCGTTCCAGACTTCGAAGTACCACTTCTGGACTTCGTCCACGCCGTACCGCTCCACCAGATGTTTCGTAAACTGGTAAATCAGAGCGTCCCATTTAGCCCAATCTTTCGGAGGCGCTACGTTTTGCTTGTACCAGAACGCATGGGGCGCATCCTTGGACGCCAGCTTCTTGGGCATAAAGCTAAGCTCGACGAAAGGACGCACTCGGTTCTGCAAAAGACCGTCGTAGACCTGGTCAACATAAGAGAAGTTGTAAACCGGCCGGCCCGCGCTGTCCTCGTCGTACACGCCCATTTCGTCGAGAAAAATAGCGTGGAAGCGGACGTACTCCACCTCCGTCACTTGCTTCACCTGGCGCAGGTCCTGGCGATAGCTTTCCCGCAGGCTTAGGCTGGCCCGGCCCGATCCAAACATGTGCTCCCAGAAATGAGGAAAAGGATGAGCCGGCGCCGCGGCATCAACCACCAGGACTTCCGGCTGGGCCGCGGCTGTTTGAGCAACTGCCGCATGAGAGAACGCCATGGCAGACAGGACCAGCAAGAGCAGGTTACGGTGGCACCCGATCACGAGTTGCTCCTCATCTCCGGCTTTGAAGTTCAGAAGAGATGACTATACGCGAACCTTGGAGCCTCAGGATGACCTCTGCGGGTGGCAGCCGGCTAACTGCCCGGCTATTGCACCACTCCCTTTGGGGCGCGACAACCCTGATGAAATGACGATTCACGCCGGCGGCTGGAAGTCGCTGAGGAAACGACCGTAGGATTTTTCCGCAACCTGAACTGAGACCTGGGTCAGCGTGAGCTGGGTCAGCACAGGGCCCTTGGCAGGTCAGTCAGCATTTTCACTCGACCGCGGATGCAGGCTCTCGGCGCGTTCTTTCAACTCGCGATTTAACTGCTCGATCAACTGCCTGAGCTTCGTGGGATCCTGTTCATCGCGTGCCGCTTCTGCCAGTTGTCTCCAATCATCAGAAACCATTGCAGGCATGCAGTCCTCCTGGAAAGGGTTAGGCGCATCAGGTGACTGCAGTTGATTTGCCAAAACTGGAGGCTACGTATTTTGTGAGAGTTACGAATAGTTTACGTTTTCGCCTGCGGCAAATTGTCCGGTGCCTCGCGCAATTCGTTCATACCCGGCTCACCTTCCAGAAGACTCGCAATTCACGCGATGCCGGCGCTTGCCTCAACCTTGAATCGTGATTTGCATCCGTCCGATACACAATTTCGATTGGACTTGGTTCGAATCCGGCTTCTAGAGTTATTTCTTGGGGACTTCCCAATCTGAAATCCTGACCACGCTGGAACTTTGCCTTTGGCGTGAGTGCCGAATCACGCTCTCTCACGTCGGCGCGGGGCTCGCTGCCCGGTTTCTTTTGTTGTTGTCAGAGTTGCAGCCTGCAGGGCAGAACCCTGCGCGCCGGCGAGGAAGCACAGTCGTAACCTAGTCGCCCTTTGGCTCAGCGGGTACACTGAAGAGGTGCGCACCAGCAGCGCCTGATGCCAAATTGAACCCCGACCACGAGAGAATTCAAAACATGAGCCAAATTGCTCCTGCGCATGATGACAGTTACGTCTTGACCCTGGAGGAGATCGGCAATCTGGCGGCCGAGGGCGGCAAACCTGCCGAGACTCTCATGAATGTAGTCGCCCTGATTGCCAAGCGTTTTCAGACCGACGTCTGTTCGGTGTATCTGCTGGAGCCCGACCGCGCCAACCTGGTGCTGGCGGCGACCGTCGGACTTCGTCCGCAATGCATTGGCACGCTTCGCATGGCCATCCACGAAGGTCTCGCCGGCCTGGTGGCCGAGCAGGTGCGTCCGGTGGCCGAAGAGCACGCCAACCAGCACCCGCGCTTCAAATATTTCAGTGAGGCGGGGGAAGACGGCTATCATTCTTTCCTCGGAGTTCCATTGATCGATCGCGGTGTTCTGCAGGGAGTCTTAGTGGTTCAAACCAGCGCTCCCCGGGCCTTTCGCGAAGACGAAGTCCGTATGCTCACCCAGGCCGCGGCTCAGGTTGCGCCCGCGGTAAGTGAGGCTCGCACTCTGGATCGCTTCATCGCGCCTGCCCAGGAAAGGCTTTGGGCGCTGGCCCGCAACTTGTGGTGGTGCTGGGACCACGACACCAGCAGCCTGTTCCGGGATCTCGATCCAATACGCTGGAGACAGCTCAATCACAATCCGGTCTCGCTATTATCGGAAATTCCGCTGGCGGTGCTGGAGCGTCGTGCCCAAGAACTCGTGCTTCATAGCCGGATTAACTATGCCTACCGCCGCCAGCGCGAATATCTAGCCGCGGACCGGACTTGGGGGGCAAGGCACGCCGGGGTCCTGCGGCCTCGTCCGGTCGCGTACTTCTCCGCCGAATTCGGTTTGCACGTTTCCATCCCGGAATATTCCGGCGGACTCGGTGTGCTGGCTGGCGACCACATCAAGAGCGCCTCTGACCTGGGAATTCCACTCATCGGTATCGGCTTGTTTTATGGCCAGGGATATTTCCGACAGCGCCTCGATCGCACCGGTTGGCAGCAAGAAGAATATATTCAGACCGACATCAGCAAATTGCCCATGGAAGCCGCCATCGGCTCGAACGGCGAACCAGTCACTGTGCAAGTCGAAACCCGCGGCGGACCGATCCGCGCCAAAGTCTGGCGCATGAAGGTGGGACGCTGCGATTTGCTGCTCATCGATTCCAACATTGAAGGGAACCATCCCGAGGACCGCGAGCTCACTTCGCGCCTGTATGGCGGGGACTCGCGCATCCGGATCCGGCAGGAATTGTTGCTGGGCGTTGGCGGCTTCCGCGCGCTCCGCGCCATGGGCATCACACCCGGCGTTCTGCACCTCAACGAAGGCCACAGCGGGTTTGCCGTGCTGGAAGCGATCCGCGGCCGCATGCAGGATGAGGGACTGAGCTTTGACCAGGCCGTACCCAGGGTTTCCCGGGAGGTGGTTTTCACCACCCACACTCCCGTGCCCGCCGGCCACGACCGGTTTTACCCGGACCTGATGGAAGAGCACCTGGGCCCGCTGCGCGAGGCGCTGGGTATTTCCCAGAACAGGCTTATGGAGTTGGGTCGCGAGAATCCTGGTAACACGAATGAGGATTTCTGCATGACCGTCCTAGGCCTGAAACTCTCACGGCGCGCCAACGCGGTTTCCGCTCTGCACGGCGAGGTGTCCCGCGCCATGTGGACCGGCCTCTATCCCGGCAAGCCTGAGGACGAAGTCCCCATCGGACACATCACCAATGGCGTCCATGTTCCTTCCTGGCTGGCGCCGCAAATGTTTCGCCTTTATGACCGGCATTTCGGAACCGGTTGGCAGGAGAATAGCGCCGACCCCGGCATCTGGGAAGGAGTTGAGAATGTAGATGACGCGGAACTCTGGGAAACGCATCTCCACCTGAAATCCCGGCTTCTGGATTTTGTGCGGCACCGGGTCGTGGAGCAGGGACAGCGCCGTGGCGAATCTCCGGAAATGCTGCAAAGACTGGGCCGGGTGCTCAGTCCGGATGCGCTTACCATCGGCTTTGCGCGCCGTTTTGCCACCTACAAGCGCGCCGACCTGATTCTGGCCGACATCGAAAAACTCACTTCCATGGTCAACGATGCCAAGCGCCCGGTGCAGTTTATTTTCGCCGGCAAGGCGCATCCTCGCGACGAACCCGGCAAAAAAATGCTGCAGCAGATTGCCAAACTGATGCGCCACCTCGAGTTCGCCGACAAGTTCGTCTTTGTCGAAGACTACGACATCAACGTGGGGCGTCACTTCGTCCAGGGCGCGGATGTTTGGCTGAACAATCCCCGGCGCCCGCTGGAAGCCTCGGGCACCAGCGGTCAGAAAGTGGTCTTAAACGGCGGCCTCAACTTGTCGGTCCTGGATGGCTGGTGGGCGGAAGCCTATGACGGGCTGAACGGTTTCGCCATCGGAACCGGCAGAACTCACTCCAACATGAGCGTGCACGACACGCGCGACGGAGAAGATTTGTACCGGGTGCTTCGCGAAGAAGTAATTCCGCTTTACTATGAGCGCGACCGCGACGGGCTGCCACGAGGCTGGATCAAGCGCATGAAGCGCACCATCCGCACTCTGGGCTGGCGCTTCAACGCCAATCGCATGGTGATGGATTACGCCCTAAAATGCTACGTGCCCGCGGCCGGCGGCACCTCTAGCAACCTGCGCAAGAAAGGGTGATCCCCGTCGGACGGCTGCGACTCCTGCCGCTTCGGGCATCAATTGGCGGAGGCTTCGAGAACATTCTTTCGTTCCGAACCCGGCATTTTGACCAGAACCTGGGTGCCGTGGCTGTCTGATTCCATCTCCAACCGGCCGCCAAGCTCGTGGATCCGTTCCCGCATCCCCGCCAACCCCACGCCGTCGTGCGCCCGATTGCGGCGAAAACCATCCAGTATGTCCGGCGGAATGCCCTTGCCGTAGTCTCTGACCCGAAGCACAACTTCGTTCCGAAACACCCGCAGGGAAACGTCCGCCCTGGGACTCTTGGAGTGGCGGTGAACATTGGTCAGGCTCTCCTGGAGAACGCGAAACAACGCCAGCTCAAGAGAATCTGGCAAGCGTCCGAGGTCTTCCGGTATATCCAGACTGGTGGGAATGCCGCTGCGCTTGGCGAAGCCCTCCACATACCATCGCGCGGCCGATGCAAAACCGGTTTCGTCCAACAGTGGCGGATGCAGCAAATGCGAGATGGTGCGGGTTTCGGTGATGGCCTCATCCAACAGCTTGACGGACTCCGAAACCAAAGTATTGGCGGGGATGGAGTTGGCCAGCATGGTCAAGTTCATCTTCACTCCTACCAGGTATTGGCCGAGGCTGTCGTGGAGTTCACGGGAAAATTTCCGGCGCTCCTGATCCTGCAGTTCCAGCAAGCGCACGCTGAGCGCGCGCAACGACGCCTCGGCTTGCTCTCGAGCTCCCAATTCGGCGCTCAACAGCCGGTAGTGAAAGAAGAACAGAGCCAGCGCCAGCAGGAAGGCGGCGCATAGTGTATACCCGGTAACGCGGAACAACCGTTCCGAATGCTGCTGCCGCTCGTCCAAAAGCTGCCGCTCCTCATTTTGCATTTTCTGCAAGAGTGAATCTGCTTCCGCGGATACGTCAATAATTTGCTGCCGCAGCCGCGCCTGCTCTTGCGGGTCATGAGACCCGCTGCGCTTCAGCTGAACTGAGTTGTCCAGCAGGCTCAGCCGGCGATTAGTGATGTCTTGCAGATGCGCCCAATTGTCTTGTTGTTCCGGATTGTCAGCCGTGAACTGTTTGAGCTGTGTCAGTTTCGAGGAAATGTCGGCTGCCGCTGCTTGGTACTCCTGAAGAAAAGTGTCGTCGCCGGTATCGACATACCGCGTGCGCGCCCGCCCGGCTCGTGCGCTGACGCTGTTCAGATCCCCCAAAGCGGATTGAACGTCGCGGGTGTGGTTCACCCATTTTTGCGCGGCGCGGAAACGAACTACGGCGTCGTAGGCAGCCAGTCCGCTCAGAAGGAGCAGAATCACTGCCGAGCCAAACGCCAGTTGCATCCGCGTTCGTCGTGACACTCGCTTTTTCACAGGCTTTTGTTTCGACTGTCCACGGCTAGGAAAACTCTCAACCAGTACTAGCGACTACGGCAAGAAGAGTCTATCTCAATTCAGTTTAGGCCGAAGACCCGCCGTCCGGCGCTGAACGCAGAAGACCAACGCCTTCACTGGAAATGGCGGAAGCGAGTGCGAATTTGACCGGTTCTGAACATGGAACTATCACGTTTTTATCACAGCATATCTCGTTGTAGGAGACCACCGATCGATGGAATCGCCCAGCGACGAAGGAGGAGTTTTTGGTGCGAAATAACGGTTCGTACGGACATCGGAGCAGATCTGCATTGTCCTCAAGCGGATAAGCGAGGCGCGCCTTATTGGTCGTATGCATTGATTCGCGAGATTTGGTCGGGCGACATCGTCTTGCCTCGTGCACACCCACTTTTGGGGCTTCTGTAGGCAAGAAGGTGGAATCGTTTGCAGTCCGACGTCGAGTCTCCAGCTCTCTACTTAGTCAAGTGCATCTGCCTGGGTCGGAGCCAGGGCGACTATCGGCGCAAAGGTTTCGGTGGCGCCAGCGCTATCAGCGCGATGCCTACGATTATTAGGGCCGGGACATCGCCCGGCATGCCCGTGCTCGGTGGCGCTCTACAATACCTGCGCCACCATGATGCTTGCATGAACAAAGGCTCCCCCTTCGATGCCGTCGATGGGCACGGATTGACATTCCGGGCGCACCCTTTCTAAGATATTTCTTGTCCCGCACCGTTCAGGTGCGGCTCCGCAAGGCAGATGTATACCAGTGTTGCAAACAGCGCTTCTATGATCAAAGTTCAAGAGCTTACCAAGAGGTACGCGCGCACCACGGCCGTGGACCAGATCTCGTTTGAGGTGGCCAAGGGGCAGATTGTTGGCTTCCTCGGCCCGAACGGAGCCGGTAAAACGACGACGATGCGCGTGCTCACATGTTTCCTTCCGCCTTCGGCGGGCACCGCCACTGTGGCGGGCTTTGACGTTCTCGAGCAGCCCCTGGAGGTCAAGAAGCGAATCGGCTACTTGCCGGAAACGCCGCCGATTTATCCGGAGATGGAGACGGTAGACTATCTGATGTTTGTCGGCAAGCTGAAAGGACTGTCGGGGGCCGAGCTGCAGAAGCGAGTCAACTATGTGACCGAACGATGCGCTGTGGCCGACGTCAAAAAGAAGCTGCTCGGGAAGCTGTCGAAGGGCTATCGGCAACGGGTTGGGTTGGCTCAGGCCATCGTTCACAACCCTGATGTGCTGATTCTTGACGAACCCACCGCTGGACTAGATCCCAAGCAAATCAACGAAACGCGGGAGTTGATCAAAGGTCTGGCCGGCGACCACACGATCATTCTCAGCACCCATATTCTCCCCGAGGTCGAGCAGACCTGCGAGCAGGTGATCATCATCAACAAGGGGAGACTAGTAGCCACCGACTCGGTACGCAACCTGCAAGCGCGTGCGCGCGGCGCTGAGTCGGTGCTGATCGAGGTGGGCGGGCGTAATGGGAGTCTGGAGGCTGCGAAGGTACAGCAGCGACTCGAACAGGTTTCCGGAGTCGGACGGGTGCAGCGCAAACGACAAGTGGATAGCCGTGCGATATTTGAGGTGGAGAGCCAGAAGGGAAACCTCGTCCGGGGCGACCTGGCGCGGGCAGTGGTTGAGTCCGGCTGGGACCTCAATGAGCTTCGGCCTGCGGCTATGAGCCTGGAAGAGGTCTTCCTGCAGCTCACCGGGAGTGAGAGCCCGGCAGCGACGGATCATGCGGCGGGGAAAGGGGCTCAATAATGAGAAATACCTGGATCATCTGCCGGAAAGAACTTGATAGCTACTTTGTTTCGCCGGTCGCATACATTCTGCTGACAATGTTCGGTTTGATCTTCGGCTTCTTCTTCTGGAACTCACTGGGCTACTTTGTGATCGCCGGGATGGAAATGCAGATGCGCGGCCAGTCGTTTCCGATGAACCTGAACGAGCAAGTCATCCGGCCCTTGCTTGCGAATGTGAGCGTGGTCGGACTGTTCTTTATTCCGATGATGAGTATGCGGCTGTTCGCCGAGGAAAAGAGGACTGGAACGATCGAGTTGCTGGCGACATCGCCAGTTCGAGATCTGGAAATCATCATCGGAAAATGGCTGGCGGCCATGTTGCTGTATTCCTGCCTGCTGCTGTTTACTGCTCTAAACTTTGCTTTTCTTTTCAAATACGGCAATCCGGACTGGAAGCCTCTGGCCGTCGGATACCTGGGCTTGCTGCTTCAGGCGGGCGCGTTGCTGGCCATCGGAACGTTCATTTCCACGCTGACCAAGAACCAGATCATCGCGGGTGCGGTAACGTTTGGCGCCTGCCTGCTGCTATGGGTGCTCGCGTGGGTGAGCGGATATGAAACCGCCACCTGGGCGCGCGCGCTGTCGTACATGTCGGTGTTTACACACTTCGAATCGTTCGGCCGAGGTGTGCTCGATACCAAGGATGCAGTTTTCTACCTGACGGTAATTTTCCTGGGACTGTTTTTCACCGCGCGTTCCATGGAATCGCTGCGGTGGAGGTTCTGATGGCGAGCCCGTGGCTGAAAGCTAGACAAACCAAATACGCCGCTTACGCGTCCATTTACATTCTAGTGGTGATCAATGTCGTCATCATTGCCAACGTACTTGCTGACCGGTACAACAAGTCGTTTGATGCCACCTCGAACAAGCGTTACAGCCTTTCTGCCCAAACTGCGAAGATCGTGAAGGGTCTGAAGCAGGAGGCGAGCATCACGTATTTCGACCAGAGCACAAGGTTCCGCACAGGCAAGGACTTGCTCGACCAATATGCCAACCTCTCTCCCAAGGTGCGAGTGCAGTATGTGGATCCTGACAAGAGTCCTCAGGTGGCGCGGGAAGCAGGGATCAGAAACTTAGGGACTGCGGTGGTGCAGGTGGGCGCGAAAAAGGAAGAAGCCAAGAGCATGACGGAGGAGGGCATTACTGGTGCTTTCATCCGCGACCTGAAGAGCACTACCAGGACGGTGTGTTTTGTTGCCGGGAGTGGCGAGCACCAGGCAGACAACAGCGATCGGGAAGGTCTCTCCCGATTCAAGGACTTGCTGGCCAAGGACAATTACGAAAACAAGACGATTGACCTGTTGCAGAAGGCGGAAGTGCCTGGTGACTGTACAACCCTGATTATTGCCGGGCCGACGAGGGGTTACGAGCAGCCGGAGGTGGATACGATTAAGAAATATGTCGAGGAAGGTGGCCGCGCGCTTCTTATGCTGGATCCGCCTCTCAAACTGGGCCGCTCGGAAATCGCTGACAATGACGCGCTCGCGAGTGTTCTACAAGGCTGGGGAGTGACTCTGAATAAAGATTTGATTCTGGATATGAATCCGATTGGACAGCTTGTGGGCCTCGGGCCGCAGGTGGCGTTGGTGCAGAGTTATGGCTCCCAGCCGATCGTCAGTGACATGAAGGGGACAACAACGGGGTTTCCCTTGTCCCGTTCGATGGAGATCAAGAGCACCGACAAGACCAGTGTGGAAAAGCTTTTTGATTCTTCAGCGAGCAGTCTGGCGACGAACGACTTGAGTTCCAACCGGGTCAACGTCAATGATCCGAAGAACAAAAAGGGGCCGCTGACCATCGCAGCCGCCGGCACCTACAACACGGGCAAGGAGAACGTTCAGGGACGCTTTGTGGTGGTGGGCAGCTCGTCCTGGGCGGCCAACCGGTTCATTGCCTTTAACGGTAATAGTGACCTCGCCTTAAACGCCATCAACTGGCTCTCGTCGGATGAAGACTTGATCTCGATCCGTCCCAAGGAGCAGGAAGACCGTCGTATCACCATGACTCGCGCGCAGTTGAATTGGGTACGGGCAACTAGCCAGTTTGTCCTGCCGCTGGTAGTGGTGATCGCGGGAGTGTTCGTGTGGTGGAAGCGAAGGTAAGAATTCCTCGAGTGGTGTGGGGCATGTTCCGAAACGCGTCATGAAAATCCGCGGCCTGATTGTTGCAGCTGTTGTGTTTCTTATTCTCTCCGGCATCCTCTATTGGTCGGAGCATCGCAAGCCAGCCGAAGATACGGCCAAGATATCGGCCGATACCCCGCCCGTCATTCTTAAGCTCGACGAATTGGCGATTACGAAGCTGAACCTTAAGAGGAAGGACGTGGAGCCACTCGTACTGGCGAAAGGGGATTCGGGGAAATGGCAAATCACCGAGCCCAAGCTCCTCGGCGCCGACCAGAGCACGGTTTCTGGCATTGTCTCCACGCTGGCGTCCTTGAATTCCGAACGGCTGGTAGAGGACAAAGCGGCTGAGCTGAAGCAATACGGTCTTGATCAGCCCGGGCTCGAATTGGACATCACCGAAAAAAATAACAAGATGCAAAAGCTGCTCATCGGGGACGACACGCCGGCCAGTGGAGCGGTTTATGCGATGCTAGCCGGCGATTCCCGAGTCTTTACCATGTCGAAGTACATGAAAACCAGCGTGGACAAGAGTCTGAACGACGTGCGCGACAAGCGGCTGCTGACAGTGAACACGGAAAAGATCAGCCGTATTGAACTCATCAACAAGAGTAAGAATCAGGAGATCGAGTTTGGTCGAAATAAAGACGAGTGGCAGATTGTGAAACCCAAGCCGCTGCGGGCCGACAGTGTTCAAGTGGGTGAGCTCTCGCGCAAGCTGACCGACGCCAAGATCGACCTCAGCGGTTCCGACAGCAAGGATGATGCGCCGGCGTTTGTTCGCGCGATCCCAATCGCCACTGTGCGAGTCACCGACGAGTCAGGGACGCAAGAACTACAGGTGCGCAAGAGCCAAGTGGGCAAGGACAAAGACAAGTACTATGCGAAGTCCAGCGCGGTCGATGGGGCGTACAAAATAGACTCCGACTCAGGCAAGGCCGTCGACAAAAGCCTGGATGATTTCCGCAACAAGAAGCTCTTCGATTTTGGCGACAACGAGCCGAACAAGATTGAGTTACACGACGGCTCGAAAACTTATTTCTTGACCCGGAACGGGGAAGACTGGTGGTCGGGGAATGGGAAGAAGATGGACGCTGGCAGCGTGCAATCCCTCATTTCGAAGCTTCGCGACCTTAACGCGGACAAGTTTCTGGAGTCCGGCTTTGCCCAGCCGGCCATCGAGGCATCTGTTATTTCCGATGACGGCAAGCGGATGGAGAAGGTGCTGCTCGCGAAATCCAGTGGAGGCTACGTCGCCAGGCGCGAGAATGAATCGGCGCTGTACCAGCTGAGCTCCAGCTCCGTTGCCGATCTGCAGAAGGCAGCCGAGCAGATCAAAGCAGCCGCTGCTCCGGGCAAATAGCCAGGAGATCAAGAGGTTTCCGAGCCTGCCCGCCAAACTTCAATGTCGGTAGCAGCGAAATCGGTGCCTTTGGCCAATAACGGTTCGCCGCTTCACGTTTTTATCACGCACCCGCACTCAACCCTTCACATCTTAAGGTGCGTTACAGAACGACCTCACCTAACCCATTGAAACAAATGGCGGAAGCGAGTGGGAGTCGAACCCACCGGCGACAGGAAAACCTGTCGCCCGCCGGTTTTGAAGACCGGGAGGATCACCGGACCCCATGCGCTTCCATGCCTTATAATCAATTACATCCGATATAGCCCTTCCGTGCTACTGCATACTTGCTGCATATGAGCTAGGATACGGTCGTGCGATATCAGAGAGGTTACATTTATCCAGCTTCCGGCGCATTTTTCGTGCGCTATTATGCAGCGGGCAAACAAGTCTCTCATCGTCTCTGCTCCAAGGATGACAAATTCTACTCCCGCACATGCCGTGAGGTGCGGATGCTTGCCGACGAGTTTATGCAGTCGGTCAATGCCGAAAAAGTTGGCAACGTCCAAGACATCACGGTGGCTGACTTCTGGAAGCAAACCTATCGGCCCTTCACAGTGGAGAACCTTCGCCACTCCACAGTGTACGGGTACCGTCACGTATGGGCGCAGCACCTAGAGAAACACTTCGGGAAGACGACACTGCGGGAGTATCGGACGCATGTGGGATCGGCATTCTTGACGGGATTATCCAAGACGCTGTGCCGATCTACCGTCCAGCACATTCGGTCGCTGGCCTCCGGTATCTTCTCTCACGCCGTCAATCTGGGTCTCATCGAATCGAACCCATGGCACGATGTCAAAGTCTTAGGCCGTTCAAGGGCTCCCGGAGACACAGCGCATTACACCCTGGAAGAAGCGGAAAATATCATCTCGGCTCTGGTCGATCACGTTGATTGTCAGGCCGTCATGGCCTTAGCGTGTTTCACGGGGCTACGTCCAGGAGAGATTCAGGGGCTGCGATGGAGCGACATTGAAGAGCATTGGATTCATATCCGGCGGTCCATAGTGCGCGGTAAAGAAGGCGCGCTCAAGACTGCGGGCTCGTTGGCGTCCTTGCCTCTGATAACGCCGGTAAAGATTCCGCTCGCGCTGTGGCGTCAGAAAGCCGGTGATAACGAGCGAGTCTTCCCACGCGATCTGAAGACCCTAGTCAAGCTGACCATCGCGCCGACGCTGGGGGCAAAGGGTCTGCAATGGAAGGGGCTGTATGCTGGTCGGCGAGGCGCAGCGACCGTCTTGACTGAGCTGACCGGCGATGCCTTGGCCGCCAAAGAGCTTTTGCGGCACTCAAACATCGGTGTCACACAAAGCAAGTACGTCAAGAAAATGCCAGAGGCTTTGCTCCGAGGGATGAAGTTGTTGGAGGCAGCAACGAAATGAAAATCTCGAAGAGTGCGGCCATGCGGTGGGCAGCGCGGCCAAGTTGGACACGGTCGAGCCACGAGCGTTCCCGCATAATCGTCTGATCTTCTGCACGGGTCATTCATGAGAGGGAGTCGCAGCCTCGTTCGCAGACGTTCTTCCGGTCGGGGTCTCCCCTCAAGTTAGCGTTGCCAGTTGCTTCTCAGGCTGGCAAGTAGCCCCGAATACCGCCGTGGAACCTCGGAGGCTGACTCGGGACCGGGAAAGTTGACGGTTGCGCTTGTTGCGGCGGTTGTATCGGCAGTGTTGTCTCTAAGCGGCTCTTATCTCAACACAACCCAGACTCAGCGCCACAATACCCAGCAGCGGCTGATTAGTGAACGGCGCCTCGCCTATGGCAAACTCCTTGGTGCCGCTATTGTGTTAAAGCAAACTGAATACTTCCGTTGGGTGTCGCTTTTCAGTCGCCGGTTCTATGAGGGGTTATCTTTGATGGAAGAGCCGGGAGGGCCGAGCCAGCGGGACTATTGGCAGCAAGCCATGGCGGCAGACGACAGACAAGCGTCTCTTGCCCTAGAAAGCGCAAGGGCACGTAGGGACTTGTTCGAAACCATCGCCATGGTACAAAGCCTGTTTCCCGACGATGCCAAAGTTCAGGAGCGGGCTGCAGCGATTCTACAGATTCCAGTTTTCTCGGCTCCGGAGCGACGAACAAAAATCCCCGGCCTCGAAGAACTAACCCGACTTTCGCAGTTGCGGGCACTTTTCGGCTTTTTTGTGATGATTTTCGTGTTTAAGCCTTGCGTTTTCATCATGGGCATCTGAAAAAACAGGAGAGTGAAGACCAAGTACCTTCCCTTGGGGTCGGAGATCTGGCA